>Ga0075522_10000579_pt1 | contig 26932 bp, 22 predicted proteins | sample NGEPerA_FD_74796 | JGI IMG/M metagenome (GOLD analysis project Ga0075522, IMG submission 74796) | Arctic peat soil microbial communities from the Barrow Environmental Observatory site, Barrow, Alaska, USA - NGEE PermafrostL2-A | ecosystem: Environmental > Terrestrial > Soil > Wetlands > Peat ...
CGTCGCATCACGCCACAGGCGCCCACTATCCCCGAAATCGTCTGGATCAATCCGCCCATCAAGGAGGTGCTCGCTAATATCTAAAACGACCGAGTGTCTCATTCGACCTGACGGGTTCCGCTAAGGGATGGGGTCCACTTCACTATGGATTGACTTCGCGCGTAGTGTCGGAGACATTAGCGCCAGTAACCTGGAATTATGACGAAGCACTGCGCGGTGGTGGGCGTTCCTTGGCTCACCACGTTGAGCGATCCCGCTGAATTGTCGCGCGCCAGTTCGTGAGACGCCTGAGGGTCGCTGTGGTGAGCGACGCACTCTACCCATGGCACAAGGGAGGCAAAGAAGTGCGATATCTCCATCTCCTTAGTGCTCTCCCACAGCACGATATAGACGTCACGGTTTATTCAATGAAGTGGTGGGATGAAACGCCCGATGCCATTCACTCCGATTTTGGGTCGTTGACGTATATGGCAATCTGTCCTCTTGTACCAATGTACCGAGAAGCTCGACGGTCCTTCGTCCAAGCTCTGCTCTTTGCCGTATCGACACTTCGCCTTCTCACGCAAAAATTTGACGTGATTGAAGCAGACCATATGCCCTACCTCCAGCTTTTGCCGTTGCGCGTCGTAGCATGGTGTAAGCGGGTCCCCCTCGTAATCACGTGGCACGAGGTCTGGGGAAGAGAGGGTTGGCGCACCTACGTCGGTCGTATCGGATTTGTAGCGGCCTTCGTGGAGCGGCTCTGCATTCGGTTGCCTAACGTCATCGTTGCGGTCTCCTCAGGCACCGCAGAGAAGTTGATAGCGACGGGTGCGAATCCTGATCGCGTGTGCGTAGTGCCAAACGCTATTGACATAGAGAAACTCCTGACTTCAACTGCACAGATTTCAGCCCCGGAACTGCTGTTTGTTGGCCGCCTTCTTGAACACAAGCACGCAGATCTGGCCGTAGAGGCTGTCCGAATACTCTCCGATCGGGGTCTTGACGTTCATCTAGGCGTCATCGGCGTCGGACCAGAAGAGACTCGACTTCGGGCCCAAGTAGCGAACTTGGAACTCGACTCTCGGGTGACGTTTTATTCGACTGTCGATTCCCAAGAGGAGCTCTGGTCTTTGATTCGAGGATGTCGAGTCCTGTTGGCACCATCGGTTCGTGAAGGCTTTGGGCTCGTAGTGGCCGAGTCTCTCGCGCTGGGAACCCCGGTTGTGTGTGCTATCCACCCGGAAAACGAATCCTCAAAATTAGTCAGCCCTACCACAGGTTCGTCAGTCCCATCGCTTGACGCTGGAACTCTCGCTGACGCTGCCGAGTATTGGTTAAGCGACGATTCAGACCGCGCCGACCGCGCCTTGGCTTTTCTGACCGATCACAAGGAGCTAACCGTCGACGGGTTGTCATCTTCGTACGCAGAGATATTCCGGAAAGCGATTTAACGTCTACGGTGGGCGTGGCCCGTACGCCCACGCACATGGTCTCGACTCTTGGCGGCTCGGCGATCTCGACTTGCGTAGTTTCCGGCGGGTACTGAATAGTCCCTGATCACAAGCTCCAACCTAAAGGACGGTGATGTTCATCGCCAAACATCACTCAATACCGATAAGAGGTTCCGTCGACCCACGTGCCACGCGAGAACCATGCACGATACAGCGCAGTAGCACGCTTGTCCGATGAACCAGCCGACACCCAAACCGCCCAGACCATGGCGGACGGAGATGACGAGGCTGATGAGGACACAGGCGGCGCCTATGACGTTTGCGGTTACATATGCGGCGACGAATTTTCGTGCGAGAAGAACGATGTCGCTGATGAAATTCAAACAAAAAAATATGCTGGAGGCTGCGCCCCATCTGAGTAAGTCACTTCCATGGAGCGAGTAACGGTTACCAAATAGATCCAGTATCTTCGGGGCGATTGCAAGTACAACGACCGCGACGGGAAGCGTCACGGCGTAGGCCGCCTTCAGGGATTTTCTTATTGGCTCCACGAATTCCCCAGGGTGTGATGCGATCTCTGCGAAAAGCGACTGCGCCGCCATCGTCGGGAAGACGCAGAGAACCCCGATAATCGTTAAGGGAATGGTGGCGTAGGCGACGGCAGCTGGCCCGAGACGCGAAAGTATTATTAGCGGTAGCAAAGATGTCGGAAGTGCGGACACTAACACTGCGATTTGGCTTCCTGCAGCGAAGCTCGCGTGCGACCGCACTAGACCGACGCCAAGGGAAATCCGGATTCTCGGACCTCGCTTTAGCCGCCAGCGGAGAAGTACAAGGTCGCCGATCGCGGCCGAACTGATGTAAATCGCGGCCACGGCCAAGTAGCCGGCAGTTCTGGTTCCTGCGAGGACTCCAAGAGCAATGAAGCGAGTGATCGTTGCAATTAGGTCTTTACCGGCGATCCATGACACCTCTTGACGAGCGAGAAATGCAGGATCAACTATTGCCGCGACGAGTCCTCCGACCACTACGGCCATTGTTAACGCCACTGCCACGGGAGTATTGACTCCGAGTTCAGCGAGTGGCACGCCGATGTGATTGGGGAGGAGCCACAACAGAGCGAGCAGGACGATTGCAACCGGGAGGGATATGCACAGGGCTCCTCGCACCATGAGAGCCTGATCGGGTTCGCTCGCTAAATTCGCCACAATGGTTGCTGGCATTCCTAAGATCGCGACTGTCTCAATTATCCCAGTCGCGCCGTAAATGGCAGAGACTATACCGATCGAGCGCGGATCCCAGACGTGTGTGGCGATCACTATGAAGAGGCCACCGAGCATTCCGAGAGCAAGGTTGTCTCCGATAAGGAGAATTGACGTTCGATAAAGCCTGTCCTCGCGAAGGGTAACAACAATCCTTCGAGCTACAGCTTGAAAGTGACGAGTCACGCACTCACCCTTCGAGCTTCTTCTCCGCCCATCGAGGCGAAGTTGCGAAGATTACAAAATAGCGGCTTCACGGTCGGTGAAGGATTGGTTCGAATCATTTGTTCGACGACACTCCGATGCTTTGTCATCATGCGACAGACCAACTCCAGGAATCGCGGCGGGTATAGTGAAAAATTAAAGCATCTCCAATGTGGCAGACATTCTGACTCGCTTGAGTCATAGTAGGCGGTCGCGAACATCGCCGGCGGTCCCCGTACGTGAATCATCGGTGCGCGCGAATAAACGTCGCGCGGTTGTCTCACAACGCTCCAACAGAGGAGTGTCAAGTCATTCACCACACGAGGGGGCGCTGCCCTAGCGAAGGATCCGCCGATCCGCCGATGGCGGCAAGGTGCCACGCGATTTGGGAACTACGCTCAGAAGTACGAACTGTGCTTTTGTTACGTGGGAAGGCACAAAGAATGACAACAGTAGAAGAGGTCGACCGGTCAGTCGGAGGCACCCCCTACATGACTTTGGACCAAGCTCGCATATTGCAGCGGTTCTGGGACAGTGCTCCGGTCGGTGACGCACTTGAGTTGGGATTCGCTTACGGAAAAGGGAGCGCCTACCTTGGTGCAATCGCATCTCAGTTGGGTCGCCGTGTGACCTGTATTGACAATCCGACGGCCCGAGAGCGCGTTCCGAGAGCGGAAGAAACTGTGAGTTTGGCCCGGGTTGCCGATTACGTTGACCTCGTGATTGCTGAATATGGGTACTTATGGTGGATGAAACAACAGCTAGAGGCGAAAGATGATTGTAAGAGGTTTAGTCTTGTATATCTTGACGGCGCTCACGACTGGTTCGTTGACGGTTTCGCCGCTCTCCTTCTAGATCGATTCATCGTCACCGGCGGAGTGCTCGTTCTAGATGACTTGAACTGGACGATGGCCTCTTCGAACGCCCCGGACATTGTGGCGGGCCGAGCCACACTGACAGATGACTTAGTCAACACTCCGCAAATCCGCAGCGTATGGGAGTTGCTTGTCCAGAGGGAAACAACGTGGGGAGAATTCGAGGAGATTGGAGACTGGGGAATCGCTCGGAAGATTTCGGCGAGCGATCATCGCGCGTCAGTGGAACGAGTCGTGGTCCGCCCAAGTCCACGTGAAATTTTGGCCTCAGTCGCGAGGAGGATCCGGGGTGGTCACACTCGAACGGGCACCCACGACTGGAACGGTTGACACGACTCACGCTCGAAGCGGGAAGTACATTCACCGGATGTTCGCGTCGTGCATCAGTTACCCACTGCGGAGACTGTCGCCAAATCGTTCCGGAATCCTTGTCTAATCAGGTAGCAGCGCTGGCGAGCTCACCACCATTGGTAGATTATTGGCACGTGCGTATCGGGAAGAATGGAGAGATGTCTTTCCCTATTTCAGGTTTCGGCCAATGAATTCAAGTTCGCCTGTCGGTACTTCGAGTCACGATGCGAGTGAACTCGAGGCCCGCGGTCATGCAAACCCCGTCGACGATTCCGACGAGACCCTTAAGACTTCTTTGGTCATCGTCAACAAGGACGAGCGACTTCTGAGCGAGACGCTCGACGCCCTACGTCCGTTTGTCGGGAATGCGCTCTGCGAAGTTGTCGTGGTGGACGCGTCCAATGGAGCGCTCGATGACATTCGCCAATCTCACGAATGGGCACGGTGGATTGACTACACGCAGCCATCTGGCGTACGCATAACGATCGCTCATCAACGCAACCTCGGTGTTCGAGTCGCCGAAGGCGACATTATCGTGTTCACCGATTCGGGCTGCCTGCCCGAGGATGGTTGGCTTGAGAGACTGCTTGCTCCGATTATTTACGAAGGAGAGTTCGTGTCTTGTGGTCCCGCGAGGTCCATTGGAAAGAGCGTCTACTCGGGGGTTCACTGGTGGGGAAACGCCAACGAAGACTATGTGCCGATGGCTACCACCATCAACTTGGCATTCCGACGCGATGCCTTTGACGACGTGGGGGGTTTCGACGAATACTTCGGCTCAGGGGAGGACGTCGACTTCACGTGGAGATTGTCCGATCGCGGGTATCGCCTTCGATGGGTACAAGACGCCGTTGTCAAGCACGATTGGGGCACGCCCAAACGACAACTTCGAAGGTCGTTCTTTTACGGCAAAGGAGGATGTCGACTTCTTCGCAAGCATCCTCACCGAATCGGCGAAGCCGCCATGCAGAATTCTGTGCCTATGGTGTACGCGCTCTTCCTGCTAGGCCTACCGCTGAGCTTGAAGTGGCGGTGGTACCCGTTGGTCCTTTTGTGGCCTGTGTGGCGTCATCGAAAAGAGGAGCTTCGGTGGCTCGTGCTCCTCGACCATCTCATGATGGGAGCTGGAATGCTTCAGGAATTGTTGAGACCAGGTACATGAAATCTAGGCTGTCGGTGTTAGTTACGCCGCGCGCCGGTCTTCACTATTTAGATCTTCTCTATCGAGATGTCGTGGCAACGGGAGTACGGGTGCACTACGCCACGGGTCCGACGCCCTCTCAAACGCTAAATATTCTTTTTGCCCCAGCAGTATTGATCTGGCATAGAGTGCACGGTTACCAAATTTTGCACATCCACTGGGTGTTTCAATTCACTCTTCCCTGGGCGCGGCGACGACACTGGGCCATGCAACTGATGGAGTGGTGGTTCGGTATGTATCTTCGCACGGCTCAACTGCTGGGCTACGCAATCGTCTGGACGGCCCATGACCTGCTGCCTCACGAGCAGGTCTTTGCGAACGACGGCCGTGCGCGGGACTTACTCATATCCAAAGCAAGCGCTGTCATAGCTCTTTCGGAATCAACCGCCTCCGAACTTCGCGTCCATGGCGCCGGCTTCGTACGTGTGATTCCGATAGGTCCGTACGACGCCCCCTATCCAGTGACGTCCACAAAGAAAGAAGCTCGCGATAGTTTCGGATTCAGTGACAGCGACGTCGTGATGGCCTTGATCGGGAGGATTGAGGAGTATAAGGGCGCAGACCTCCTTCTATTGGCCGCCGCCCAACTGCCAAAGACCTCGAAGATCAAACTATTACTGGCCGGCGTCTGCCCTGACCCGGCCTATGCAATAAGACTAGAACGCCTCGTCGATGAGACAGACGGGAAGGCAGTTGCACGATTTCAATGGATAGCGGACGAACAACTTGCCCGCTATCTCCAGGCCGCTGACTTTGCGGTGTTTCCTTTTCGTGAAATCACGAACAGCGCGTCGGTCTTACTTGCCCAATCGTTCGCGAGGCCAATCATCATTCCTGACTTACCCTCTCTTCGTGATATTCCCGCGAGTGCCTCGATTCGGTTCGATCCAGGTGTGGGTGCGCTTGCTGTCGCACTTCAGCAAGCCGAGGGTCTTTCTGAGAACGAGTATCGAGATATGAGTGATGCGGGACTTGCCTGGGCTAACAGGTTCGACTGGTCCAACATCGCCCGTGAGACAATCGAAACGTACAAGGAAGCTTGTCTTCGCTAAGCGCGGTGTGGAGTCGGCTTCGGTTCGCACTTACCGGTCTCGTTAGTCACTCCTTGAAGGATCTCTAATTTCTTCATTTGTAGACTCGAGTGGCGCCTGTTGAGTACACGACGTAAAAATTCCGATTAAAAAACTGGATAGTTGACCGGTACGCGCTCTGAATCGCGCCATTCTCCGCCTCAGCTTGGGAGATGTCATTTCTCAAGTTAACGGTAGAGAGATAGACGTAGGCACCGCTATCTACTCCCGGTGGCACTATTTCAATCACCAAGTGGTAACTTCCGGGCGCGGAGAGCAAAACGAGTTGTCCGAAGAGATCGCTCTGGACAATATTTGAGGAATTTAGGTTGTCGCGCAGCCACACGGCCGTCGCATACTCGGGTGTGGAGACCGTAAAGTCATCGACGTTCACATTTCGAGTGGACAGCGACCCTGGTGCTACACCGCCAAAGAATAGTGTGCCTAGACCGCTCGTCTCCACAATGAGAATCGCCAACGAAGCGAAGCCCACGCCTGACAATATCTGGGCGACCCGACCACCGCGAGGTGTATTCAGCTTATAGAGAGTCGACACCACGTCATCGAGAAAAAGGGTTACCGGTGCGGCCAGCAATATTGCCGTGAAAATCGCGGCTCGTTCTGGGTTGTAAAAGTTAGCTAGCGTTCCAGAGAAGCGCAATATTCCACCGATGAGAAGACCGGAAACGGCCAGTCCCACAAGATCGGAGCTGTACTCGTACGTTCGTCGACGTCCGAGGCGAAAGATCCCGTAGAGCAGGGATATCCCGAGCACAATCCAAATACTTTCTGTGACCAGATACGTCAATTCTTGCCAAGTCCCCGAGAGACTTGGAACTACACCCCGTGTCGCGGGAACGGACGCGGAATGTAGTCGCACTGAATTGGAGCCTGATACGGGAACAATCCAAGGATCAGATACCCTCAATTCCTTGATCAAGAGTGGCTCAAACTGGCGAGCAGAGATGCTCAAGGTGTTGGTTGATGTCGAAAAGTCTGTTCCCTTAGCGGTGACTGCGCTGACGGGTGCGACCAGGGCATCGTTCCGCGTGATAACCAGGTTCCATCCGAAGGCGGCGACGACTGCCACGACCACGAGAGCGACGTTGATGATTCTTCGAGAACGCACGTCATAGCGGTGCCTTTCAATCCGCTCCTTCCGTGTTCCCAGCCATCCCTTAGACCAAAACCAGCCGACGGGCCACGCACACAGGTAAATGACCGCTAACAAATACGAAGTGGTGTAGTGAGTGAAGGAAATAGCAATAGTGAGCAGCATGACAATTACTTGAGCGGGACGTTTCAACATAGTGCGGTCAAAGAGCACCATTACTAGGGCCGTTAACATCGTCAGTGCCATCGCCTGACGTGTGATACTCACTAATTCTGACGAAAACGCCACACTCGAAACGATGAGGCAGACAACGACGGCGAGAGCGAGGCCAGAGCGAGGAGCATTCCGACCGCTAGTAATCCAGCGAGGAACACTTCGAATGGTGGAGAACACCGCCAGAGGCAGTAGTGCCAGAATCGCGGGGACCACCAATTGAAAGAATGCGAGAAGGCGCAATTTCACTAATGAATGGAGAACTGTAGGAAGCACGGTGAGAGACAGCATCGATGCATAAGGATCGTGGTTGGAAGGAATTACCCAAACTCCGGCGTGGGCGGTGTTCCAGGCATTCCCGTACTCTTGCTGAACGTCCCAGCCATAGAGGTGCGCTCCACGCAAACTGGTTGACAAAAGCAATGCTAGGGAAGCTCCATACAGGAGCGTGCTCAATGGCCATCGGCTAGTCCTGCTCCATCCGCCTACGACCCCTGCGAGCATCACCGCGACGTCAAGTATCGCGGAGAAGACGGCAAGATGGATGTTGCCACTGTTGTTTAGTTGAGCGACGCCAAGAATAGAAATCACTACCAGCAGGCCAGTAGCAAATGCAACAACGACGTTCCTCGTTCGAACTCCTTCGAAGATCCATGTGGCTGGATCGCGGTGCCCAATAGCTCCGATTGCCAGCACCCCTATGGCAATTAGAAACCAGATCACGCTCTCGGGAAGAGGATCCAGCGGGTGCGCAAGACCTAAGTGCGGGCCAAGCAGGCTGGCCACTCCCCCAACCACCATGATGGCCATCATGCTCAGACATACGGCCAGCACAATCCGTCCAGCGGAGTTAGCTGGACGGACCCTAAGTGCCGACATGACCGTTGCACCAGGAATGAGAAGGATCGTGACGACCCCTGGCAGTGGCACCAGTGGCGAGTGACAGAGCGCCATCCCAACTGACAGCACCAGAGAAACTGCGAGCCACAGTCCCGTCGGCGCGACTTCAGGCCATGATCTCTTCACCCATCGCCAGCTTGAGGTAAGCATCGGCAGTACGTTGGGAATCACCAAAACCACCGGGCGTTGCACACTCACGATTTGAGTATGGGCACCGTTAGAAAGATGTCACTTCCGGTGAGCGCGATGCGCATCGTCCCCGGGACGGCACCGTGGGAGGGAACAGCTACTAAGGCTGTCTGCCCACCGACCAGAGTTCTTTCACCGAGGCTAATCAGCGAGTCTCCCTCTGTCGCGCTCCAATGATATGTCTCGCTGTGCCCGGTGCGGTTCGTCAATTTGACCGGCACGGACTGGCCGACAGAATAACCCGCAGTGGCGTCAGAGGGAGAAGCAAACGCCAGTGAACTGTAAGGAGATTGGGCAAAACTACCGTGCACGGACCACATCAGAACCCGCTCGATCGGTGTGAACCCAAACAAGAGCACGACAACAAGTAGCGACAGCAGGAGCCCGCGAGAACCAGAGCCGACAATCCTAGGCATTGTTCCAGCCTATCTGTCGACTGCGGATCCGGCGATGTCGGGTGATGGATCTACGATCGCTCCGCAAAGGACTCCAACGCCGAGAGCCTCCCACATGAGCGGAGTTCGCGAAGACAGCGATGAGGCCGCGATTGGCGGTGATGGGGCATGCACGATTGACTGCAGAGACACTCTCTAAGGCGTCGACACCGTGGTCGGAATCGATGTGCAGTGGATTAGCGAGGTGGCTTCCTCTCTCGAAGATTTCGAGTCACGCTGTACGAAACGTCTCCTCAGGAGTCGTGAGTTTGAATACTGCCGTCGCAGAAACGCCAGAACCGCCGCCCGTCGTTTTGCCGAACGATTCGCTGCCAAGGAAGCGGGACTGATGATTCCTGATGTGCGAGAGATCATCCCATCGTGGAAAGGCATTGAAGCTCTGACGTAAAGGGGTAGGAACGAAATCATTCTTCTTGGTGCGGCCGTAGTACTGACTGATCGACGAAGGCGGAGAAGTCTCACATAGCATCACCCAAAATGCGGAAGTCGCGGTTGTGGCCGTCGTAGCACGTGAAGTCAAGCGCACTAGATAGCTTCGGGAGCCCCCTCTCGAAACCGGCCCATGTTAATCGAGAGGATGCGCCGATTCACTGTCTTCCTTTCGCGGAACACAGATTCATCCAATTGGCGCATTGACTTGCGGGGGCGCCTTTTAAGTCCCGGCCATGCGTGCAACGATTGGTGCGAAGACCTCCATGGACCCGCCTGGCACCACGACATTGCTGAAGTTCCATCTCTCGCGTCGCTCATTCAAGCGTTCACAAAGATCGTCCTCAGTTCCGATGAGGAGAACGGGGAGATCGATTGCTTCCTCTCCCGGGAGCCCGAGCATGGTGGCACTTCGCACCGCAGCTCGACGGCTGCTCACTACTGCCGCCGCGATGACAGCAACCTGGAGTTCAATGGAGTTGAAGCGGTCACCCGCCGCCTCGCGCACCCAGCGCACGCAGCGATCGAAGTGAGCGAACGTGGCTGCGCTCGCTACGTCCCCGCCTCTCTCGCCAGATGCCAGGCTCGTGTTCACGCCAACGATGTCTGCTTGCTCTGCAGCCACCGTAAGTATTCGCTTGCTCCCACCACCAACGATGACCGTGGGGGGCGGAGTCGGGCGCGGATCGCAGCGGGCTTTGCGCACTGCGTAGTGACTCCCTTCGAATGTCGTCTCCCCCTCGCTCCATAGTGCCTTCATGATTGTGAGGCTTTCGGCCAATCGGTCAACCCGAGTGCTCGGCGGCTCGTAATCGATTCCAGTTTCCTCGTAGTCGCTGCGAAGCCACCCCGCTCCGAGGCCGACCTCGATGCGTCCTTCGGCGGCGAGTCCGAGCGACGCGATCTCCTTCGCGAGGACGACCGGATTACGCAAATCGTTGTTCAACACCAGCGTCCCGACATGAAGGGTCGTGGTCGACTCGGCCGCCACGGTGGCCGCAACAAGGGGACCGAACTGGCTGTCAAAGTGGTCGGTGATGTACAACGCCGAGTAGCCGAGTCCCTCGGCCATGCGGGCGCGATCCCTCCAAGCGGACATTGTCGGGGCAACGGAAGATTGGACTGCGAAGCGGAACGGACGCATTTTCTCTAGAGCCTCCATGGCGCCATTTCGAGGGTTAAAAGCACGATACGGCTGAAGTACAAAAGATAGTCCTCACTCGTCGATATAGTAGGCGACGTGTCAGCACACGTTACGACGGTAGGCCCAGATACCGCGCCGAGTGACATCGCGAAGGTTGTGCACGAGGACGGCTGCGTGGTCATCTCGAATCTGGTTTCTTCGGGATTCATGGATCAGATTTTGGACGAGGTGAAGCCGCACCTCGATGCCACTAGGGGTGGAGATACCGAGTTCCTGGGCCACGCGACCCGGCGCACTGGTGCGCTCATCGCCCGCTCGTCGAGCGCACGCACTCTGGTGACTCACCCCACGATCTTGAGCACGCTCGATCTCACTCTCGGCGACCACGCCAGCACGTACCAGATCGACCTAACCCAACTTATTGATATCGGACCTAGTGAGCCGGGCCAGATGATTCATCGAGACCAGTGGTCGTTCGACCACTTCTCGTTCCCAAAGGGCTTCGAGGCAGAGATCGCCACAATGTGGGCTGCGACGGACTTTACTGAAGAGATGGGTGCCACTCGAGTAATCCCGGGTAGTCATCTCTGGGAGGACGATCTTTCCGACATTGATCCCACGTTGACGACTGGTGCGGTGATGAGTAAAGGCTCGGTGCTGCTCTACGTCGGCTCGCTCTATCACGGGGGTGGGCCCAACAAATCCAGTTTTCATAGGATCGGGATCAATATTGGTTACTCGCTGGGGTGGTTACGCCAGGAGGAGAACCAATACCTCGCGTGTCCCCCTGAGATTGCGCGAACTCTCCCCGAAGGACTGCTCCGGCTCATGGGGTACCAACGCGGCGCTGTAGGCCTCGGCTACGTCGACGACGTGAGAGAACCGATCGATTGGCTTTACGATCTCCCGTCCGTGCAAACGGATTACTACTCATACCGGCGCAGTGCTCGCTCGCTTCTCAAGCGGACAGAGTCATACGCTCCACCTGCTGAAGAGCATTAGCACCTTGAGGTGATCAGCTCCTCGAAGGCATCGCACTCCCGAGGGTCGATGCCTCGATATATTGGCCACTGCCGCCTCGACACATCGAGAACGAGTAGTTCGCATTTGGAGCGCAAACGAGAGTTGGAAAATTCTCTGCGACTGAAGAAGTACGCCGGTAGAATCTGGGAATGAACGACGTTGACGAATCAATAAGGGCAGTAATCGATGCGCACGGCCGTCTGCCGGTATCTGTCCAAAACCTACAGGAGACTGATGATCTCTTTGAAAATGGACTTACGTCACACGCCAGCGTGAACGTGATGCTGGCGTTGGAGGACGTTTACGACTTTGAGTTTCCGGACGAGCTTTTGGTAAAGAGTACGTTCGAGTCCATTGCGGCAATCCGAGAAGCTCTGATTTCGTTGGGCGTCACCTCTCCTTCGAACTAGCTTCTGAACTCAAGCCTCAGTAGCGACTGGGCGATAGGGCCGTAGTCTCGCCATCGACAGCAATTGGCCCTCGTCCAGCTGATTGGACCTATTCAACGGCATCGTAGTGACTCGTTCAATTCGGTCGGGGAGCATGTTCTCGGGAATAAGTTTTCTTGCCGCACGCCGGAGTTCGACATCGGAAAGCCTTCCTTCGGTCGTGACGAAGGCGACAATACCCAGTTCGCCTCCGTGATCGAAGGTCAAGCACGCCGCTGATTCGACGACGTCTACCTTGTTCATCAGCGCGCTCAGTTCAACTAGCGAGATGCGTACTCCACTTCGTTTGACAACGTGGTCGGCGCGGTCTACGTACACATAGTTGTCGAACTGGTCGCGGTAGACGAGATCACCCGTGTTGTATAGGATTTCGTTCGAAATGACGTCAGTGCGCATTACGTCGCTCGTGAGGCTTGGATCCGCCCAGTAACCGTCCATAAGTTGAACACCGCCGACGTATAACTTCCCGATTTGATTTTTCGTGTCTACTATTTTTCCTTCGTCATCGACGAGCACGAAGGTAACCCCCGGATGGGGACGTCCAATTGTCACCGTGCCTCCCCTAATCATGTCTGGCGTCAACTCCACGTTTGTCACCGCGATTGTGGTCTCGGTTGGGCCGTATCGATTGAAGACTCGGATCGCCGGTGCCTTTGACCACAACGCTTGGAGATCGGCAGCCGACACTGCCTCACCTCCAAGAGCGATCGTTTCGAGCGTCAAGTTATTGAGGCGGTCTATTTGCCGGCTGGTCAGCAGCAATCGCAAATAGGTGGGGGTGAATCCTGAGTACGTAATCTTCTCGGTTTCCACCGTATTGAAGAAGGTTCGAGGATACAAAAGCGCATCTCGGGGCCGAATGACAACTGTGCCGCCCGAGGCCAACGTCGGGAACAAATTGGCGTAGGAGCCATCGAAGTGAAAGGGAGATACACAGAGTGTCTTTGTGGCCGGCCCCAACCCGAGTGCGTTCACCGTCGATCGCACGGCGGCCGCGAACGCCGGATTACTGATTTGCACCCCTTTAGGAGTGCCGGTCGTTCCTGACGTGTAGATCATGTAAGCCACTCGAAAGGTCCCGCCAACGTCGTCAACGGAAACTCGGGTGTCTTGACGAAGTAAATCAATCGGCAAAGTTGGTGGGCTACCCAGGAAAGTAGGTCCCACCTGCTCGACCTGAGTATTGGTGACAATGAGCACGGGCGAGCAATCTGTCACCACCGCATCAAGGCGCAGTTGAGGATCAGTGACCGCCAACGGGACGAAGACGGCTCCGGCCTGCAAACAGGCCAGTGCCGCGACGACGAAGTCAACAGAATTCGGGATAAGGAGGGCGACGCGATCACCTTCGTTGACTCCACGGGCCCTAAGACCTGAGCCGATTCGAGTTACCTCGTCAATCAACTGGGAGTACGTCAACTCACGATCGAGATCTTGCGCGGCGAGATGATTGGGATCAATACGAGCGCGATTGACGATGCGTTGAAGCACGGTGGGACTTGTAGAACCCGTCCCGTCGCTCCAACTCACTCCGGAGCACCGCGCAGCAACCTGCCCGGAAGCTGGCCCGTCGCTTCGCCATCTTCGAACGTCACCTGACCCCGCTTGACCGTGTAGCGGTACCCTTTGGCCGATTGAAGGAGACGACGTCCTCCGGCTGGCAGATCCGCGACAATACGTGGCGACGCGCAGGCGAGTCCTTGAAGGTCGATGATGTTGAGATCGGCAAGGAGTCCAGGAACGACGATGCCGCGATCGAACCAGCCGAAGTGTTCCGCAGGGCGTTGGGTCATCTGGTGCACTACTGACTCGAGAGGAATATTCGTTCCATCGGTACGATCTCGAGCCCACAGAGTCATGTAGCTCGTCGTCATACTGGCGTCACAGATTGCGCCGCAGTGCGCGCCCCCGTCGGAGAGCCCGAACATGGCCACGGGCGAAGTGATCATCTCGCGAACCGCGTCGAGATTACCATCGACGAAGTTGAAGAGTGGCGTGTAGATGAGTTGGCGACCCTCTCGTTGCAACTGCACGTCATAGGCGTATTCGCGAGGATCAATGCCCAAACGCCGTGCCAGAGCTCCTAGAGACTGGCTGGAGTCAAGGTCGTAGTTGACGGGATCATCAAGCACGAACATCTCGTCAAAACGCCCGTAGAAGGCGTGACCCGCGAAGGCGTCTTCACCGGACGTCAGCGCAGCGTGACTCTCCAGGATTTGTTTGCGAAGATCTTGATTCTGCATGGCGACAATTCGTTCCGCGAGTGGCAGCGCGGAGAGCCGCGCATACGCCCGAACAGGGGTGAATACGTTGGCTGACGCTTGGAGGCCGAGCAGAACGCCGATGGGGCGCGGAGCCACTTGCGCTTTCACGTCGAGTCCCTGGCGTTGGAGCGACGTCGCCAATGTCATGAGGTCGTGCCATCGCTCCGGGGCTTCGAAGTCTTGCTGGACGGTGAAACTTACGGGACGTTGGCTGGTACGCGCAATGTCGGCGATAAGCGAGAACTCCGAGGCGGCGAAGTCGTCATCTGATGTTCGGTAACTATCGGAGACGAGTTGGAACACTCCTCGTCCCCTCGATCGCAGCACCGACGACAACGCCCGTAACTCGGGCTCTCGTGCCCGGAGCGTCCCAAGACTCTCGCCTCGGCTCGTACGGTGACGTTCGGAGCGCGACGTTGATATCCCAAGGGCTCCCGCGTCGAGTCCCTGACCCAAAAGGCGAGCCATCTCGCCGAGTTCATGTTCAGAGGGTTGTTCGAGCGGATCGCCGCCTCGTTCGCCCATAACATAAGCGCGCAACGCCGCGTGCGGAACGTGAGCAGCAACGTCAATCGTGCGCGCTTGGCGCTCCAACGCGTCAAAATATTGAGGGAATGACTCCCAATCCCACTGAAGTCCCTCATGCAGCGCGGTCCCGGGGATATCCTCGACGCCTTCCATCATCTCGATCAGTTGGTCGTGAAAGTTAGGAGCAACGGGCGCAAAGCCAACGCCGCAATTACCCATGGCCACGGTCGTTACACCGTGATGGGAAGAAGGTGCCAGCCACGGGTCCCACGTTGCTTGTCCGTCGTAATGTGTGTGAGGATCGACGAAACCTGGTGTCACTATCAAGCCATCGGCATCGATCTCCCGTCGACCTCGACCGACATTATCGCCGACGGCAACAATCAGATCGCCCTCTATCGCCACGTCACATCGTTTCGGTGGACTGCCAGTACCGTCGTACACCACACCGTTTCGAATGACCAGGTCGGTGCTCATTGAAACGACATCTCAGTTACTCATCGCCCAGCGACGAATCGCGCGTCGCGCGTCGGTTAACTCTTGAAATGCAGCATAAGAAAGCGACACGTTCGAGGCCCCGAAATTCTCTTCGAGGTGTTCGAGCGACGATGTACCAGGGATGGGAAGCATGATTGGCGAGCGCTGAAGTAACCAGGCGAGGCTGATCTGCGACGCGGTCACACCGAGATCCGATGCGATGCCGTCCAACGGTCCACCAACCGCGGAAAGTTTGCCGCTTCCCAATGGAAACCAAGGAATAAATCCAACTCCGGCCTGCTCGCAAAAGTCGACTACATCGTCGCTATCGCGTTGTGCGATGTTGTAGAGGTTTTGTACGCTGACGACTGGCACGATTCGCGTTGCCGCCTCAATCTGTGCCACACTCACCTGCGACAACCCCACCTCACGGACCTTGCCTTCATCTCGCAATTCTTTTAACAAGCCGAACTGTTCGTCGGCGTCGACGTGAGGGTCAACGCGGTGGAGTTGAAAGAGGTCAATTTCATCGACACCAAGTCGCGCGAGACTTCCCTCACACTGTGCGCGTAGGTAATCAGGCCGCCCGCACTCATTCCATTGATCGGGGCCCGATCTAGTGAGTCCGGCCTTGGTCGCAATGACTAATCCTTCCGGATAAGGATAAAGGGCCTCACGTATGAGTTCTTCGGCGACGTTTGGACCATAAGAGTCGGCGGTGTCGATGAGATTGACGCCAAGCTTCACACTTCTGCGCAATACCTCGATGGCTCTGTCGTGATCGTTCGGCGGGCCCCAGATGCCGACGCCCGTGAGTTGCATGGTCCCGAAGCCGAGCCGCCTGACGTTCAAGACGCCCAACTCGATCGTCTCGCCAAGAACCATTAACCCTCTCCTCCTCAGACGCACCCGCGGTGCCTCTCTTGGCGACAAACCGAGATCCGATTCACGTCATCGTACCGCTCGTGGTGTTCGTTCCTTCACCCTGATCCGGCCCGGTGACGACGGCATAACCTAGTTTTTATTGTGTGAGTGAAGAAGGGACCCTCCGAATCATGGTGTTTCGGCAAAGAGCAGCGAAGGAACACGCGGTGACTTCGAATTCGAAATTTGCCAGGTTAGGGCCGAACGCGCGTCAATGAGTGAATTCGCGATCATCGGTTTGGGCTCCTGGGGTCTATGCGTTCTAGAACGCACGGTGAGCCGTGCGCGACACGTCGACACGTCAGTTCGAGTGCATGTCGTGGAACCGGGCCAACTCGGCGGGGGGGTTTATTCCGCCGCGCAACCCGACTATTTGATCTTGAACAACCCTTGCGGCCAGCTTTCGCTCTACGCCGCTCCCGACCATGACGAGGATCTTCAATACGCGATTGGTCTATACGAGTGGGCCTTTCAACAGGGCTACCGTCGTGTGGGTTACGAGTACAAGGTCGGCTCGGTCGGCGAAACGATCTTGGCGACCGACTACCTGCCGCGTCGGCTCATGGGCGAATATCTCGCCTGGTTCTACGAGGCGCTGATTGCTTATACACCATCGAATCTTGAGATTGTTCGTCATTACGCCGCGGCAACCGACATCACCCCCGAGCTTGGCGGTCGTGAGACCGTCTGGCTGAGTGATGGTTCAAAGTTGACCGTCGATCACGTCGTACTTACGTCGGGACACACACTAAATGAAGAAGACGTGAGCAATCCCAAAGAAGTGCGCTACCTGCGGCCGTATCCAGTTGAGTATTTCGAGAGTGCCGTCGCGCCGACTGAACCAGTGGCCATCGCGGGAATGGGACTGGTGGGCTATGACCTCATAACTGCTCTCACCATTGGACGCGGCGGTGACTACAAAGACGATGGCGACCGAAAACTTTACGTCCCGAGCGGTCGCGAGCCCGACATATATCTCTACTCCAGATCGGGCGTTCCCTACTGTGCAAAGTCAGAGCACGGTGTCGATCCGACGGGCGATTATCTGCCGATTGTGTGCACTCCAGAGGCCTTTCGTGAAATGACGAATCCGGCCGGCTCGCCGCTGCGACGACGTGTGGACTTTCGAAACGATCTTCTTCCGCTGCTTTACGCGGAAATGCAGGTTCGTTACTACGTTCATTCGGCACTACGTCGCAGTGGTGTTGCAGCAGCAACGCTGGTTCGAGATCAACTGGAGACGAATTGGATCGCCGGGACCTTCGGTCGAGCGATAGATCGTCTGGAGCCAACGTATGGCTCTTTTGATCCTGCCAGCGTAGTGTTTGCCGACGACGGCGCTCATTTTGAGTCGGGCGCCTCCTATCAGTCTCACTTGTACGAGATGGTCGAATCTGACCTTAACGAAGCACTCATGGTCGGCGGTAGCCCGGTAAAGGCGGCTCAAGAGGTCACACGAATACTCCGTGATCAGATGCGGGGAGTGATCGAATACGGGGGACTCTCGATGCGGTCTTTCATTGATTTTCAATCCAATATCCGGGGAAGAATCAACCGAATCGAAGCTGGCCCGCCGCCGATTCGCTCACAACAACTCTTGGGCCTTCTAGATGCCGGTATCGTGAGCGCCCCCTTTGGACCGTGCCCGGACGTAACGACAACCGATGACGGAAAGGTCCGCATTCGCTCGACGATGCTTAGTGAGCCATTCGGGACTACCGTCAATCACGTCGTGCGTGGCCACCTGGACCTGCCGTCACTTGCTCGATCCAGTTCGCCCCTTCTCAGTCGTCTGTACACGAAAGGTCGCCTCACGCAGTTCAGTTACGGGGGCACAACGGTCGGTAGCGTGGCGATTAGTGAAAACTTCCATCCCTACGACGCCGAAGGTCGTATCCAGGCGAGTCTTTCGTTACTCGGAGTCCTTACGGAAGGAGTTCGCTACTTCACGCACTACCTACCCTCACCGCGTAGCCGTCTGAGGGCGGTCTATGACGCGCAAGAAACGGTAGAAGGCATCATTGGATGACCTCGCGGCACCTCGTCGCAATCCCTCATCAGCCGGCCGAGGTATGCGCCCATATGCGGTACCGAGGTTGACCGACAGCGGAAAATATGGCTAAGCGGTCGCTCGAGCAAGTGCTTGATCGATGTCATCGATGAGATCGTCCACATGCTCAAGTCCAATGGAAAGTCGAATGGTCTCTGGTCGGATCCCCGCCGCGATTAATTCGCTATCGCTAAGTTGACGGTGGGTTGTCGAAGCAGGATGGATAACGAGTGACTTGGCGTCCCCCAAGTTCAACAGTCGTTTGAATAACTGCACCGAATCGAAAAAGGCCAAACCGGCGCCGTAGCCGCCCGAAACGCCAAAAGTGATAATCGACGGCACTCGACCCTTCAAGTACTTCTCGACCAGATGGTGGTACGGATTATCGGGAAGTCCAGCAAAACTAACCCACTCGACGCGAGGATCATTCGCCAAATAATGGGCGATCGCTCGGGCGTTGGCCTCGTGACGTTCGAGGCGTACAGCCAAGGTTTCGAGCCCCTGAAGAAGTTGGAAAGCATTAAATGGCGAAAGCGTCGCACCAGTATTGCGAAGTTGGATTGATCTGGCTCTTGCAACAAAGGGCCTCTCGGGAAAATCTCGGGCAAAGACGACGTCGTGGAACGCAACCTCAGGTTGATTAAAGCTTGGGAATCGTTCCGCGTGCTCGGCCCAGGGAAACGTTCCGCCGTCGACGATTGCGCCCCCTAGTGTCGTGCCGTGACCGCCAATGAACTTTGTCAGTGAGTGAACGACGATGTCGGCACCGTGGTGCAAGGGCTTCAGCATCAAAGGCGTGGCTACCGTGTTATCCACGATAAATGGGACGCCGGCTCGGTGCGCGACCCCGGCGACGGCCTCAAGGTCCACGACGTTGCCTGCGGGGTTGCCGATCGACTCGACGAAAACGCAACACGTTTTCTCATCGATCAACGCTCCGATTGACACGGCTTGATCGTCGGCGGCGAAGCGTGCTTCGATTCCGAGCGTCGAGAGCACGTGAGCAAAGTAGGTGTAGGTGGCTCCGTAGAGCTGTGGCGCAACAACGAAGTTCGAGCCGGCCGCCGCCACGGTGAGAATCGCGTAGCTGACCGCCGCCATACCTGACGCCACCACGAGAGCAGCCTTGCCGTCCTCAAGGGCGGCAAGGCGCTTTTCCAATACGTCGTTCGTCGGATTGTTGATCCGGTTGTAGTGGAATCCGGGTATCGCTAAGTCCATAATGGAATTGGCGTGATCGGCGTCGATGAAATCGTTAGCGACGGTCATGTAGATAGGTACCGCCACCGCGCGAGTCCCATCGGCTTGGTAGCCGGCGTGGATGGCGATGGTCTCGTCGTGCATGATCAATCCTTTCTTTTATCGACGCTAGTCAACCAGTTGGAATAGAAGCGAAGGGCCATCGAGCGCCACGGCCACAGAGCTCGTTGGTTTACCTCTTCGAATGGGTACTGGTCGAACAGGCGTGGATCTCGCTCACCACTGATGATTTCGTTATGCATACGTTCAAGTGGTCCCCAGTCTTCTTGCGACACGCAGTGATAAGGGAGAAACGGCACGTCGTCTCGTTCGTGGCGTACGTATCTTCCGGCGTCTCGTCGATATTCGCGCAACAAACTGGAGGGATCGTATTCGGGATGGCCCTGCACGAGTACCAACTGGCACTCGCCCTCTTGTCGCGACGCCACGCTCCAACCCGTCATCTCGGAGTGAATATGGACGTCGTAGCCGGCGCTTTCAAGAGTCTCCCGAGGTACGGAGTTCCATCGCGAGTGAGGAAGGAGAATTTCCGCATCGAGTCCCGCTGTGAGAGGTCGGTTGGCGTCAACCTGCTGTGAAAAGACACCCGTACATTTCGCTGGCAGTCGAATGCGGGCGACGTCGTCAAAGACGGTGAGGGCCGCGTGCGCCGACAGGCACGACAACAGGATCGACCTCACGTGTTCGCGGGACCACGTGAGCAGCTCGACCAGTTCTGCCCAATAGGACTCGTCCTGAATGCGCGCCTCGATTGGATTCGAACCGGTAACAATCAGGAAGTCGGGCGGCTCAAGGTAGAGGTCCCTGAGCGGCAAGTACTCCTCCCCAATCCGCGCCGACGTCAACTCTCCTCTTGGAATGCCGTTCATGGTGTAGCGGCGTACTTCAATGACGTTGGACCCAGACCCTTCCCCAATCAACCCGACGTATTGACGCTCCGTAGCGTTGAACGCGCCGTCGGGCATGTTGTTCACCAACGCGCACGTGAAGAGCGATGAGTCGATGGTTTCAACTGGGGAGCCGCTACGCGCAATGGTCTTAGCCAGGCGCACCGTCACCCGTCGTGGCTCACGTTGGCGTACGTGACCGTTACCTCGTGCTGGAGCAGTTGATTGACATCTTGTAGTTCGTCATAGTCGATGGCGGATCCGACCACCGCCATGATGTGATTCCTGGAACCGTCCTTCCAATCAAGGACGGCCCCGGGGCCTTGATGCACCGTGATGGAATCTACACCTGGATGGTCGCTCACGGCATCCATTCCGTTGATTGCGACTACCGTTGCCGACACTGGAGGCGGTTGCAAGAAGAAGCGAAAGCCAATGCGCTCGGTGGAAACGGGACCTTCAACCCGAATGTCCTCTCCCAGCGCCAATCTCAACGTCATCTCAACCAGTGCAACTCCCGCGGCGCGGTTGAGCATTTCGGGAACGCCGCCGCCGACTCGACCATTCACTTCGATGATGCGAGGTCCGTCCGGAGTGAATTTTATCTCTGTGTGCAGACAACCAGTGGTAACCCCGAGCGCTTTAATGGCCGACGTCGCGAGATCAAGCACGGCGATTTGGTCCGCATCGTCGAGCGCGGCGGGAATGAAGAACCCGGTCTCACGAAAGTTCTCGGCGAGAGGAAAGCGACCCGTCACGGCCAGGTGGCTAATTACTCCTCGCGCGACGACGCTTTCGACTGAGACATAGTCAGCGTAGGGTCCGCCCGCACGAGAAAGATCGTCAGCGAGATATCCCTCGAGAATCATGACGGGTCGCTGGGCACCCAAGCTTCGAAGCAACTCGAAGAGGCGTGCCTCGTCCTTCACAAAAAAGGTGAAACGGCTTCCTTGGGCCGAACGGGGCTTCAATACCGCGGGCCAACCGATTTCCGACCCTATGGCGTGAAGCTCATCTGGGGTCTGGTCCGGTTTGATAGCCAAACATGGAGGACTAGCGAGACCGGACTCTCTCAAGACACGTCGCTGTTCAGCCTTGTCCGTCAACGCAATGGCTGTTGCCAAGGAGTGAAACGGCAGGCCGAGTTTCTCAGCGACCTGTGCGAAAGTCGCCATATTTGGGTCCAGGTACGTCACTATCCCGTCTGGTCGATACGGCGGCGACAGTTCAAGAAGGATCTCATTGGCCCCAAGCTCACCGATGTCGACCACTGGTCCGAAACGGTGGAGAAGTTCAGTCATCTCACGCATTTCGGGCAGGGTTCCATCGATCATCCAAAGCAATTCGCAAATCCCGGACGCCGCCTCGGTCAACTGCATGACGGGTATGCAGCGAGGACCGTAGCCCACCGCGATAAGGGGCCGTCTTGCGCTGATCGATTCGTCGACCGTGTCCCGTGGCATCAACCGGATGTTAGCGTTGAACTGGGCATTCGATTAAAGACAAACTTTTGTCGCGAGGCACGAAGAGTTCCTTTTGGCGACTGAGATGGGGGACGCGAGACAATGCCAGTCGAGATCATCGGAATGGTGGGCACGAGAGACGCATCGGAGATCAAGGGGCCTTTAGTAGACGGACCAGTCGTCGACTGGATGGACGGGCCTGTCATCGATCCCGATTATCTGACGGCGATTTCGAAGGCCCACGACGAGGGCGGATTTGACCGCGTATTGATCGGTTACGGAGCCGTCGGGCCCGAAGGCTGGGCCGTAGCCAGTTCGGTCTTGAACAGTACGAAGAAGCTGAAAGTCCTGGTGGCCCAACGGCCCGGCACTATCCAGCCGGTTGTACTCGCCCGAATGGCGGCAACTCTTGACCACCTCACCGGAGGTGGGAGAGTCGCTATCCATTTCATCACTGGCGGCGATGAGGCCGATCAACGTCGAGAGGGCGACTTCGTCCGTCATGACACGCGCTATCGACGCACGGGCGAAATGATGGCGATCGCGCGACGAATCTGGCACGAGGACACACCATTTGATTTCGAAGGAGAGTTCTACCGTTACGAGGGGGCATTTAGCTCAGTGAAGCCAGTTGGAGACATACCGTTCTATTTCGCGGGCGCCTCGACGCCTGCGATCGTTGTAGGTGCCGCGGAAGCTGACGTCTACGCATTCTGGGGCGAGCCTCGAGATCAAGTCGCGATGCGAATGGCAACAATCAACGACGCTGCGGCCAAAGCCGGCCGGGCCCTTCGCTACAGCCTCTCACTTCGGCCGATTATCGCTGATACTGAAGAAGAGGCGTGGGAAAAGGCGGAGTGGATCGCCGAGGAGACGGCGGCACGGATTGAACTGGCGAAGGACAGAATGAAGGGTCACCGCGATACGTATGAAGGACTCGGCGGTCTGCGAAACGCTACATACTCGGTCGATCGCGACACGAGTGGTACGACGTCCGTTGGTCGGAAACGACTCATAGAGATGTCTGCCGACAAGGATGTATACGACGAGCGACTCTGGATGAAGGTAGCAAACCTCACCGGCGCAGCGGGAAACTCAACGGCGCTCGTGGGTACATCCGAGCAAGTGGCCGAGGCCATGCTTCGTTACTACGACGTAGGCATTACCACACTGCTGCTCAGAGGTTTTGACCCACTGGCCGACGCGATCGATTTCGGCAAGCGTCTGATCCCATTACTCCGTGAAGGCGCGGCGTTGCGCGACGCCGTTGCGGCTCAATAGTCACGAGTTATTACAGGCCGTTAGAGTTCGATCCCGACTCTGGGTCGCGAGTGGGACCGCCGACGTATTCAAGTACGTATCGGTCCAGTAGGTTGACGGCACGCGTTCTCCCGTCAGCGACGTGCATTCCGTGGTCGAGACCCGGAACGAATTCGATCCGTCGCCTACTCGTCTCGCTCAGTCGTCGCACGTCGATCGTACGAAAAAACGGCGTCTCTCGAAACGGCCACAATTCCTCGACGCTGTAAAGAAGTAGTACGTCGATATCGTCTTTGTCTAACTTCTCCAAAAGATCGGTCGTCCAGTCAGACGGAAGGAAGGGCCGCAACAGGTGCCACGTGACCGCGGCGATCCACGGGTGTTTTACGAGGATTTTTAGTCGCTCGCCTATTCTTCGAAACACTGGTTGCCGCGACGATTCGAGGACTCTGACGCTGTGGAGGAAGTCAACGTAAACCGGAGGATTGAGGGCGCAGACCCCCCGTACCCTTAACTTCAGGGCTGCCTCAATAGCCCAGTACGCGCCGGAGCACAGGCCAATGAACAGTGCGTTCGCAGGGTCTTCCGGACTTAACTCTTGGGTGACGATAATGATGTCGTCGAGCCAACTATCCATAAAGAACGGATGATCGGACTGTCCAGGGAGCCGAGGGCTGTCGCCTAATCCACCCAAGTCGAACCGGACACTGCGCAATCCAAAGCCGGCCCAGCGCCGAGCCAGTTCAACCCAGAGTCGTGACGGTCCCGTGTGTTCTTCGTTAGCGACGTTAAACATGACGACGAGAGGACCACGTACAGCGCCAACCGGTGCAGTCACGATGCCAAAGAGTCGCCCAGAACCGAACTCGACGATGCGCTCGGTAATCGCACGAGAGTCCTCGCTGGGGACAACCACTGCCTCCTTTGATGACTGCATAACTTCGAACGGTGCAAAGGTGGGAACTGGAGCGCAAAACCATCTAACAATGCGATCCATCGTCTGGTATGGAAGCGCGGCCCACGAAGGGTCGGCATCCAGAAGCGCTGATTGTTGATTGGTCGTCTGCCAGTTGACAGTTTTTCCGGTCAGATGAGTTCTCAGTCTCGCCGATGCGGCGCGATCACTACGCGCCATCACTAAGGTCCGCCCGGCAAAGGGCACCACAGTCGATTTGGAGAGACTGAGTCGACGTATCTCTTCAGTCGCCTGAGGTGAAAATACGAATTCAGATGTTTCGATCGTGCCACCGGGTACGATGCGGAAGTCGGCTCGTCGTATCGCCTCCAAGGCATGGAGTTCTCGCAGATAACTTTGACCCGATTCACACGGATCCCACAAGACGACCGATGAGAAATTCAATTGATGACTATTAGCCGCCGCACCTATCAAGGTCGCCCCTAGTCTCATCCCAACTGCCGATACGGACTCAAGACCAAGTGAGCGAAGATATCCTGTCGCCTCAGCGACGCTGTCGACCCACAACCTGTCTCGTCCAATGTCGTCGAATCCTCCGCCGGAGTCGCCGGTCCCGTCGTAATCAAAGCGCAGCGTCACAAATCCTTGAGCTGCAAGAGAGGTGGTAAGGCTCCGCATGGCACGTCGCGCGGCACGAGCTTCACGACCTATCGGTGGGGCGCACACCACTCCTCCCCGAGCCAACCCTCCCGTAGGGCTTGTCAACCAGCCGAAGAGGGGTCGTCCTTCAGGTCCAAACCAAAGCGGGGTTTCGGACGTCCCAGGCGCGTCAGACGGAGTCGTCACGCATTCTCCTCAATCGAATGACGTTCCGTAGGCGCTCGGCTCGAACGGCGAACACAATATCTCTTTTGCGATACGAACTTCTCGTCATGATGACGGGCTTAGTCCGCACCAGTTTCCATGCCATACGACACGACTCGGCAGATTTATCCTCGTCACGGCGCCTTCCTCAACAAAATCGTCCTTTCCGCATGATAGTTAGTAACAAGACGCCTGTGAGATCGACTGGCATCACGGTAGGTCCACCACCTTCGTTTCCTTCCACGCTATGAAGCGACTGAGGCGGTTGAGGCAGCACAAGTAACGTGCCCGAGGTTCGAAAACCAATCGTTGCCGAGGCATGTAACGCACGTGAACGGACTCCTCGAGGAACGCGAAGGGTGTGTGGCCGCCGGTGTCCCTCGAGGCGTTCCGTACTAGGTTTCGCACATGAGTTGGAGGGCGGGACTCGCCAAATTGGCCACCGGCGTCGTCGTAGCGACGCTGGTCTCCACGGCCGCTACCATCGCGTCGCCCCTCGCGTCGGCGGCGACCATCAACCAAGTATCACCGACCTCTGGTTCCATCGACGTGGCCGGGAGTGTCACGTTCACAGTCACCTTGGCCGTAGACCCGAGCTTCGTCGGTGCCACCTTCGACAACAACGCAACCTTGGGCTTCACCATCACACCCAGTGGCGTGCTCAACACTCCTGGAACGCTCTCGGTCGCCGGCTCGCCGTACGTCGTTACAGGGACCGACGGCGACACAAGCGGCGACACGGGGACGTGGAGCTATTCCCTGACGGTTACGAACACCATCAGTCAAGGATCTCCGAATTCCGGCTCGATTGACGTAGCGGGGAGTGGCGCTTTCGCTCAAACTTTGACGGCTGCGCCGGGTTTCGCTCCGGCCACCTTTGCCAACCCGACCTTGGGCTTCACCATCACGTCCAGTGGCGTACTCAGCACTCCTGGACCGCTCGCGGTCGGAACGTACAACGTTTCGGGCACGGACGGCGACGCAAGCGGCGACAACGGAACGTGGGACTACTCGCTGACGGTGACGCCTGACGCAATCACCCAGGCTCCACCCACCTCAGGAACCACAAACACCAGCAACAGTGCCACCTTTACCAGCACTCTCATTGCGGCCACGGGCTTCATCGGAGCAGTCACCTTCGCCACGTCAACGACCGGCTTCGCCGTCACCAACAGTGACGTGCTCGGCTCCGCTGGATCGCTATCGGCATCAAACACGCCCTACGTCGTCACCGGCAACGACTCTGACGCCTACGGAGACACGGGTACCTGGACGTACTCGCTGACCGTCACCACGCTCGCCACCGGACCAGTGAGCAAGACGACCCTCGTCCAAACCTCTCCGACGACCGGAACGGTGACGAGCACTGCGTCGGGGGCGTTCACGGCGGGCCCGATCACCGTTCAAGGTAACACCGGTCCAGCGTCGTTCGTCACGACAAAGTCCAATCCGAGTTTGACGGTGAGCGCATCGGGCCTGCTATCGACGACAGGACCGCTCTCGGTCGGAACGTACAGCATTTCGGGCACTGACACCGACCCGCAAGGCGATAGCGGAACATGGACGTACACCTTGAGTGTGACCGCCGCAGTCGTGACGGTTACGTTTGACGCCAACGGCGGAACCGGCGCAATGGCGCCCGAGCGCGCGAGTGGACCAACGGCGCTGACGCTGAACCATTTCACCCGAGCGAGGCACACCTTCATCAAGTGGAACACCGCCGCTAA
>Ga0075522_10000580_pt1 | contig 26849 bp, 19 predicted proteins | sample NGEPerA_FD_74796 | JGI IMG/M metagenome (GOLD analysis project Ga0075522, IMG submission 74796) | Arctic peat soil microbial communities from the Barrow Environmental Observatory site, Barrow, Alaska, USA - NGEE PermafrostL2-A | ecosystem: Environmental > Terrestrial > Soil > Wetlands > Peat ...
ATCCTCAGCTTCGACGCCGACTGGATGCGCGGCCAATCGGTAGGCATCTTTCCGGTCCGCAACTCCACGCCCGAACCCGTGGTCTCCGAGCTCGAGAAGATCATGGATTCGGGCGAAGGCGGCCTGGCCCAGAACGTCGTCAAGTTCCAGCCGATGGGCCGGCTCAACGCCATTCTCGTGGTCAGCCAGAAGCCCGAATACCTCAAGCGCGCGGCGGTCTGGATCGCGCGGCTCGACAAGTCCGATACCGAGGGCGTCAATCTGAAGGCCTATCCGCTGCGCTATGGTAATTCCAAGCAGATCACGGCCATGCTGAACGACATGCTGCTCGGTCGCGGCGGAAGCGGAGCCAACCTCGACAGCGCGTCGAGCCAGATCGCCCCCGGCGGCGGCATTTCGCTCTCTTCGTCAGGATCGAACCCGGTGGCCTCCCTGAGCGCCTTGCCGACGGCGGGCGCCGGCGCGGCGGTACCCGTGACCGGCAACGGCGGTGCCGCTTCGCCGTTGAACCTTCGCGGGGCGCCGTCCCCAGGCGGTAACGGTCCGGACATTTCCTCCGGTGGCTCGCTGGGAACGGGTGCGAAGGCTCCCGCAGGCGGCGCCGTTCTGCAAAACGTCCGGATCACCGCCGACGTCACCAACAACGCGGTGCTGGTCTACGCCGATCAGGAATCGCAGCGCATTGTCGAGCAGACCATCCGCCAGATCGACCGGCCGCAGCGCCAGATCGCGATCGAAGCGACGATTGCCGAGGTGACGCTGAACGATCAGCTGAACTACGGCGTGCAGTTCTTCCTGGCGAGCCAGAAGGGGTCGATCGTCAACACGGTTGCCACCGGTGGTGGCACCGCCAATACAGTTGACCCGCCCAGCAACGCCGTCAACGCCGCCGCGGGCGCGCTGCTCGGACGCGCGCTTCCCGGCTTCAATTTCCTGATCGGCGCCGAGAATTCGCCGCGCGTCATTCTCGACGCGCTGCACAACATCACCGACGTCAAGGTCCTGTCCAACCCCTCGCTGGTGGTGCTGGACAATCAAGCGGCGACGCTGCAGGTCGGCGATCAGGTACCGTTCTCGACCGGGACTGCGACCGTACTGACCGCGAACAACACGGTGGTGAACACCATCGACTACAAGAACACCGGCATCATCCTGCGCGTACTGCCGCGCGCCAATGCCAACGGCAATATCGTGCTCGATATCGAACAGGAAATCAGCAATGTCGCCGCAGGAACCGCAGCGGGGTCGCTGACGCCGACGATCTCGCAGCGCCGCGTGAAAAGCTCGATTGCGGTGCATAGCGGCCAGACCGTGCTGCTGGCGGGCCTGATCAGCGAAACCGAGAACAAGCAGCGGCAGGGCATTCCGCTCCTGGATTCCATCCCCGGCGTCGGTGACGCCTTCTCGCACCAGACCACCTCGCGGGCACGGACCGAACTGATCCTGTTCATCCGGCCGACGATGATCCGGGATGCCGTCGACGCCCATGTCATCGCCGAGGAAATGCGCAGCAAGATGAACAGCCGGCTGGTCGGAACCAGCCTGCCGGTGGTCGTGACCGATCCGCCAAAGGCTGCGCGCTGAGCGTTTCAGCCCGGCCAATCCTGCTCGCTTTGGCGCTGGTCGCGATGGTCGGCGCGAGCCTCCTTACCGCGCCGGGAGCCGAAGGCCTGCTGGGAGCTTTGCTGGCCGCGCTGATGCTCACGATCGCGGTGATCGACGCCGAGCGCTACATCATTCCGAACGAACTGACGGCAATCGCGATGACACTGGCGCTGCTGCGCGCCGGCCTCGCCGGTCCAGAGGCGGGTTGGGGGGCCATGCTCTGGGCAGCGTTGCGGGCGGCCATCGTCGCCCTACCGCTGCTGGCGCTGATGACAGGCTACCGGCGCTGGCGCGGCCGCGATGGGCTCGGGCTCGGCGATATCAAGCTCGCCGGCGTCGCCGGCGCCTGGCTCGGTCTGGTCACCATCTTCGCGGTGATCGAACTCGCCGCGCTGTCGGCGCTCGGCGTTTATGCCGTGAACGCCTATCTGCGCAAGCGGCCCTGGAAAGCGACCGCGTACCTGCCCTTCGGGGCATTCCTCGCGCCGGCGATCTGGATCGGGTGGTTGGTGGAAACGCTTCTGGCGTGAGAGCCCAGCGTTTTCGGAGTCGGCGTACAAATCAACGACGCCGAAATGAAGGATAACGCGGGTGAGATGCCTCAGCGCTCGCGGGTCGGCGCCCATTCCAGCGCACGCGCGCGAGATCGTGCGATTTCTCCGCGCGTCATCTTGGTGGTCACTGCGTCGCGGATGCGCGCGCGGGCTTCGCGGGCGCCGGGCGGCGCGGCCGCGGTCGACAAATTCAGCCATTTACCGGCTTCGACGATATCCCGCGGCACCCCAAAACCCTTGTCGTAGAGCAGGCCGAGCGAATATTGCGCGAGGCTGTCGCCCTGCTCCGCGGCCCGGCGATACCACATCGCGGCTTCGGTGTAGTTCTGCGGCACGCCGCGTCCAGTCTCGAACATGTAGCCGAGATAGGATTGAGCCGATGCATCCCCGCGCTCGGCCAGCGCGATGAAAACCCGCGACGCCGACACGTAATCATGGCGATTGAGGGCGGAAACGCCTTGCCGAAGCGATTGGGCCTGCGCAAGATTGATGGCCAAAAACATCGGCGTCGCGATCGCAACCGCGAATAGAAGCCTCGGAACGGCCAAACGGCGGAAGAGCAACTCGCGTCCCGGCAAGACAGCCTTCCCATCCGCGTCACCGACGCCGCACATCCTCACTCTCACCGGACCGTCTATCATGACGGCACAATAGCCCCGCGGCTCGGGGAAATCCACTCCGCGCCTCCGATCCGTGATCTCGACCAAAACTCCGGGACCGACGACCGGCCGGATTGCGGATTCCGGCGGCCATTGATAGGAAAGTCGATGATCCCGAAGCCCTCGGTTATGCTGCCGGCGATCGGCGCGCGTCCTGGCGCCGCGGGCCGCCATCTCCTCGTCAGTGTCGCGCTTTCGAGCGCGTTCGTCACTTTGCTTTGCCTGGCTTTCGATCCGGTATGGGAAACCAACGATGACGTTGCGATGTCGATGGTGGCCCATGGATATGGGATCGCTGAATATGGATCGCCTTACCTGATTTTTTCCAACGTGCTGTGGGGCGCGATCGTTCGCGGCCTGCCCTCCATTGACGGTCTGCTCGGCTATTCCATAGCAACGCTGCTGGCGCTGACACTGGCGGGCGCGGCGACGATTTTTTTCCTGCTTCGAACCGGAACGGGATATCTCGTCAGCGTGCTGGTTCTCGCGCTCGTGTTCACGCGTCCTGTTCTCTTCCCGCAGTTCACGATAACGGCGGGGCTGCTCACCGTCACCATGATGCTCGGCCTGCTGGCGTATGATCGGGATGACTCGCTCTTCAACCTGATCGCAGCATGTTGCCTGGGCTTTCTAGCCTGCCTGATACGGTCCCTGGAACTCGTGCTGGTCATCGGCGTTGGATGGCCGCTCCTGCCGTGGCGGAAGCTGGCTCGATCCCGCGCCGCCTGCCTTGCCGTATCGGTACTTGCGGTCTGCATCGCGGCTGCGGCCATGATCGATGTATGGGCATATTCCGGACCCGAGTGGCGTAGCTTCTGGCAGAGCAACTTCGCTCGAGCCCCCTTCACCGATTTCGGCGCCGTCGATCACGTTTTGCAGTACCCCGACGTCGTGCGGCGTTTGGGACTGTCGGAGAACGATGTCCGGCTCATCGGAAGCTACTTTTTCGCCGACCCGCGGCTCATCGACCCTGAATTGCTGAAAACGCTGCTTCGTGAAGTTCCTATGCAGATAACCAGCAAAACGAATTTTGCATCCGGCTTTTCCTCCGTCCTTGCGATGTTCGGTCACCAGTTGCTTCCGCTGGTTTTCACCGGCGCCTGCCTCTTGCTTCTCTTGATTAGGCCAGGCCTGCTCCTTGCCTGGGTAACTTGTCTGCTCGTGATGTTCGCCCTCGGCGTGCTGGGTCGTCCCGGCACAGCGAGGGTCTTCATCCCCTTGTTCAGCCTGTTGGCCGTCATTCCCAGCGCGACGACATTCCTGCCATCGCGCTCGAAATTTATTCCAGTCGCAGGCATCCTGCTCGTCGGCTGCGTGATAAACGGCGTGCAGTCGGCACGCGATGCCGTCGCGAACGACGCACTGCTCCCGCTGGCCCGGCCCGGGAAATTCATCTCGCCCTCCTCAACCGTGGTGTGGGGCGATGGCCTTCCCTTTCAATATGTGTTTCCAGTCTTTACACGAGAGGCGGATTTGCACGACACGCGAATCTACGGCCTGGGAGTCTTCACGCTTGCGCCCTTTTCCGTGCCCTTCGCCGACGAGCGCTTCGGACAAGGATTGCTTGCGCGGCTGCGATCCCAGGCCGGAATTCCGTTGATCGCCGACATTAATAAGCAGTCATTGCTCAATACCTATTGCGTCGAACATTACGGAACACCGCTTCGGCTCTCCAATTTGAAGAAACCTGAGATGTGGAACGTGGTGAATGCGAGCTGTGCGCCGGCCGAAGGTGGGAGATGATGCTAATCACCCGGCCTAGACCGACGCTGAAAAATGCGTGATTTCAGCACTGGATAACTGTATGCACTGGCGGGGATCCGGCCAGAAACAACCGCACTGGCATCTCGCGCAGTATCATGCACCGTGCCAATCCTTTGGCACGTGGCGTCTGTCCCACGTCCGGTTTCGAGTCATTTCGTGCGCATCTGTATCATCCAGTCCTGTTACATTCCCTGGAAGGGCTTTTTCGACCTGATCGGGCGATGCGACGAATATGTGATCTATGACAGCGCGCAATATGTGAAGCGGCACTGGCACAACCGCAACCGCATCAAGACGGCCAACGGTGTCGAATGGCTGACCATCCCCGTGGTCACCAAGGGCCGCTTCGAGCAGCCGATCGACCAGGTCGAAATCGAAAAGCCTTGGGCCGACAAGCACTGGCGCGCGCTCGAACTAGCGTACCGGCGCGCGCCGTTCTTCGAGCAATTCGCGCCGGTCGTGAAGTCCTGGTATGAGCGCGCCGACAAGGAGGCGCGGCTGACCGAGGTGAACGCGATATTTCTCAAAGGGATCGCCGGACTCCTGGGATTGAAGACCGGTTTCGTCCGGGATACGCAATACCCGGCGCGGGGCGCCAAGACCGAACGGCTATTGGCGATGGTGCGCGCGGCCGGCGCCGATCGCTATCTAAGCGGGCCCTCGGCGCGCGACTATTTCGACGAGCCGATGTTCCGGACAGCCGGCATTACGCCGGAATGGATGAACTACGACGGCTATCCGGAATATCCGCAGCTTCACGGTGGATTCGAACATGCGGTGACCGCGCTGGATTTGCTGTTCAATGCCGGACCCGGGGCGCCGCAATATCTGCACGCGGCCAGCAAGGGCCGGACCGGCTGAGCTGGACCGTTCGCATGGAAAAAATCCCGGGCATGAAGCCCGGGATTGCATTGTTTGGCGTTCGCTTGCGCCCAATCATACAGTCATTGGAATTTTGCGCTCACTGCTCACCCAAATTCTGGACGCCGGTTCCGGCCGCCGTCGTGGTTCCGACAGAGCCATTTCCGAAAACGCGGTTGTTGCCATAAGTCACCGGCGAGCCGGAGAACGCAGCGCCGGTATTGAAATTAATGTCCGAATTGGAAACCCGGATGTTGCTGCCGTTCGCCTCCACCCCGGCGGTTCCGCCATTATTGCTAATCGCGCTGTCGTCGACGGTGATTTGACCGCCGCCGTCCGCGGTCAAGCCGCCTGCCGTATTGCCGGAGAGTACCGACCGCTTGACGACGACATCATTGTTTACGGCGACCGCAAGGCCCAACACATTGCCCACCGAAATGACGTTATTGAGTACGGCCTTGTTCACGGCTGCGCCGGCGATGGCGATGCCGGCGGCCGTATTCAGACTGACGGTCGTATCCTTGATAAAGAGCTGTCCGTTGGCATTGGTGCGCCCATCAAAAATACCCTGCTGACTGAATTGCGTGATCACGCAGTTCTCGATCGAGACCATCCCGGCGGTGTTGATTTTGATACCGACGAGACCCTGAGTTGCGTTGGGCGTGAGTCCCAAGATCTGAATACCTCTGAGGACGACCTTGTCGCCGGCCCCGGCGCTAATATTGATGCCGTTGGTTCCGGCCACCAGGACCGATCCGATCGTCTCGATGCAGTTGAGCGTGATCGCCTTGGTGATCGTGACAGCGCCGAATCCACCTGGATCGAGACAGTCGATTTCGCCGGCCGCCAACGTCTTGGAGATCGCGCCCGCGAAAGTCTTGCAAGGTGCCGTGCGGCTGCACGGATTGGCATCGTCGCCGACGCCGGAAACCCAGGTCCGGGTCGCCTGGGCGTGGGCAGGCGCCGACGCCAGAAATGGTACTAAGAATCCAACGGCTAAAGCCAGTAGAGCGAAACGACGCATTATAAACCCCTCCTTGTGTTGGCCGGGATTCTCCCAGCCGTGCTGAAATAATGACGCAATATGGTTCCGCTTCCGAAACCCCGGCGCGACTTCCGGTCAATTGAAGGCCCCTCAGGGGTGCCCATGATGGCCTTTAAAGACGACGAATGTCACCCCCACTTCCTGAGATTGTAGTCTGCCCTCACACCCGTTCTGCGACGGGCCTTCAAACAGCAAAGTTTCCCGAGCAAATCAAGCATGACGGCAAATACGGCGCAACAGGCGAACGAAACGCGCCCAAGTAGTATGTCCCGGGAATGCAACAGCGGTTCAAACGAATTGTGTATTTTTGTCGGATGTGTCCGCGTCGATTGGGCGCAGCCCAGGACATCCGCGATCGGCACGGACGGGGAGCAGCGGCTCATTGCGTGCCGCATTGCAATTGCGAGCGCCGTCCAATTGCCCTATGAGGTTTCGGGTGGGCGGGCTGCCGTCTAAGACGTTGCAAAACAAGGGCGTTTTTCTCATCTATACTCAGGATCGATTTCTGGCGGAGCTACAACCTTGAAACTCTCCATCGTGACGACGCTGTATCGATCGGCCTTGGACATTGACGAGTTCCACCGCCGCGCCATGCAGGCGGCCGAAGCCATTGCGAACGACATCGAGATGGTGATCGTGAATGACGGCTCGCCCGACAACAGCCTCGATCTCGCTCTCGCACTGCAGCGCGCCGACCCGCGGATCGTCATCGTCGATCTCGCGCGCAATTTCGGCCACCACAAGGCGCTGATGACGGGGCTCGCGCACGCCGCCGGCGACCTGATTTTCCTGATCGACAGCGACCTGGAGGAACAGCCCGAGGATCTTGAGCAGCTCTACCAGCGTTTCCGGCAGGGCGACTGCGACGTGGTCTACGGGATTTTGGAATCGCGGCGCGGCGGCCTCGTCCAGAAGCTGCCAGGCGCGCTGTTTTTCCGGTTTCTCGAAGCCCTGAGCGACCACCCGATTCCGCGCAACGTCTTCACCGCACGGCTGATGACGCGTGACTATGTGAGGGCCCTGCTCCGTCATCGCGATCGTGAATTCTCGATCGCGCATTTGTGGCAGGTGACCGGCTTCCGCCAGCAACCAATCGCCCTGAAGAAACTGTCGCTGTCGCCAACCAGCTACACGCTCAGACGTCGGGTTGAAATGGCGATAAGGGATATCACGACAACCTCGAGCAGGCTGCTCTATCTCATTTTCTATGTCGGCATTTCCATCTTCGGTCTGTCCATTGCCGTCATCCTCTATTTCCTCGGCAGGTATTTTACGTCCGGGATCGGGGTCGACGGCTTCACGTCGCAGATCGTCTCGATCTGGTTTCTGGGCGGCCTCATAACCTTTATCCTCGGGATACTCGGAATCTACATGGCCAATATCCTGGCCGAAACCAAACGGCGGCCGCTCACCAGCGTGCGCCGGGTTTACCGTGCGGATGGCGCGGCGGACACCGGTCCGAATTCGAGGGTAAATACCCTTCGTCAGGGTACGAGCGCCGAGCCATGACTAACGACGACCGTTCCTCGATCCTGCAGGGGGTTGCCGCGTATTACGCGTCCAAACTGGATGCGCACGGTCCAACCCCGCTCGGCGTCGACTGGAACGGCGCCGAATCGCATGAACGGCGTCACCGGCAATTTCTCCGCCTGCTCGACGAGAACCCCAATGCCTCGATCATCGACATCGGCTGCGGTTTCGGCGACTTCTATCGCTTCTTGCGCGCGACGGGTCACCGCGGCCACTTCGTCGGCTATGATGTCGCGCCAAACATGATCGCAAAGGCATGCGAATTGCATGGTCAGGCTGCCGACCGGGATTGGCGCGTGGGAGCGGAACCGACGGAGGTCGCGGATTTCGCGATCGCAAGCGGGATTTTCAACGTCAGAGGCAACGTGACAATTGATGTCTGGAGCCGCTACGTCGAACAAACGATCGAGAGCCTTTCGCGCGCCGGCAGTCTCGGCTTCGCTTTCAACGTACTCAGCCTATCGAGCGATCCGGAACGCCGGCGCGCCAACCTTTTCTATGCCGATCCGACCGAAATGCTAGGTTATTGCCTGTCGCATTATGGACGTTCGGTGGCGCTGCTGCAGGATTACGGACTCTACGAGTTCACGATCATGGTCCGGCATGCCGGCAAGGGCTAAAACGACTTTCCGGTCCGGGAAGGGCGCTCCCCAGTTGATTGACAGCAATCGCGCGGGGCAATACGCAAATGGCTTCAGGCCGCCGTCCCTGCCCGTCAGGCGCGTCCAACACGAGGCCCCGTGAAATGAACATGACCGAAATCGACCCGGCCAGGATCGACAGCGAACTGGGTTCGCGCGGCTACCTGATCCTGCACGATCCGGAGGTCGCGCAAACCAGCCTCGAGGCCCGCGCCGAATATGGTCGCTGCTTGCGGGCGTCCAAACTCCATGCGCCACGCGAGAGATTCAAATACACCGCCCTCTCGGAAGAGCCATGGCGAAAACTCGCGATCGGTTCGAGCAATGGCCTCGGAGAAAGCTACGCGCAGAATCTGCAGTCGATCTATTTCGACGCCAACGATGGCAACTATCCAGCGCTCCGCAAGCTGTTCGGCCTGATGATCCTGATCAGGAACAAGCTGATGGGGGTCGATGCCGCGTTCGGCTCGAACCCCGAGCGCGACCGCTTCTGGAATGCCTGCCGGGTTCACCATTATCCCCGGGGCGGCGGCTTCATGGCCACCCATCGCGACACGCATTTTCCCCAGGTCATCGATGCACAGATCGGCAAGCCGTTTTATCAGATCTGCGTTCTTCTCAGCCGCAAGAATACCGATTTTTTCACCGGCGGTGGCGTGATCTACGACATCGACAAGCAGAAGATCGATCTTGAAGAAAAGGGCGGCTTCGGATCGCTGATCCTGTTCGACGGACGTACCTATCACGGTGTCGAGGATGTGGATCTCGATCAGGTCATCGATTTTTCGAGGAACGACGGCAGGCTTGCAGCTTTCGTCAATCTTTATTCGGTCACCTGATTGCCCTCAGCCCGATTGACCGATCGCAAACCACCGGGGTCTCATGCCATCCGACAAGCCCAGACGGTACGGCGCGACCGAACAGACGACATCCGCGACTGACGTCGAATATGCCGTCGAGTCCATACGTCACCTCGGCTATGCCGTCGTCGACGGCGGCTATGGATCTGGTTGGCTGGAAAATCTATCCGCCGCCTTCGAACGCGCCCGGCAGCGGCATTTTTCGGAGCACGGGGGCGCGGAGGCGCTCAAGGCCATCGACGAACACAATACGGTCCGACTGCCGATGGCCTATGAGCCGGTATTCCTCGAGCTCGCCACCAACAAGACCATTCTCGATATCTGCAAACACCTGATTTCCGGCTATGTCGTGCTCAATCAGCAGAACGGCGTGATCAATCCGCCGCGCGCGGCGAATTACAATCAGGGGGCGTGGCACCGCGATCTGCCGTACCAGCATTTCGTTTCGTCGCGCCCGCTTGCCATCAATGCGCTGTTTTGCCTGGACCCGTTCACCGTCGAAAACGGCGCGACCATGGTGTTGCCGGCCTCGCATCGCCAGGAGGCATTTCCGTCGGATCGCTTTGTCGAGGCGGAAGCGGCAACCATCGCCGCGCCCGCCGGATCCTTCATCATCCTTGACTGCATGATGTATCACAGCGGCGGCGTCAACGTGACCGACCGGCCGCGGCGCGCAGTCAATCATGTCTATTCGATTCCGCTGCTGCGGCAACAGATCGATATTTCCGATGCGCTTGGCGAGCCATTTGCAACAGATAGCGAACTGCGCCGGCTGCTGGGCTACGACGTTCGCACGCCGCGCTCGGTCGCCGAATATCTCGCCTCCCGTGCAAAAAAATAATGGCGGCTAAACCGCCAGCCTGCCCTGCCAAACCGCAAGGCCGAAGCCGGTCGCGCCGTAGCCGTTGCCGTTATAGGCGAGCCAGAGCCGGTGGCGATGCCAGAGCAATGCGGGATAGCAGGTCATCTCGCTATCCCAGCCGCTGTCCGAGGGGTCGAGCCCCATCGTGGCATCGAGCCGCGTCCAGTTCACGCCGTCGCTACTCGATGCTGCGCCGATCTTGTAACGCTCCCCGCGGCAAGCGAAACACATCAGCAGCCGGTCGCCGGTCCTGACCACGCTCGGACGTGCCAGCGCGTATTCGGTCTCGGTCGCAAAGCCGATGGCGGTCGTACCATCCCGCATCCAGCGGATGCCGTCGCTGGAGCGGGCCAGCTTGATGGCATGCCGCATGTCGGTGTTGCCGACGGTCGGCGCCAGATTGGAGCCGTACCACATCCGCCAGTCCTGCGAACCGAAACGCAGCACGCAAGGGTACGACAAGGTGTAGGGATCTTCGGGAGAGCGATCGATAACGGGACCCGGCGACAAACGCTCGAACGGCGCCCGCGGCGAGCGGGCTCGAGCCAGGCCGATGGCGTTGCGCCAGGGCGAGCGCACGCCCAGATTCCATCCCATATAATAGAGCGCAAGGCCGCTGTCGGTTTCGGCGATACAGCCGACGCCGACGCCGCTGTCATCGAACGTCCCGTCGGTGCCCGGCGACAGCACCGGCTCGCGAGCGGCCTCGACGATACGCGGAGTGTCCGACACCTCGACATCGACCCATCCGACATGGGATCGTTTCTCGGCATCGCGCGAACTGTAGAAGAAGCGGAAGATATCGCCGTCGAGATGGACGGGCGCCGGCAGCGCCGCGTGGCTGCGCGCCCATGGGTGCGTCCCGTCCGGAACAAAAACGACACCGAGGCGCTGCCAGGACATTGCGGTCTCACAGATTTCGCAGGCGGCTACTGGGCACCGCCGACCGCTCGGTCCCGCGCGGCGCCACGACCGAAAAATCCGGCTGATCCTCAAGCACCAGGGCGCCGGCGCCGAGGACGCATTTCCTGCCAACCGTGACGTGATCCCGGATCGTGACGTTCACGCCCACGAAACTTCCTTCCCCGATCCTTACACCGCCGGATACCACGACCTGCGAGGCCAAAAACACATCGTCCTCGATAACGGAATGATGCCCGATGTGATTGCCACTCCACAACGTGACATTGGCGCCGATGCTGGCGAAGGGCTGGATGGTGTTGTCCTCGAGAATGAAGCAATTTTCCTTCGGCTCGAAACCGGGGAAGATCGTTGCGCGGCTGCTGAGATAGGACGCCAGCCGATAACCCATGGCGCGGCCGGCCGCCACCTTTTCGGCGCGAAGCGCATTGAGTTTTGCGTAGCTGACGGCGACGAACAATCCGTAGCGTTGCGGCGGAAACTGCTCGGCGATCCCTTCGAAAGGCAGCACCGGCCTGCCCCGGAACTCCGCGTCCTTCAGGAAGGCGCCGTCAACCGTGAAGGCGGCAACCTCGAATTCGGAATCATGGGTAAAGTAGAAATCCGCCAGTTCCGCAATTTCGCCGGCCCCGAAGACGATGATCTGCTTTTTCTTCAATAGGCTAACAACCCTTCTTGTCGGATCCGAATAATGCTCGCTTGCGTGGTAACTTAGCTCATTCTTGCGAAATCACGCAGCCTGTGCTGAATCTTCAATCTGGACGCTGCGGTTGTGAGAATAGACAGACCAAGACATTGGAATTGCTCTATAATTTTTTGAGCCGTGATCCGATGCGCGTGAATAACGCCAATGAGCTCCCCCTCCCGCCGGCGCTTCGCGCGTCAGGACAAAGATGAAATTCGTGAAGATCGATCCGCCGGGAACCTTCTGTACGCAGGAAGCGTTGCGCGACGCGCTGAAGAAATACGGCGGACAGACCTTTCTCGACGTCGGTTGCGGCGACGGCGGCCTGTCGAAACTGATGTGCGACGCAGGTCTTACCGGCATCGGGGTCGATTTCTCCGAACGCGCGCTTGAGATCGCCAGCAAGACGCTCGATCCCTATATCCGCAAGGGACAATATCGCCTGCAGCCGGGCGACGTGCACGACCTTCCTGCGGACTTCGCCAAGGTGGATATCGCGATCAGCTACATGGTCATGGAGCACGTCGAGGACGACCTCGGCTTCACCCGGAAGATCACCCAGTACGTGAAGCCGGGAGGCACCGTCATCATCGCCGTTCCCGGCCGGCGCGACCTCTGGTGCTTCGAGGACGAGACCGTGGGCCACCTGCGCCGTTACGACCGCGGCGATCTGGCTGCTGTGTTGCGCAAGGCCGATCTCGGCCAGGTCTCGGTCTGGTCGGTCGGCGTTCCCACCATCAACATGCTGTTCAACATCAGCGTCAGGATGGTTGCCCGCAGCGCCGAAACTGCCAAGGTAGGGTTGAGCCAGAGGGAGCAAACCGAAACCAGCGGCATCCGGGACATTCCATGGAAGACGGTGTTCCCGTCCTGGGTCCGGATCATCCTCAACCGCGCGACGCTCTATCCTCTCTTCGTGGTCCAGAGACTGTTCTACCGGACCGGGCTCGGCGTGGTGATGATGGGAATGGGACGGGTTCCCCAGAACATCTCCGGTTCTGATTGAATCAGAACGGTAGCCCGCCATTTGCGCGACGGCTGCAGCGAGCCATCACTGCAAACCATCACTGAATGAGGAAATGCCCCGCATGCAGGTCGATAAAAGCGCCGATGGGACTGTCTTGATGCGACAACGGATCGGCTTCCGCCAACTGCAACAATGGATGCGGCATGGCGGCCTGAGCATCGCTTACAGATGGCGCCGACGTGATGAAGGCGCCTGCCGGGAGTCCGCCAAAGGCTGTCGTGCCAATGCTTGGCGTACTCGAAGTCACGCCGGCGCCTGACACCGAGCTAAACACGAAACCATCGCTGTTGACGACGCTGACCGATGCGGCCGGCGTCGTGACAGGTGATGCAATGGTATGAGAGCCGGGAACGCCGATCACGCCATCGCCGTTCAGATCCTGATGGAAGCTTGGCTCGAGCGCTTCCAGCACCGAGCTACTTCCGGACACGTTGCCAATCGGGTCGTAGGTAACGCTACCACTGCTGTCGGTGTTCCAAACCGTATACAGACCGCTGCCCGCGTTCTTCAACGCGATCTCATACCCGGTCGAGGTCTGCTCTGCGCCGATCGGTGTCCACACGAACTCGCCCACCGTAAGAGGCGCGGCGCCATAGATCACCTCAGGGCCAGTCCCGGTGCTGTTGCTATCGAGGAAATAATTATTGCCAGCCTGAACCAGGCTGGTCGAGCCGGACGACTCGATGGCACCGGGAATGCCGATCACGCTATCGCCGTTCAAATCCTGATGGAAGCTCAATTCAGTGGCTTCCAGCACAGGGCTGTTTCCGGACACGTTACCAATCGGGTCGTAGGTAACGTTGCCGCTGCTGTCGGTGTTCCAAACCGTATACTGACCGCTGCCCGCGTTCTTCAACGCGATCTCATACCCGGTCGACGTCTGCTCTGCGCCGATCGGCGTCCAGACAAACTCCCCCACCGTAAGAGGTCCGGCGCCATAGATCACTTCGGGGCCGGTCCCGGTGCTGTTGCTATCGAGGAAATAATCATTGCCAGCCTGAACCAGGCTGGTCGAGCCGAACGACTCGATAGTGGCGCCGGGAATGCCGATCACGCCGTCGCCGTTCAAATCCTGATGGAAGCTCGTCTCCAGCGCTTCCAGCACCGGGCTGTTTCCGGACACGTTACCAATCGGGTCGTAGGTAACGTTGCCGCTGCTGTCGGTGTTCCAAACCGTATACAGACCGCTGCCCGCGATCTTCAAAGCGATCTCGTATCCGGTCGACGTCTGCTCTGCGCCGATCGGCGTCCACGCGAACTCGCCCACCGTAAGAGGTCCGGCGCCATAGATCACCTCAGGACCAGTCCCGGTGCTGTTGCTATTGAGGAAATAATCATTGCCAGCCTGAACCAGACTGGTCGAGCCAAACGACTCGATGGTGGTGCCGGAAATGCCGATCACGCCATCGCCGTTCAGGTCCTGATGGAAGCTCGTCTCCAGCGCTTCCAGCACCGGGCTGTTTCCGGACACGTTGCCAATCGGGTCGTAGGTAACGTTGCCGCTGCTGTCGGCAATCCAAACCGTATACAGACCGCTGCCCGCGTTCTTCAACGCGATCTCATATCCGGTCGATGTCTGCTCTGCCCCGATCGGCGTCCAGACAAACTCCCCCACCGTAAGAGGTCCGGCGCCATAGATCACTTCGGGGCCGGTCCCGGTGCTGTTGCTGTCAAGGAAATAATCATTGCCGACCTGGACCAGGCGGGTCGAGCCGAACGACTCGATCACGGTCGAAGGCACCATCGTGTTGTACCCCAAGGCATCGAGCTGCTCTTTGTCGATGGTCGTGAGGCCCTGCACCGTGCCGGGACCGTAGATCTCGTTGAAGGGATCGTTCGGAGTTAGATTGCTATAGGGTGAGCCGAGCTGGGTCGGACCCGGGTTGAGGGAGTCGCTCGGATCCGAAAACAGGCCATAATCGGCAATTTTCGTATTGCCTCCGTCGAGCGAGAAATAGCTCGCCGAGGCGGGAATATTGTCGGTGAACAGCCGCGTGCCAGCGCTGGTGAAGCGATAGAAATCGAAAATATCGGGTTGCGGACCATCGGGCATGCCATAGGGCACGCGACCAAGCGCGTGGGTCAATTCATGAAGCGCGACGCCGATCAGCAGGCTCGGGTCGATGTCGGTCGCAAAAGTCGAGACGGCGTCGACGCCGGTGTAGTTTGAGGGCAGCGCCATTCCAAGAAGCTTGAGCTGGGCGTCCCAGACGGCGACAGCGGACTGCCCCTGGATCGTCGATCCCGTTGGCAATGAGTTGAAAACCGTGTCGCCTGTCGCGGCGTTGCCGACCAGGGCGGCCCTGACCGTGGAGTAACTCTCGAACAGACCGCCGGTGGGGCCCGACGAAGCGCCGCCGCCTGTTCCGCTGTAGTCGATGTCGATCGTTACCGTGATCGGGTTGGTAATCGTCGCGGACAGGATCGATGCCGCCTGCTCGATGCCGGCACGGAAAGCGGCCGCCGCCGACGTTGCGGCCATGGCTGCGGCGTCAAACACCAGATTGAAGGCGATGCCACCGGTTGGGGCTGCCTCGGAGACGACGGAACCGGGGCCGCCGGGGCCATCCTGAGCGGAGAGCGCCTCCGCCGATTCGGCCGGCAGGGTGGGCGCCTGCGCCGGGATCGGCAAGGCCGGAGCGAGGCTGGGGGGGCTAAACGCATTCGCGTTGAAGTCGGACCCGTCCGGGTTGGAGGCACCGTCGAAGGCGCCGAACGGATTAGTGGAAAGGTTAGACTTCATTGCTTAGTCCTTGGTCTTCAACAGGATTCAGGCTCGTTCAATGCCAGCCGGATGGCTTGGAGCGCCCGCGGCGCGACTAACTGATTCGGTCAAATCGTGCCGAATAATCGCAATTAGCATGTCGCAATCTGAAGCTTCAGCATAGTTTCCGAAGTGCTAATTGGCGGTTTAACGATACGTCGCGTTTTGACGAAAATGCTCCCGGCAAGCGGTAACGAGAACCCCGAGACCACCCCGAAATGCCGCCCAGTCGCTACTTACGCGAGATAATGCAATGGCTTCGCGGCAAATGGTTGGCCGACAAGGCCGTAGGTTTGCGGGTATCAAAGGTGTCGGCATACTTCTTCGTGTCTGTGACGGCGCCCCCAATCGGCTTTGCGGTACCGCGCCGGCCCAGCCGATGATCGGCTATTGAATTTGCGACCGATCTGACCGATCAAACCTTGGCCCTTTTCCCGCATCCCTCGTCCGGAGTTCCTTGAATGGCTTTTCCGCGTGCCTCGCAGGCCCTGTCCCGCTTCACCGTGCTCGACCTCACCCGCGTCCGCTCCGGGCCAACCTGTGTGCGCCAGCTCGCGGATTGGGGCGCCAACGTCATCAAGATCGACGCCTTGATGGAGGACGCGGCCGGCGAGCAGCCGGGCGGTCCGCGCCGCGGCTCCGACTTCCAGAACCTGCACCGCAACAAGCGCGCCATGGCGCTCAATCTGAAGGATCCGAGAGGCCTCGAGGTATTCCGGCGGCTGGCGGAGAAGGCCGACGTCGTGGTCGAGAATTTCCGGCCCGACGTCAAGACCAAGCTTGGCATCGATTACGAGAGCGTGCGAAAGATCAATCTGCGGATCGTTTATGGCAGCATCTCAGGCTTCGGCCAGGACGGCCCCTATCACAAGCGTCCCGGCTTCGATCAAATTGCGCAGGGCATGGGCGGTCTGATGTCGATCACCGGCGCGCCCGGCGAGGGTCCGATGCGGGTCGGCATTCCGGTGGCGGACCTGACCGGTGGACTGTTCTGCGCCATCGGCATCCTGACCGCGCTCCTGGAGCGCGAGGTCTCCGGCGAGGGCCAGTGGGTGCAGACTTCGCTGCTGCAGGCGCAGATCTTCATGCTGGATTTCCAGGCCTCGCGCTGGCTGATGGAAAAGGATGTCGCCAAGCAGGCGGGCAACAATCATCCGACCAGCATTCCGACCGGCGTGTTCAAGACGTCCAACGGCTATATCAACATCGCCACCACAGGCGGACGCATCTGGGAGCGTTGTGCGCAGGCGATCGGCGCACCCGAACTCGTGACCAATCCCGACTATGCCACCGCACCTGCGCGCTCAAAAAATCGCGACACGCTCAATGCCGAGATCAACAAACTCACGATGAAGAAATCGACCGAGACCTGGGTCAGCGAACTCAACGCCGCCGGCGTGCCGTGCGGCCCGATCTATTCAATCGATCAGGTGTTCGAGGACGCGCAAGTCCAGCATCTCGGCATGGCCCAGGACGTGCCCAACGCCGAGAACCGTCACATCCGCCTGGTCGGCCAGCCGGTCACGCTGTCGCGAACGCCGAGCAGGATGGCGGCGCGTCCGCCGGAGTTCGGGGAGCAAACCGACGAGGTGCTTGCCGAGTTCGGATTTGGCGCCGACGAGGTCGCGGCGCTGCGGCAGGCCAAGGTGGTCTAGCGGAGCGCGTCGCGCTGCGATGGATCACATAAGCCGCGCATAAAGGCGTGTCACATAAAAAAGCCCCGGATGCCGGGGCTTTTTGCTTCATCTGCCGGTCGGGATCAGTATTTCGCGACCACCGGCCCGCCGAACCGGTAATTGATGCCGGCGCGGAGGATGTTGTCGGTGAAGCGCGTGTTGAACACGGATGTCAGCGTCGTCGTGGTAACCGTATTGAAGCCCGGCGTCGGCGTGTTCAGGGCATTCGTTACGGCTGTGGCGCTTGTCGTGTTGCCGCCGATGTTGCCCAGATCCATGTAGAGATATTCAAGCTTCACCGACCAATGATTATCGATCGCGGCCTCAACGCCGGCGCCGATCGTCCAGCCGGCACGGGTGGAACCCCAGCTCAGCGGGAGCAGCGGCGCGTTGGCGGATAAATGGCCATACGCCAGACCGCCTGTCGCATACAGCAGGACGCGATCGGTCGGCAGGAAACCGACGCGTCCGCGCGCGGTGCCAAACCAGTCGAGTTTGTAGTTTGCCGTGAAGAGGCCGGAACCAGCGGGACAGCCGGCGGCGGTGCAGACATCGGAGGTTGCGCGCTCATTGCTTCCCTGGATGTCGGCTTCCAGGCCAAACAGCCAGGTCCCGCGCTGCCAGTTATATCCGGCCTGGCCGCCGCCAATGAAGCCATTGACGTCAGCGCGGCCGATCAAGGGCAATGTACCGAGCGCGGTGGTCACGGAGGACACCAGGGTGGGGCCGGCCGTGCGGAAAACGCTGACGTTCTGGGTTCCCGTAAGGTCGCCATCGGTGCGCGCGCGGCCCCAGCTATAGCCGACGTTGCCGCCAATATAAAACCCGGTCCAATCGTAGATCACGGCCGGGATGACCGGCGCCTTGGTGTAGACTCTGGCCGGGAGATCGGCCGCCATGGCTCCGGTGGTTGCCAACGCCAGAGCCGCCACGCTTCCAATCAAAATCCGCTTCATCGAAAGGCCCTCGGGGTCAGAATGCAAAGTTGGGAACATCTGGAAACCTTTCAGAAATTTATGACGATGGAGCCTGAGAGTCTGTCGCAGCAAAGTCACAGTTGCCGACTTTCGCACGCGATGGGAGGACCTGACCACCTTCCAAGAAGGCACATAAACCTTTGAAATATCTCATATTATCCGAGAGATGGCTGTTCTCGAACGGGTTCGGGCGTCGAATCGACGCAGGAACCGCGTCACGCAGATTCCCGATCAAAGGCACGAAATCGCAGGAGAACGAGGCGCCGGCACGAGGCCGGGTTACGGCCTGAGGGGCGCCCTCGCCGGGCGCAGCAGACGTCCCACACTGCCAAAGGCCTTGTCGATCACCGGCCAGAACAACAGCAGAATGGCGAGCGTCGTGATCGAGCCGACCAGCCCGTTCGACCAGAATACTTTCATGTCGCCGCCGGCGCCGATCATCGACAGGCGAAAGGCGTCCTCGGCGCGGTTGCCGAGCACCAGCGCCAGCGTGAACGGCGCCAAGGGGATGCTGACTTTCTTGAAGACATAGCCGACGACGCCAAACCCCAGCATCAGCCAGATGTCGAACATGGCGTTCTGGATTGCATAGGCCCCGATCGCGCAGGACACCACGATCATCGGAGCGACGGCGGCGAACGGCACCCGCAGGATCGATGCGAAGATCGGCACCGTGGTCAGCACCAGCACGAGGCCGACGATGTTGCCGAGATACATCGAGGCGATCAGGCCCCACACGAAATCCTTGTGCTCGACGAACAGCAATGGTCCGGGATTGAGCCCCCACACCATCAGGCCCCCGAGCAGGATTGCCGCGGTACCCGAGCCGGGAATGCCGAGCGCCAACATCGGCAACAATGCCGACGTCCCGGAGGCGTGGGCCGCGGTTTCCGGCGCGAACACGCCCTCGATACGTCCCTTGCCGAAACTTTCGGGATCCTTGGAAAAGCGTTTCGCGAGGTTATAGCCCATGAAGGAAGCCGCGATCGCCCCGCCCGGCGTGATGCCGAGCCAGCAGCCGATGAACGACGAGCGCAACAGCGTCACCCAGTATTTCGGCAGGTCCTTCCACACCGAAAGCACCACGCGCAGGCTGATCTTGGCGGCATGTCCGCGCAGCGCCAGGCGCTCCTCCATCGTGAGCAGGATCTCGCTGATCCCGAACAGACCGATCACCGCGACCAGGAAGTTGATGCCGCGCAACAGGTCATTCGACCCGAAGGTCATGCGCAACTGGCCGGACACCGTGTCCATGCCGACGCCGGCGAGCAGCAGGCCGAGCGACATCGAGATCAGCGTCTTGTGCTTTTCCTCGCGCCCGAGGCCGACAAAGGAGCAGAAGGTCAGGAGATAGACGGCGAAGAATTCCGGCGGACCGAATTTGAGCGCAAACGACGAGATCAAGGGCGCCAGGAAAGTGATCAGGAGCACCGCGACCAGCGAACCGATGAAGGAAGAGGTGAAGGCCGCGGTCAGGGCTTCCGCCGCCCTGCCCTGCTGCGCCATCGGATAGCCGTCGAAAGTGGTCGCGACCGACCACGCCTCGCCCGGGATGTTGAACAGGATCGAGGTGATGGCGCCGCCGAACAGCGCGCCCCAGTAGATACAGGACAGCATCACGATCGCGGACGTCGGATCCATGGTGAAGGTGAGCGGCAACAGGATCGCCACCCCGTTCGGGCCGCCCAATCCCGGCAGCACCCCGACGAAGATGCCGAGCACCAGACCCACCATCATCAGCAGAAGGGTTTTCCACGTCAGCAGAACGGCGAAGCCGTGGAACAGCAGACCGAAGGCTTCCATCCCAGAATCCTAATAGCCGAAGGCCGCCTCGAGCGGTCCCTTCGGCATGATGACGTCAAACGCGATATCGAAGGTGACGAACATCGCGGCGGTGAACACGAAAGCGGTGAGCAGCGACTTCCATAGCGCGATCCGCCCGACCATCCGCATGAAGCCGGCGATCAACAGAAAGCTCGCGACGTAAAGTCCGAGATATTGCGTGGCCAGGCAGAACAGGAAAGTTGGAACGAACACGGCCATGACGCGGCGAAGCTGCGCGCGGGTCACGAAGGATTCCGAAGCCTCTTTTCGCGACGCAAAGGCGGCGGCGAGGCCGTAGAGGCTGGCGCCGGCCAGGATCAGCGACAGGTAGAATGGAAAATAGCCGGCTTGCGGGCCGGTCGAATCCCAGCCGATGCCGGTGCGCCAGTTGTCATAACCAAGCGTCGCCGCCAGCGCGATCAGCAGCAGCGACACCGCGATGTCGGCGACGCGGATGCTGGTTACAGCGGGAGAATCAGCCTCCGGCGCGGTCGGATCGTCGACGACAATTTCAATTTCGGAATCGGACATCAGTTTTTCCCGGGCTCGCTGGTGATTTCCTGGGCGTGTCCAATAGCTGCCACCGTCGTCCGCATCGCGACGCGCAACGCTCGAAAGCGGACAGCCCGCGGCGAACCGCGCCTACTTCGCGACGAACCCCGCTTGCGTCATCAGCGACTTGTTCAGCGCGTCATCTTCCTCGAGGAACTGCAGCATGTCCTTTCCGGTGAGGAAGATCGGCTTCAAGGCCTGCTTTTCCATGTAGTCCTTGTATTCCGCCGTCTGCGTCACCTTCTGGAACAGGTCGACGTAGAACGCCTGTTGCTCCGGCGTGACCTTGCCCGGCAGGAACATCGCGCGCAGCATCAGATATTCGACGTCGAGCCCCTCTTCCTTGCAGGTCGGGATATCGTGCCACGATTGCGTTTCGGTCACCTTGGCGGTGTAGGAGATACGCTCCTTGTCGAAAACGCAGAGCGCGCGCACCTGGCCGGCGCGCCAGACCTCGAGATTTTCCGACGGGTTGTTGGTGTTGGATTCGGTGTGATTGCCGACCAGTTGGGTCGCCGCTTCGCCGCCGGACTTATACGGCAGATAGGAGAATTTCGCACCGGTCTTCTGCTCGATGAACACAGTCAGCACGTTGTCCTCGCGCTTCGACCCGGTGCCGCCCATCTTGAACGGTGAAGTGGCGGCCTTGGCGGCGGCGATAAAATCTTTCACGGTCTTCGGGCCGGCCACATTGTCCCACAGCACGAACTGGTCGAGCGCGACCACCGACACTGGCGTCAATTCGCGCCAGTTGAACGGAATCTTCGCCGACAGCGGCAGCATGTAGATCAGCGAATAGGCGATCAGCACCTTGTTGGGATCGCCCTCCGAGGACTTCATGTACATCAGCGCTTCGGCACCCGACGCACCGCCCTTGAGCGACACCACCATCGGCTGCTTCATCAAATTGTTTTTCTGGATCGAGGCCTGCATCATCCGCGCCATCTGGTCGGAAGCGCCACCGGCGCCGGCTGCGACCACGATCTCGACGGGTTTGGTCGGTTCCCAGCCGGCGGCGGTCGCCGGAGCAGCTGCCAGCATAGCCGTCAGCGCGGCTGCGACTTTCAGGATATGTGCCACTTGTTTCTTCCCCATCGCGTTGCCAGGTCCAGCGCCGCCGGACGGCTTGTTGGCGGCATAGTGCGGCCTGGCGCATACGAGTTCAAGCCGCAGCCGGCCGCTCTCCTTATGGCTTTCCCATGAAATTGCAAGCCGTCAGCCCGACGCCTGCCGCTTTCGCCATCAGCACTTGGTCGAAGGGATCGATGGCCGGCGCGCGCACGGCGATGTCGCCACGACCGCAGCAATCCGCCGTCCGGTCGCATCATGGCGAAGACCGCGAGCACAGGCTCGGCGCCGCATTTTGAGAAGCGCGGGCTGCCGAGAAAGCCCGCGCCGAGCAGCCAGCCGATCAGCTCACACGATCAGGATATCGTGCGCGTGCAGTGTCACCCCCGGCTGTACCTGCGCCAACGTCAACTCCGACGCCGTCGTACCGTCGGCGCTGAAGTAGAGCGTCTGGTTGGCGCTGTCGAAATGGAACTCGGGGCCAAACCCCGAGAACTGATTGTCGCCAGAGGTTTCGAAAATCGGCGTCACGTCCATGCCGACCGTCAGACCGCCGCCAAATCCGCTGGCGGAGACCGCGATGTGGTCCTGCGCGGTAGCGTTGTTGAAGTCGGTGATGGTGGCAGTGCCATCGGTCGTATGCAGGAACGCAAAGATGTTGTTGCCGCCGCCGCCGGTCATGACGTGACCGCCGGAATTGCCGATGAAGACGTCATTGCCGGTGCCGCCGGTCATCGTCTCGGTGCCGTTGGTGGCGATCAGGATATTGTCGCCGCTGCCGGCGGTGAGCGACGTCGCCGAAGTCGCGTTGTTGATGACGGTCGCGGTCGCAGTATTGCTGGAGACCGCGATCCCGTCCGTCGACGTATAGTCAAACGAACCGCCCGGCGTCGCGTCGTCGACGAAGAATACATCGCCTGCGAACTGCGGCGCGCTACCGCCGGAGCTCGAGACCACGCTGCTGACGGTATGATGGTCGGCGGTATCCGGATCGGTGTCATTGGACCCCAGCGCCCATCCCGGAATGTCGACGACGCCGTTGGCGCCGGCGTCGGTGACGACGTTTTCGCTGACCGCGGTCGGCGCCTCGTTGGTGCCGTTGAGGGTGACGGTGATGTCCTGCACGGTGGACGCGCCGTGGTCATCCGTCACGGACACCAGGTAGTCCTGGGTCAGCGTCTGACCTTGCGCCAGGAACTGGATGTCCGCATTGTCGACCGTGAAGTGCCAGTTGACCGAGCCGGTGCCGCCAGCTTCCGTCACGGGATCGAGCGAGAAGGTGCCGACATAATTGTTGTCCAACGGCGTGAAGCTCGCCGTATGGGTATCGCCCGTCTCGACATCGGCAAAGGAGATGCCGCCGCCGGTCGTCTCGGTCGCGGGCGCCGTTTCGGGACTGACCGAAACCTGGTCCAGGAACATCGCCGAGCCGTCGTCGGTGTAACTGAATTGCAGCGCCGTGGAAAAGGTTGCGGGATCTCCCACGACATCGAAGGTGTAGTGGGTGAACCCGCCGGACTGGACATCGTTGAGCGCCAGCAGTTGGATTCCGTCCCAGGTCGCGATGAACGAATTGTTGACGGATTCGGGGTCGCCGGCGACCGAGAAGCTGACAATGTAATGCTGGCCCGGGGTCGTCGCGACACTCTGCGACAGCGTCTCGCCGCCCGGCGCGGCAAGCTCGGCGGCGTAGTTGCCGAAGCCGCTCCCCAGTCCCAGGAACAGGGCCTGGACCTGCGAGCCGTTCTGGGTCCAGCCCGTGAGGTCGCCGGTTTCGAAATCGCCGTTGACGAGCGTGCTCGGCCCGGCGTTTTCGGTCACCGCACCGAACGTGGTGCCCCCGGTGATGGTAGGAGCATCGTCGCCGCCGGTGAAGTTGAAGGTCAGCGTCTTCGCCTCGGTCTGCCCCTGGCTGTCGGTGACCATCAGGCTGTACTGTTCGGTCGGGTTGTCACCGACCTGAAGCTGATCGAACGCCGCATTGGCGATATATTCGTAAAATCCGTCCGGACCAATGAACAATGTGCCGTAGGTTCCTGCGATGTCGATCCCGCTGCCGACCGCCTGGCCGTTCACCTCGCTGAGGCTGAGCGAGGAACTGAGGTCGACGGGGCTGTCACCCGCATCGGTGAGGGCGTTGCCGACCGCGACGGCATTGCCGGCATCCGTAGCGGCCGAATCGAACACCGGCACGACGTCCGGATTCACCACCGGCGCGTCTTCCGCGCCGGCTGCAGTGATGGTCACGATCTCGGTTGAACTGGCGGTGCCATCGGTGACCGTGACGTCATAGGTCGCCGTCAGCGTTTCGCCGGTGGACAGAAAGTCGAGGTCCTTGTCCGGAAGGCTGAAGGTCCAGTCGATCGATCCGTTGCCGCTGCCGGTGAAATCGTGCAAGGCCGTAGCCAGCGCCGTCTGCAGGTCGGCCAGCGTGTCCGCAGGCACGAAAGACGAATTGGCCGACCAAACCGCGGAATCAAGCGCGACGCTGACCTGATGCGTATCGGTGAGGTCGGGATCGGTGAAGGCAACCGTGCTAGCGGTGGTGTCCGGCGTCGACGATCCCTGGGTGCTCGCCAACTCGGCGACGGACCCGGCTTCGGGTCCGCTGGTGATCACCGGCGCATCGTTGGCGCCCGTCACCACAACCGAGACGGTCTGGGTCGAAGTGGTCGAGGCATCGCTGACGGCGACCTTGTAGTTGACGGTGAGCGTCTCGCCCGCCGCGAGGAAATCGAAATCCTTGTCTGCAAGCCCAAAATTCCAGTCGATGCTGCCGGTGCCCGTACCGGTCGAATCGTGCAGGGTGGTCGAAAGAGCCGTTGCGAGATCGGCCTGCGTTGCCGCGGGTACGGTTGAACCACCCGACCAGGTGTCGGACAACAGCGACGCCGCGACCGTATGGGCATCGCTGGTGTCGGCATCTGTAAAATTCAGCGTTCCCGCCGGGATCGTCGGGGTAGTGTCGACGGCGCTCGAACCTGTGGTGTCGGCCAGCTCCGCCGTGGTGGTGGATTCCGGCCCGCTGGTGATTACCACGGGATGGTTGGTGCCAAGAATCGTTATCGTGACATCCTGGATCGCCGAGCCACCGTGGTTGTCGTTGACCATGACATGATAGGTGAGCGTCAGGGTTTGACCGCCGGCGATGAAGTTGGTCATGTTGTTCGGCAGCGCAAAGTTCCAATCGACATCGCCGAGCAGATGACCGGTTGAATCCAACACCGAGGGCGAGAACGCGGCAAGCAGGGCGGCGTTCGACAGCGGAATCGAGCCGCCGCCGGAAAGCGACGCTGTAACAGTGGTCGCAACCGCGTGAGTGTCCGACAGATCGATGTCGCTAAACAGCAGGTCGCCCTGCGCGGTGAGATTTCCCGCCGGCGAGACATGCTGGCCTTCGATCAGGTGCGCCGACTCCGGACCGCTGAGATAGATCGGCTTGTCGTTGGTGCCGATCACCGTCACCGTGACGTTCTGCGTGGTGACGCCGCCGGCGTGGTCGTCAAGCTGGATGACATAGTTGATCGTCAATTTCTCGCCGGCCGCCAGATAATCGAAGGCCAGATCGGGGGCGGCGAAGGTGGCGTTGACGGTGCCGTTGCTCGAGCCGGACGCCTTGACGACGCCGTTGATGTCCAGGAACGACATCAACTCCGCGGTCCCCAGCCCGTCGGGCAGGATGCCCGTGGTCACGCCCGACGCCGAGGCTGCGATCACGGTGGCGGTGTATCCGGTATTGGTGAGGTCGGGATCGATAAAGTTGATGGTGACGGGCGCGGTATCCGGCGAGAGTGACAGCGTCTGGCCGGCCTGTTCAGTGATGGTCACCGCGGGCGCGATATTGATGACCGGCTTGTCGTCGGTTCCGGTGACCGTGACGGTGACGGTCTGCATGGCCGTTCCGCCGTGATTGTCCGAGACTGTGATGTCGTAGGTCAGGACCAGCGTCTGGTTCTTGGAAAGGAAATCAAAATCGTCATCGGCATCGCTGAACGACCATTTCAACTGGCCCGAGCCGTTATGATCGCTGACGATCTGCGATGTCATCGCATTGTTGAAATCCGCCAGCGACGCAGCCGGAATCACCGAGCCGCTCGAGAGCGCCGCCGAATGCAGCGAAGCCGAGGTGGTGTGGGTGTCGGTGTGATCGACGTCGGTGAAATTCATCGTGCCCGACAGCTGATGCAGCACGGTCGAACCGGTGGTGTTGCTGAGTTCGGTAAAGCTGCCGGTCTCGGACGAGGATGTGATTTGCGGTGAATGATTGGTCATGAACCCCCCTGCCTGCGCGTGTTATGCGAGCCCCGCTGCGCGTGAGGCAGCAGGCGCGGTTATTCGGAGTTTGGCCGGTTCGTGAGCCGCGATCGGACTTGAAGCGTGGTAGCGGTGATGAATGCCGATACGGTCGCGTTTGCGAAGCTAAAGCCCTGGTTTTTCAGTTTGATGACTTACGGTTGCAATTCGATCGGCATGAGAAATCAGGAGTTCTTCATCATAATAAAACGGCGAAAAAAATACGCAGACGTCATCGCAACCTCAGCGATTATATTACCGAGGCTTGGGCGGCGTCAACATGCACGGACAAAACAACTTGCGCGCGAACCGGTTTCGGATTTTGCGCGAGAACGGATTTCAGTTGCGGCCATCTGTCGCTGGCATTTGAACCGGAATGCAGATCGCGCGACTAAATCCTTCGCGAAACCGCATCAGGCAGCCCAAGCCGCCGGACAGAAGGAAGTTCCTGCACCAAACCCCTATTTGCCCTTCCAGCTCGGCGTCCGCTTGCTGAGGAACGCGTCCATCCCCTCACGGAAATCCTCGCTCATATAGGCGCGCAGGATCAGATCCTGACCCTCGTCGCGTGACAGGGTGCGACGGATACGGCGCACCGCCTCCTTGGCGGTTTCCATCGTGATCGGCGCGTGGCCGGCGACGAGTTTGGCAGTCTCTCCGGCGCGACGCTGCAGCGTCGCG
>Ga0075522_10000581_pt1 | contig 26821 bp, 25 predicted proteins | sample NGEPerA_FD_74796 | JGI IMG/M metagenome (GOLD analysis project Ga0075522, IMG submission 74796) | Arctic peat soil microbial communities from the Barrow Environmental Observatory site, Barrow, Alaska, USA - NGEE PermafrostL2-A | ecosystem: Environmental > Terrestrial > Soil > Wetlands > Peat ...
TGCCGGTCGACGATCCCGTGCAGCGCTGCCCGGACATCACCCGCGCCAAGGAAGTGCTCGGCTGGCAGCCGCGCGTGCCGCTCGAGAACGGGTTGCAGAAGACCATCGCTTATTTCGACAGCCTCCTGACCGATGGCGGCGAGAAGAAAAGCCCCAGCCTAAGCATCGTGAGCTAGCTAAAGGCCAGCGTTTGAGGACTGACGAATTACCGTCGCAACCCGTCGCGAAATGATCTGATGATCGGAAATACGCAGACGGTCAACCATATCCGGCTAGCTTCCTCGTTTTTTAAGCTTACGCGATAGTAGATATCGTAGACAGGTCTGAAACGGTTGCTTCGTGCGTGCACAAGAAAGATCGCCTTATGCCCGCTGTTGCGAGCGACGGCGATTGCTTTGTCGGTTGCATCAATTTCATTACCGTAAGGAACGCTAAGACTGCGCACCGATTGTCCGGATAGTTTCTCCAGTTCATTGCGGCTTTTCCCGATCTCGCAATCGAGTTCTCCTGCAGAAAGCTTGCGAAAGTGGCTATGCGTCATTGAGTGATTTCCGACAGAAATTCGATAGTCTGCGAGTCTTCGCATATCATTAGGATCGAGAAAAACCTTATACAATTCCCGCGCTGCTGCCTCTGTTGTTCTGAGTGCAGCAAAAAGCCGCTCTTTGAGGAGGACGATTTCGCTCAGAGACATCTTGGATATAAACCGGGAGATAAGCTCACCGACCGATGAGACCGTAGCGCCACCAATACCCATGAGCGCAACGACCCTTTGCATCCCCAGTTCTTGGGCAGCGAGTGAAAGCGCATTGTCAATTGGTAAAGTGAGCGTTTGGACAGCAGAGGGAATTACAAAAAAAATAGACGGCGCGTTTGCCTCTTTGAGAAGGGGGCCAGCAACATTGAGCACCGATCGGTAAGCATCATCGAACGTAATGAGCAATGCTTTTCGTGGCAGTCGGCCACTCAATAGATCGTCCACGCTAATGAAATCAAAATTCTTCTTGTAATACTCGACATGCTTGCGGAATACCTCAGGCCTTGTTGAGATGCCAAGCTGGCTTGTTAGCGGGCACTTATCTGCTGAAATATCGTGATACGCAACGACGGTTACGTCAGGCAGCATAAGTCAGTCCCCAAATGACACAATGTGCAGCTGTCCGGACCAAAAGTACTCGATCTGCGCAACTGACCCGCGCGATTTTGCGTTCTACAATATTTGCTCAATTATTGACATCATCAGATCAGTTATACGCCGCACCGACATCGACATCGCTCATGCATTTACCGTCCGGTACTTAGCCAACGAATCTTGCGTTGGTGCAGTGTATTTCTTTCGGTTGATCGAGTCGCTTCCCGTCTGCGGTGTCGATCATTCCATTGGCACATTAGGCACTTGCTGGAAAGACGGCGTCCCGTATATCGCGAAGGAATAGGCGAGATCGCTCTGCTACGGCCAGCGTCTTCAGACTGAGTGAGGATCCCCTCTCGAGCCCCGGTCTCAGCTTCCCGAGGACGCAAGCAGGTGATATCTGACGTTTGCGCAACGCGGTAGCTACGATATTACCATCCAGGATTTGAGCGCCGGCGCCGATCTCATTCCACATGGGAAATATCTGCCGCCACGTATGCAAATCCATTACGACAGTCGTCGCAAGAGAATGGTTGAGCGCGAATTTGAAATATGCTTCAACCGGCTTCAATCCATCAACCTTGCGGTTCCATATCTCGATGCCGTCGAGTACGGAGATAAGTTCACGCGAAACCTTATCAAAACAGTCTCGTCTGCGCGGGTGAGCGAGGATGGCCGCTCCACCTTCGGCACGGAGCGCCGAAATGGTCTCCACGAGATCTTTGCGAGCTCCATGATAGTGCGGCGTACCCATCGTAACGATATGAATGTCATCGTTTGGCGAGCTGTACTCTATTCCCGGTATAATGGCGCATCGCGGCGTTGATGCTTGCCGGCAGGCTTCAATATAGTCCTGCCATTTGGTCGGCGAAAAATAGTAGTCGTGCTCACTCATGACAACGGCCGAGACATGCAAGTATTCACCCAGCCGCGCGATCGCGTTCAGAGACATGTGGCCATCGGACCATGTCGAATGATTGTGCAGGAGTATCCGATTAACTTTAACTTTCATAACTACTTCCCACGGATGGCATTCAACACGGTGACGACCGCGTCCTTAACAAAGAATAATGGCTCTGATTCATTGTAATTATAGAATGATTTCAAAGAATGGGGACAAATAATTTTCCTAGCTGAAGCAAATCGTCCTGGCCATGCGAGAGAATGTGCTCCGCGATGACGCCCTCGCATAACAAACATGAGATGAACCAGATCACGTCCGAGATGCCGCGCAAAGCCCGGTTCAATCTTTGACGGTATGGTTACAGACTTGCCACACGCAAGCTCCGCTGCGAGCCGCGGCATATCGAGGCCGCATCTGCGGGCAAGCGCAAGCGAACCCCAAAACCGGCCATTGAACTCCATAAACCAAGCCTTGCCCGAATGGTCACGTAACAATTCCACCATGAAGGGCCCGCGCCATTTGATCATCTTTATGAGTGCCTCAGCCGCGCGGCGTTCTACTTCCTCAGGTTCGCGCGATATACATGCGCTCGCACCCGAACCCGCCGGATTCATCATTCTTAATCGCCGATGTCCGAAGGAGGCAAAGATTTTACCTTCCTTGGCGATCCCGAAGAATCCCTCGCCAATGCCTGCCTTATATTCCTGTATAAGGTATGGACGCTTGGCAAGCTCCTCCAGAGCTTGGCCAGGGATTTCGGTGTCTTCAATGATGAATGATGGTCCTTTATCGAGGCCATTGCCGCGTATATCGAGAGCGGCGCGCGGTTTCAACACCGCGGGTCTGCAAGGGAATTGAGCGATATCGGTCTTGCTCGTCACAAGCTGGGTCTTCATGACGGCAAACCCGCTAGCGGATGCAAAGCCCAACTGAACCCATTTATCCAAGGCAAAATCGCAAGCCTTCCCGGTCGGAGCAAGAGAGCGTGTCTTTGACTCATCGAGCCGAGATAGCACGAACAACGCCGCATCGTCGCAAGGCGCGGTGAGGTCCGGCCGGAGGTGGGAGACGAGAGCTTCAATGTCATGCGTGGTGTGATTAAAATCCGTTTCCGGCGCGATCACGGGGTAGTATTCGACGGAACGCATCCGCGCGAATTTCCCCTTTTTGTTGGATCTAAAAAAACACGCAACACGTGCGCCGGTGGCACGCAGCGAGAAGCAGACTTCTGGAGTTGCCACGGATTCCGCAAAGCCAACCAGATAGAGAGGTGTTGAGGAAGTACTAGCCAAGGCCTCTAACCTTGATGATTGAGTGCGGAAGAACATGTCGTTTGAATCCAGCCTCAGAGGGCTCGTTCTCGGATTCACACATGGAGTGCGTCATCGGCATCGCCCCCAGCACAGGTTAAACGATGCGTTTCAGGAACCGCCCTTCTGATATGCCGCCCGATTCGCGGCATCGCTCGCGCGAAGGAAAGGCGGTGCGCCGGTCTCGCCCCGAATCCCCGCCCACCATCCCGCCAAGGCGATGCGGAAACACCGAACCGAGCGCGCGCGTAGCAGATGCTCCGAGGCCTGCCCCAGGGCCAGGAAGGCAAGCAGCCACCACCACCGGCGGTATCTTTTGCGCGCGAGCAAGATACGATTCCGTTCCATAAGATAAAGACTGAACCGCGATCGATCTTTCTTACGTGGCGAAGAGCCTGACTTCGCGCCGGCGATATGCCGGACGACGGAATCATGCGCATAACCCAAGCGAAAGGAGCCACGCCGGAGGCACCAATCGACTTCTTCGCAATAAACGAAGAAATTTTCATCCATGACGCCTACGTTCTCGATATAGGAGCGGGAGACGTACATCGATGCGCCGCTGACGAAGCCAAGGCGGCTCTCGATCGCGGTGATATTCGGCAGGGTGTCCACCGGCTGGTTAAGCCCAAGCAGCTTTCCGCGGCCAAGCCATGGCCGCCACTTGTTGCCGCCCCAGGTCTGGACTAAACCACTTGAGGTGAAGACCAGCCGGCTTCCGACAATTCCGTAATTGCCCTCCCGTTGCCGCCGGACCAGGGCGCCGAGCGCATCCGGCTCCGGGAAAGTATCGGGATTAAGAACCCAAATGGCGTGCCAATCTTCAGAAGCGACGGATGCGATACACGCATTGACCCCTCCGGCATAACCGAGGTTACGAGGAGCGCGCAAGATCGTGATCGGTGGTCCGTTATCGACAAAAGCATAGCGGCGGTAATCATGGGACCACTGCAAGCGAGTGCCGTCACGCTCGCCGCTGGCAAGTGGCCGTACGACACCGAGCGCCTCGATTGCCTTCACGGCGGGTTGAAATCCTTCCTCGCCGCCGTTCTCGCAGATCACAACATGAAAATTGCGATAAGTTGAAGCGGCAAGAGAGGTCAAACATCCTATGATGTTTTGTGCCTCATTCGTCGAGACGATCGCGATGACCACGAGTGGCAATTCCGAATCAACGTTATGCACGTTGTGAGAATCCATTTCGCTCGTCACCAGGTTCGAATCCACTCATCGCTCCGCTATGTGGCGCCCACGAATAACCGGCAATGGCCATTTCAAGATTTGGCCTGGCGTAGCAGTCCGAATTGCGAGAGCTCTGCCATGGCCGAATCCACTTTATCAAGCACGACCTGGCTGCGGAAACCATCGACCAGCTCGCCAACGCCTTCCTTAAGCGACTGCGACGGCTGGTATTTGATCAACCGCTGGGCGAGGCTGATATCGGGAAAGAAATGCCGTACGTCGCCCGGCCGCGCAACATTAAGCATCTTCGGTTCTATCGACGTGCCAGCCTGCTGCTGTAACCAATCCAGCACGGTCAGAAGCGAATAACGTTTCCCTGCTCCGATATTCATGCACACCGGCACTGGAAATTCTGTCTCGATGCAATCCGCCACGACGCGTGCGACGTCGCGGACATAAACGAAGTCGCGCAACTGTTGCCCGTCCTCGAAAACGAGCGCCGGATGGCCCGAAGCGATCCGCGAATAGAATATCGCCAACACGCCGGTATAAGGGTTCGTCAGTGACTGGCGCGGCCCGAAGACGTTTGCAAAGCGAAGGGCCGCCACCGACAAGCCAAAATGGCTGCCGGTCAAGAGGGATGCTTCCTCGGTGAACCGCTTGGTGAGGCCATAGATGGAACCCGGGCGGAGCGGAAGAGACTCGGGTGTCGGCATCGGCTCGGTGGTTGTCCCATCGGTCTCGTCAATTGGCTCCCACCGGCCCGCGCTGAGGTCTTTCTCGGTGCGAATGGGATTGACCATCACCTTGCGAATGGGGTTCCAGCCTGCACCTTCGCCGTAATTGCTGATCGAGGAAGCAACGACCAATCGCCGGCCTTCGCACTTTTGCGCGATGAGCGCTTCCAGCACGGTTGCCGTACCGACTGCGTTGCTTTCGGTATAGAGACGTGGGTTATAGGCGGATTGTCCGACGCCGACGGCGGCAGCCAGATGAATAATCGCATCACAATCCGCCAACAGTCTGCCGACCACTGCCGCATCTTCAACTCTGCCATGGACGAACTTGATCCGACCTGAAGAGACCTGACGCTCGACATAGGGAGGGAGCTTTCCTGCAGGGCCGTGGACTTGGGGGTCGAGACAATCGAGAACGATCACGCCATGACCGCGCTCCACCAGTAAGTCCACCGTGTGGGAGCCAATGAACCCGGCGCCGCCCGTTACCAAGACTTTCATGAAATCTCCCGTTGACGAATGCACCAGTACGTGAGGTTTACGGGAACGCGCCCATCGACCTCGCATGGTAAATCAATATTAACGGATCGCCGGTCAGCGAGGCTAAATCGAAATTTCCCCATATGAACCCAGATTCCGGGGGTTAAAGTAGCCATCTGGGCTCCCTATGGCAATCTGCAGCGCGATAATACTCTCCATGGAGATGGAGATAATTTAGGTAGCAACCCCTAATGCATACAAAATAGTCGCTACAATTATATTTTTTAGCATATTTGTTGCTTAATAGCGCGATGCATTCAGCGAAGTGGTTAAGGATCAATGCCGAGGCACGGGTCGCAGATTTCATCCGGGGTTTGCAAGCGCAACCGCTATGAATCCATCGCTGCGCGCCAGATGACGACTCTTGCGACGAATTTCCGGAGTAATGAGTATCTCGCCAATCTGCAGTCGTTTTACGAAACCCATTTTCATCCCTAATCCCAGATAGAGACGCATGGCAATCCGGCGCAATATCTCGGCGAATTTCGTCGGCCAGGGCTATCAACTGGCGATCCGTCTCATCACTACGCCCATGTACCTCGCCCTGATGGGGCCCGAGGGTTACGGGCTAGTCGGTGTCTATCTCCTTTTCCTCGGCATCATGCAGCTGTTCAATTTCGGTCTTAGCGCCACGATGTCGCGAGAGATCGCGCGGATGCGCGGCGGCGCAGTTAGCGTCGCGGCGGTCCGCCGCCGACTCATCCGCTTGGCCATGATGCTGAGCGTCATCGCACTCGCCTTCGTTACCCTGGTTGGAATCGCGGCGCCGACGATCGTGACACGATGGCTCAAGGTCGCGACGCTACCACTCGATGAGACAGTAGCTTGCCTGCGTCTTTTGGCAGTGGCAGCCGCGCTCGGCTTCGTCACCGGTCTCTACAAGGCCGGCCTGCTGGGACTCGAACGCCAGGTCCGGCTCAACGCGCTCAACATGGTGATAACGACCTTGCGCTTCGTCGGCGTATTCGGCGTGCTGCTGCTGATCTCGGCGCGGCCCATCGCTTTCAGCCTGTTCCAGGTCGCAGCGGGCGTGGTCGAGATCATCGTCACCGTCGCGTTCTTCTATCGCCACCTGCCTGCGGCGGAGCCCGATAGCGCACCCGCAACGGAATCGTCAAACGTCTTCCATCGCTTTGCCGGCGGCCTCGCCTTCACCGACATGGTGTGGGCTGCGCTTATGCAGACTGACCGTGTCGTGCTCTCGACTGCATTGCCGCTTGCTGAATTTGCGTTCTTCACTGTCACGGCAACGGCGGCCTTTGGTGTCATGCTACTGTTTTCGCCGGTTTATCAGGCATTGCAGCCGCGCTTCGCAATGCTAGCGGCAAGCGGGCAGCTCGACGAGCTGCGCGCGCTCTACTTCAAGGCGTCCCATGGCGCGGCGGCGCTGTCGTTCAGCGCGGGCGCTGTGTTGGCGGCGTTCCCGCGCGAAATCGTTTATGCCTGGACCGGCAATGCCGCCGCCGCCGATTGGGCAGTGCCGGTGCTGCCGCTCTATGCGCTCGGCTATGCTTGCATCGGCATCGGGTCGTTGCCCTTTTTGCTCCAATTCGCACTTGGTAAGATTCGCTTACACGTCATTGGCCACATCATCGCGGCGATAGTCTGCATACCGGCAATAGTGACACTTGGTCTTGCCTGGGGCGGCTTTGGCACCGGTCTTGCCTGTCTAGCGACGAATTTTGGCTATCTTGCATTGTGGGTCCCGGTCATCCACGCCCAGCTGCTGCCGGGACAGCACGGCCATTGGCTCCTGCGTCATATCCTGCCGGCTGCGGCGAGCGCTGCAGTCGTTGTGCTGATCGAGCGCCTCATACCTTTGCCGGCGAGCCGCGTCGGCAGTGGGCTTGAGTTGGTAGCGTTCGGCACCATGGCGCTAGGCGCATCGCTGCTGACCTCCACAGTCTTTCGGCGTGAAATCCGCGGCCAACTAGTGGCTTTATTCCGTCGGGCCGCCCGGCCGTAGTGAGCTAGTCCTGGTTGGTTGGACAGGTTGGCAGCGGATTTAAGGTGTATTCCGGTTGCTGATCACGCTGCCAAGACCTCATTCATGTTGAATGCTTTTTGTTGCTGTTGGGCCTGTGGGGATGTGGACAAGGCTCGCGCCTTGTCCACATCCCCACAGGCCTTCCGGCCAAGTAGGCTTCTGCCGGCGTCCTGCCGTCAAGGGCGGAGTGCGGCCGCTCGGTATTGTAGAACTTGATCCACGCGCCGATGACGCGCTCGGCCGTGAAGCCATCCGTCATCTCGTGCAGGTAGACGGCCTCGTATTTCAGCGATCGCCAGAGACGCTCGATGAAGATGTTGTCCAGGCACCGGCCCCGCCCGTCCATGGAGATCACGACATTGGCGTCCTTGAGCGCGCCGGCGAAGTCGAGGCTGGTGAACTGGCTGCCCTGATCCGTGTTGAAGATCTCCGGCTTGCCGTGTCGAGCCATCGCGTCGCGCAGGGCCTCGATGCAGAACCGGGCGTCCATCGTGTTCGACAGCCGCCATGCCAGGACATGGCGCGTCGCCCAGTCCACGATCGCAACCAGATAGAGGAACCCCCGCCGCACCGGGATGTAGGTGATGTCGGCGCACCAGACATGATCGGAACGATCCACCGCCACATTCCGGAGCAGATAGGGATAAATCCGGTGCGCCGGGTGGGGCGCGCTGGTCTTGGGCGCTTGGTAGATCGCTTCCAGACCCATGAGGCGCATCAGGCGCCGAACCCGGTGACGCCCGGCACGGAAGCCGTCGCGCCGCAACTGACGCACCATTTGCCGGCTGCCGTAGAAGGGGCAGCGCAGAAACAGCTCGTCGATACGGCGCATCAGAGCCAGATTCTTCGGACTCTCGCCCTTCGGCGCGTAATAGAACGCCGACCGGCCGATCGAGAGAAGGCGGCATTGACGGCTCAAAGCTCAAGCCGGGGCGGTTCGGCGCGATCATCGCCTTGCGTTCCCCCCGACTCATCGCTTGAGCCCTCTGGCCAAAAAATCCCGTTCCACCGTCAACTGGCCGATCTTGGCGTGAAGATCGCGAACCTCGGTTTCGTGATCCTGGCGGTCGTGGTCCGCGCCGTTCGAAAACACTTCCGATAGCCCATCGATCGCTTGGCGCTTCCACGTGCTCACCTGGTTCGGATGAACCTGGTGCCGTGCCGCGATCTCTTGCACCGTCTTGTCCCCGCGCAAGGCCTCAAGGGCCACACGGGCCTTGAACTCAACCGTAAACCGCCGTCTCGTCGTCATGTCGTATCCCTCCGTTACCCGGCGGAATACACCCTAGCGCCCTGTCCCATTTTCTAGGACCAGCTCAGATCGCTGCTGCGATGACCATGGGGGCACGCTCGAATCTTTTGATCTATCTTATGGAACGCAATAAGTTGCTGCTGACGCTGGTGTATTTTCCCTTGTTCTATCCGTTGGAGGTTTTAGTCACGTTCTGCCTCACCTTCCACTATCTCATCCGCGGTAATTGCCGTGTTTTCGCTGACGTATGGCGCAGTTGGTGCGTTGGCCTGCGTGGTGAAAACCTGGCGTCCCGCTCGCATATGATTGCGTGTAAGCTGAATATGAAACGGCATGTCTAAGTCCGAGCCAATTGTTTCGGTCATTATTCCGCATTTCAACGATTTCGAGAATCTGAAGAGTTGCCTGGAATCGGTACGCCTGCAAAGCTGGCCTGCGAATGCCCGCGAAATCATTGTCGCTGATAATAATTCGGAGGGCGGCGTTGCGGCTGTCGAGCGCATCGCTTCAGCCGATACGCAAGTTGTATCGGCGTCCCAACAAGGTGCTGGCTTTGCGCGCAATGCCGGCGTCGCAGTTGCCCGTGGTACAATCTTTGCGTTTCTCGATTCCGATTGCTTCGCCCATCAGAACTGGTTGGCAGAGGGAGTCACGGCTCTCAACCACTTCGATTATGTCGGGGGACGTGTCATTACGGTGGCAAACAAGGAAACGCGGATCACGCCAGCCGAGGCCTATGAAGTCGTATTTGCCTTCAATTTCAAGAAATATATCGAGAAGGATAAGTTCTCCGGTACAGGAAATTTGTTCGTGCCGAGACGGGTTTTCGAGCAGGTAGGGCCCTTTCGGAGCAGCGTATCGGAGGATGTGGAGTGGTGCCGGCGCGCAAATACGATGCATATGCGACTGGGTTACGCCGAAAAAGCGATCGTTGAGCATGCAGCCAGACGCGAATGGCGGTCTCTCACGCGGAAATGGAACCGCGTACTCGTGGAGACAATACTTTTGTCGCGGGAGAGACCACGCTGGCATCTGCGCTGGCTTGGCTACACGGTGGTAGTCGCTGTTTCACCCCTAATCCATTGGGTACGACCGCTGCTGAGTCCGCGCCTCCCCGGGTTCCGCGCCAAGCTCATGGGAATAGTTGGCCTTATTGGCATACGCGCTTATCGAAGCTATTTGATGGTCCGCCTCCTTTTAATTGACCCTTCGGACGAATCGGCTAGGGCGGCCGACAGAAAATTATAGGAGCCTTACTTCGCGCGCCTACATCACTGCATCCCAATCCCGTTTATCCAGCAGGAACCGGACTTGACCAGCGATGATATACCTAATCACTATCAGATAGATTTCACCGATACTGGTCAGCGCAAGGGAAGATATCCTTAACTGACGATTTACCCACGAGTGAGATACTCCTACGTTATAATGCTTCGGGCCAAAGCGGGTAGCCGACCGAGCATTGCTTCTCGTATCGGGACAGAATGCCTTTATTGGCTCTGTTCCCGATGCTATTTCCAGGTATCTTTCGGCAGACGCAAAAACTGCTGTTTACGTCCCCACGTCCGATAATCAGAGCCGTAAGCCTCACTTAAGCAAGGTAGAGATTCTTACTTCTGAACCGAACGCCATACATCAATTCGGTAAGCCATTAGCCATAAAATTCTGGATCACGCATCAGGAACCTATGTTAAGGGCGTGCTTTTCCTTCCAGATAATGAATCAATATCAGCAACCGGTGGTTCATGCTTTTGCCTATTATCCTGAACTGCGGTTTGGATCTACACTCGGCCAGTCTGTATTGACCTGCACGTTCCCTTCTCTTCGCCTGAACGTCGGGGAATTCCGTCTACGCACGTTTCTGTCGGAGCCGCCGGGAGGCGAGATATACGAGTCAATTGACGGCATATGTCCATTTGAGGTCATTCGAACCGACAAAACGGCACTCTGGGGCTGGCGCCCAGAAGTTTGCGCATATCACGAGGAGTTGGATTGGACATCGACGGAACTTTAGAAGCTGGATTCGAGATGGATCTAAGCTCAGACGAATATTTGCGTCAGCGGATTCAGCCGAAACTAGGCGATCCGTTCTATTTATGTCTTTCGGATCTGCTTCTGGCGCTCGAAGGACTGATACCTAAATCAGCAGCGCGCGTCTTAGGCTATCTATGTCGCCATTGCCTTGTTGGCGTGCAAAACTGGCTCGTGAATGAACATGGCCGCGTTGTATGGGCGTGCCTATATTTGTGTTTGCGCACTGTCGAAAGACCATTACATTTTGCTTGGGGTAAAAACGCACCACTTCGAGCCGATGGGCTCTTTCAGAGTCCGTAGAGTCAATCAGTGAAAAAGAGAATCGTCTTCATGTCGACAATGACACTCGTCCCATGGGGAGGATCCGAAGAACTGTGGTCGCGAACCGCGCTGTATCTTGCGGCGCAAGGCTTCGCAGTATCTGCCAGCGTGCATGGGTGGTCGCCGCCACATAGACGTGTGCTCGAATTGAAGCAGCACGGTGTCGACGTTCGGCTAAGGCCAAGTGAGCCAGTATGGTCGCGGGCACGACGCCGGATTCTCGATAGCAACAGTACATGGGTAAGGACGCAAGTCGAGAAACTTATCTCAAGTGGATGTCCTGAACTGGTCGTGTATTCCGATGGAGGTAACTTTCCTCCAATAGAATTGATTGAGCTATGTGTTGTGAAGGAACTGCCTTTCGTGACCATTTCCCAAGCAAATTCGGAAAGTTCTGAAAGAAATTGGTTTGATGATCCTTTAGCCGAGCGATATCGGGCGGTTCTTCCGGCTGCGCGGCGATGCTTCTTCGTATCGCGGGCTAATCAGCACCTTGCCGAGAATCAGATCGGATGCGATCTTCCAAACGCCGAGGTTGTTTACAATCCCTTCAATGTCGATATCAACGCTTCGCCGCCGTGGCCGCCGTTGGGAGAGTTGCGTCTGGCTTCCGTAGCTAGGTTATACGTCCCCTCTAAGGGCCAAGATATCCTGCTTGAGGCACTTGCCGATTCTTTGTGGGCTTCCCGAAAGTGGCGCTTAAGTTTTTACGGTGACGGCCCCAATAGGGTCACGCTTGAGCGTCTGGTGTTGCGTCTTGGATTGCAAGATCGCATATCTTTTGAGGGACATGTGGCCTCAGTCGAAAAAATCTGGGCAGAAAATCACGTTCTTGTCATGCCATCCCGATACGAGGGTCTTCCCCTCGTCGTGGTCGAGGCCATGTTGTGTGGTCGACCTGTTGTTGCAACGAATGTTGCCGGCAATTCGGAAATCGTCGACGATGGGGTTACTGGATTTCTGGCTGATGCACCAACCGTGCCGCTGTACGGACGGGCCTTGAATAGGCTTTGGGAGCGCCGCTCTGAACTTGAGGATATGGGTAGAGCGGCCGCCAAGCACGTTCGCGAGAAGATACCAGCTGATCCCGTTCGGATATTCGCGGAAAAAATCAAGGACCTGCTTTAAAGTAAATGAACGAGTTACACATATTCTGGCTTTCGGCACTTTTGCGGATCTGTCAGACGCCAAAGATACTTTTCCGCCGCAAGTGTCAGTGGCGAAGCGCATCATCGCAGCTCATCAGACTCGGAATCATAGAACAAAACTTGTTCAATGGTGGCAATCCAGCTGTAGTGCCCTGGGGTAAAGTCCTAAACTTTCTGGAAAATTGATTGGGGTGCGACTTTACCTGATTGGCGAATCACCGAGGTTTGGTTTGGCGACCGGCCTCTGACGAAGGAGCGCCCCGGTGGAATAGATACGATCAGCTCCGATGTAGGGCTGCTGTAGGTTTCGTGTACATCAGCTTAAGTTAAATTGGCCTTCATTTCGAACTCCATCGGGCTTATATAACTTCATACTACTTCTTTTGGGCAACCCGCCCTAGATATATGCCAACTACCTTAAACTGGGACATTCCGAAAGATAAACCATCGCCATATCATGCCGAACATCTGGGGAATGTTGGATTACTTTCTCTCCGGCACATACACGGCCACCCTTCGCCGTCGATTCGGCCGCGCGGGGGCGAATCGGTGAAGTTTGTTCTTCCAGGGGAAAAACGGAAATCATGCCCACTCGTCAGCGTCGTGATCTGCTGCTACAATTACGAAAGATATCTTCCTTTCTCAATCGAAAGCGCGCTCACTCAGACCTACGAGAACATCGAGATCATCGTAGTTGATGACGGCTCCACCGACGGGTCGCCCGCGGTAATCGCCCGATACGGTGACCGGATCCGTTCTGTATCTCAGAGCAATCAGGGTCATTCGGCCGCCTGCAACACTGCCATCGCGATCTCGCACGGGGATATCGTCCTGTTCCTTGATGCCGACGACATGCTATTTCCGTCGGCTGTCGGGGAAATCATTGGGGCCTGGGTACCGGGTGCGATCAAGGTCCAATTCCCTCTCGACATCATCGATCAAGACGGACATTCCAAAGGCACCGCATGGCCGAACTTCCCGAAGGATTACGGATCGTGCGCGATCCGGCGCGAATTCCTGGCGACCGGCAATTATATTTGGCCGAGCACCAGCGGCAATGCCTACGACCGCAGCTTCCTCGAAAAAATTCTGCCTCTTCCGGTCGACTTGTTTCCCGACGGCGCCATCAATACGGTTGCACCCCTATTCGGCGACATCGTCACCATTCACCGGCCGCTCGGCTGCTATCGCATCCACGGCTTTAATACCTGGACGCGCTCGAAAGCGGATCCCTCGCGCTTCGGCGACTACGTTAGGGTAAAGCAGAAGGAGATGACCTTTCTCCGGCAACATGCCGAAGCCCGTGGAATCACGCTTCCATCGGGGAATCTGCTGGACATGCTACCGTCTTACGTAACGTATCGGCTCTGCGTCCTGAAGCTGAAGCATGCCAACTTGGAGAACAATGCCGACAGCGCAACCCGGCTTTGCCTTCTTGCGATCCGACATGCGCTGAACCCGAAAGAGGCGATCAGGTGGCGTATTTTCATGGTGCTCTGGAGCATTGTGCTGGCCGCGAGCCGAGGTAAGGTCGCGCAGAGGATTATCGAGTTTCGCTATGATGCGTCCTCGCGCCCCGAATTGATTAATTGGGCACTGAGGTCGCTGCGCACCTGGAAGAGGGGCCCTCTCACGAAGAGAGGTCCTCTCACATAGAGAGCGCTTCCTGACTGAGTGGAATCGCTCGGTATGGCGATCATATCGCCTTCGAGCGTATGGATAAAACTTAGTCCGTGCCCGTCTTATCGGTAGCCATTAAAGGCTACGCGTTTTTCGGAATATCCCAGAATTGGGGGGCCGATTTTTCTAAGACCATAAAATTTGTACATTACTTCCATTCCGACCCGTTCGCCTCTGCCGCTCACCTCATGCTAAACAGTGCTGGGCCGCTCAACCTCTGAGCGAGCTTTTTCGGAGGGAGCGGTCATTCTGTCAGTGACTCCACAGGTAGCCGTCATTATCCCTACCTATAACCGTGCAGATGCCGTCTGCCGGGCGATTGAAAGCGTTCTGGTGCAGACCTATCCAAGAGTCGAAATTATTGTCGTCGACGATGGTTCGACCGACGATACTCGGTCTAGGTTGAGGCAATTTGGAGGAAAAATTCGTGTTATATGGAAACAAAATTCAGGACCGGCAGCAGCTCGAAACACCGGGGTCAGAGAATCAACCGGCGAAGTCATAGCCTTTCTTGATTCGGACGACTTATACCTCCCCACGAAACTTGAGCGTCAAGTCGCGTTGCTCAACCAAGCCGGACCTTCTGTGTGTTGCTGCCTCTGCAATACTCTTTTGCATTTCTGGGACGGCAGGAGAACTTCCTCTTTCGAACTCTCCCCTTTAGAACCGCAACAAGAATTTGGAGTTTGGCTTAATGCCACCGAAGTCTTAAGCACTAGATTCGTTATATTCAACCAAGCTGCAGCTATCCGCCGGGAAGCCTTTGAATGGGCGGGTGGATTCGACGAGAGTCTAAGGCTTTTGGAGGATTACGATCTTGCGCTTCGTCTCTCTGTTAAGGGCCCGTGGGTGTTTTTAAACGAACCTCTCGTCGTATGGCGACAAAGCATGGACAGTCTATCTCGCGAAGCGTTGATACAGACACTTCGCGTCAAACAATATCAGGTGAAAATATGGCAAAGACTCTTATCAGAAACGACTGTTCAGCTTAGCCATGAAAGCCTGCGCAGGCTTCTCAAGCGCGAAATTGAGAGGAGCCAGCGAGCAATCAGGGCAGAAACTCTGGTCCACTCTGCTTCGATTGGCACCCGTCTTCTAGGCAATACACTCCGAGGAGTTGAGCGCGTCAGAACTATTATTTTTAGACGGTCTTCTTGGTATCCACGCATGAAGACACTAACGCTTGAAGAGTGGGCATCAGATAGCATATCCGACCGAAATAGCCGATAAACGTTCTAAAACCGTCAGCACCAAGGATAAATACGTGCAATTAGGATCGACCGTGTTGGCCTTGTTTGTCCTTATTTGCTTCGCGGAAGCGACGCAGCCAGGTTTTGGGGCGGATGCTGATGCACACGCAATCTCTGCAGGCACAGTTATCAAAGGCTGCGCTTTACCATACTCAACTGTGCCCGCCCATGTCTTTTATGTTGATCCCGTCCACGGCAGCATGCGCAATAATGGGTCCTCAAGCGCCCCGTGGCGCACTCTCGAAGAAGTTGTTAAAAGCGGCCTGATCTCGACACGGCGCTATGATATCCAACCCTATAAGCCAGGGGCGGGCCTTCAGCCCCAAAATCCAAAAGGGGTGGTCCATGCGGGCGACATGATTTTGCTTCGCAGCGGAAATCATGGCGCGGTATCAATCGTTGGTGGTGTCAATCACGACTTCATTACGATTGCGGCTGAAAAAGGACAAACCCCAATACTAAGCCAATTGAGCCTGAAAGGTTCCTCGAAATGGGTCTTTAAGGGACTGACAATTCAAAACACCAAAATAATGTTGGGCAAGTTCTCGAATCTGGTCGAGTTTTTGAATCACAAGTTTTGGGGGCCGACCGACAATATTATTTTCGAGAAAAATAATGTAAATTCGCAACAGGACGTCAGTATGTGGACCCAACAGGATTGGTTAAATCAAAGTATTTTTGGAGCAATCAATGATGGGGCGACATGTGTCACAATTAGGGACAACGTACTCCGAAACATCGGCAATGGAATGTTCATCGGCGGCGATAATGCTTTAGTAGAGGGAAATAAAATTGATAACTTTGGTGATGACGCAATCGACATCGTCGCGAGTCATATTATATTGCGCGGTAATAAAATAACCAATAATCATGACATCGGAGATGGAAACCATAATGATGGCATTCAAGGGTGGACAACTGGGGGCCTAACAAACCGAGATATTCTTATCGAAGATAACACCATAATTGCGTCAATGGATCCTACATTGCCATTTCCGGGAAATATCCAAGGAATTTCTATCTTCGATGGGAAATGGTTAAATGTCTGGATAATCAATAATGTCGTGATCGTGAATGCATGGCACGGAATCTCTCTTTATGGCATTCAGAATGCCGTAATTATCAACAACACTGTAATGGGAAGCAATCCGGATCACACAACCTGGATTGGCATTTTCAACATGAAAACAGGTGAACTTCCCATAAACAATGTGGTGCGAAACAATATCGCGCCTACGTACATCCTAAAGACTTCGGGCATATCAAGTGCAGATCACAATGTTATTGCGAGTGATCCACAAACTTTGTTCGTTGATTTCGATATTGCTCACGCGCATTATGATTTGCATCTTTTGCCGGGCAGCGTGGCAACGGGCGAAGGAGACGCATATGACGCTCCGCATACTGATAATGATGGCCACGTTCGTGTTCTACCCATTGACGCAGGTGCTTACTCGTCAGCCAAATGAATTTGTAGGCGCCGGGCTAATTGAGGGCATAAATTTTATTTGCCGACGATGAATGTTCTCTAGTGCAATAAAAACTCCAATAAGCATGAAAATATTCGTGAAGTTTTCGGTCTGAGATAAAGCCGGCAACTGTATGAGAAAGGCTGCGAATGCAGAGACTAATGCAATGGCTTTGTCGGATGTTGGGCTCATATCCCGTGGATATAATTTAACACTTCGCCAAAGAAGAATTCCAAATATTGCATAAAACGCGGTTAGACCCAGCACTCCGGAGTCGACGAGCAACGTTAAAGGATAGCTATCAAGCGTTAAGGTTGCAGTGCTTATATAGCCGACCACATCTGCCGCATTGCCTATCCCCGAACCAGTAAGGGGTCGTGAAATAATATGGGGCCATGCCATATGCCATTGGTTGAACCGCGCTTGATTACTCAACGCGCCTTCTCCGCCGCCGGTGATTTGTATAGCGAAGCGGTGAGACAAAAGCATCATCGCTGGAATAATACTAAATGTAACCGGCAGGGTTGCCGCAAGGATCAGTCCAATAAAACTACTTTTCCTTCGAATCGCAGCTTTGATTATGAAAAGTAAGACAAAAACCGCCGTTCCTATTATTGCACCAGCAACCCCACCTCTCGAATTGGCGAAGTACAATCCAAACAACATGGCCAATGCACCGCTTAAGCCAATTATACGATCGAGCATGTTCCTGCAATACACGATAAAATATAGCGCTATAGGCAGTATGAGGGAGCAATATTCGCTAAAATCCAACGGCTCGGTAAAATGGGCCTCAGCACGATAGCGTCCACCGCGAAATTCGGTCCCAAAAAGAGACATCGCAAATGTTGGATCCTTATCAAAAACACTTTGCGGCACGAGATGGGCGAACAAACGCTGGTGTGCAAAATATTCGATAGAGGACAGTCCAACCGCAAATATTGCGCATAGGACGAGGACGCGCAAAAATCTTTCTTGCCTCTCTTCGGTATCCACCACAAAAACACAGAGCAAAAATGGCAACATCCACATAATTACAATGTTCAAAAAATATTTTATCGAAGTTAAATGATTTACTGACGTTGGAATGGATAGGGCAAATGCAATGAAAAGTCCGAAAATCGCGTAACACATCGGCTTATCTGAGGACAGCGCAGTTTTAATTCGATGACGAACGTCGGATGACCCTGCGATTGAGATAAGGAATGGGCTTGCTGTAGCGATAAAAAAAACGCGAATAATTGAAACAAATGGCAGCCCAGGGGCAGTGATGGCTAAGTAGTTTGGCAGCGTCATCTCGACAATAACGAAGGCAAAAAAGGTCGGGATGACCGCGCGGATGGGAACTTTTCGCATTTCTGGAAAGGTCAGGAAGGTCAAAATGACCACGATCCCGGTCAGCGAGAGAGGAGCAAATAAATCTTGAATTGGAAGAATGACCGCCATGCCGCCCACGATAGCGCCAAGCAATATGCCGGCGACACAGAACATGACCGAAAATCGTGTTGGAAATACCGACCAGATAACGGCCAGAATCTGCAGCACGAGACGCAAAACTCGAGGAAAGCCATGATCGCCGATCGTCGGAACGAGTTCGTGATCCCTGTTCAACACGCCGAATACTCTCCTATGTGGACTTTATAAGAGTCGCATCCGACGCGCGCACGAGCGGAGCTGATCTTAAGTTGATAAATCAACCACATCGACGTCAGGCCCCAATGTCCGGAGCGAGTCCGCCGACGACGAATTGCCTGTTCGGTGGCGCAATCGCATGTAGAAGATCGCGAATGAACTCGTCTTGAATCGCGAACGCGCGATCGAGGTTTGTCGCAATACTCGAGACCCGAACCAGCAAGCCATCGGGGATCTCTCGAACCAATCCCATGCGCAGCTTTGTGAGAAGCCGCTGGATTTGCGTCTGGGGAATATCGTCCCCGACGCGTACCCAATACGTCAGCGGTTCGGGTCGCCCTTCGCGATATGTCGCGAGCCGCGTGAGCGGCAAGGTATGGCCGCCAACTAAAGGCAGCTTATATCCGTTTAGCGAAGTCACCCGGAAGCCCTGCGCCGCATAGCAAATTTCTGGTTGGTGGATTTGCAAATATCCGCTTTGGCTGGGCCCATAAGCCATCAGGAGCATAATTACGGATCGATCCGGGTTTATATAGGATCGTGTCAATTCCTGGCTGTAAACTTCATGTTCGAGGTCGTCCGATGTGGTCGGTTGAATGATCTTGGCACTTGGTAGCGTCGTCCACGCACCGAATTGGGTCGGCACGATTGTTTCGAGCTGCAGCTGCTTATCCGGCGGCACCTCCCGAGGCCGCAAAAGCTCGGCCGCACCGGCGGTCCCAAACATCGCGAGCGCGGGCAGCAAGTGCCGCCGGGTTATCATGGTACGCTCGGCCTGATGTTTGCGACCATAGGGCGAAGCGTCATAAGTATCCCGTCAATCGCAAAGATGCTCAAAAGCGCCGCGGTAAATAGCAAAACCCCGGCAAAGTCGTGGAAGAACCCGCTCGTGAATACGTCGCCCACGTAATAAGTCATCAGAACGAGAATGGTTACCCGGATCAAATTGGCAAAGAACGATACCGGCAAAATGGACGCAATCAGAATCCCGTTGTGAATTCGTGAGGTATGCTTCGCCAGATAAATATAAAATATCCCGATGGCGGACAGGCTGAACATCGAATTAATACCCGAGCACGCGTCCTTTACCAGTAATTCGTACGGCCCGATCGTGATGATGACCCCGTTCTGCGCTACGGGATATCCGGTAGCGTAAAGCAAATACACGACGATATCCGCTATGCGCGCCTTTAACGGCACCGTGATTGAATCGATAATCCATCCCGGAATCGGAAAGCTGAAAATCAAGAAAAATATCGGAAACGCAAAGACGCGAAGGACGCCCGTCCCAAAGAGAATCAGGATTAATCCACAAATGATCGGAAGTTGTGCAGCGGCTTCAACCGCATAAGTTTCCTGCGTGCGCCCGATAAAGAGCATAAAAAGTCCGAATAAAAAAAGCGGCCATCCAATAAGAGGGGCGGGTATCGTTTTGACAGCCCGAGAGGCGGCTCGTTGTCGCCAAGCGAGCCAAAGTGCGGCAGCGATAATAAAGGGACCGTGACCTTGGTCATCGGTCGACCATTGATGCGCGGACAAATGGGCATAGAGCGGCATAAGCAATGGAATCGCCGCCACGAAGATTGGCAAATATGGGAAGGTCGGCCCGAACCACTCTCGCAGGCGTATCATTCCCGCGCCGCGTCTTCGCGCCTCAATTGTCATTGAGGACAGTGCCAATGAGGTTGCTGCCGGTGTCTCGTATATGGGCCGAGAGCGTGGTTACATCCTTAAAGCTCGTTCGATTACGTCGTGCGATCAGCACGGCACAGCCGGCGCGCGCCGCAATGACATGGGCATCGGCGGTGTCGCCCCCCGAGGGCGTATCGTAAATGACAGCGCTGAATTCGCGTTCGAGTTTATCGACGATGTCAATGAACCGCTGACCGGATAAAAGCTCTTGTGGGTTGGGCGGCAATGTACCGGCCGTCATGATCGATAGCGACGGTAAGACATCATAAAGGATCGGGAGCGGGCCAACACTGGGAAGTCTTAGCGCGCCCGAAAGCCCGTCACGGCGAGACGGCAGACTGAACAGGCCCGCGATGCTCGGGTTGCGCAAATTAGCATCGACGAGAATCGTCGAGAGACCCAACTGCGCCAGCGACGCCGCGAGATTGGCGGCGAAATAAGTGCATCCATCGCCACGCCGCGTTCCAACTGCGGCCAGTGAACGCATTCCTTTGTCCAGCCAATTCGTCAAAAGCGGACTTCGCATCGCGCGAACCGCTTCTGCGCCCGGCCCGAACGGGTCGCGCACGACAATGAGACCTTGGGAGAGCTCCTGGAGTGGGGTCGATTCGTGAACGATCGGATATTGATACTGCTCGGCGAGCGCGGCGATGACATCGGCGCGCGCGACGAGACCCATCGCCGTCGCAGCTTCGCCGAAACTGCAATTTTTCTGCTGTTGCCACAGCAGGACATCAGAGACTCTATCGGGGTCGAGCTTACCCATCCGGACCAAAACTTGACCCAAGGTGTGGCTTTTGTCCTGGATCGTCAAATTGACAGGAGCAAATTCTCGCGGGCCCGAACTTAGTTTGGTCATGCGAAGGGCCCTCTGGGAGCTGATGCAGAGGGAGGTGCTAAAAACGCCATCGAGCCATCGGATTTTATGCGCCGCCAAGGGATCCGCCGGCGCCGGGCCAAAAGCGTTCCAAGCGGTTTTGCATTTGCTGCGAACTCGAGATCCATTGCCGAGCGAACGCGACGATCAAGCATCTCGGCCAGAAAAGCCAATGCCAGTCCTAAGCCGAGACCGGCGCCCATAGCCATCCCCATAACTTTCCACATAACCGGAAATACCGGCGTATCGGGAACGGCGGCCTCATCGACTACCGTAGCGTTAATGGTCGATGACCGGCCTTGCAGCCGCAGGTTTGACGACTTTGCGAGAGCGGAATTGAGGGCATCTTGCTTGACCTCGACTTCTTTCTGCAGCGTCACGATTTGATCTCTTGCTGGCTGTGCTGCCAAAATCGTTGTCTGTTGCGCTTTGAAAGCTTCTTCAGTTGAGGCCAACTCTGCTCGTGTCGCCTCGATACGGGATAAGAGAGCTGAGCGCGCCGCCACCAGCGCGCTCAGTAGCTGGCGACGCTGATCAGCAAGTGTCGCCCGTAATGCAATCAGGCGCGGATGGTTAGGGCCGACCTCTCCCGAGGCTTTTGCGATCGCAGCTTCAGTTTCGGTAATGTCTCCCTTGAGTTTATTAAGCGTCGGATCCTCCAATGTCTCAGGAATCTGAGCGCTCGGCGGCAAGGTTCTTATATTGGGCCACTGAATGTTGAGCTGATTGATAGAACTTTCCAAACTAAGGAGATCGGCCCGGACCTTTGTCAGGTGATCGGCGAGCGCATGAAGCTTGTCGCTTTCCGTGTCGAGTTGACCGCCGCTTGCCCCAATCAAACCGACTTTTTGCTGATAAGCCGCAAGCTGCGATTGAGCGTCCGTGAGTTCCTTGCGGAGACCGGCAAGCTGGGCGTCGTACCAATCCGCATTCTCCTGCGCAGGCGTGACCTTCATGTCGAGCGTGGCATCAACAAAAGCATGAACAAACGCGTTACTAACAGCTGCCGCAAAGCGCGGATCCGCGGACCGATAGGTTACGGTCATGATTTGATTGAAATCCGGCAGATCGACCTTAAGATCTTTTTCGAGTTGTTCGCCGATCCAGCGTGGAAGTTCACCCTTTCCCCCGGTCGCGGAGTTAAAGGCGGCAACAAAATCCGGCCGATTAGTCAAGTTGAGGCGTTTCACGACATCAACCGCGACGCGATCGCTTTGAAGCACGGCCAACAACGAGCGTTGATATTGCTTAGCATATCCTCCCATATTTTGTCCGGTTACAATGTCGCCTTGCGTACCGATGTCTAGCAGCACCGTAGACACGCCCTCGTATCGAGGCGGTAATATCCGCGTGACGATAAACGCAACCACAAGAGCTGAGACGAGTGTCGCGATCGCGATCCACTTGCGCGCCCACAGAATCCGAACAAGCTGAACGAGAAACATTACCCAACCTCGTTAAGTCAACTCGATGCAAACAAATTAGAACCAGCTTTCGGGAACGATCAGCATGTCATTTGGCTGGACGATGTCGGTAAGATTTGCTGACAGTTCTTCCGTTTCGCCATTTTTACCGACCCTTTTGATTTGGGTACGATTTTTAGCCCCGGTATCGCGCACACCGCCGCCGGCCGCTAAAGCTTGTTCAACAGTGAGCTGTTGGCGCATCGGATAGACACCGGGTCTGTTTACATATCCAGACAGATAGTAAACCGGTGCTAATGGAACGTAAATCGTTTCACCGTTGTCGACTGATTGGTCCAGCGCGCCGTTTGCCCCGCTCAAAAGCGCGTTCAAGTCAATTTGCTGCGTCGTCATATTGCCGTTGGGTCCGACGCGTTTCAACACGAGGTAAGACGCTGCAGTGTCACTTTTCACTCCACCCGCGCGGGCAAGAACGTCGGTCAATGTCAGCGGCCGGTCAATCGGATATACGCCTGGCAAGCCAACTTGCCCAAGAACCGAAACTTGGCGACCGAAACCTGTTATGGTTACGACAACTTGCGGATTTCTAAGGATGCCCGCCTGCTGTAAACGCGACGCAATTGTTGCAGCTACTTGCTCTTGCGTCATATTGGAAACTGAGATCCGGCCTAGATGCGGAAAACTAATCGTACCATCACCATCCACCCGAACCGGACCGCCAAGTTCAGGCTGGTCGACGACCGTGATCGTGATCGTGTCCGATGGCCCGATAAGATACGCTTTGCCGGCACTCAAGGATGATTGTACTGACGGTTGTGTGAGCGGCGGCGGTACGGTCTGTTGCGCTGACGGACCCGCTGGCACCTGGGCGTACGCCACCGTGCAGCCCACGCTCAATGCAAGGGCAAATCCCCTAAGCAATTGTCCAATCATGCCACATGACTCCAGCCAAAAACCAAAGCGTTCGACGCTAATAAACTACTCTCAGTCCTAAAAGAGCTGCGTTTGATGTGAACGATCTGCTCTGTGAGGAACTCTGAGTTGTTAAAAGATACTGTAGATTAAAGGTTAATATCTGGGTAAATTTATAATTCAACGATAAAACATTGATGGCTTCGCGCGTTTTTCCCGTCTGTTGAAACGTCGCGGGCGCCACGGTAGTGGACGAGCCGCCGGAATAATCGATAATACTATAGCTGAACGTTTCGAAAGCACTCATCTTCGGTGAAATAGTCCAAGTCCCTGCCACGGAGGCGGTCGACGTTGTCGCAAATGTAGAGACCACCGACGTCGAATTCGTTACCCGATGATCTAAGCCGACTCTCAGACTTGTTTTTGCGGTCGGCGTCCAAACTGCACTGGCGTCTATATAGGGTTTGTAGGAAGTCCCAGGAGTGCCAGATCCCAGGCCAACGGAAGACGCGCCCGAACTAATGCGCGCGATGCCGAATTCAGCTGAAAAATGTGTCTTTTGGAATAGACGTCCTTCCATAACGGCGCCCGCGTCATATTCGGTAACCGTGAGCGATCGAGTGGGGTAATTGCTCCCGATATAAGCAAATTCGGCCCCAAGGGAGCCGACGCTCGGTTGCCCGTACAATAGCTTTGTTTTCGCCCTGTTCTGATCAAGATTTGCAAGCTGCAAAGCTGCGTTCGAATTTACCGATTCCTGTCGCTGCCCCTGAACGCTAATCGAATATTCGTGGCCGATATTGCAAAGCCCGTGAGCCTCATAATTAACGGTCTGCACCGTGTTGACGACAGGCGTTGATAGTTGGGCAAAATCGGATTGCTGCCTGGTTGCGATACCGCTTTGTAGGTCGCCACTGCACCGGGAAGTCATCTGCCAGTTGATCCCGCCGGCAAATGACAATGGGTTGCCGTCGAATTGATTGTTTTTAAGGTAGTTGACCTGGCCAAAACTGCCGAGAACGAAGAACTGCTGTCGACTGACGTCGGCGGTGCCGTATCCGTCAATGGAATTCGTCGTAATAAAATCTGATCGAGTCGCGCCATTGGTAAGTTTAGCGCTGCTCGGCAGATCCCGAAAGTTGTCGTTGTACATATTCTGGCTCGAACCTTCGAGCCGGAAGCCAAAGATGCCATGGCTTTGAAAATGTCCGGTACTGGCAGCTCCCTGCGTGGCAGCAATACCCTGCGCTGTCGGAATTCCGGGAGAGGTTGCAATACCCTGCGGAACGGGAACGTTGGCCGGCGTCGTCATGTCATTTGGAAAAAATGCGCCGCCCGGCTCGGCACCTGGTGTTGGAAGTGGGTTACTCTCCGTGGCCGCAGGAGGAATGGTAGAGTCGCTGGCAGGCGTACCCGTGGTTTCGAACGGAGACGTTGCCGCAGGATTCGTGTCCTGCGCATTTGTATCCTGGGCATGGACGGCGTGGATAAAGCAGGTAAGAGAACTCAAAGCGCCGCAGACTGCGAACGCCCGGGCAAATAAGTTCAGGTGGCGGCGAGGGCGACACGCGACCTTTGACGGAATTCGCACCACATGAAATGCGCGTGAGCAAAATCGGCAAGCGGGCGCTCGTGGTCGCTGGAATCCGCTCACCGGCTCGTTCCGATCGCTCAAGGTTCCCGACATTCCCCAGATAGTCAGGGATCGGCGTTAACGTTAGCATGCTGCTGGGGGTAGGCAGAAGCCAAAAGCGGCGTCCGTGACGGTTGCGGGGAGCTTCGCGGGCCATTCTGGGGAGGCCGACTTGGCCCTTTCCCTCGTCATCCCGTCGTGAGGACGCATCCGACCGTCCTACGCCGGGACCGGTCCTGGTCGCAGTCCGTCAATCAGCCGCAGAATCTCCGCAAATAATTCACTCCGCACCGCGATCTCGGCCATCTGGAAGATGACGGTGCAGCCGTGCCACCTTGGCGCCGATCTTGATGAGCGTCTCCCCGAGGGCAAAAAAGAGGAGGAGGTCACCTCGCTTCGGCTGGGTAACCGCGATCGAGCCTTGCGGAATTTTGAGACGCTTGATGCCCCTGAAGGGATTTGACCCCCCGTTCGTTGCCAAAGGCAGATTTTGAAACACCCGTACTGTGGTTACATATCAAAAGCTTAGCGGAAATAGGCGCAATAGATGGTGCCTCATATTGCTCCCAAATCATGGGCCGAGACTGTACTAAGGAGTCGGTATTAGAATGATCTGTTAACCATGCAGAAACGCCGTTCGGGGGGACGGACAATGCAGCGCGATGATGCACCGCCGATCATCGACTTCGACGCACATTTTCTAGTTCAGGAAGTCCTCGATCGATGCCATTCCCACTCGTTGGCTCGGGGACTTGAGCTGACGCGGCGTGTATAAATCTCGAAATTTTCAATTGAGGTCAGCCGTGAAAAATCTGATTGCGCACTCTCTCATCTTGACCGCCCTACTTATGTCGCTCGCCGGCTGTATTTCCTCGAAATCTTATGTCGATCCGACATTTTCTAAAACGACATATGCTGATATCAAGCATACCGCGAAGCCAAGAAAATGGAATATCACCGTCGAATTCCTGCGCCAGGGTGTTCCATCCCCGAGTGTAGACATCGCGTTGCTTAAAGAGGTCGATCAAGTCGTGCAAGCGAGTGGAATGGCAGTCCCCGTTGCCGAACCAACCGGCGCGACGCTAAATGTTGTTGTAAATAATTTTGGGGATACGCTGACAGCCGCCGCTAAAGACTTTGGAACTGGCCTAACGTTGGGATTCGTCGGCAATACGGTAACCGACCACTACGAAATGACGGTAACGCTAACCGAAAATGGAACAGTGATTACTAAGGGTGGCTACCAGGGCGCCCTCCACACGACGATTGGCAACACAACTGGGCCTGCGGGAGTTGAGCCATTACCAACTTCGACAGCGTTCAATAAGATTGTCGAACAGATGCTTCTCAACGCTTTGGGTGATCTACAAAAGAAGGGGCTGTAGTCAGTCAGCGTCCTGCTTCCTCAATTCTCATTGCTTATATCGAAGACGCGAGGAGTTCCGTTACTGAGAAAATTCTGCAGTTATTCCCAAACCAAGCGCGCGGTGACGGTAGCGGCGGGGGCTGGCCGCGTCGGTAGCGCAACATCGACCCCCCTTCACGTGGCAGCTATGACGGGGTTCGCATCTTTTTTGTGTGTCGCTGGATATTGAGGCGAAATCTTAATAGCCGGGGTCCGTAAAATTCGAACTGAGAAACTGTCCAATGGCGGCAGGGATTGAAAATCGGCTACTCTAACGCTCGGAACCGGGCTCATATTGTG
>Ga0075522_10000582_pt1 | contig 26782 bp, 26 predicted proteins | sample NGEPerA_FD_74796 | JGI IMG/M metagenome (GOLD analysis project Ga0075522, IMG submission 74796) | Arctic peat soil microbial communities from the Barrow Environmental Observatory site, Barrow, Alaska, USA - NGEE PermafrostL2-A | ecosystem: Environmental > Terrestrial > Soil > Wetlands > Peat ...
TTCGGGGACTGGTGAGCAGCAGGACCAGCAGCCCGACCCCGAAGGCGGCGGCGGCGGCGAAGGACAGCCGCCGCAGCGCGCCCAGGGCGTCCCCGCGCTTCCAGGCCAGGAACGGGGCGACGGGCAGGATCAGGAAGGCGAGGGTCATCAGGACCCCGACCACGAGGTTGAAGTACGGCGCGCCGACGCCGCCCTGCTTGCCGAAGGCCAGCAGGACCAGGGGCCACAGGGTTCCGGTGAGGACGGTGGTGGTCACGGCCGAAAGGATGATGTTGTTGACGACCAGCGCGCTTTCGCGGCTGACCGGCGCGAACACCGACTGATCCTTCAGCCGCGGCGCCCGCCAGGCGAACAGGCCGAAGCCGCCTCCGGCGGCGAGCGCCAGGATGCACAGCAGCAGGACGCCCCGCTTCTCGTCGATCGCGAAGGCGTGAACCGAAGTGAGCACCCCGGAACGGACGAGGAAGGCGCCCAGCATCGACAGGGTGAAGGCGCAGAGGCCGAGAAAGGCGGTCCAGGCGGCCAGGGCGCCGCGCTTCTCGGTCACCACCGCGGAGTGGAGCAGGGCGGTTCCCGCGAGCCAGGGCATCAGGCTGGCGTTTTCGACCGGGTCCCAGAACCACCAGCCGCCCCAGCCGAGTTCGTAATAGGCCCAGAAGGCGCCCAGGGTGATGCCGACCGTCAGCAGGCTCCAGGCGGCGAGAGTCCACGGCCGCACCCACCGCGCCCAGGCGCTATCGACGCGGCCCTCGATCAGGGCCGCGACGGCGAGCGAGAAGACCACCGAGAAGCCGACGTAGCCGGCGTAGAGGAACGGCGGGTGAGCGGCGAGGGCTGGGTCCTGCAGCAGCGGGTTCAGCGATCGTCCCTCGACCGGCGGATTGGCCAGGCGGAGGAGCGGATCGGAAGCGAAGACCATGTAGCCGATGAACAGCGTCCCGAGGCTGCCCTGGACCGCGACGGTCAGCGCCTTGAGGCCGGACGGCAGTCCCCGCGAACAGGCGAGCAGGGCGCCGTAGGCGGTCAGGATGAAGCACCACAGCAGGATCGAGCCTTCGTGGCTCCCCCAGGCGCCGGCGATCTTGTAGATCAGGGGCTTTTCGGTGTGCGAATTGGCCGCGACGTTGCTGACCGAAAAGTCCGAGGTCATGAAGGCGTGAATCAGGCAGCCGAAGGCGATGGCGACGGCGAGGAAGGCGGCCAGGGCCGCACCCTGGCCGGCGCCGGCGAGGCCGCGATCGTTGCGCGCCCGGCCGGCGAAGGACAGCGCCGCCTGGGCCAGCGACAGGCACAGGGCGAGGACGAGGGCGAACTGGCCGAGTTCCGCGGTCATGACGGCCCAGCCTTCCGATCATAGCTCGGCGCGGCCCCTCCGCCTCTCCATTCGCCCTGTGATTTCAGAGCCTTGGTGAGTTCGCGGGGCATGTAGCGTTCGTCATGCTTGGCCAGGATGTTGCTGGCTACGAACCGGCCGTCGCGGTCGTAGGCGCCGATCGCCACCACCCCCTGGCCCTCCCGAAACAGATCGGGCAGATCTCCGCGGTAGCTGACGGGTGAACTGGCGAGCCGATCGGCGATCACGAAGTCAACCTCTCCATCGGCGCGCTTGGTGACGCTGCCGACCCTGACCAGGCCGCCCAGCTGGATGGCGCGGCCGGGGGAAACATGCGCCTTCATTGCTTGCGCCGGCGTGTAGAAATACGAAATCGACCCGCGCAGGCCCCACAGCGCGAGCCCGGCGGCCAGCGCCAGGATCGGAGCCGCGGTCGCCACCACCATCAGACGCCGCCGGGCGGTTCGGGATCTGGGGAGGAGGGCCACGCGGTCGCCCCTTCAGTCCGGACTTTTCCGGGCGGCGTCGAGCTCGGCGAGAATGGCCGGCTCACCGGCGAACCGCCGCCGCGCCTGGTCCAGGGCGGCCTCCCGCTTGTCGGCCTCGCCCAGCACGGTGTAGGCGCGGACCAGGCGGACCCAGCCCTGTGGATCGTCGGGATGCGCGGCCAGACGCGAGGCGAGGCCATCGACCATGCCGCGAATGGCGCCCGACATCGCCGAGCGTTCGGCGGGCTGGAGCGGCGTGTTCAGGTCCGGGGCGCCGGTCGTCTCGACCGAGGCGATGTCCCGCGACAACATGGCGCGCCGGGGATCGTCGGTCGAAAGGTCGGCGAGAAGGCCGCGCCAGTCGGAAAGGCCGCCCGCCCGGTCCCCCCCGGCGATCCTGGCGCGGCCCAGGTAATAGCGCGCACTCGGCGAGCGCGGATCGCGCTGGATGACTTCGCGGAATATCGCCTGGGCGTCGGCGCCGACCGTTCCGCGCGCCTTGAGCACCAGGATCTCGCCGAGCGGGGCGAGGATCTCGGGCCGGCCGGGGGCGATCGCGTCGGCCTTGCGCAGCGCGTGGACGGCGCCGTTGGCGTCGCCCAGGGAAAGGTCCAGCGCCGCCAGGTGACGCAACGGTTCGGGATCGTTCGGGTGCTGGGCGGCGAGCGATCGCAAGGCGGCGGCCAGTTCGGGCGACTGATAACGCTCGGGGTGCGCTCGCCAGGCCGCCAGGCGGCCGGCAAACGGCTGGTCGGCCAGCCCAGGCGAACCGAGCAGGAAATAGAGCGCGACCGCCGCCAGGGGGATCGATCCGGCGATGATCAGCATCGTCCGCCGCGAGGCTGACTGGCCGACGCGCGGGGCGCCGTCGGCGGCGTTGATCAGGCGTCTCGCGGCCTCGGTCCGGGCGGCGCGCCGTTCGTCCTCCGCGATCAGCTCGCGATCGGCCAGGTCGTCGATCTCGGCCAGGGCGCGGCGATAGACCGCCACGGTGGGGTCCTCGCCGGTGTCGCCGGCGACGGCGGCGGCGCGGCCGAGGATCAGGGCCGAGGCGCCGGCCGCCAACAGAGCCGCCGCGATCCAGAACACGATCATGGCTCCCGTTACGCCAGAATCGGGCGGGACGGCGAGAGCCGGCGCGGGTCCCGCCCCGCGAGGGGATTGCCGCGCCGGTTCACGCGTCGGCTCGCGGCAGGGCCACCGACACCTTGAGCCCGCCCATCGCCGACGCCGCCAGGCTCACCGCGCCGCCGTAGGCGCGGGCCAGTTCATCGACGATCGCCAGACCCAGGCCCGAGCCCGGCGCGCTCTCGTCCAGCCGCGCGCCCCGCCGCAGAACCTCGTCGTATTGCTCGGGCGGCAGGCCCGGTCCGTCGTCCTCGATGTCCAGCGAGAACCGCGCCGGGCCGGCGACGGCGGCGGTGACGCGCACGCGGCCGGCGCACCACTTGCAGGCGTTTTCCATGGTGTTTCCGGCCATCTCCAGCAGATCCTGGCGTTCTCCCCGGAACCAGAGCTGCTCGGGACAACGCCAATCGACGATCACCCCCTTGTGGAGATGAATCCTTTCGAGAGTGCGACCGAGCTCCTCGAGAATCGGGGCCACCGGCGTGCGTTCGCCCCGGCCCTGGGCCCGCGCGGCGGCGCGGGCGCGGCGAAGGTGGTGATCGACCTGCTGACGCATGGTCTCGGCCTGGCGCGTGACCACCCGGGCGAGGCTGCCGGGTTGCTGCTCCGCTTCGGTCAGCATCACCGAGAGCGGCGTCTTGAGGGCGTGGGCGAGGTTGCCGACGTGGGTTCTCTGCCGCTCGACGACTTCGTGGTTGTGCATCACCAGCGCGTTCAGCTCGGTGGCCAGGGGTTCGAGTTCGCTTGGATAGTCCCCGGCCACGCGGTCGGCCTTGCCCGTGCGCACGGCGGCGACCTCGCGGCGCAGCGCGAACAGCGGCTGAAGACCGATCCGCACCTGCAGAAACACCGCCGCCATCAGCCCCGCGCCCAGCAGCACCAGGGCCCCGGCGATGGTGGTGGCGAAGGTCCGGACGTCGCGATCGACCGGCGAGCGATCCTCCGCGGCCATGAAATAGAGCGGCGATTTCGAGCCCGGCAGCCGCGCCTGCAGCACCGCGACCCGGAGCCTTTGCCCGGCCGGACCCTTGCTGTCGTAAAACTGAGTCCTGCCTCGCGCCCGGTCCAGCAGGGCGGGCTCCGCCGGCGGCGCCAGGACCGTGTCCCAGAGCGACCTCGACGGGGCCACCGCGTGAAGGCCGCCCGCGCCGCCGGCTACGGCGATCTCCCAGTAGTCGCCGGAATAGGCGCGCGTGGCGCGCGGGTCGGTGAGGGCGGGCGCGGCGACCTCGCCGTTTTCATCCACCGACGTGCCGGCCAGCAGTCCATCCACCGTATCGGCGAGTTCGTCGTCGAAGCGCACGGTCGAAGCGTGGCTGAAGAAGGCGGAAATCGCCAGGGCGGCCACGATCAGGACCGCCAGGCTCCAGGCGGCCGCCAGCGCGACCAGGCGCCGAACGAGGGACTGCTGGCGCGGTCGCCCGGTCTTCACGCTCCGTTCGCCTCGCCCTCCAGGGCGGTCAGCCGGTAGCCCAGGCCGCGCATGGTCTGGATGCGGTCGGGACCGATCTTCTTGCGCAGGCGGCCGACGAACACCTCGATGGTGTTGGAATCGCGATCGAAATCCTGATCGTAGAGATGTTCCACCAGTTCGGTGCGGCTGATCACCCGATCCTGATGCATGATCAGGTAATGCAGGAGCCGATACTCCAGCGAGGTCAGCCGCAGGGGCTCGCCGCCGACCGACGCCCGCGCTGCGCGCGGATCGAGCCGCAGGGCGCCGCAGGAGAGACTCGGCTCGGCATGGCCGGCGGAACGGCGCAAGAGCGCGCGCAACCGCGCCAGCAGCTCCTCGGTATGAAACGGCTTGGTGAGATAATCGTCGCCGCCGGCGTCGAATCCGGCCACTTTCTCGCTCCATGAGCCGCGGGCGGTGAGGATCAACACCGGTGTGGCCAGGTGCGCCCGCCGCCAGGCCTCGAGCACCGAGACGCCATCGATCTTGGGCAAGCCCAGGTCGAGCACGATGGCGTCGTAGGGTTCGGTCTCGCCGAGAAACCTGGCTTCCTCGCCATCGGGGGCATGGTCCACGGCATACCCCGCATCGGCGAGCGCGGCCTTCAGTTGGCGCGACAGATCAGGGTCGTCCTCGACCAGAAGAATCCTCATCGAGCCTAGCCTCCGCTCAGGATGGCGCCGGTGGCCCCATCGACGATGTAATCGATCCGCCTGCCGCCGGTGGTCACCCAGCGCACCCGGTACACCGGCCGCTCGCCGCGGTATTCGATGCCGGCGTCCAGCTGCCTTCCCGGGGTCCGCCGCCGGATCTGGGCGATGACCTGGTTCAGGGGCGCCAGATGACCACGCTTGACGCCCTGCCGGGCCTCTGTCTGCTGCTCTCGCCAGTCCGCGCCGAGGGAGTTGGGCGCCGGCCGGACGCCCGGCGGGGACGGCGCGGTCTGGGCCAGGACGCCGGACGCCGTCGCGCTCGAAAGCAGCAGGGCGGCGATGAGAGCGAGGGACCGGCTCATCGTCGAGCGCCATGGACGCCGGCCGCTGAACGGGGGCTGAATGCGCCGGGCGCGAGCGGCGCGTCGCCGGATCATGGCCGGCGCCGCGGCGTATAGGGGCGGTCCCGGCGCCACTCGGCGGCGAATTTGTCGAGGTCCGCGTCCCCGCCCTCGGGCAGGGTGACGACGAGGCGGGCGTAGAGATCGCCGCGACGGCCGCCAGGGTCGCTCAGACCCCGGCCCTTGAGCCTCAGGGTGGCGCCGGAATTGGAGCCCTTGGGCACGGCCAGGGTCACCGGTCCCTCCGGGGTCATGGCTTCGACCTTGCCGCCGAGCACGGCGTCGGGCACGGAAACCGGCAGGTCCATGACCAGGGCGTCGCCCTCGCGGCGGAAGATCGGGTGCGGGCGGATCGCGAGTTCGATCAGGGCGTCCCCGGCGCCGGCCCGGCCGGGAGAACCCAGGCCCTTGAGGCGGAGCGTCTGGCCGTCCGCGGCCCCCCTGGGGATCGAGATGTCGAGCGTGCGGCCATCGGCAAAGGAGATGCGCTTCTTGCCGCCCTTGATGGCTTCTTCGAGATCGATCTCCAGGCGCGCCCGCACGTCGGCGCCGCGCGAGGGAAAGCCGCCGCCCCGCCCACCACCCCGCCCGGAGAACATCTCGCCCAGGATGTCGTTGAGATCGACCCCTTCGAATTCCGTCGAGCGGAAGCCGCCGCCCTGGCCCGCGCCCGGCCCATAGGGCGAGCCGCCATAGCCGCGCATGGTCTCGCGGCCATCGGCGTCGATCTCGCCGGCGTCGAATTTCTTGCGCTTGTCGGGATCGCCGAGCAGATCGAAGGCGCCGCTGGCGCGCTTGAATTTCTCCTCCGAAGCCTTGTTGCCGGGATTCTTGTCGGGATGGTGCTGTTTGGCCAGCTTGCGAAAGGCCTTGCGGACCTCGTCCGCGCTCGCCCCGCGCGAAACACCCAGTTCCTGATAGGGATCCTGCGCCAACGGCGGTTCCTCTGCTCGAAGCGGCGGCGGGGCGCCGCAGGCTGTCAGTTAAGCCAAGGGGCCGGCGGCGCAAGAGGGACTGTGGCGGTTTTGCCACATCGGGGGCGCGCGCTCACCAACCGCCGCGGCGCGTTCGGCTGAACCCATTTTTCAACCACCAAGACACGAAGATCACGAAGGACAGCACGAAGAAGGCCGCAATGCGCTTCGCGCGAAGCGCCAAATCGACCCATTCGTGACCTGCTTCGTGCTCTTCGTGCCTTGGTGGTTCATTCCTTCTTGCCTTCCGCCGGCGCCGACCGACGAGTTGTCGTTCACCCGATTGCTCTGTCAACCGCCGCTGCGATCAACGAGCAGTTCCGGCGCGGCGAAGTCCATGGCGTCTTCCGGGTGTTCGAGGCAGTCCTCGTTGACCGTCTGTCCACGCACCGAAACCCCGGCGTCGTGGACGCTCTGGGGATCGCCGGTGAGCAGGGGATGCCAGTCGGGCAGGGTCTTGCCCTCGTCCAGCCGGCGGTAGGCGCAACTGGGCGGCATCCACTTCAAGGTTTCGATGTTGCCGGGCGTGAGCTTGATGCAATCGGGCACCTGGCGGCGGCGATGGAGGTAGTCGGCGCAGGCGCAGGCCGCGGCGTCGAACAGGCGGCAGGCCACGCGCGTGGGCATGATCTCGCCGGTGTCTTCGTCCTCGTAGCGGACCAGGCAGCAGAGTCCGCAGCCGTCGCACAGGCTCTCCCATTCGCGCACGGTCATCGCCGCCAGGGTCTTGGTTTCCCAGAAAGGTCTCGTCGCCATCACGGCCCCTGTCCTAGACCCTGCCGGCGCCGTCGGTAAGGCGCGGCATGCTATTGGCGGGTCATGGCCGTTCCGGTTCTCGCCCTTCGCGATGTGCGCCTCCTCGATGGACGGCGGCTGATGTTCGACGGCGTCGATCTGGGCCTCGAGGCGCGCGGCCGCGCCTGCCTGGTGGGCCGCAACGGGGCGGGCAAGTCCACGCTGCTGCGCATCCTGGCTGGCGCCACCGCGCCCGATTCGGGCGAGCGGTTCGTCAAGCCGGGGCTGAAGATCGCTCTGGTCCGCCAGGAACCGGTGATCGACGGCGAGCGCCTGATCGAGCACGCCAGCGCCGGCGGGGCGCCGCGGCACGCGGCCGAAGCGGCGCTGGAAGGGCTTGGGCTCGACCCCGCGCGGCCCACGGCCGGTCTTTCCGGCGGCGAGGCCCGCCGCGCGGCCCTGGCCCGCGCCTTCGCCGAAGCGCCGGATGTCCTGCTGCTGGACGAGCCCACCAACCACCTCGACATCCTGGCCATCGAGACGCTGGAAGCCCGGCTGGGGCGCATCGGCGCCTCCCTGCTGATGGTCAGCCACGACCGCGCCTTCCTGACCCGCGCCACGACCCGATGCTTCTGGCTCGAAGGCCGCCGGGTGCGCCGGCTGGACGCCGGTTTCGGCGACTTCGAAGACTGGGCCGCCGGCATATCGGCCGCCGACGCCGAGGAGGAACGCCGGCTCGACGTCGCCATCGCGCGCGAGGCTCACTGGATGACCCACGGGGTCACCGCCCGCCGGACCCGAAACGAGGGCCGTCGCCGGCGGCTGGTGGCGCTGAGGGCGGACAAGGCCGAGCGCCTGCGACTGTCCGCAGGCTCGATGGCCATCGGCGCCGGAGTCGGGGCGCCGTCCGGACGCCGGGTGATCGAAGCCAGGAAGCTCTGCAAGACCTACGGCGAACGCACCTTGCTGAGGGACTTTTCCACCCGCATCATCAAGGGCGACCGGGTGGCGATCGTCGGCGCCAACGGGGCCGGCAAGACCACGCTGGTCAAGCTGCTGCTCGGCGAAATCCCGCCCGATTCCGGTTCGGTTCGCCTGGGATCGAACCTCGACATCGCCTACATCGATCAGGCGCGCATCGACCTCGCCGCCGATCTGACCCTGGTCCAGGCGCTGGCCCCGCTGGGCGGCGATCAGGTGATGGTCCAGGGCCAGCCGCGCCATGTCGCCGCCTACGCCCGCGACTACCTGTTCCGCGACGACCAGCTCCGCCAGCCGGTGGCGAGCCTTTCGGGCGGCGAGCGAAACCGCCTGCTGCTGGCCCGGGCGCTGGCCAGGCCGTCGAACCTGATGGTCCTCGACGAGCCGACCAACGACCTCGACATCGAAACCCTCGACCTGCTCGAGGACGTGCTGGCCGACTACGCCGGCACCCTGATCCTGGTCAGCCACGACCGCGACTTCATCGACCGCCTGGCGACCTCGACCATCGCCCTGGACGGCAGGGGAGGCGCGGTCGAGACGCCCGGCGGCTGGTCGGATCTGACCCTCCAGAATCCAGGCTTCTTCACGCCGGACGCCAAACCGCCGAAGACCGCCGCTCCCCGGGCCGCGGGAGCATCCCGTCCGGTGGCCGCCCCGGTCAAACTGTCATTCAGGGACGCGCGGCGCCTGGCCGAGCTCGAGGCGAGGCTCGCCGCCCTCGCCGCCGAGATCGCCGGGCATGAACAGAGTCTCGCCGACGCCGGCCTCTATGGCCGCGACCCGGCGGCTTTCGAACGGGTCTCGCAAGGCCTGTCGGCGGCCAGATCGGCCCTGGCGAAAGCCGAAGACGAATGGTTCGTTCTCGAGGAACTGCGCGAGCGCTTGACCCGGCCGGTGGCGCTCTCTCCGGTGGATAGTTCAAACGACTGAAAATATACCGTTTTCCGGGTTGTATGAGCAAATATCCACCGGTTGTGCACAGCTCCCTCGAAATCGGCGCACAGGCGCGACCGGCGTGGGGCTTGCGGGGCCGACCGCGTCCGGTTCACCTTCGCATTGTCGAAGGAGCCGGCGGCCACGACCTCGGAGGGAAACCTTCGGGAGGGACGCCGGAAGCATCGGAGCCCGTGAGCGCCCGGGGCGACCTGGGTGTGGGAGCGGTGCAGGATGGCGGCGGCGGGATCGGGGGCGACTCCGAAACCACCGACCAAAACCTGGATCCGGAAGACGCAAGTCCGCGAGGACTTGGGTGGCAGGGCGGTGTCCGGGGCGACTCGGATTGCCGCCCTTCCGCTCGTCCGGCGGCAAGAATTCACCCTTTTTTCTTGCGTTGCGGCACGAAATGGTGCATTGCAACAGACATCATGCGCGTCCCGACCCTCACCGCGGTTCCGGCCGATCAAGCCATGACGGGAGGCTCCGGCCCCGCCGCCGGCGAGCCGCTGGGCGCGGTCATGGCCGGCGAAGCGGGGGCCTCGGCGCTGGCCTGGCTGCGGCTGGCCCAGAGGCGGTACCGCAACGGCGTGCGCGGCCTTTTCATGCTGACCCAGTGCCGCACGCCGCAGGATTTCGTCGCCGCCCGGGCCGATCTCTTGTGCGAGGATCTCGACCTGATCAGGACCGAGTGCGAGGGAATCTCCGAGATCGTCGCCGCCGCCGCCGGCGACGCGGTGCGCGTCATCGACGCCAAAGTCGAGTAGCGGCCCGGACCAGACGCCCGGCGAAGAGCCGCTTGGCTCGCCGGGCGGCGCGGCCTAACTTCGCCCGGAGTGACGGGAGCGGGGGCGATGAGAACTTTGAAGTGGGCGTTGATCGCGGTGGCGCTTGTCGCGACCGGCTGTTCGCAACGCGCCACCGAAAACACCAGGGCCGCCGCCCTGGCGCCGATCCGCTTCGCCACCGACTGGCGGGCTGAAGCCGAGCACGGCGGCTTCTACGAGGCCCTGGCGACCGGCGAATACGCTAGGCGCGGTCTGGCGGTGACCATCATTCCCGGCGGCCCGGGCGTCAACGTGCCCCAACTGGTGGCGTCCGGGGCGGTCGAGCTGGGCATCGGGTCCAACAGCTTCATCGTCATGAACCTCGCCAGCGAGCACGTGCCGGTGCGGGCGGTCGCGGCGTTCATGCAGAAGGACCCCCAGGTGCTCATCGCCCACCCCGACGCCGGCATCGCCTCGATCGCCGACATGAAGGGCCATCCGATCCTCCTGGCCGACGCCTCGATCAGCGCCTTCTGGCTGTGGCTCAAGGCGAAGTACGGCTTCACCGACGCCCAGGTGCGCAAGTACAATTTCAACAACGCCCCGTTCCTGGCCGACAAGCGGATCGTCCAGCAGGGCTATCTGACCTCCGAGCCCTATACGCTGGAAAAACAGGCCCACATGACCCCGGCGGTGTTCCTGCTGGCCGACGAGGGCTTCCCCGGCTATGCGGCGATGGTGCTGGCCCCGGATAGTCTGACGGCCTCGAAGCCGGCCGAGATCCGGGCGTTCGTGGCCGCCTCGGCCGCTGGCTGGCGGGCCTATCTGCATGGCGATCCTGGGCCCGGCGACGCGCTGATCCTCAAGGACAATCCCGAGATGAGCGAGGATGTGCTGGCCCAGGCCCGGGACAAGATGCGCCGCCATGGCATCGTCGATGGCGACGCCGGGGCGACGGTCGCGCCGGGGACGATGACCGACGCGCGCTGGGCGGCGTTCTTCAGGATGGCTTCGGATGAAGGCGTCTATCCCAAGTCACTGAACTATCGCGACGCCTATACCCTCCAGTTCCTGCCGCCGGCGGCGCCCTAGACTTGGCTGGCCAAATCCTCGCCGGCGGCGCGCTCGTCGAGCTGGACGCCGCCGAGGTCGACTATCCGGGGCGCGGCGCGGCGCTCGGTCCCTTCAGCCTCCGGCTCCATGCCGGCGAGATCGTGGCTCTGGTCGGGGCCTCGGGGTGCGGCAAATCCACCGCCCTGCGCCTGCTGGCGGGGCTTGAGGCGCCGACCCGGGGCGCCGTGCGGCGGTCGATCGCGCGGGGAGAGACCTCGGTGGTCTTCCAGTCGCCGACCCTGGCCCCATGGATGGACGCCCGGGCAAACGTCGCCCTGCCGCTCGAACTGAAGGGAATGAAGCCCAAGGCGGCCAGGGCGCTGGCGGTGCGGGCGCTCCGGCGTGTTGGCCTCGCGGACGCCTGCCGGGCCCGGCCGGCGCAGCTCTCCGGAGGAATGGCGATGCGCGCCTCGCTCGCCCGCGCCCTGGTCACCGAACCGAAGCTGCTGCTCCTCGACGAGCCGTTCGCGGCCCTCGATGAGATCACCCGGCGCGCCCTGGCCGACGACGTGCTTTCGATCTGGGCGGAGGAGCGCCCGGCGATGGTGTTCGTCACCCACAATGTCGAGGAGGCGGTCTATATGGCCGATCGCGTCGTCGTCTTGACCCGGGGACCGGGCCGGGAGGCCGGCGAGACGGCGCTGGAACAGAGCTTTCCTCGGCCGCCCGGGTTTCGAACCTCGGAGGCGTTCCGACATGCCGCCGAGGCGGTGTCCAGGCGCCTGGCCGCCGCCATGGGCGCCTCGGCATGAACCGTCTCGCCAGACTGCTGGCCCCATGGGTGTTGATCGCGGTGCTGCTCGGCGTCTGGCAGGTCGCCTGCGCGGCGTTGCGTGTGCCGACCTATTTTCTTCCCGCGCCATCGGCGATCGCGGGCGCCCTGGTCCAGAACGCGCCATCGCTTGCGATGGCCGCGTGGCGGACCTTTTCCATGGCGCTGGAAGCGCTGATCGCGGCGAGCCTGTTCGCCACCCTGCTGGCGGCGGGCGTGGCGGCGAGCCGGACGCTGGACCAGGCGGTGCGCCCGCTCGCCGTGGCCCTGCAGGTGACGCCGATCGTGGCCGTGGCCCCGCTGTTCGTGATCTGGGCCGGGGTCGATCATCCGGGACGGGCGATCGTGGCCCTGGCGACCATCGCGGCCTTCTTCCCGATCTTCTCGGGCATGGCGCGGGGCCTGGCGTCGGCCGATCCCGATCTGGAACGGCTGTTCGATCTCTACGGCGCGAGCGGCTGGCAGCGGCTGCTTCGGTTGCGTATTCCCTCGGCGACGCCGTTCGTGATCGAGGGCCACAAGGTCGCCGCCGGCGCCGCGATCATCGGCGCGGTGGTGGCGGAGTTCGTCGCCGGCTCGGGCGGCAGCCAGGGTCTCGCCTGGCGGATCATGGAAGCCGGCAACCGCCTGCAGACCGCCAAGATGTTCGCCGCCATCATCACCCTGGCCCTGATGGCCGCGATCTTGCACGCGCTCTTCCAAAGCCTGGAGAGACGGGCGCTGGTCTGGTGGCGGGGGCGTTAGGCGACCGTCGGCCTGACTTGCAAGCGTCGGTCCAAGGCGCACCGCGACCAGGACATCGGGAACAGCCATGCGTTTCGCCTCGATCCTCATTCTCACCGCCGTCGCCGCCGCCGGCGCCGCGGCGGCCGAAGACCGCTATGGCCCGGAGCCGGCCGGACAATCCGCGGACATGGCCCAAAGCGGCTCTGGAGCAACCGCGCCCTATCACGGCGCCTTTCTGAGCTGGGCCGGCAAGGCCCCGGCGCGAACGCTCGATGAGCCTCCGCCCTACGCGCGTCCCGTCGCCCCGGTGGCCTACGCCCCGCCGGCCGCGGAAATGGCCAGCCGCTACGAGCGCCCGGAGGCGCCCGCCGCCGATGCCTACGTTCCGATCGCCCGGGCCTATCCATCCCCCCAGGCGCCCGCCTCGCCGCCGGCGCGGCGGTCGCGGCCGTCGCCGCCGCCCGAGCCGGCGAGCCCGCCGCCGCCGCCGGAAAGGTCCGAGACGGCCCGAGCGGCGCCGTCGTCGCCGATGGTGGTCGCCACCGGCCCCGCCGCCGGCGGTCCCGCGGCGCCGGTGAGGGCGCGCTATTATTCGCTGCACCGTGAATACGGCGATACGCCCGATCGGATCAGCATGCCCCAGTCCAGACCGCCGGTGCTCATCGGACCCGGCGAGGGTTCGGGGTCCAACTCGATCGGCGACGACGCCTCCCCGTCCAAGGCGCCGAAGCATTCGGCGGACGATTCCCCCGCCTTCTGAGCGACGCGCCTCAGGCTGAGAACAGCGCGGCCTGTTCGGCGCCGGAGAGGATGCGAAAGCGTCCCGGCGCCAGATCGCCGGGCAGGTCGAGGGCGCCGATGCGGTCGCGATGCAGGGCGGTCACCCGGGCGCCGACGGCCGCGAACATCCTGCGCACCTGATGATAGCGACCCTCGGTGATGGTCAGCCACACAGTGGTCGGCGTGAGGGCTTCGAGCCTGGCCGGGGCGAGGGGCGCGGTGTCGCCTTCGAGCATCAGATCGCCGGCCGCGAACCGGTCCTCTTCTCCTCCCGCCAGGGGTCCGGCGAGGGTCACGTGATAGCGTTTGGCAACATGACGCCGGGGCGAGATCACCCGGTGGAGAAACGCCCCATCGTCGGTCAGCAGCAGCAGGCCGGTGGTGTCCAGGTCGAGCCGGCCGATGGTTGACAGCAACGGCGTGCGCCGCCGCCAGCGGCTCGGCAACAGCTCGTAGAGGCTTCGCCCGGGTTCGTGATGTGAGCAGACCACGCCCAGCGGCTTGTGGATCATCAGGTTCAGGGGCGGCGGCGGATCCAGAGGCGCGCCCTCGACGCACATCCGCGCGGCCAGCTCCGGCCCCGCGGCGAGCTTGCGTCCCGGATCGTGCAGGCGCGCGCCGTCAAGGGTGACGGCCCCCGTGGCCATCAGGCCCTGCACCTCGCGGCGTGATCCGTAGCCGAGATTGGCCAGCAGCCGATCGGCGCGCACGCTGGCCGGACCGCTCATCGGCGGGCCTCGCAGAGCTTGTAGCCGCCGCTTTGGCCGAGCGGGGTGACCACCGAGAAGTGTTCGCGCAGGGCGGCCTCGTAGGGCAGCGCCTGGTTGGCGACCAGGCGGCAGAGGCCGCCGGGCTTCAGGACGCCGGCGGCGGCGGCGATGAACGCCAGGCCCAGGCCCAGGTCCTTGCCGCCGTCCCGGTGGAAGGGCGGGTTCATGATCACGAAGTCGAGACCCGCGATGACCGGCGGAAGGCGCCGGACATCGGCGTGCAGGAAGATCGCCCGCCGGTCGGCGAGGTTGCGCTCCGCCGCCGCCACTGCCCGGCGATCGATATCGACGAGGAAGAGTTCGGTGATCGCCTCGCGGGCGAGGGCGGCGCGGGCGAGGACGCCGATTCCGCAGCCCAGGTCGGCCCCGCGGCCCGCCAGATGCGGCTCGGAGGCGATCAACAGGGCGGTCCCGGGATCGAGGCGATCCCAGCTGAACACCCCGGGCTGCGACCACACTTCCAGGTCCGGGAGCCACCGCGGGCCGCCGGCCTCGATCGCGTCCTCCAGGCCGACGGTCGTCTCCGGACGAGGCGAGACGCAGATCCTGTGGTGTCGCCGGGCGCTTTCCTGGACGGTGCAGCCGAACGCCTCAAGTTCGGCGCGGAGGCGCGCGCCGCCTTTGGCTTTCGGGGCCAGGGCGGTGAGCTCTCCGCCCGGGGCCAGGGCGCGCAGCGCGTGGGCGAGGACGAAGCGGCGCTCCAGGCTCCCGGGCGGGGCGGCGACCACCAGCCGCGCGAAGGCGCCTCCGGGCGCTTCGTCGATCGCCGCCGCCCCCGGAACCAGGGGTGAGAGGCGAACCGGTTTGACGAACCCGGGGACCAGCTCAGGGGAAGGCGATCCATAGATGCCTTCGAGGGAGGCGGCGCCGGCCACCGCCTAGCCCCGCTCCCGGGTCCGCTCGAAGCCGAGGTCGGCAAACCGCTCGGCGAGATAGCCGATTTCCCAGGCGGACTTGGCCAGGAACACCGGCTGACCGTCGATGTCGCTGGCCATGGCCCCGCGATGCCTGGCCATGAAATCCTCCAGGCCGGCCTTGGTCCCGGTGAGCCAGCGCGCCTCCTGGTAGGGCGCCGTCTCGAAGACGACGTCGAGCCCGTATTCGCCGCCGAGACGATCGGCCATCACTTCGAACTGAAGCTGGCCCACCGCGCCGACCACGAAGTCCGAGCCGATGGCCGGGCGGAACAGCTGGGTCACGCCTTCCTCGGCGAGGCCCTCGAGGGCCTTTTTCAGATGCTTGGCCTTCAAGGGATCGGTGACCCGCACCCGCCGCAGGATTTCGGGGGAGAAGTTGGGCAGGCCGGCGAATCGGAGAGCGCCCGACTGGGAGAGGCTGTCCCCGACCCGAAGGACGCCATGATTGGGAATGCCGATCACGTCTCCGGCGAACGCCTCCTCGGCCAGTTCACGATCCGAGGCGAAGAACAGGATCGGGGCGTTCACGCTCATCTGCCGGCCGGTGTTCTGCACCTTGAGCTTCATGCCGCGGGTGAAGCGGCCCGACGTCAGGCGAAAGAAGGCGACGCGGTCGCGATGGTTGGGATCCATGTTCGCCTGGATCTTGAACACGAAGCCGGATACCTCGTCATCGCCGGGGGCCACATGGATCGCCGCTCCGGCGCGGGTGGCCGCCACCACTTTCGGGGCCGGGGCATAGGCGCCCAGGGTCTCCAGCAGCTGATCGACGCCGAAATGGCGCAGGGCCGAACCGAACAGAACCGGCGTCATGTGCCCTTCGAGAAAGCTCTGGGGGTCGAACGGCTTGGAGGCTTCCCTGACCAGCGAAGCGCCGTCGGCGGCCTCTTCGCGCTCGTCCGGATCGAGGTATCGGGCGACGGCGTTGGAAGCCATCGGAACCGGCGCCGGCGGCGTATCGGCGTGGCGCTGGAACGGCAGGAACCGGTCGTGGCGCAGATCGACGACGCCCTTGAACCGGCTGCCCGACCCCGCCGGCCAGGTGAGGGGAGCGGGATCGAGGGCGAGCTTGGATCCGATCTCGTCCAGAAGAGCGAAGGGATCCTGGGCCTCGCGGTCCATCTTGTTGATGAAAGTGATGATCGGAATGTCGCGCAGGCGGCAGACCTCGAACAATTTCAGGGTCTGGGGCTCGATCCCTTTGGCCGCGTCGAGGACCATGACCGCCGCGTCGGCGGCCGTGAGCGTGCGGTAGGTGTCCTCCGAGAAATCTTCGTGGCCGGGCGTGTCGAGCAGATTGAACATCAGTCCGGCGTGATCGAAGGTCATGACGCTGGCGGAAACCGATATGCCCCGCTCGCGCTCGATCTTCATCCAGTCCGAGCGCGTGCGGCGCTGTTCGCCGCGCGCCCGCACCGCCCCGGCCGCCCGGATGGCGCCGCCGGCGAGCAGCAGGTTTTCGGTGAGCGTGGTCTTGCCGGCGTCGGGATGGCTGATGATCGCGAACGTCCGCCGGCGCGCGGCCTGGGCCATGGGGTAAGTCTGGGACATGGCGGCGAGCTAGCTCATCGCGCCCCGCCAAGGCAATCGAGCCGTCGGTCGGCTCAGGCGGCCAGGCGCCTCCAGATCTGACGATCGACGATCAGGCCGTTGAGCGCGCCGGCCCTTTGACGGGCCATCAGTGCGCTCATCAGGGCCGGCGAAATGGTCTCGAAGCGCGAATAGACCGCGTCGGGCTCGCAGCCGACGGCGGGGGCCACGAACAGGGCGGCGTTGATCCGCGGGGCCACGGCCGCGATCATGATCGCCAGCCGCCGCGCCCGAGCCGGCTGGGTGACCTGCAGCCTGGGGTCCTGGGCATAGAGTTCGCTCGCCAGGCCGTTCACGAAGTCGAGGGACAGCCGGCGGTAGCGAAGACCGGCCGCCGACGGCGACAACTCCGCGCCCTCCAGTTCCAGGACGACATCGTTCAGCAGGAAGGACATGGGCGGCCGCCATACTCGGGAAGGGCCTGACCCTTGCGCCGTGGGCTCTTTCCGTCCCGTTGAACAAGACGGTTAAGACTTCTCCACCGCTTCGGTGAGGAACCGGGCGCCGTCCGGATCCTCGATCTCGACGATCCAGATATCGGGATCTATCCGCGCCGCGCGCTGGCAATAGGCGTCGAGTTCGTCCTCGTCCGCTCCGGGGCGCGGTTGCATCCACAGCGGTTCGCCCGCCCCTCCGGTGGCCGCGGCGTAGAGGCGCGCTTTGCCGTCACGCCGGTCCAGCGTCCTGACCAGCACCGCGCCCGCCCGCGCGTCGCCCTTTCTCACCAGCGTGGCGAAGGCCCCGCCGAGTTGCGCTCGCCGGATCAGAGCCGCGACCCAGACCTCACTCGCAAGCAGCATCACTGGCCGCGGCTAGCGATGCGGGTTGAAGGCGATCACATTGTCGCCCATGGCGCTCGCGGAGCGCGCCGGGTCGCCCATGGCGCTCGCCGATCGCGCCGGCGCCGTTTCCGCGCGCCGCGCGGGCAGCACGACCGGCATGCGGACGGTGACCCTGGCGCCTTCCCCGAGCAGGCTGGAGATGGTCATCGAACCTCCGTGCAGTTCGGAGAACGCGCGGACGAGGGAGAGGCCGAGGCCGGTTCCCATCGCCTTGTGGTCGGCGCCGCCAGCCTGCTCATAGGGTTTGCCGAGCCGCTCGAGGTCGGCCGCGGAGATCCCCACGCCGGTGTCCGCCACGACGATGACGAGGTCGTCGCCATCGGTTCGCAGCGCCACCTCGACCGACCCGCCGGCGGGGGTGAACTTCAAGGCGTTCGAGAGCAGGTTGAGAATGATCTGCTTGAGCGCCCGCCGGTCGGCATCGACCCGCGTCGGAGCGGGCGGCAAGGCGCCGCGCAGGCGCACGCCGGCGACATCGGCCTGAACCCTCACCAGGCGCAAGGCGGCCGAGACGGCCTCGCGCGCGTCGAATGGCTCGCGCGAAAGCTCGTACCGCTGGGCTTCGATCTTGGAGAGATCGAGCACGTCGTTGATCAGATCCAGCAGGTGACCGCCGGATTCGTGAATGAGGGCGGCGTATTCGGCGTATTTCTCACTAAGGGGGCCGAACATCTGGCTCTTCATGATGTCGGAGAACCCGACCACGGCGTTGAGCGGCGTGCGCAGTTCATGACTCATGTTGGCCAGGAAGCGCGACTTTCCCGCGTTCAGGGACTCGGCATCCAGCGCCGCCTGCTCCAGCCCCGCCTCGCGGGCGTGTTCCCGCGAGTCATCACGCAGGGCGGCGACAAGACCCGAACCTTCGCGGAAGATGACCGCGCTGATCCAGCCATCGGCGGCGGCCGCAGGTGCGAAGCCGACCTCGGAACGCCCCTCGTCGAAGGCCTCCTCGAGCGCCGCCTGGAGGGCGCCACCGGCGGCCAACGAGCGGAATCCGCCATCCAGCAGCTGTTGTGTCAGGGGTTCGAAAATCGGCCCGAAGGTTTCCAGGACGGCGCCGTCGGGGGCCAGCCGGAGAATGAGGAGGGGTTGAGCCTCCAGAAACAACGCCGCGCGCCGTCGCGCCTGGCCGAGCGCGTCGCGGACCCCGATGGTGCGGGACTGTTCAGTGGCGATGGCCGCTCCAAAGGCCGCCGCCGCGGTGGTCATGGCGAAAAACGCCAGCCACGGATGGGATTCCCCGGTCTCGGTCGCCAGGCCGGCGGCCCGCGCCAGGCCCACCACGGCCGCGACGATCGCGGTCAGCACCGCGCCGCTCGCCACCCGGCGCCGATCGACCAGCATCGTGGACGCCGCCAGGGGCATCAGGGTCCACGCCGTCAGCGGTCCGGCCAGTCCCCCCGACAGCAGGACCGCCGCCGCCGCCGTCAACGCCCAAAGGCCGAGGACCGCGACGCGCGGCCCGGTGGCCGGCCGGCCGCGCAGGAAGGCGCCCGCGGCGCCGGGTATGGCGATCAGGCAGAGGGCCGAGGTCAGCCTCGCTTCCGCCGACCCGATGACGCAGACACCCGCCGCCAAGGCGCAGGCGGCGAACCAAGCCCCATGCAGAACCGCCGTCCGGGCGCCGCGACCTGTTTCGCCGGAAATTTCGCTCTCGCCGTCCACGCGGGACCTTCTTCCGTCTTCACCGGAGTGAGTCGAATGAGGCTACCGGTTCGGCGTCCGGGGCGCGAGCGGGCTCAATCGTCAGGCGACCAACAGGCGCGAAAACTTGTGGATGGGGGTCGCCGGGCCATCTAAACCGGCCACCCGCCATGACCATGCCCGCCGCCCGCCCCACGATCGACGACGCCCTCGAGGACATCGTCGCCGAATTCGACATCCTCGGGGATTGGGAGGAACGATACCGCCATGTCATCGATCTGGGCCGCGGCCTGGATCCGCTGAGCGATCGCGAACGGTCCGACGCGGTCAAGGTGAGCGGATGCGCCAGCCAGGTGTGGCTGATCACCGAGCCCGGATCCGATGGTCGGCTGCGCTTTCGCGGCGATTCCGACGCGCACATCGTGCGGGGTCTGATCGCCATCCTGCTCGGTCTCTATTCCGGCCGCCGGCCGGCGGACATCCTGGCCTTCGACGCCACGGCCGCGTTCGCGAAGATCGGCCTTTCCGGCGCTCTGTCGGCCCAGAGGGCCAATGGCCTGTTTGCGATGGTCGAGCGGATTCGCCGGGACGCCTCGGCGGCCCTGAACTCCAGTCAAGCGGCCTGGACCCCGGCCCCGCCGCCGGGTGGCCGCAGGACGGCGTCGTAGCCGAGGATCATATCGACGTCCCGGCCGTTCGCCGCCAGAGGCAGGCGCATCCACAGCACCGAGACGTGGGTGGCGCCGCGCCAGGCCAGGCTGTGACAGCCAACGCCCGGGCGTCTCCCATCGACGATCTCGTCGAGCTCGCGCCGCCAATAGGCGGCCGCGGCGGGATCATAGATCTCGGGCAGCCGCTTTCCGGTGACCTCGCCGCCGAAGACGCCGTAGAGCCCGGTGCCCGCCAGGCGAACCCGGTAGACGCGCGGCATGCTCAGCACATCGACGAGGCAGATCGACGGCAACAGACGCTTGATGCCAGCCGGATCGATGTCGGCGCGACCTGGAAGCCGGCCTCCCTTCCGCCTGCTCGCCCAGTAGGCGAACAGCTCCTCGTGAGCCCGCAATGCGGAGGCGGGCGCCCCCATCTCCACGCTCATTCGCGGATTCCCCACCAACCCTTTGGAATCACGACGAATCACTATCGACCCACGGAGGAATCCCCAGCAAGAGAAATCATCGCTCCGGAGCGCGAATCATCGGCGGCGTGGCGCCGAAGCCGGCCACGCGATCGACCCCGCTCGCCAGCGATCGCCTAGCGGCGGCGCTTGGGCGCCTGACGGCCGCCTTGGCCGAGGCCCATCTGCTTGGCGAGGTCCGAGCGCGCCTTGGCGTAGTTCGGCGCGACCATGGGATAGTCTTTGGCCAGACCCCACTTCGCCCGATAGTCTTCGGGGCTCATGTCATACTTGGTTCGCAGGTGCCGCTTGAGCGACTTGAATTTGCGCCCGTCTTCGAGGCAGACAATGAAGTCGGCGGTGATCGAGCGGCGCACGGGAACCGCCGGTTCCTTCGGCGCGGCGGGGGCCGGTTCGCCACCCGACGAAACCGAGCCCAGGGCGCGGTGCACGCTCTGAATGAGCCCTGGAAGATCCGTCGTCGAAATCGTGTTGTTCTCGACATAGGCGGCAACGATCTCCGCCGTCATTTCGATGAGTTCCGCCTTGTCGTCCATGCTGTCGTCTTTCATAGCTCGTCGAACGACTTGTAAACCCGTTCGCATCCTTGGTTGAAGGCCGCGTTCTTATAGAAGTCCGCCAATGCCGACAAGCGCCCACGAGGCTTCTGTCTCGAGGGGCGTTCGGAGTCGGCGTTGTTGCCGAAGCGACGGTCGTCCAGGACTGGCGCGTCTTCACGCGTTCCGGCGACGGTCCGCTCGGCGCCGGTTGGCTTGCGGTCGCGCCTCGCTCGGCGTGGATTGCCCCTGGGCCGGGTCACCCGCCGGGCCGAGTTCGGCCGACAAGGCGAGGATGGCGGCGCGCTGAGGAACCGAGAGCTCCTCATCCGCCGCATCGACACCGGCGCGGATGGCCTGCCTGAGCGCCGGCGTCATCGCCGAGGTGAGCGCCCAGTTCCAGTACCGCAGTACGGTCTGGGCCGAATCCACCGAAATCATGTCGAACGTATCGAGGACCCTTTGCAGGGATGGAGCGATTTCTCCCGCAGTCGTCGTTTCCGGACGGCGCAGCCCGCGCCAGAGGTTGCGGATGGCCGATCTCGGAAGTCCGGTCGCCTTGCACAGGATCGCCAGGGGTTCTCCCCCGGCGTCGGTGAGAATTTTCGCGCAGGTCATCGGCTTCAGTCCCGCGAGATAGGCGATCTCCGAGGCGATGCCGCGGGTCAATCCGCCGTCGGCGGCGAGCACGGCCTCCTCGAGGCTGTCGAAGGGGCTTCTCTCGATCGCCGCCCGGTTGCGCTGTCGCCGCTCGATGAACTGGAGCGCCTTTCTCGACACCTCGTCGCGCCACCCCTCGGCGGCCGCCAGGGCGAAGACGTCGGAGGCGGCGTCACGCAGGATCTCCCGTGAAATCGCGAACCGTTGCAGGATGGTGCGACGGGCGTCGGCCTCCATCCACCAGAACACCACGAAGGCGTGGCTGGGTCGCAATTCGGGGCGCTTCAGCAGCAGCGGCGATATCCGCGGCTGGTCGCGAGTCATCACCACTAGCGCCTCGACGGCGGTATGGGAAAGTCTCGCATCCTGGTTGCGGAGGAGGACGTCGATGACGTTCGGCTCGCCGCCGCCGACGAGGGCTTCGGCGACGACTTCGCTGACCTTGCGGTGGCTGGCGATCAGACGGCGATGGGCCTCGGTCGCGCCGCGCACGCAGTCGAGAAGATCGCAGTCGTTGAGCGAGGCGCTGTCCTCCAGCAGGGCGCGGGCGATCTCGATGTCGTCGCGCAGGATCCTGCGGACCAGACTGTGAGGAATTTCACCCAGTCCCGAGAGGCGCCGGGCGACCCGGGCGCGCTCCTCGAAGGAGGCGTCGCTCAGCAGTTCGACCAGCAGGTCGGCGGTGACGGAGCGCTCGAAGGCGTTGATTCGACTGGCCGGAAGGCTGACCACGTCGGCCAGCCGCTTGAGCAGGGTCGGCCGCGAACGAATCTTCGGCGGCGGCGGCGCTTCCTCGTCGAGAAAGTCATGGGCGGCGGCGGCGGTTTCGCTCATGGCGCGACGACTCGGGGCGGAAGGGCTGAGAGCCGATTTCATCAGAACGGCGTTAACCAGTCGTTTCGGAATCGGCCTCCGCCGAGATCAACTGAATTCGCGCCGCGGCCAGTGCGGCCAGATGTCGGGCAAGCCATCCGAGACGCGGTCGGGCCACACCGCCGCGCGCTTCTCTAGGAACGAGCCGACGCCCTCGCGGGCGTCGGCCGAAGCGCCTCTGGCCTGAATTCCCCGGCTGTCGGCCCGGTGGGCCTCCATGGGATGATCGGCGCCGGCCATCCGCCACATCATCTGGCGGGTGAGCGCGATCGAAACCGGGGCCGTGTTGTCGATGATTTCCCGGGCCAGGGCTCGGGCGGCCGGCAGCAGGTCGCCGGGCGCGTGCAGGGAGCGCACGAGGCCCTTGTCGAACGCCTCCTGGGCGGCAAACACCCGGCCGGTGTAACACCACTCGAGCGCCGTCTGGATGCCGACCAGCCTGGGCAGGAACCAGGAGGAGGCGGCTTCCGGATTGATGCCCCGCCGGGCGAAGACGAAGCCGAACCGGGCGTCGGTCGAAGCCAGGCGAATGTCCATGGCCAGTTGCATGGTGACGCCGACGCCGACCGCCGGCCCGTTGACCGCCGCGATCACCGGCTTGAGGCTGTCGAAGATGCGCAGCGTCACCCGGCCGCCGCCGTCCCGCTCGACGCCGCCGACCCTGGCCGCCTGCCTCTCGGGCTCCCGCCGGGCGTTTCTGTCGAAGGTGGCCGCCCCCGCCGAAAGATCGGCCCCGGCGCAGAAGCCGCGGCCGGCCCCGGTGACGATCACCGCCTTGACCGCGTCATCGGCGTCGGTGACGTCGAAGGCGGCGATCAGATCGACCATCATGCCGGTGGTGAAGGCGTTCAGCCGATCGGGTCGGTTGAGGGTGACGGTGGCGATCCCCCCTTCGACCGAGAACAGCAGGGTTTCGAAAGTCGGCTGAGCCATCGCGCGGGCCTCACGTCGCTGAACACAGGTGTTCCGCGATCGCTATACCCGCCGGCGCGCCGTTTGAACCGCCAATGTCGCGTCCGACCGCTCGCCGGTCGGGCTGGACGGGCTATCGGACGCTCCAGGCGCGCGGTGCGTTTTCCTTCCAGATGTCGTGGAGCAGAACCAGGCGAGGGTTGGTCGCGCCCGCGAGATCGCGACGGTCGGTGAATTCCACCCCGAGGAGGGCTTCACGCCGCCAGACGATCCTGCACTCCAGCGCCACCGGCGAGCGGCGGTCCAGCAGCCAGAACGTCGGCGGCAGCACCGGCAGCGGTGGCGCTTCGAGTTTGGCGCCGTGATCCGACCAGTCGCGAACCGAACAGGCCTGGGTGAGCATCTCGTCGCCGTGAACGATGGTCGCGCCGAGGAAGGTTCTGTGGCGCACCGAACGCCGCGCGTCCTCACCAGATTCCCATCTGTCCGCCACCGCCCCCATCGGACCAGTCTGGCCGTGGAGTGTTGAGGGACGGTTTATCGTCGTGCTTACCTGAACGGTCATCAGCCGCCGGCCACAGCCGCGAGCGCGTTCGTCGTCGCCGGGTCCGGGGCGCCCGTCGCCGGCAGGCCGTGGTCACGCTGGTAGGCGGCCAGCGCCATCCGCAGAGCCGGGGAGGCGGCGCCGTCGGACGGACCCTGATAGTAGCCGAGGCGGGAAAGGGCTCTCTGGGCGATCGAGAGATCAGTGGGCGCGTCCCGCGTGGGTTGCGCGAGCGCGCGGAAGGCGGCCGCCGAACGCGTGGCCGCGACGACCGCCTGGACCGGAAGGCTTGCCTTCAGCCGCGCGGTCGCCGCTTGCGCTTCGGTGTCGCCGGATCGGGCGGCGATGGCGTACCATTTCAGAGCCTCGGCGTCGTTGCGCGGAACTCCGAGGCCCCGCTCATAGAGCCGCCCGAGATTGAACTGGCTGTCGATGACGCCGAGGTCCGCCGCCTTCCGGAACCACTGTCCGGCGGCGACCGGGTTGGTCAGGCCGCCCGTGCCGTCGATGTAGTAGAGGGCGAGGTTGTGCATCGCCTTGCTCTCGCCGTCCTCGGCCGCGCGCTTGGTCCAGTGCCGCGCCTCCTCTGGATTGCGGGCCACGCCGCCGGTCCCGGTGGCGTAGAGGGTCGCCAGGTGAAACTGGGCCGGTGCGTATCCGCGCCGGGCCAGGCGCTCCATGCGCCGGATGCCGCGCGGGTTCCCGGATCGGACCATCGCCGCGTCGGCGGCATAGGCGGCGGCCGCGTCGCGCAGGTTGGCCGGCGGCGCCGCCGACGGCGCGTCGTCGGCGCGCGCCGGGCTCGGCGCCAGGGCCATGGCGGCCTCGATCCGGCCGGCGCCGTCGTTCGCGATCGGGGTCCCGAGGCGGCGATGCGAGGCCGTGGCCGCTTCGGCCGCCCCCGCGGAGTGTTCGAAGCTCATCAAGCCGCCGGCGCTCGCCGCCACGGCCACCAGGGAGCCGAGCAGGGCCGTCGGCCGGCCACGACGGCGATTCCTGGCCAGGCGCAGGGCTTCGCCGACCGGCAGGGCTGGCGGCGGCGCGTCCGGCGCGCCGCCCAGGGCGGCGGCGCGTACGCGCCTGACCGTTTCCCGAGCGCTGGCCATGGCCGGCGACGGCGTGAGAAGCACTTCCAGTCGATCCTCGAGCGCTGGCGCCGGCATCGTCTCGCCATCGGCTGGCGTGGCCATCGGCGGCGCCTCTCCGCGGCGGCCGAAGCGGGGCTCGTCCGGTATCTCGGAGCATTGCGCGGCCTCGGAAAGGCCCGCGGCCGATGGCCCCGCCACGGGCGTGTATCGCGCCGATGGGGCCGCCGGTGGGGCCGCCAGCGGGGCGGCCGGCGGGGCCGGCGGCTGGGCCGGCGGCGGCGCGGGGCGGATCTCACCGGACGGCGGGTAGACGGCGCGGAACACCTCGCGTTCGAGTTTCAGCGCCTCCGCGACGGAGTGTGGCCGGCTCAAGGAGGAGATGATCGCCGCCGTCAAGGTGGCGGCGTGCAGCCGGCGGGTGGCTTCCACCAGTTCCGGGAGCGGCGAAGACGGGGAGGTTTGAAGCATCAGCATGATGCATCCACCTTCGGCTTTTCCGTTTAAGGTCGGGTGAATCGGAATTTAAGACTAGATGAATGGCATTTTTAATCAATTAAACATCGTGTTCGCTGATTTAACTATTGGGAAATAGCGTCGTCGCCTTGACCGCAAGCGACCGGCTACCGTGGGGCGCAAGGCCGGCTTTACGACCGCGCGATCGTCGGGCCATAATCCGCGGCGGCCACGGTGCCCGCCAGGGAGTCGTCATGGGTCAGCCGATCATCACCGATGTCGAAACCCCGCCGGCGCGGCCGGGAGACTGAGATGCATCCCCGCCTCCACGCCCGGAACCATCCCGACAAGCCGGCCTATGTCCTGGCCGCCTCGGGGGAGACGGTGACCTATGGCGAGCTGGAGGCCCGCTCCAACCAGGGCGCCCGGCTGTTGCGGGCGGCGGGCGTCCGGTCGGGCGACGCCGTGGCCATGTTCATGGACAACAGCCCCCGCTACTTCGAGGTGCTATGGGCCGCCCAGCGCTGCGGCGCGCGCTTCACCTGCATCTCATCGAAGCTGACGGCCGGGGAGGTCGAATATATCGTCCGCGACAGCGGATCGAAGGTGTTCATCGCCTCGGCGGGGGTGGCCGATGTCGCCGTGGCCGTGGCCCCGCTGATCGCCGGCGTGGCGCTGTTCATGGTCGATGGCGTCCGGCCGACGTTCGAGAGCTTCGAAACAGCCCGTGGGGGCCTGCCCGCGACCCCGATCGGCGATGAGGCGGCCGGCTCGGCCATGCTCTATTCCTCGGGGACCACCGGGCGGCCGAAAGGCGTCGAGCGCGCCGGCGCCCTGGGTGGCCCGATCGATGCGCCCAATCCGCTCTCGATGCTCGGGACCGCCCTCTACGGCATGGGCGCGGACACCGTCTATCTCTCGCCCGCGCCGCTCTATCACGCCGCGCCGCTGGGCTGGTCGATGGCCGTTCAGGCGCTGGGCGGCACGGTGATCGTGATGGAGCGGTTCGATCCGCAATTCGCCCTGGAGTGCATCGAGAAGCATCAGGTCACCTGCGCCCAATGGGTCCCGACGCACTTCGTTCGTATGTTGAAACTGGCTCCGGAAATACGGGAAAAATATGATCTTTCTTCACTTCAATGCGCGTTTCACGCGGCCGCGCCCTGTCCCATCCCGGTGAAGGAGCAGATGATCGCCTGGTGGGGTCCGATCATTCAGGAATACTACGCCGGCACCGAAGGCAACGGCTTCTGCGCCATCACCTCGGAAGAGTGGCTGCGGAAAAAGGGATCGGTGGGCCGCGGGCTGACCGCCGAGGTCAAGATCTGCGACGAAGCCGGGGCCGAACTCCCCGCCCGCGCCGAGGGCGGGGTGTATTTCGCCGGCGGGGCTGAGTTCGCCTATCACAACGACCCGGGAAAGACCGCCGAGAGCCGCAACGCCCAGGGATGGACGACGCTTGGCGATGTCGGCTGGGTGGACGAGGAGGGCTACCTGTTCCTCACCGACCGCAAGAGCTTCATGATCATCTCCGGCGGCGTGAACATCTATCCGCAGGAGATCGAGAACCTG
>Ga0075522_10000583_pt1 | contig 26778 bp, 36 predicted proteins | sample NGEPerA_FD_74796 | JGI IMG/M metagenome (GOLD analysis project Ga0075522, IMG submission 74796) | Arctic peat soil microbial communities from the Barrow Environmental Observatory site, Barrow, Alaska, USA - NGEE PermafrostL2-A | ecosystem: Environmental > Terrestrial > Soil > Wetlands > Peat ...
AAACCGGCGGCGTGGACGAATCTCCCCTTCGCGCAGTTGCCGGCGCAACTTCGCAGTTATTGCAGCAACAGCATCGCTGCGTTCGTCGCGGCGGGCGCGGCACCAGACTATGTTCAGATCGGCAACGAAATCACCAGCGGCCTGCTGTGGACGGACGGCGAGGTCGGCGGCGCGTATGAAAGCCCGGCGCAATGGTCGCAACTCGGCCAGTTGCTGAAAGCCGCGATTCAAGGCGTGAAAGACGTGGCGGGCGCGCCGCCGCCCAAAATCATCGTCCACTTGGATCGCGGCGGCGACTGGGCGACGACGGAGTGGTTTTTCGATTCGCTCAACGTGCAGTCCGTTCCTTACGACATCATCGGGGAGAGCTATTATCCGTTCTGGCACGGCAGCCTGGATGATTTGCGGAACTGCCTGACAAACGCGGTGCAACGTTACCACAAGCCCGTCATCGTGGCGGAAACCGGTTTTCCATTCGCCAATTCCACGAACTTGGACGGCTTCACGGCAACGACGAACGGCCAGGTGGATTTTGTCATCGCACTGGCGCAGGTCGTGAAAGGACTGCCCGGCCAAAAAGGTCTGGGAATTTTCTGGTGGGGGGCCGAATACCAGACATTGCACGGCTACAACTTGGCGGGCTTTGATCAGCGGTCGCTTTTCGGCCCGGACGGCAACGTGCTGCCGGCGGCGGGCGCGCTGGGACAATTGTCCGCGCCCGTGGTGATGAGCGTGGCGCGGGCGAACGGCGGTCTGCAACTGCGCTGGCCGTTGAGCGGCGCGGGCATGGCGCTGCAGACCGCCACGAATTTGGCACCCGCAAGCTGGCAGGCCGACACGGATCCGGTTCAAAACACGAATGCCGTTTTCAGCGTCAGCCTGCCGATGGACGCCGGCGCGCGATTTTACCGGCTGAAATCAAATTGAGGCTTGTGCCATTCCCACGCTGCTGCTGCGCGTGCGGGTGTCGCGCTGACAAAACTGAAACCACCGGCCTCCGCGTCATCACGGCCCGACGGCTACGATTGCGGCGGCCAACTTTTATGCCAGCGGCAGCCGCACGGACACGGTGGTCACTTTGTCCGGCGCGGACGAAAAATAAATTTCGCCCTGGTGCGCCGTGACGATCCATTGCGCGATGCTCAAACCCAGCCCGCAGCCGTCCACGGCGCTGTTGTGGCTGGTGTCGCCGCGAAAAAATCTTTCAAACACCCGCCGCTGCGATTCCGGCGCCAGTCCCGCGCCGGTGTTCGTGATTTGCAACTCGGAAAATTTTCCATCGCGCCGCAATGAAAAATTCACCGCGCCGCCGGGCCGGTTGTATTTGACCGCGTTGTCCGCGAGGTTCAGCAGCAACTGGCGCAGCCGGTGCCGGTCGCCCGCGACGGTCGTTTCGTCGCATTGATCCAGCCGCACTTCAATGTTGTGCGGCGACGCGAGAATTTTCGCGTCGGCAAAACTTTCGCGCACCAGTTCATCCAGCCGCACCGGCTCGCATTTCAACGTGATCTGGCCGGCGTCAGCCTTGGTCAGCAAGGTCAGCCCGTCCACGATTTTGGTCAGCCGCTCGATCTCGTCAATCTGGCTGGCGAGCCGCTCCTTCTGCGCGGCGCTGGAATGCCCATCGTGCAGCGCGGTTTCCAGTTCGCCGCGCAAAATGGTGAGCGGCGTCTTGAGTTCGTGCGAGGCGTGCAGGGTGAATTCGCGGATGCGCTGAAACGAGCCGTCCAGCCGCGCGGTCATGGAATTAAAAACTTCCGTGAGGCGGTCCAGTTCATCGCCGTTGCCGGAGCGCGGCAGGGGTTCGTGCAAATTGTGTTCGTGGATTTTTTCGACGGCTTCCGTCAATTTCGTCACGGGCGCGAGCGCGCGGCGCATCAGCCACCAGCCGCCGAGCAGGCCCAGCAGAACGGCGGGCAGGCCGATCTGGAAAACCATTTCGCTGGTTTCATCGAGCGCGTGGCCGGCGGGCGCCTTGCGATGATCGTGGCGCAATTGCTCGGCGATTTCCCGGTAAGTGCCCAGGCCGATCACCAGCAAGGACGCGATCAGGATGCCGGCATACCACAAAGTCAGCCGGGTGCGGATGGTCATGGCGCCTCCTTCAAAACGTAGCCGACGCCGCGCACAGTCTGCAACAATTTCGGCTCAAAGCCGTCGTCAATTTTTTCGCGCAGCCGTTTCACATAAACGTCCACGAGATTCGTGCCGGGATCAAAATCGTAGTCCCAGACTTTTTCAATGATGCTCATGCGCCCGCAGATGCGCCCGGCGGAACGCATCAGAAATTCCAGCAGGCGGAACTCGCGCGCCGTCAGGTCAAAAACTTTTCCGCCGCGCTCCGCCCGGTGCGAAATGGTGTCGAGCGTCAGGTCCGCGATCCGTAGCACCGTGGGTTTCGATTCGCCGCCGCGCCGGCCCAGCGCGCGGACGCGGGCGACCAGTTCGGCGATGACGAACGGCTTGGGCAGATAATCGTCCGCGCCGGCGTCGAGGCCCTCGACACGTTCGTTCACCTCGCCGCGCGCCGACAGCAGCAGCACCGGCGTGCGGTTGCCCTGCGCGCGCAACTGCCGCAGCACGCTCAAGCCGTCGCGCCCCGGCAGCATGATGTCCAGCACGATGCCGTCGAACGGGGTGGAGTTGGCGGCGGTCAGTGCCTCGTCGCCGCGCTGGCACACGTCCACGGCAAAGCCCTCGCCTTCGAGCGCCTTGCGGACGAACGACGCCGTTTTCTTTTCGTCTTCCACGACCAGAACACGCATGGGCGAGCATCGTCAAATCTGCCGGGCAAACGCAACGCAATTTCGCCGCGTGCGTTTGCCACGGCCAGTTTGCGGGTCAATCTTTTTCCTTGGCTTCGGCCTGCGGCGTTTCCTGTTCCACATTCACGATGCCGCCGGTGATGGCGTCCACATTCACCTCCGTGATGTCCTTGGAATCCGGCGTGGCGAATCCGAATGACCAGATCAGTTTGCCGTTTTCTTTTTCCAGTTCGGCCTCCTTGACCGTGCCGTTGGGAACTTTGGCGAGCGCGGTTTGCTGCGCCTGTTCCCTGCCGATCCTGGCCTGCGCCTGCAACTCCGCCTGCTCCGATTTTTCCGACGCGCAGCCGGCGGCTCCGGCCGCGACGATGGCCGCCAGCAATCCGGCGATGATGAGTTTGTTTTTCACGATGATTTTGATTGTTTGATTTCGAGGCTGGCGTTGTGCCAGCGGCTCTATTAAATCAAATCTTTATGAATTGCACCTGAATCCCAAATGAATTTTTTGTCATCCGCCGGATTTTACTGGCAATCCGTCCGCCGCCGTTGGATAACCAAGGCCATGAAAACAATTTTTCTCGCGGCCGCCCTCATCACGTTCGGCGCGGGCAGCTTCACAATTCCGGTCTATGGCCTGGCCGCAAAATAGGTTGTCCGCATGTCTGCCAGCATGAAAATTTGGCCGCTCCTTTTGGGGATCGTCGCCGTCACTGGTTGCTCGCATTTCCAGCCGCAGCCGTTGTCGCCGGAAAAATCCGCCGCGCAGCTTGACGCGCGCCGGCTCGACGAGGCCGGCCTGAAAGAATTCCTCGAAAAAAATCTCGGCCAAGAACTGAAGACCTGGCCGGAGACAAACTGGGATTTGCCGGAACTCACGCTCGCCGCGTTTTATTTTCATCCAAGCCTTGAAGTCGCGCGCGCGCAATGGCTGGTCGCGTCGGCAGGTTTGAAAACGGCGGGGGCGCGGCCCAATCCATCCGTGACCGTTTCGCCCGGCTACGACACGCAGATTCCCGGCAATTACAGTCCGTGGCTCATCCCGGTGACATTTGATCTGCCGATTGAAACCGCTGGCAAGCACGGCAAGCGCATCGCGGAGGCGGAAAAAATTTCCGAATCCGCGCGCTGGAATTTTGTTTCCGCGATCTGGAAAATCCGCAGCGGCGTCCGCGCCAGCCTGCTCGATTTCAAAATCGCCGGACAGCGCGCCGAATTTTTGCAACAGGAATTCGCCGCGCAGACAGAAATTGTAAAACTGCTGCAACAACGGTTTGACGCGGGCGAAATTTCGCGGCCGGAACTTACCACCGCGCAAATCGCCTTGAACAAAACGCTGCTGGATTTGAGCGATGCAAAATCAAAAAAATCCGACGCGCGTTCGCGCCTGGCGGAAGCGCTGGGTTTGAGCGAAGCCGCGTTGGACGGAGAGGAATTGAACTTTGATTTTTCGCCGCCGGACGCGAAACCATTGACCTCGGCGGATGCGCGTCTCGTGGCGCTGCATTCGCGCGCGGACATTCTCGCGTCGCTTGCCGATTACGCGGCGGCGGAAGACGAATTGCGTTTGGAGATTGCCAAACAATATCCCGACCTGCATCTCGGCCCCGGCTACGCCTGGAATTCCGGTAACGCGGGCGACAACGAATGGAGTCTCGGCCTGACGCTCGAACTGCCAATTCTCGACCAGAATCAAGGGCCGATTGCCGAGGCCGGGGCGCGGCGCAAACTGGCCGCAGCAAAATTTGTGGAATTGCAATCGCAGGTCATCGGCGAAATTGATCGCGCCGTCGCGGGCTGGCGGGTGGCGGAGGATCAATTGAAGGCCGGAGACGCCGTGCTTTCCGCCGAACAGCAGCAATTGAAGTCCGCGCAGGCGCAGCTTCAAGCCGGCGCGGCGGATCATTTGGATTCACTCAACGCTCAACTCGAATTGAGCAATGCGCGGCTCGCGCAACTCGACAACGAGGCAAAATTACAAACGGCCTTCGGTGCGTTGGAAGATGCGTTGCAACGCCCGGCGGATTCGATTGCCGCCGTCATTGAAAAAATTTCCGCTGAAAATCCAAACCATTCCTCCAAATGAATCGAAAATCCACCATCGCCGGCATCGTCGTGATTTTGGCTGCGGGCCTGGGCATCTATGCGCTGGTCAAATCTCACGGCGACGCTTCCGAATCCAGTGACGAAGATAAAACGCCGACCGTCGTGACCGTCCAGACCGGCGCGCTCAAACTGGCGACGTTGCATCGTTACGTCCAGGGCTACGGCATGATCGAACCCGCGCCGGCCACGGCGGAGCAACCCGCCGCCAGCGCGCAACTTGCCGCGCCGTCCGCCGGAGTTGTGACCAAGGTGAATGTCGTCGCCGGCCAGCAGGTGAAAAATGGCGACGTGCTGGTGGAATTGAATTCCGGCACGACGACATACGCGCTCGCGGAACAGGAACTGGCGCGGCAAAAGGAATTGTTCTCGCAGCAAAACACGTCGCAGAAAAATTTGCAGGACGCCGAGGCGCAACTGGCCTTGTTGCAAGTCACCGCGCCGTTGTCCGGATCGGTCGTGAGCGTCAACGTCAAGCCCGGCCAGGCCGTGGATGGTAGCACGGTCGTCGCGGAAGTGATGGATTTGAACCGGCTGGCCTTGCGTGCGGAAATTCCGACGGCGGAGGCGACTGATTTGAAGCCCGGCGATCGGGTCGAAGTGCTGACCAAGCCGCCGGTGACGACGGAGCTTTTGTTCGTCAGCCCGAGCGTGAACATGGGCAACGGCACGGTTTTGGTGCGTGCGTTGTTGCCTGCGGACAGCGGATTGCGACCGGGACAATCTGTTCCATTGCGCATCGTGACGGCAGTTCATACAAATTGCCTCGCCGTGCCGGTCGAAAGCGTGGTCACAGATGAAAATGGCAAAAGCGTAATTGCCATTGTCAAAGGCGACGAAGCGACGCAAATGCCGGTGCAAACCGGCTTGCGCGAAGATGGCTTCGTGGAAGTTGCCGCGCCGGAACTCAAGGCGGGCGATGTCGTCGTGACAGTCGGCGCTTACGGCCTGCCGGAGAAAACAAAAATCAGCGTGGTGAATCCGTGATGCAAGCGAACGCCTTCAATACAATCGTAGCGGCGTCTCGGCAGAGCGCCGCAAAATGGTTTTGCACAAAATGGCGGCGCTCTGCCGAGACGCCGCTACGCCGAAATTTGCAATGAACCACGACGCGACTTCACCATTGGGCCGGTTCGCCACGCGGCACGCGCTGTCCATCACGTTCATCGCGGCGGCACTGTGCCTGGCGGGAATTTTTTGCGCGCTGCGGACGCCGTCGTCGGTGTTTCCGCAGACGAATTTTCCGCGCGTCGTCGTTCTCGTCAACAACGGCATCATGCCCGCCGACGAAATGATGGCGACCATCACGCGCCCGATTGAGGAGGCGATGAAGGACATTCCCGGCGCGCTCACGGTGCGCTCGTCCACCAAGCGCGGTTCGGCGCAGATCAACGTCTTTTTTAACTGGCGGGTGAACATGGTGCAGTCGGAGTTGTATGTGCTGGGGCGGCTCTCGCAAATCCGCAGCGACCTGCCGGCGACCGCTTCGACGGAAATTGAGCGCGTGACGTTCTCGGCGTTTCCGATCATCGGCATCAGCCTGACGAGTTCCAACCGCGACATCACGTCGCTTTGGGAGACGGCGAACTACGACTTGAAACCGCGCTTCCTGCAAATTCCCGGCGTGGCGCGCGTGGAAATCACCGGCGGACGCCAGCCGGAATTTCACGTCATCGTTGATCCGTTGAAATTGCAGGCCGCCGGACTCGGCTTGGCGGATATAAGCGATGCACTCACAAAAAATAATCTCTTCGCGCCCGCCGGCATGATGGAGGAAAATTATCATCTTTACCTGACGACGGTGGACGGGCGCGTCCATTCGGCGACGGACATCGAAAATCTGGTGATCGCCGCGCACAACGGTCATCCGGTGCTAATCAAAGATGTGGCGCGCGTCGCGCGCGGAGCGGAGCCGGTGTTTCTGTCGGTCACGGCGCAAGGCCAGGACGCCGTGCTGCTCAACGTCCAAAGTCAGGCCGATGGCAGCACGCTGGACATCGCCACCGCGCTGAAAAAGCAACTCGCGCAACTCCGGCAAGAATTGCCGCCGGATATGCACCTCGCATTTTTCTACGATCAATCACTTTTCGTGCGCGATTCGGTGGGCAGCGTTTGGGACGCGATTTTATTCGGGCTAATCCTGTCGGTGCTGATTCTTTATTTCTTCCTGAAAAACTGGGGCAGCGTGTGGACGGCCATCGTCACGATTCCGATCACGGTCTTGATCACGCTCATTGCAATGAAGCTGGCCGGCATGAGTTTCAACATGATGACGCTCGGTGGCATCGCGGCGTCAATTGGGCTTTTGATTGACAATGCGATCATCGTCGTGGAAGCGATGTGCGTAAAAATCGCCGCTGGCCGTCCGCGCCTGACGGGAATTCAAGAAGCCATCGGCGAAATTTTGACGCCGCTTATCGGCTCGACGCTGACGCCCGTTGTCGTTTTTATTCCGCTGGCATTTTTGTCCGGCATCACCGGCGTATTTTTCCGCGCGCTGGCGTTGACGATGGTCGTCTCGTTGCTTACGTCGCTGGTTCTGGCGCTCACGCTCACGCCATCGCTGGCCGCGTGGTTCATCCGCGACCGGAAAAAAATGGAGCGCGGCCATGTGCCGAAAAATCTGGATGGCGGCTGGCTGCTGACGCGCGTCATCCGCATTTACGAACGCGCGCTGCGCGCGGCGTTGCGTTTTCGGTGGCTGACGTTGCTCGCGTGCTGCGCTGTGCTCGGCGCGTCGGTTTTTATTTACCGGCAGTTGGATTCAGATTTTCTGCCGGCCTTTGACGAAGGCGGTTTTGTGATTGATTATTGGGCGCCGCCGGGCACAAGCCTCACTGAGACGGAGCGCCAGCTTGATGAGGCCGAAAAGATTTTGTCCGCAAACCCGGACGTGGAAAGTTATTCGCGCCGGCTCGGCGCGGAAATGGGGATGTTCATCACCGAGCCGTATCGCGGCGACTTCGCCGTCAAGCTCAAGCGCAACCGCACGCATACGACCGACGAGGTCATCGCGGAATTGCGCCACACTTACAACGAGCAATTCCCGGCCATCCGCTGGGATTTTCCGGGAATTCTCACGGACGTCATCGGCGATCTGCAACTGACGCCTGATCCGATTGAAATTAAAATCTTTTCGCCCGATCTGGACTGGTTGAAAAAAATCGCGCCACGCGTGGAGGCGGAGATCAAAAAAATTCCCGGCGTCGTGGACACGTTCGACGGCCTGACGGAAACCGGGCCGTCCATCAATTTCCGCGTGCATCCCGCCGACGCCGCGCGGTTCGGCTTGAGCGTCCAGGACATTGCCGATGCCGTGAACACCGCGCAGCTTGGCCAGATCGCGTCGTATATTTTGGAAGGCGACCGCATCGTCAACATCCGTGTCCTCGCCGAGCCGAAGAGCGTGAATCAACTTTCCGCGCTGCGCGAACTGCCTTTGCGCGCGGCCAATGGCGTAGTCGTGCGGCTGGATCAAGTAGCCGACGTAAGCCTCGAACCGAGCGAAGTGGAACTGGTCCGCGACGATTTGCGGCAGGATATTATTGTCAGCGCACGGCTCGAAGGCCGCGACCTTGGCAGCGCGATCAAGGATATTCAGGACAAACTGGGCCAGGACAAATGGCTGCCGCCCGGCACGATTGAATACGGCGGACTTTATCAGCAGCAGCAGGAATCGTTTCACAATCTGCTAATGGTTTTGCTCGCGGCAATTCTGCTCGTGTTCACCGTGCTGCTGATTGAATTCCGCTCGTTCAACGAGCCGGTGGCGATTGTCTTCGGCGCGATTCTGGCGATGTTCGGAACCGTCGCGGCTTTGTGGATTACGGGAATCACGCTGAACATCGTTTCATTTCTTGGCGCAATCATCGGCGTCGGGATCGTCGCCAAAAATGGAATTCTCATGCTCGACTTTGTGCAGCAACTGGAAGCGGACGGCGTGGAACTGGTTGAAGCTTTGGTGCGTTCTGGCCATCGCCGTTTGCGCCCGGTGCTGATGACTTCGCTCGCCGCCGCTTTGGGAATGTTGCCGCTGGCTTATGGCATTGGTGCCGGCGCGGAAATGTTGCAGCCGCTTGCCGTCGCGGTGATCGGCGCGTTGTGCATCTCCGTGCTGCTGTCGCTTGTCGCGACACCGGTGGCTTACTACATTCTGCGGACAGTTAAAAAATCCGCGTCCCCGTCGGGAACGGCGGAGAAAATTTAATTGGAGGCAATGGTGATTCTCGGCGGCTGGCGGCTTCGCGTATTTGAATTTGCCGGCGCGGCGCTGTGGAAAATTCGATGGCACACCCGCCTGATTGCCCTTTTTAATTTGCCCGCCTGCGTTTTTGGCCGATAATTCCGTCCGCTTGAGTTTCACCAACTGACATGGCCAGCCTTGTCGTCATCACCAAAGGCGTTTCCGCGTCCGCGCACGAACTGGGCGACGGCTGGGCGACGATCGGACGTGCCGATGGCAACACGTTTCAAATCGTCGAGCCGTCCATTTCCGGCCGGCATTGCGAAGTGCGGCTGCGCGGCGGGGAACTGCTCGTGCGTGACCTGCTTTCGACGAACGGTTCGTTTGCCGGCGGCCAGAAAATTTCCGAGGCGGTGGTCCAGCCGGGCCAGACGCTGCGGCTGGGCGACGTGGAATTGCTCTTTGAAACTTCGGGAGCTTCGGCTTCGCCCGGAACCTCCTTTACGAGCAAGATGCTGGTCACCCATTCAGCCGCCGCGCCCGCGCCAAAACCCGCGCCCGTTGCCGCCGCCGCACCCGCGCCGGCGCCGGCGGCCGGCAGCGGGCCGGAAAAAAAATTCCAGGTGCTGTTCGTGGATGACAGCATGGCGTTCCTGGAATTGTTCGGCGACTTGTGCGCCGAGTTTTCCAACCAGACTTGGAAAATTCACAAGACGACTTCCGCCGACGCCGCGCTGGCGCTGCTGCGGGAAAACCAGGTGGATCTGGTGCTGCTGGACATCACCATGCCGATGCTCGACGGATTGCAACTGCTCGGCATCATCAACCGGCGTTATCCGGGGCTTAAAATCGCGGTGATGACGGGCAGCGCCACGGAAGGCAAACGCGCCGACGCGCTGGCGAACGGCGCGGAGCTGTTCCTCGAAAAACCGCTGACGGCGGACGGCATGAAGTCCGTTTTCAACGTGCTGCACGATTTGATTTCGTGGAGCCGGGAAGGATTCACGGGCGCGCTGCGGCAGGTGGGTTTGCAGGAAATTGTTCAGGTGGAATGCAACGGGCGCCATTCATCCATCCTGGAAATCCGCAACCCGGAATTGCGCGGGCAGATTTACATCGAGGCCGGCGCGGTCACGCACGCCGCCGTCGGCACGCTCACGGGCGAACCGGCTTTTTACCGGCTGCTGTCGTTGCGCGGCGGGGAATTTGAGTTGAAGCCGTTCAAGGCGCCGCCGCAGCGCACCATCGAAAGCCGCTGGGAACTTTTGCTGATGGATGCCGCGCGCGCCTCCGACGAGGAAACGGTTTTGGTGGAAAAAACGCCCGCGCCGGAACCGCCCAAACCTCCAGCCGCAGAAAAAGGGGAACCCGCCGCGTTGGGCGACGACATTGTTGTGGTCGCGACTTACGACGGCAAATGGAATTCCGCCGACGGCTCCGAGAAATAATTTTGCGATGCTCAAAAAGGTCACCAAGAAAAAAATCGGATCGCGCGGCGGCCGGTTTGCCATCGTCGCCTCGAGCTACAATGCGCGTTATGCGGACGCGATGCTGCGCGCGGCGAAAGCGGAAATTCTCCGCGCCGGCGGCGCCGTTCAAATCGTCCGCGTGCCGGGCGCGTATGAAATTCCTGTCGTCGCCGCGACACTGGCGCGACAATCAACCATCAACCATCAGCTATCGGCGATTATCTGCCTCGGCGTCATCCTGCGCGGCGCGACGACGCACGCGCAGCACATCGGCGAGGCCGTGAGCGGCGCGCTGGCGCAAATCCAGCTCCAGCACGAGGTGCCGGTCATCCACGAAGTGTTGCTTCTGGAAAATGAGCAGCAGGCGAAGGAGCGCTGCCTGGGCCGGACGCACAATCGCGGCACGGAGGCGGCGCAGACGGCCCTGGCCATGGCGCGCGTGATGAAAAGTTTGCGCGGCTGACGGCAGAGTGGGACAGGCATCTTGCCGGTCGCTTGGGTTTGGGACTGGCCGCTGACTTGTGAAAAATTTCACAATCGGCTTGCCGGTGCCGCGCGCGGGTGCTAATTTTCATGCGTGATTGAAAAATTTATGAGAAAATCTTTTTTGCTTCTTTCGTTAGGCGTTTTTGCCGCCTGTCAACTGGTCAACGCCGCCGACATCACCGGCGTCATCACCCTCAAGGGCGCGCCGCCGTCGGAAACGGACATTGGCCCCACCATGACCGAGTCCAGTCCGGACTGCGCCGCATTGTATGCGGGGCGCAAATTGCCGACGACGCATTTTTACGTCGTTGGAAAAGGCGGCGAACTGGCCGATGTCGTCGTTTCACTCAAAGACATTTCCGGCAAATCCACCGGCGCCAGCGCGCCGCCCGCCGTGCTGGATCAAAAAGGCTGCGTTTATGTGCCGACGATTTTTGCCGTGCAGACCGGCCAGAAAATCATCGTGAAAAATTCCGACCCGTGCGTCCATAACATCCACACCAAGCCGACGGTGGCCGGCAATCCGGAATCCAACCAGGTGCAGATGCCCGGCGGCGCGGACTTGACCTTCACCTTCGACAAGCCGGAAAATTTTCTGAAATTCCAGTGCGACGTGCATCCGTGGATGTTTGCGTGGGTGACGGTCGTGGACAGTCCGTATTTTTGCGTCAGCGACAAGGACGGCAAGTTCACCATCAAAAATGTGCCGCCCGGCAAATACACGCTGGAAGCCGCGCACCGCAAGCTCGGCAGGCAGACCGCCGAAATCGAAGTCAAGGACGCCGGCGCGGTGCAGAATTTCACGTTTGAAATAAAATAAATTTTTCGCCCACCAGCGACCGCTGCGCGAAAAACTCCGCAGCGGTCGTTTTTTTGGAACATGGAAAAAAAATACAATCCCGCGCTGTTTTGGTTCGCCGTGCTGAACGCCGTCGCCACCTTTCTGCTCATCGGCCTCGGCGGCCTCGTCACCAGCCACGAGGCCGGCATGTCCGTGCCCGACTGGCCGAACAGCTACGGCTACAACATGTTTTTGTTTCCGATCAAAGACTGGGTGGGCGGCATTTTTTATGAACATACGCACCGGCTGCTCGCGTCGGCGGTCGGCCTGCTGACGACGATTCTCGCCATCTGGCTTTGGGCGAAAGACGCGCGCAAATGGATGCACTGGCTGGGCATCGCCGCTTTTTTGCTCGTCATCGTGCAGGGAATTCTCGGCGGCCTACGCGTGGATTTGCGAATGGCCAGCCTGGGAATTTTTCACGGCATCATCGCCCAGATATTTTTGGTTTTAACCTGTGCCATCGCGCTGTTCACCAGCCGCTGGTGGCAAAATTCGGAAACGGAAAAACAGCTTTCCGTTCCGCGCGGACTTCGCCGCCATGTGCTTTACGTCACGCTTTTGATTTTCGTGCAACTCATCATTGGCGCGACCATGCGGCATCAGCACGCCGGTCTCGCCATCACGGATTTTCCGCTCGCGTATGGAAAAATCTGGCCGGCCACGGACGCCGAGGCCATCGCGCATTACAACGCCACGCGCCCGCCCGGCACCATCGGCAATCCCATCACCGCGTTTCAGGTGAATCTGCAAATGGTTCACCGCCTTGTTGCCGGCGCCATTTTTCTCGGCGTCGCGGCGGCGACGATGCTCGTGCGCAAAAAACTGGGTGGCGGCGACTGGCTGGTCAAAATCGCGTTTTTCTGGCTGGCGCTGCTCGCGCTGCAAATCATCCTCGGCGCGGCCACCATCTGGTCGAACAAGGCGGCGGACGTGGCGACCGCCCACGTCATGGTCGGCGCGCTGGCGCTGCTGACTGGCGCGCTGTGGTTGCTCGTGGCCGCGCGGCGCACGCGGCTGGCGGCCTAAAGGTTTCGCCGGGGCGATAATTCCCCAACCAATTTTTACGGCAAACGGCATTGACAGATTTTGCCAGCGCATGACAAGATAGGATGAATTGGGCGCGGTTTTCATCGTGTCATTTTACCAAAAGAATGAAATCATCGGCGGCAGCATTGAATACAGCGGCAGTTTTTGAAAAAAGCTGGACAGCAGTCCTCGCGGACCTCGTCAAGGCGCGGCTCACCGCGCTCGTGCTCCTCACGACGGCGGTCGGGTTTTATCTCGGCGAACGCGGTGCGGTGAATTACCTGCTGATGTTCCATGCGCTGTTCGGCACGGCGCTCGTCGCGTCCGGCGCGGCGGCGTTGAACCAGTTGCTCGAACGTGAATACGACGCCAAAATGCGCCGCACCGCCAGCCGTCCGCTGCCCTCGGGCCGGTTGCAGCCCGCGACCGTGGCGATTTTCGGCGGCGCGTGTTCCGTCATCGGCCTGGTTTATCTGGCGGTCGCGGTCAACCTGCTCACCAGCGTTGTCGGCGCGGTGACTTCGATCAGCTACCTTTTTATTTACACACCACTCAAGCGCGTGAGCTGGATTAACACGCTCGTCGGCGCGATTCCCGGCGCGCTGCCGCCGCTGATGGGCTGGACCGCCGCGCGCAACGAATTGAGCGGCGAAGGCTGGACGTTGTTCGCGATCCTGGCGTTCTGGCAGATTCCGCATTTCATGGCCATCGCCTGGCTTTACCGCGACGAATACGCCAAGGCCGGCTTTGTGATGCTGCCCAATGTGGACGCCGACGGCAGCCGCACGGCGCAATACGCCGTCGGCAACACGCTCGCACTGTTCATCGTGAGCCTTTACCCGTTTGTGCTGAAAATGAACGGCCCGGTTTATTTCGCGGCGGCAATGATTTTGAGCGCGGGATATTTTTGGTGCGCGGTGCGTTTTGCGCGCCAACTGACCTTGGTGCGCGCGCGGCAGCTTTTTCTGGCCTCGATCATTTACCTGCCGCTGCTGCTGGCGGCGATGGTCTGGGACAAAATGAAATGACCAATTCCCAAACCCTGATGACAAAAGAATTTCAAATGAGGAATGTCAAAATTACCTCGCGTGGGACGGCGGCCGATTCGTCGTCCGGGCTGGCCAATTCTTTAGTCATTATGATTTCGTCATTAGTCATTTTCCTGAAGTAATATGGACACAACCGTCGAACAATTCCCGCCGTTTCGCCAACCCGAGGACGCGCCTCACGCGCACGACGATCACGGCCAGCACGAACACCACGAGCCGGGTTTCTGGAGCAAATACATTTTCTCCACCGACCACAAGGTCATCGGCATCCAATACGGCTTTACCGCGCTGTGTTTTTTGTTGTTCGGACTTTTTTTGATGCTGATGATGCGCTGGCAGATCGCGCATCCGGGCACGCCAGTTCCGGTCATTGGGCCATTGCTGGCAAAAATTCTTGGCAACGTCGCGGCGGGCGGCGTGATTTCGTCCGAACTTTATAATTCCTTCGGCGCGATGCACGGGACGATCATGGTTTTTCTGGGAATCGTGCCGCTGGCGTTCGCGGCGTTCGGCAATTACGTCGTGCCGCTGATGATCGGCGCGGTGGACATGGCGTTTCCGCGCGTCAACCTGGCGAGCTACCAGGCGTATTTTCTCGGCGGCCTCGTGATGACCGTCAGTTTTTTCATTCCGGGCGGCGCGGCGCAGGCGGGCTGGACTTCGTATTCGCCGCTGGCGACGACGATTCCGACGCACGGACAACTTTTCTGGATCATCGGCATGGTTTTGCTCATCTCGTCGTCGCTGATGGGCGCGATCAATTTCATCGCGACCATCATCCAACTGCGCGCGCCGGGCATGACGTGGATGCGCCTTCCGTGGTTTGTCTGGACGCAATTCGTGACGGCGTTTTTGCTGCTGCTCGCCTTTCCGCCGCTCGAAGCCGCGTGCGTGATGCAATTCATGGACAATGTCGCGCACACGAGTTTCTTTTTGCCGACGGGACTTGCGGTTGGCGGACAGCTTGCGCACATCAGCGGCGGCGGCAGTCCGCTTTTATGGCAGCATTTGTTCTGGTTTCTCGGCCATCCTGAAGTTTATGTCTTGATTTTGCCGGCGATGGGCATCGTCTGCGAAATCATCGCCAACAACACGCGCAAGCCGATCTGGGGCTACAAATCGCTCGTGTATTCCGTGCTCTCGCTCGGTTTTCTCTCGTTCATCGTCTGGGCGCACCATATGTATTTGACGGGAATGGGCACGGCAATTTCCACGTTCTTTCAGGCGACGACGATGATCATCTCGATTCCGTCCGTGATCATTTTGACGTGCCTGTTCATTTCGCTTTGGGGCGGCTCGATCCGTTTCAACACGCCGATGCTTTTTGCGCTCGCCTTTCTGCCGATGTTCGGCATCGGCGGACTCACCGGCCTGCCGCTCGGCTTCAACGTCAGCGACGTCCACCTGCACGACACCTATTACATCATCGCGCATTTCCATTACATCGTCGCGCCCGGGACCATTTTCGCGCTGTTCGCCGGAATTTATTACTGGTTTCCGAAAATGACCGGGCGGATGATGAATGAATTCTGGGGGCGCGTGCATTTCTGGTGCTCGCTGATTTTCATGAATCTGGTTTTCATGCCGATGTTCGCGCAGGGCATGGCGGGAATGCTGCGGCGCATGTCGGACGGCGGCGCGAATTATTCTGCGGCGGTCAACAGCCGCGCCGGCGCAGAAGTCATCGGTGGCTTGAGCAACGACATCATGGCGCTGCACGTCTGGATTCTTTGGGCGGCCATCTCGCTGGGCATCGCGCAAATTCCATTCATCGTGAATGTGTTCTGGAGCATGAAGCACGGCGAAAAAGTCACCAGCGATAATCCATGGAACTCGACGACGCTCGAATGGCAGACGCCCACGCCGCCGCCGCACGGGAATTTCACCCACACGCCCACGGTTTATCGCGGCCCTTATGAATACAGCGTGCCCGGCCATCCGCGCGATTTCGCGCCGCAAAATGAGCCGTTGGGCGGTTCACATCCCACGCCTTCGCCGCAAGCCGAACACGGAAAGCAACTGGCCGAAGACGAAAATCGCAAAACGCAAAACGCCATGTCCCATCCGAAAGAAATCAAACATTGATGTGCGATGAATTTTTATTTTTCCATTTTTAGCTTTTTAGTTTTTTAACATGGACATTCCCTACGCAATCCAACCGCGACCGGACACGGGGCTTTACAACGCCAAGGTCGGCATCTGGCTGTTTCTCGCGTCCGAAGTCATGCTGTTCGGCGGCCTTTTTTCCGCCTATGTGCTGTTGCGCGTCGGCGCCGACCCCGGCACCTGGCCGCATGGCTGGCAAAATCTGACGCTCGGCACCATCAACACCGTCGTGCTCGCGCTCTCGGCCATCACGACGCTGCTTGCGTGGGTCGCGTGCAAAGCCGGCCAGTTTGGCAGGTTCAGATTTTTCCACGCCTGCACGCTATTGTTCGCGCTGGCGTTTGCAATAATCCATTTGAATGAATATCACGAGGACCTCACCCATTACGAAATCCATTTGACCAGCGGCCTCATCGCCGACGGCCACATGGTGGAAAACAATCTCAAAGAGGATTATGTCACCATCGAAGGCCGCACGGTGAACGATGAAAAATTACTTTACGATTTGCGCTCGCAAACAATCAAGGAATCAGAAATCAAAATCCCGCGCACGGAAATCGCCTCGATGGAAAGTTACGGCCCGTGGCATAACACCTATATGGCGCTGGATTTCACCATGACCGGCCTGCACCTGCTGCACGTTATCGCGGGCAGTGTTGTCATCGGCTATTTGTGGTTGTTCGGACGCAAAATGTGGAGGACCGATCCCGAACGCTTCACCAATCGCGTCGAAGTGTCCGGCCTGTTCTGGCACTTCGTTGACCTGGTCTGGATTTTCCTGTTCCCGGTATTATATTTGACCTAGAAATTTTTTATGAGCGATTCGCACGAAACTAAAACGACGGCGGCTCAACCGCCATTGCATGACGGGCATCCGGTGGATTTTAATGCCTACCTGCGCCGCTGCGGATTCATTTTTGTCGGCATCCTTTGCGCCATCGGTATGATGCTTTGGATTTCGTATTTGCCGGGCCACACATGGGCATTGAAATCCGCATTAATTCTTGTCGTCGCCTGCGCCAACGCCTTCGTCGTCGCCGGATTTCTAATGCACTTGCTGTCCGAGAAAAAAATGATCTATACGCTCCTCGCGGTCACCGTTTTCCTTTTTATCGGATTGATGGGGCTGACGCTTTACGCCATGCAAGATTTTCCGGCCGGCACGCAAATGCACTGAATATGTCGCTCAAAGCCTTTCATTTGATTTTTGTGACGCTGCTGACTTCGCTGTCATTCGGCTGCGCGGCGTGGGCGTTCGCCGGCGGCAGTCCGGTTTTCGGCGCAATTGGAATCATTGCCGGAATCCTCGTCATCATCTACGGAATTTATTTTTTGAAAAAACTGGAAAAAATCAGCTACCTATGAAAACGTCTGGAAAATTCTTGAAAACAATTTTTCTCGCGCCCGCGCTGGCCGCGTTTGCGCCGTCGCAACTGTTCGCGTGCGCGGCGTGCTATGGCCGTTCCGATTCGCCGCTGGCCTACGGCATCAACTGGGGAATTTTCACGCTGATGGGCGTCATTCTCAGCGTGCTGACGTGCATCGCGGTTTTCTTTGTCCACATCGTCCGCAAAGAAGAATTGGCGAACAACGGCGCGGCGCCGGAAAATCCGTCTGAAAAATGAAAGAGTTGACCTTCAAACTGCTCGGAATGCCGCCGCTGGCCTCGTCCAACGGGCAGGACGTTGATGACCTCATCATTTACGTCCACTGGCTGATGCTCGCGCTGTTCATCGGCTGGATCATTTATTTCGGCTACGCCGTCTGGCGTTTTCGCACCTCGCGCAATCCAAAGGCCGATTACGTCGGCGTCAAGAACCATGCCTCGACTTACGTCGAACTCACAGTCGCGGGCATCGAGGCCGTGCTTTTGATTTTCATCGCCGTGCCGCTGTGGGCCAAGGCCGTGGATAAATTTCCGGCGGCGAAGGATTCCACCGTGGTTCAAATCGTCGCCGAACAATACAACTGGAATGCGCGCTATGCCGGGCCGGACGGAATTTTCGGCAGGCAGGACATGAAGTTCGTCGTCTCGACCAACGCCTTTGGCGTTGATTACTCCGACACGAACAGCGCGGACGACGTTCAAGTGCTCAATGAGATTCACGTTCCCGTCGGCAAGCCGGTTATCATGTATGTCAGTTCCAAGGACGTGATCCATTCGCTGAAAATCATCGCCATGCGCGTGTGTCAGGACGCGATTCCCGGCCTGCGGATCCCATGCTGGTTTGTGCCGACGCAGATTGGCCGCTACCAGATCAATTGCGCGCAGCTTTGCGGCTTTGGCCACGCGGGAATGACCCGCGGTTTTCTTACCGTCGAAAGTCAGGCCGACTTTGACGCGTGGCTGAAATCCAAATCTGCCTCCGCCGCGCCCGCGAGTTTTGAATAGCCGCGACTTCGGCACAGCGGGGCGATTTAACGGCGCGTTCGCCGGCGGCGAATTTTTTTGACGCAGGTTTGCGGCTGGTTTTGAGGAGCATTCTCCAAAGACACGGTAGGGTTACACCCCATATCATCCGCAAGGCTGGCAGGCGATAGTCGGGGCCATGAAAAATAAAACATTGCTCATCACGTTCCTTTCCGCCGCCACTTTCGCGGCGGGCTGCGACAAGGAAAAAACCACCACGCAGCAGATTGACAAGGTTCAAACCGAAACCAAGCAGGCGTCGCAGGACATGAAGGATTACACCTTCGCGCAGAAGGATGAATTCGTCAAAGCCATGCAAGGCCAGTTGACCACGCTGAATCAGGATCTGGACAAGCTCTCGGCCAAAATTGACAGTTCCAGCGACGCCATCAAGGCCGAAGCCAAGCCCAAGCTGCAGGCGTTGCGCGACCAGGCCGCGCAGTTGAACCAGCAGCTGGCCGATGCCCAGAACGCCACGGAATCCACCTGGGACAGCGTCAAGGCCGGCGCCAATAAAGCTTACGACGCGCTGGCAAACGGTTTCACGGCAGCCCGCCAGTGGGTGAGCGACAAAATCGCGCCTTAAGCGGCACGGTCGGGTTACACCCCATAGGCGTGGCCCGGCTTAACGCGTAATGTGATTCCAGAAATGATGGCAAATGAATTGCCATCAAAAAAACGAAAGAAAAACTATGTCACTATTATTCTCGCCGGTTCTTGCCAATGCGCTCTACATCGGCGGCGGCTCGGTCGGCCTCTTGCTCATAATCGTCATTGTGGTGCTGTTGCTTCGCTAACTCTTGAGCCGACATGAAAGACCCGGTGTATAAACTCATCGAACTCACCGGCACCTCCGCCGTGTCCGTCGAGGACGCGGTGGGCAAGGCTGTCAAGCGTGCGCACAAAACCATCAAAAACCTGTGCTGGTTTCAGGTGGTCGAAACACGCGGCAACATCGAAAAGGGAAAGGTGCATCACTGGCAGGTGACCATCAAAGTCGGCTTCACCGTGGAAGATTGAACCCCCATCGAACCTGAAAGCTGTAATAATTTTAAGAACCATATGACCAAAGAGACCAAAGATCCCGCATTGAATGTCACCCGCGAACAGATGATCCAGTTGTTGAACGAGGATTTGGCTGGAGAATATCAGGCGATCATTGCCTACACGGTGTATAGCCAGGTGCTGAAAGGCGCCGCTTATACGGACATTGCGCGGGAATTGGAACTGCACGCGGCTGAAGAATTGCAGCACGCCATCAAGATTGCCAGACAGATTGATTATCTCGGCGGCATGCCGGGCGTGACGCCCAAGCCGGTTAAAACTTCCAACGACCCGGTCGCCATGCTGCGCGCGGATCTGGAGAATGAACGCACCACGGTGGGGCGTTATCGCGAGCGCATCCGCCAGGCCGAGGCGATGGGCGAGTTCGCGTTGAGTGAGACCTTGCGCGCGATCATCGTGCAGGAGCAGGAGCATGAAATTGATTTGAGCGCCGCGCTCGACATCAATGTGCCCCTGCCAATAAAGCCCGTCGAAAGCAAAACAGTCGAAACCAAATAAAAAGCAACTGTCCCTTAAGAAAGACCATCTATTATGAATCCCCCTTTGGAAAATAATCCCATTCGCCACACGCAAAAAATTAAAGCTCAAATATATCAGATCATCAATCATCTGCGCGAAGAGGTCGGAACCGTCACGGAGGCAAAGGCCCAGTCGCTGTTCGACACTTCAGCGAAAGTGCTTGCCGGCTTGGTCAAAGCCTATGACGACTATGAGAAAAAAGGCCAAAAGGCCTGGCAAATTGAACTCATGGCATCCCTCCCGAAAGGAAGAACTAACCATGCCCCAAGGCGATAAATACAGTTACATGGCCAAACAGAAACGTCAGGCGGCACATATAAAAGCCGGCTACGAGAAGAATGGTGTGAGCGTAAAAAATGCGGAAGCCAGCGCCTGGGCCACCGTCAACAAGCTCTCCGGCGGCGGCAAAACGAGCGGCCCGGAAGAAACGTGAACCAATCTAACATTATGCCGTCCTTGACCACCAAAGAAATCAATCTCCACTTGAAAGCCATTCCAGATTGGTCGAAACGCGCGCAGACCATTTGCCGCACCTATAAGTTTGAGGGATTCCTGATGAGCATCGCCTTTATGCATCGCATCGCCAAACGCGCTCAAAAAATGAATCACCACCCGGATATTGACATTCGTTTTAACAAAGTGACGCTGACGCTCACCACGCATGATGCCGGCGGACTCACCGCGAAAGATTTTACTCTTGCCGGGCAATGCGACGAGGTCTTCTCCAAGTTTTTAGAGCCGTGACCAGCGCAGGTTCGCAGCCAAAACCATGCTGACCGGCCCAACTTCCCGAGGCTCTGAAAAAGCGCGACCTGGCAGCGAAAGCCTTTGAATGAGTTTGTATTCACCGCACAAGGAATCTACTGTTTCATCGTGCGGAATTGTCGCAGGGCGACGAAGGGATCAATCCGCGCCAGTAGAAAATGCGCCCAGTGATTTTTCCAGCGCTGCCAGAAGGTCTGGCTTTTCCGCCACGGATGAAGTTCGATTCTTCGGGAATGTTTCAAGGCGCGCTCAAACATTTCCTGCGCTTCAGTCGCGACCGGTTTGTCCTCAAATCGCAGCATCAGTTCATAATTCAAATTGAGGCTGCGGATGTCGAGATTGGAGGAACCGGCATAAACGATGCCGTCGGCGAGGATCAATTTGGCGTGCAGAATCTGCGGCTGATATTCGTAAATCTCCACGCCCGCCTTCAACAGGCGATGATACAAACTTCGGGCCGCCATTTGTGAAACCGCCACATCGGATTTGCCGGCCAGCAGCAGTTTCACGCGCCCGCCGCGCCGCGCCACGCGCAGTAAATCCCGGCGCACCCGCCGCGTCGGCAGAAAATACGCGCTGATGATCCGCACGTCGTGCGCCTTGGCCAGATCGTGATACAACGCCGTTTGAAACGGGCTGGCGCCACGGCCGGGATGGACTGGCAATAATCTCCCCATCTTTCTGGATTTGCGTTTGCGTTTGAAGAGGCGCAATCGCAGCAGCGGTTTGCGGTGAAAGTCAGCCAGCGCAAACAGTTCTTCAAATGAATCCGCCAGTTCCTTTGCCAGCGCTGGATTTTCCATGTGGACGCCCAGATCGCACCAGCCGCGCGTCACGCCATCGCCATCGTATTCATCGGCCACATTGAATCCGCCGATGAAAATGATGGATTCGTCGCAGACCAGCAGCTTGCGATGGTTGCGCACACCAAACCGCCAGAGATGAAGCGGATTGAAACGGCGCACCTCCGCGCCGGCGGCTACGAGCGGGTGAAAAAAATCGTCCGGCAAAAACCATGAACCGACGGCATCCACCAGCACGCGCACGCGCACGCCGCGCCGGGCGGCCGCCAGCAACGCCGCCAGAAACCGCCGCCCCAACTGGCCGTCGGAATAAACATACGTTTCCAGCAGGATGGATTTCCGCGCCGCGCCCATCGCCGCCAGCATGCCCGGAAAGATTTCCCGGCCCGTGCAGAGCCATAGCAGCGCCGGATTTTTTGGAGCGGGCATAATTTTTTCGATGTGGTTCCTCAAACCCGGATTGTAACCGGCAATCAGCCTGCCGCAGCAACGGATGCCCGGTGGTGGGGAAACACCCCATGGCGACCACGCGGTTCGCGCCCTACCGTAAGCCACAGTAAATAGAAAATACAAACATGAAAAGTTTTAACTGCCGGCCATCTTGGTTGCCATGCCGGCGGGGCGGAAGAAACGGAGCAACGTCGGCAGCAGCAAACATCAACAATAAAAAAATAAACTTATGAAATCAATCATTACAATGTCAGCAATCACCGTTCTGGCCGCATTGGCGCTGGCGGGCTGCAATCAAAACACAGGCAGCAACTCAACCGATGCGTCATCCACCAATTCAAGCACGGGCGCAACCACCAATATGCCGGCAACCAACAATGTGCCCGACATGAATACGAACATACCGCCAACCAACAGCCTGGCGGGCATAAATGCGAACATACCGACCGGCACCAATTAATAATTGGTGCCCGCTGCGCCTTGACGGATCTGATTGAAAGTTGAGCCGCAAGGGTTGCAATTGAACAGCCGGCCTTTGCCGTGACGGAATGGCCGGGACGTCTATTTTGTGAATACGAAGATCATCCTTCCGCTGTTTGCGGCGATGTCATTGGCCGCCTGCCTTCTTGCCGGCTGTCAATCGCCAAAGGCCTGCTCCCCGTCCGGGAGCAGTGTTTCGACGCGAAACAATTGCTACAGCCTGCTTCATCAACTTCTGGAGGAGCAAAAAGATGTCAGTATGTTGCGCTTCATCAAACCCGAACACACCGGCCTTAAAAATCTGGTGAAACGAATCGCCACCACTTCCGGAACGGGAGCCGCGCTGCTGGAGCAGTTTGCCAAGGACGATCCTTCAATCAAGCTGGACGACATCCGCCTGCCGCCGGCCGAGCTGGCCACGCGCGATGCGATTGCGTCCACCAAGGAGAAGGAGTTATTGGGCCAGACCGGCGACAAGTTTGAGCTGACCTTGCTTTTGACCCAGACCGAGGCGTTGAGTTATGCCTGGCATCTGGCAAAAGTCGCCGGCGAAAACGAGCCTCAACCCGGACGCGCCCGTGCGCTGGCCGGCTTGGGCGAAGACATGCAGAATTTTTATCACGAAGTGTTCATGGTGTTGCTGTCGCAAACAAAATCATCGGCGACGAACTCGATCCAGACGCAGCCAGACTGGCGCGGACCGCCCGCGTCCGGCGCGCAACGCCGCCTCAATTTCAAAGCAGGGTTGCACCCCATGTTAAGATTAGTTTCCGCAACCTGACCTTCGGAAACCCGCCGGTCGCGGGAATGTTTTGCCGTCATGTTGGCGGCGAATAAAAACAAACAACAAAACAAAAGTAACCGATATGACGACACTCGAAATAAAAGGCGACTGGAACATCACCAAGGGCAAGCTGAAGGAGAAATGGGCCAAGCTCACGGACAGCGACCTCCAATACTCCGAAGGCAAGCAGGACGAACTGATTGGCCGGATTCAGAAGCGCACGGGCCAGACCCGCGAAGCGATTGAAAAGGCGCTCAAGGAATCCTGCCCCACCTGCTGCGCTTAAGCGCCGGCCACGCCGGTGAAATCCAGCCGCTCATTTACGCCGGGCGGCTGGTGCAGTTTCGAGGAAAGCTTCCCATGATTCACGGTAGGGTTACACCCCATAGCGCAGAGCGGACGCGTCACTTAATGTGCTGCAAGTGTTAAAAACAAACAATCAACCAACAAAAACGAAAGAATTAAAATGAAATCCATGTTCCCCATAACGCTCGCGGCCGTCGTGAGCACAATGTTAATCACCAGCCCGTCGCTGCACGCCGCCAGCACGGACAGCCGCATTGAGTCGTCCGCCGCGAAGTCCTATGTGTTCAAAACCACCCTCAAGGATGATTCCATCAAGACGGATTCCAAGGCTGGCGTCGTCACCCTGACCGGCACGGTCGCTGATGCGTCCCACAAATCCTTGGCGGAAGACACCGTGGCGAGCCTGCCCGGCGTCAAGAGTGTGGACAATCAACTCGTGGTCAGCGGCGATCAACCGGCTGAACATTCAGATTCCTGGATCACCATGAAAGTGAAAACCGCGCTGCTGTTCCATCGCAACGTGAGCGCCACCGGAACCTCTGTTTATACGGACAATGGCGTCGTCACCCTGCAAGGTGTCGCCACCAGCCAGGCGGAAAAGGAGCTCACCACCGAATACGCCAAGGACATTGACAATGTCAAATCGGTCAAGAACAACATGACGATTGCCGCGACTCCGGCAACGCCCGACGCGACCGTCGGCGACAAGATTGATGACGCCTCCATCACGGCGGAAGTCAAATCCTCGTTGATGTCGCATCGCTCGACCAGTGCGATCCATACCGGAGTGACAACCACGGACGGCGTCGTCACCCTGACCGGCGTTGCCAAAAACCCTGCCGAAAAAAGCCTCGTCACCAAGCTCACCACCGACATCAACGGCGTGAACAGCGTGATCAACAACATGACCATCGCCGCGCCAGTCGCGGATATGTGAACCATCAACGGTTTGCCGGCCGGTGCGAAACGCGCAGCCGGCAAACCAACCGGAAAGAAATTTTATGTTATACACGATTGCAGTAATCCTGATCATTCTGTGGGTGCTGGGGCTGATCACCGGCACTGCGGGTGGTTTGATTCACATCCTCCTCGTCCTCGCCATTGTCGCCGTTTTGCTCCGGGTCATCTCCGGCAGGAAACCGGTGCTTTAGTAAAAAACAAAGTTGCAAATTTAATATGAACACAAAAACCATCATCTCAATCCTGCTCATCACCTTGGGCATTGTGGTGCTCGCCTATTCGGGCTTGAGCTTCACGACGCCGGGAAAACCCATCGAGTTTCTGGGGATGCACATTGCGACCACCGACAATCATTTCATCCCGCCCGCCGTCGGGGCGCTCGCGCTCGTCGGCGGCATTGTGCTGCTGCTTGTGAAACCCAGAAGCGTCTGATGAGCGAAAGCGGCTCATCTGCCGTCGCCGCCGTTCCCAAACGGCTCCGGCGTTTGAAATGGAATGAACTGGTGCGCCGTGGCGACTTCGTCGAGGACGGCCGCCGGGGGTTTGAACTGTGGGACGGGCCGGCCGGTTTCCGCGCCGACGCTTTCATCAAAACAATTTACCGGAAGTTCGCGCACTAACCGGTCGTTGCCGGGAAAATTTCATGCACACATTAAAACTGATTTGGCTGACCTTGGTTCAACTGTTCAAACAGATCGGCTCGATCCCCGAATCCATCAAGCAGGCCGTCGAACAGAGACAACGGCGGATGGGGTTGAAAGAACTGGAAATCGAACGGCTCGACCGCATCCGCAATCCGCTAAAGTATCGCGGAAAATGATTTTTATTCATATGCCAGCCGGGCGCGCCCGTTGCGCCATGAGCGCGGGCACGTCGAAAGCCATGGGCAATTGACCATTATCTAAAATGAATTGGACGCCGCTCAATCTCACCGTCCGCGTCGGCTGCAACCTCGCCTACGAAACCACGGTGCAGACGCCGGTGCTCTTCGTGCTTAAGCCGCGGCTCGAAGGCCGGGTGTTCGTGATGAAGGAAAGACTGTCGTTCGGCATCGGCCTGCCGTCGTATGAGTTTCAGGATTCGCATGGCAGCATCACTTATCGCTCGACGTTCATGCCGGGACGAAACGAAGTCCGCCACGACGCGCTCGTTGCCGTTTCTTCGCTGCCGGACAACCGGGAGATCATCGGCAACATCGTGCCGGTGGGACAACTGCCGTTTGAGTTGCTGCGCTACACGTTGCCGAGCCGTTATTGCGATTCCGACAAGCTGATGAATTTTGCGTGGAATAATTTCGGCCAGATCACCCACGGCCTGCCGCGCGTGCAGGCCATCTGCGACTGGGTTCACAACAACATCGAATACCGCTTCGGTTCCGGTCGGCCCGATCTCTCCGCTTCAGAAGTGATCGCCCGCCGCCACGGAGTCTGCCGCGACTTCGCCCACGCGGCCATCGCGCTGTGTCGCGCCTTCAATCTGCCCGCCCGTTACGTCACCGGACATTTGCCGGACATCGGCTACACTGATCCGGGCACGCCGATGGATTTTGACGCCTATTGTGAAGTCTATCTGGGCCAGGAGTGGCTGACGTTTGATCCACGCTACAACGTCCCGCGTATCGGGCGCGTCAAGGTCGCGCACGGCGCGGACGCGGTGGACGGCGCGTTCGCGACGATCTATGGCGAGGCCAACCTGACCCATTTTGAAGTCTGGGCCTACCAGGTGAATCCGCAGCAGGTTGCCGTGGGCGATCCGATTGATCTGTCCAAACGCCTTGATGGCAGTCAAACGCTGCGGTTTGGTTAGCGCGCTTCACCCGCGGAAACACATTCCGGCGGAGCCGTCATTTCGCCAGTTCCACGAAATTTTTCAGCAGTTGCAGTCCGACCTTCTGGCTTTTCTCCGGGTGAAATTGCGTGGCGAAAACATTGTCGCGCCAGACGGACGAGGCGAAGTTGTCGCCGTAATCCGTGCGCGTCGCGATGATGGATTTGTCCGCCGGCTGCGGAAAAAAACTGTGGACGAAATAAACGTAGCTGCCGCTGGCGATGCCGCGATAAAGCGGACAATCCGGCTGCACGATGTCGAGCTGGTTCCAGCCGATCTGCGGAATTTTCAATCCGTTCTTTTCTGAAAACTTGACGACGCTGCCTTGAAAAATTCCGAGTCCGGCGGCGCAGGAATTGAATTCCTCGCTCCGTTCAAACA
>Ga0075522_10000584_pt1 | contig 26762 bp, 20 predicted proteins | sample NGEPerA_FD_74796 | JGI IMG/M metagenome (GOLD analysis project Ga0075522, IMG submission 74796) | Arctic peat soil microbial communities from the Barrow Environmental Observatory site, Barrow, Alaska, USA - NGEE PermafrostL2-A | ecosystem: Environmental > Terrestrial > Soil > Wetlands > Peat ...
CGACTGCCCTGCGCAATCAGGTGGAAGAGAACACCTTGCTGGTTCGTGACCTCCTTACTCGCCCCGCGCCCGCCACGCCCGCGACGGTGCCGTCTCCCCCGCAGTCTCCCGAGGACTTCTTGAAGTCGCTTGGCGCAACAGACGCCGACATCAAGGATTACGGCGAGCTGCTCCCGATCGTGGTTCGGCTCGCGCAGAACATGTATCAGCCGACTATCGGCAAGCTCGAAGCTGAGCTGACGCAGCTGCGAAACGCCGCTGTGCAGAACGCGACGGCGAGCGTTGAGGAGCGCAAACAGGCCATCTGGGACGCCCTTGACCGGTCTGTTCAGCAGTGGCGTGTCATCAATGAAAGCGACCACTTTCTTGACTGGCTGAGAATTGTTGATATATTCAGTGGTGTGACTCGCCACGTAGCACTGGCGAGCGCCTTCAAGAACCTCGACCGCGCACGTGTTGTGGCCATCTTTGAGGCGTATGCAAGGGAACACCCCGAGCAGGCACGAGCCCCCGGCGCCCCGATCGTGGACCCGGAGACACTCGTAGTCCCCCCAACACAAGGCGGACAGCCTCCGGTGACTCCCGAAGGTAGTGGGTCGAAGAAGGTTTGGACCGAAGGCGAGATCCGAAACTTCTACACCCGAGTGCGGAAGAAGTTGGTGTCAGCAGAAGAATACCAGCGCTTCCAGTCCGAGATCGCGGCGGCTACCGCGGAAGGCCGAATCAAACCCGACCGACCCGACATCCACGCGAATCGGTAAGCAAGAACAACTATAATTCCTTCGGGAGAGGTGATTTGTGGCTAACGCTGGTGCATACCCACTGGGTACTCCGTATCTCGGCTCCGCGCCGAGTCCCGCCTATTCAGGCGTCTTCATTCCGGTCATCTGGTCCGGCAAGTTCGTAGAGAAGTTCTACGACGCTACCGTGCTGGGTGCGATTTCCTCGACGGACTACGAGGGTGAGATTCGCAATTTCGGCGACACCGTCAACATCCGCACGCATCCGACGATCAACATTCAGCCGTACGCGGCCAACCAGGCATTGGTTGTGCAGCGCCCGTCGAGCCCGCTCGTCACTCTGTCGATCAACCAGGGCGCGTACTTCAATACCGTCCTTGACGACGTCATGGAGATCCAGTCCGACGTCGACCTTCTGAGCAACTGGGCGGACAACGCCTCCGAGCAGATGAAGGTGTACGTCGACACGAACATCCTGACGGTCGACTCGATCGGCAACAACGTCTCTGCGTCCAACATGGGCACGGCTGCAGGCCGGCTCAGCGCCTCGATCAACCTCGGCTACAGCGTGAATACGCTAACCGCCGCGGCGACTTCCGGCGTGCCTCTGTTCCTCGGTTCCGTAGCCGGCGCGTCCGGCAACACGGGTGTGAGCATCGCATTCGCTCGCAAGATCGTGGACTTCATCATCGACTGCGGTCTCGTCCTCGACGAACAGCGCGTTCCGGAAACGGGTCGCTGGATCGTTCTGCCGGCGTGGGCAGCTGCGATGATCAAGCGCGGCGTCTTCCAGCAGGCGTATTTGACCGGTGATGCCGTGTCTATCGCCCGCAACGGACGCCTCGGCATGATCGACCGGTTCACCGTATACGTGTCCAACCTGCTCCCGATGGGCGGCGCTGGCAACACGCGTGCCACGGGCACGGCCTATCCTGAGCTGGCTTCGGCTGCCAACGGTGGTGGTCTGGGCGTCAGCTCGGGCACGGAAACTGCGGTGTACTTCGGCCATTCGCTCGGTCTGACGTTTGCGTCTCAGATGACGAAAGTGGAAACTCTGCGGTCAGAGTCCACGTTCGGCACCCTGATGCGCGGACTGATGGTCTGGGGATTTCAAGTAATCAATCCTACGTTGGTCGGGTTCGCGGTTGTGGTCAACTCGGGCCTGTAATCGAATAGCCCCCTGGGGCTGACGATCAAGGGGGCTGTCTCTTAACCGGGGCAGCCCCCTTTCTTCTTAGAGGGATCGAACATGGTTACGAACGTAGCAAAGAGCCTCGACGACGTCTTCACAGAAGTCCGCCTTCTGATCAACGACGTGGGCGTCGGCGGCTCGAACTTCCGCTACACGCAAGATCAGGTCATGTCACAGTTCAACACTGCGCTGCGTGAGCTGTATCGCTACCGCCCGGACGCCTGGATAGGCAACTTCACGCAGGGCATTCTCGCGAACGCAGCCCTCCCGATGCCGACGTACGACGCCGAAGTTGATCTTGCGCAGGCACCTGCGACGCCGCTTCCGTTCGACGACCGGCTGTTTTTCAACGCCGTCGTATTTTTCATGGTCGGTAGATTAGAATTAGGGGATGATGAATTTACAGACCAAGGTAGATCTTCCCAGCTCCTCTCCTCCTTCAAGCAAATGCTCGCCGGGCCTGGAGGTTGATATGCGAACCACGAACACTGAACGCCGCCGTAAGTACGCCGACAACATTGAAGCGAATCGTGCGAAAGCTCGTCGGCACTACGCGAAACACAGTGACCGACTGCGTCAAGAGCAGACTGATTGGCGTCTCGCTAACCCCCTCCGCTCTCGCGAGATTCAATGGAAGTCCGTGGGAATTCCCACGCCCCCATACCCAGCTCCGGCGGTGTGTGAGCAGTGCCATAAGCCCCCCGGTAAGAGGGCGTTGTGTGTTGATCATGATCACAAAACAGGCGAGTTCCGTGGGTGGTTGTGTGGTAAATGTAACTCTGGTCTTGCGCTGTTAGGCGACAATATCGAAGGGTTGATCGCCGCGTTTGTGTATCTGAATCGCAGGAGTCATTGACATGGCCTTAGTTACCTTGGATGGGGTGGGGCAGTCGTCGTCGGCGATTGCGGGACAATCCACTACCTATATCGTGTCGAAGATTTTAACAAGGTCCCCGGCCATCCCGGACAGCCTCGTGAACAGCGAGCTGCAGGACACTCTTCGGCACTTCTACACGATGTCGACCGGCTGGCGCGACACCGTCGGTCCGTACAATGTTGGACAGGGCGTGGGCTCACAGAGCAACCCTGTGCAGCTGAATCCCGTGGATCAATACAAGCAGGTCCAGTTCGTGCTTAATGCCTGGCTGTATCCCAACTTGCCTGGCTCGAACTCTCCGCAGGCACTCATCCCCTCAGCTCGCTTGCTGATTGGTTCGGATGTTGGTCCGCCGTCGCGGTTCTTCATGATGCGCCCTGATTTGATGCAGCTGTACGCTGTCCCCGACAAGAACTACGGCGCGATTCTGTACGCATACGCTGTGCTTCTGCCGGTGGTCAACACGACTAAACTGCCTAACATCGCTATAACTCAACACCTGGACGCGCTGATGTGGGGCACGATGGAGCGGCTGTACCGCATGAAGGGGAAGCCGTGGAGCGACCCCGTGGCCGCGGGCGACTATCATCAGATGTACAACAAGGAGATCCTGCTCGCTCGCGATCAGGCGAACCGCGCGTACTCCGGCGTTAATACACCGGCTCAGTTCCCGCCGTTCGCGCCGCGCCGTTACGGCGGATATCCCCCCGCTGTGGCTGGGTGATCCATGATCACGACGTTCCTTTACGGCAACGCGAGTCAGCAGTTCGCGACAAAAGTGTGGAACTGGCCGCTGCTTCGAGTCTCCGGGTTGCTCGTGGATGCGACCTACGCGCCACGAATTAACGTCGACAAATACGTCAGCGATATACCGGCAGGCGCAGTCATCGCCCGCTCGAATGCTCTGGGCGCCTATATGGCGTCGCAGTTTTCGGTGAATGGCGTGTGCAGTGGATTACTGCCTCAGTTTGATGCTGTTCTCTGGCCGACGCCAGCCGTTGCGCTCGTGCTGTATGTTGACACCGGCGTCGACGGCACTTCCTCGTTGATCTACTATTCTGCCGATGGCGTCGGGTTTCCGCTCGTGGTGGACGGCTTCAACTACTACATTGCGCCGAATCTGGTGTACGGCGGCTGGTTCCAGGTATGACCCCGTGCGACCCATTTGGATTTGCGTCTGTGCTACTCCTGCACTTCGATGGCGCGGACGGTGACGCTGTCACAAATGATAGCTCGACATACGGCTGGCCAATCACGTTTGGAGGTAACGTCGGTATTCCGACAATTAGTGTTGCTCAACAGGAGTTCGGACCAAGCTCTCTGCAGCTCGTGCCACCTAACTCCGCCGGAGACCACTGGGTAAATACGCCCGTTGTGCCGGGCAGCGCTCTTGATGTCATCAGCGATGTTGGCGGTGTGCCGCCGGACTTCACGATAGAGTTCTGGTTTTATATTGGCGGCCCAGGCACTGGTGTGGTGTTGTGTGATTTCGGCAGCTCGGATGATTACAGCAACACGATTGGACTGCAGCTGGCTTGCTTATCAGATCCCGACTCGATCGGCGTTGCTCCTAGTATCCCCTTTTGGTCGCAGATCGAACATCAGACTGTTGTAACAGATGATGTTTGGCACCACTACGCACTTGTGAGGGCGAGCGGGGTCGTGCATTTATATTTGGATGGTGTGCAGGACAGCGGTCTGGGAGTTACGGATTGGAGCGGCTTCACCGCGGCGCCCGGCGGATTCGTGTGGGTTGGGTCATCCCCGCTCGTCGGCGGAGGCGGTATTAGTAGCAACAGCTACATAGACGAGTTCCGGGTCTCCAACGTCGCTCGCTACACGGCGACCTTTGTGCCGTCTGTGACGGCTTTCGGACAGCAGTGCGCTCCGATCGGAGGGGACGCCTCCGGCGGCTTCCGTTTGGCCCGCGCCTTCGCGCCTGTTATGCTGGCGAATGCGAGTTCGATAAACCCTAAGATTTACATGCCCGTAGAGAATACGACAGTGAGGGCAAAGTGAACATCAGCGCCCGATTTAACCAAGGCCCGATCGAGAATAAGCGCTATCTGCTTGATTACACGCTTGAGCTGGCGCTGGGTGAAATTCTTACGGCCGTCGTCGCGCTCAGCATTACGTCGCCGACGGACCTCGTCAACGCCGGCGGCTTCCAGATCACGAGTATAGCCATTGCGCCTGCACCCTCTCTGCAGGCCGCGTACTTCGCGAGCTGCGCCAATCCCACCCTGGCTGATGGGCAGCAGTACCTCGTACAGTTTCAGGCGACGACCTCGCTCGGACAGGTCCTTGAGGACATCGTGGTGTACAACGTGAAGGAGAAGCTCGATGTCTAGCGCCCCACTTTTTCTCTTCAAAGACAATGTCTCCACGTTGGCGGCCAGCGCCATAGCGAGTTCGGACACGACCATTGCGGTGTCGACCGGCACTGGTGCGGATTTCCCGCCGCCCGGCGCCAATCAGCAGCTGGCTGTCACGATCGAGGACGTCTCCGGCAACATTGAAGTTGTCTACTGCACGGGTATCAGCGGCGACACCTTGACGGTTGTTCGCGCCCAGGAAGGCTACAGTGCGCAGAATTTTGCTTCCGGTTCGCGCGTGGAGATGCGTGTGACGTCCGGAATTCTCGCGTCGTTCTTGCAGAAGCACGGCAACGACACGATGAACGGGACGACGGATCTCACCGGCGTCTTGGCCCTCGGATCAGGCGGCAGCATTCAAGGAGGCGAGTTCACTGGCGCTCTGCGTGGCAGTCCTGGCGAAACCGACAACCAGATCACTGTTCCTACCGGAGGTGGCGCCCCGAAGGTTGGCACGAGCCCGATCCTGACCAAGTCGAATATTGAATCTAATCTGCCCGTGGGATACGGCTTGGTGGCGTCGCAGATGGTCCTCATGTGGAGCGGCGCGAGCAACGCCATACCCGCGGGCTATCTGATCTGCGACGGCAACAATCAGACGCCCAATCTTGAGAACCACTTCATCGTCGGCGCCGGCGCCAGCTACGGTCTTGGCACTGTCGGCAACGTCTCGGGGACGACGAATGCCACTACCGGCGGTGCGCCAGCTGTCAATCCTGTGGTGTTGGTGGCCGGCAATCTGCCGGTGCATAAGCATCCGTTCGACTATTGGGACGGCAGCGGCGTGGCAATTATTGGCGATCCGCCGTTCGCGAATCCCGGCTCCTACTTTTTTATGGGCAGCGGCGCCGGCACTAAAGTTTCGTACGCGGGCTCTCCGAATGCGGCCCCGAACGCTGTGGCATTCACGCCCACTACTGTTGCGCCTGCCGCGCACACGCACACGTTCACCGCTACGGCGCCGCCGTTTTACGGCCTGTTCTTCATCATGAAAACCTAAGAGGTGATTCATGGCGACGAAGGGGGTGGCTACACCGACGCGGACCATACCCATCCCTGTTTCGGCGATTCAAACGCCGACCAGTGACGGGTCTAATCACGCGACCATTCTTCGTCAGGTCAAAGAATCTATTGAAGTCGCGTCTCGTCAGCGCGGCGATCCCGGCTTCAGCTATGTCCGCGCGAATGAGCTGGTGGCACTCGGCCTTGCCACTATGGTTAACGGTGCTTTGCAGCTCGCCGGCGGCGCGGTCGCCAATCCTGTTTCCGGAGTGATCGGCGGCGTCTCTGGTCCCGGCGGTGGAGGTCCCGGCACGGTTGGCGCTACAGGCGCTCCAGGGGTGCGTGGCAGCCCCGGCCTTGATGGGTACGACGGTGAGGACGGCTTGACGATCCCCGGCCTGAAGGGTGCTACTGGTGCTGCAGGGGCCGCAGGCATTGCTGGTAAGAACGGGGCCTTCTTTTGGCCGGACGACCCCGACGACCCGCTGCTTATTCCAGGACCTACCGGTGCGAAGGGTGCGGCCGGCGCTGCCGGTCTGGCTGGCGCATCCTCACCGGTTGTCACATGGCCGGACGATCCGGATGATTCGCTGTTTGTCCCTGGCTCCGTTGGTGCCACGGGAGCTGCAGGCGCCGCTGGCACGAACGCGAACCCACATCTGTGGCCAGACGATCCGGATGACTCCGTCGTTATCCCCGGCCCGATCGGCCTGCGTGGTCTCGTCGGTCCCATAGGACCTATATCTCCACTCCTGTATCCCGACGACGTCGATGACATTTTGGTGGTTCCAGGCCCGATCGGCTTGACCGGCACCGCCGGCCCCGCCGGGCAGCTCGCGCCGTTCCTGTACCCAGACGATGTTGACGATGCTCTGGTTATCCCCGGCCCTATTGGGGTAACAGGAGCTGTAGGACCGGCCAGCGCCCAGGCGCATATCCAGTGGCCAGATGATGTTGACGATGCGGTGATCATACCCGGTCCGATCGGCTTGACCGGCACAGCAGGCCCCGCGGGGCAGATCGCGCCGTTCCTGTACCCAGACGACGTCGACGACTTGTTGCTTGTTCCGGGGGTGCCCGGCGCTGCTGGTGTTGCTGGTATCGCTGGCGCCGTCGGAAACGTCGGCCCTTATTTGATAGCGGACAACGAGTTCGATGAGACTGCGCATTTTAGTTTTCCGCAGGCTCAGCCCGGGAACACGACTATGCTGGTGGATTTGACGGCTGCTCCCGGCGTTTCAAACATGTATATGCGCGCGGACGCCGGTCTTGCGATTGATCAGACAATTGCTCCGACGTGGACCGGAGTACATACATTCAGTGCGATGCCGACGATTCGCATTCCCGGGGCTACTCATCCTGTTTTCAACTTCAAGACGCTAGGAATTTCCACCACAAACTACATCGCTCTTGAAGCAGAAAATGCTCAAGGTATCGGCATAGCGATGCTTGTGACTGACGATACCTATGTCGGGGCGCCGCTCACAGGCGGTCCGACGGGCGGGCAGGTCTATATTGAATCCTATGGTGGCGGCAGTTACCCGGTTGCGTTTGGTGTAGACGGAATTTTTGCAGCTTCTTTCAACACGACCGGGTGCTTGTTTTACGGCGATAATCAGTCCGTTGCGTTTCACGGTGCCGCTGGTCTTACGCAGCTCGCGATAGGCTCGATTTTTGGATTGTATGGATCTGGATCAAAGCTCGCTGGAGCGATCTACTCCGCGTACCCGATAAGCATCTACGCGTCAAACGCCGTCGCCACTGCTCCTGTCGCGATCTTTCACAACAACGCTTTGGTTTTGTCCGGCGCATTTTGTGATTCGAGCACCCTGAAAATTGCTCCTCTTACTACTGGTTCCGCCACCGTGGATGTCGGCGTCAGTTCCGTGGTGATGACTCCTGCTGCAACGATTGCATCTTTTACTCTTACGCTCCCTTCGGCTGGGCAGCTGAACGACGGGACGAGGATGCTGATCACTACTAGCCAGACGATCACATTATTTACACTAACTCTCGGTGCCGGGACGACTTATGCGTTCACTGTTCCGACCACAATTACGAGCGCAACCCCGATCCGAATGCAATACAACGGAACGAACGCCAAGTGGTATCTAGCCTAGATTTGCTAGATTAACCGTTCTGCCATAAACTACCTGCCTCAGAGAGGAAAATAACATGCAAAACCGAGCCTTACGTTGTGGACCGACGGCGATGCCTACCGCCGCCACGAACCTCGTCAATTCGACCATCACCTCTCTGGCCGGCCCGATCGGCTATACGCAGACGCAGCCGTACATCCTTCTGACCCACATCCGCATCGTGAACAAAGGCGCCGGCGCAGCCAACGCCTCCCTGTACATAGGCGCGACGGCTGGTTCGGCGGCAGGCACTGAGTTCGCCTTCAATGGCTACTCTGTCGCGCAGAACAGCTATGTCGACTGGTACGGTCGCGTACGTCTTGAACCGGCTGACTTCCTCACCGGCACAGCCAGCGTAGTGACGACCTTGGTGTTCGAGGCCGAAGGTGAAATAGGACTGGTATAATGGCCACTCAATCTATAACTCCGGCAGAGATGCACACTCTGCTGGAGATGGTGATCAACTCCCCCGTGGGCAGCTACATCAACGCGATGCAGCGGCAGCCCCTTGTGAACAAGTTCGTCGAACTGCACAACCGCGTGCAGGCCGGAGCCCGCATAGACGCGCTGGACCCGGCTGAGGTTAGTGCGGTTGACGTACTTCGTGTCGCGAAGCTCGCACAGACGGCGCCCGCGCAGCCCGGAAACGCAGGCCCTGCCGCGCACTCCGATGGTGTCGTAGCCCCCCAGGCGGCTCAGCCCGTGAAGTGATAGAGTCATGGCATCATGACTCTCTTAAAAATTGACAACTTCTCGGGACTTGCACCGCGCTTCTCGGCTCGCCTGCTGCAACAGAATCAGGCAGTTACGGCCGCGAACGCGAAGTTGCTTTCCGGCGAGCTGCGAGGTTACTGTGAACCGACGGTCATCTACGATTTCAACCAAGCCGAACTCGGGTATAACATCGCCCGGGCTTTTCGGCTCCCGGCATCTGTGGACGCCCCGATCCCCATCGGAGCGGACGACGAGTGGATCGGCTTCCCCGACCCAGGCGTCGACTTCGTCCGAACCCCCGTCCTCGAAGACAGCTTCGAGCGCTACTACTGGACCGGCGACGCCACCCTCACCCCCTTCGGTGGGGCGCCCGCCTACAATACCCGGGCTCGAATCAACGCAGGTGACGCACCGTGGGTACTCGGCATCCCAGCCCCTACTGTCGCCCCGACCATCGCGCCCCCGGCCGCCACCGCCGACGAGTCCGAAACCCGCGCCTACGTCTACACATTCGTTTCTGCCTACGGCGAAGAAGGGGCTCCGTCCCCGCCAACGCTAGCGACCGGCAACACTGAGGGCGCGTGGGACCTCAGCGGTATTCAGACGGCCGTCTCGAACCCGACGTGGTACAACCTCACGACGACACGCATTTACCGCTCGCTTGCCGGGTCCTATTTTTGGGTGGCGGACATTGCGTACGGGACGTCCACCTACATCGATACTGCCCTGGATGAGGACGTCGGCCTCAACTACACCATCCCGTCAATCTACTACAACCCGCCGCCCGCGACCTTACAGGGAATCGTGGCGCACCCGGGCGGATTCTTGGTGGGCTTCTCTGGTCGAGACCTGTGGATGTCGCAGCCCTATGAGCCACACGCGTGGCCTGTGACGAACATCCAGACGTGTCAAACAGAGATCGTGGGGCTCGCGATCTACAATAACTGCATCCTGATCATGACAACTAGCCACCCCTATTTTGCGGAGGGTATGAACCCGGCGAACGTCACGCTGCAGAAGTTGGATTCGATCGATCCGTGCGTGAGCCGACGCAGCATTGCGACGACTGTCAACGGTGTCTACTACGCGAGCCCGCAGGGAATCATTCTCAACACCGGCGGCTACACGCAGCTCGTGACTCGGAATCTGTTCACGCGGCAAGAGTGGCGGGAATTCTTCAGCCCGACGACCATCTACGCGGTGCCATACGGCGTGGAGTACGTCGCTTTTGACACCACGGCCTCCGGCTTCATCTTCAGCCCTACAGACCCTACTACGCCCCTGTCCACTACGGACCGCTTCTCGAACGTCGAGGCGATTCAGATCGACGCCTACTCCGGCGACGTCTACCTCGTCACGAACAATCAGGTGCAGCTGTGGGACCCGCTCAATACGACCCCTTTGGAGTACACCTGGACTTCGAAGACGTTTGACCTTCCAAAGCCGGTCAACATGGGTGCGATGCGTTTGAAGTTCAACGCCGGCGTCATTGCCGTCAGCCCGGCCATGTTGGCGCTGTACACGGCCTACAACGCCCGCCGCATCCTCAGCCCGCTGAACACCATCAACGGCCCGGTTATCAATGGCATACGCACTCTGCAGGAGCCCGGGTTCTCTGACCCCGCTGGCTATTCTCCGCCCCCCGAGATGCGCAACCCTATTGGGGGCTCCGAGCTGTATGAGATGTCGCAGCTCGAAAACGTGACCGCCGGGGCTACGGTTATCGTTTATTGCCGTGATTTGATATCATCCGCCTGGATCGAGCTGTTCAATGGCGCCCTGCGAACCGAGCGAATCTACCGGCTCCCGGCGGGTATCAAGAGCGACGGCTACTACGTTACTCTCATTGGGAACACACCTGTTTACTCGCTGGCGATCAGCGAGACCGCGAAGGAGTTACAGAGCACATGACAACCCCAGCCCTTCCGATAGTGGTGAAGGCCGCAGCCGTCGCAGTTCCGGTCGCTGCTGCCGCAACTGTAGCTGCTGAGCCAGCGGCTGTTTCATGGTTCGCTGCCAACGCTACGGCGATCTTTAGTTTGGCGGGCACCACACTCGCCGCTGTTTTTTCTGCTGTTGCAATGTGGTTCGGGAATAAGAACCACAATTTGGCGACGACGATCAGTGTCAACACAGACGGGCGTTTGACTGCAATGACGGGCGAGATGTCTGGTATGACCGCCGAGATTGCAGCCCTTAAGGCTGCTGCGCTGACCGCCACTGCTGTTGCTGCCGCCAAGGAAACTGAGACTACCAAAGCTGCTAAGGTCGCCGCTACTGCGGCCGAAGTTGCTGCTGCCGCCACTGTCGTTGTAGCTGCTCCTGTGCCGCCGGCCGCCTAATGGACGCTCGCCTCATATCCGATCTCAATTTGGCGGAGGGCCGGGAGCTGACTGCCTACACGGATGGCCTTGGTAACTGGACTATCGGCGTTGGTCATCTGCTGGATCAGTCTCGCGACTGGTCGCACTACACAATCTCGCCGGTGCAGTCCGACGCATACCTTCAATCCGATTTAATGATCGTGCAGGGTGAGTGCAACGGGCTGCCCGAGTGGCGCATGCTCAATACGCCGTGCCGGCAGAACGCCGTTCTTGAATGCGTCTTCAATCTAGGGATCAAGCATTGGACAGCCGAGTTCCCTCGGGCGCGAGCTGCGATTCAAACGCAGGATTGGCAGGCGGCGCACGATCACTTGATTGCTTCTCCCGAGTGGGTCCTCGAAGTTGGTCGGGGGCGCGTTGTGCGGATTGCGGACTACCTGCTCTGGGGTGCCTACCCGGGAGTGGTGGTATGACAGGCCCCGAAATAACCGTCGATGGGGTGGCCGTACCCAATGTGGGCACGATCGTGCCAGCTAATATCGTGGTAGCGCACCACATTGCTGCGCTTGTGGTGTTGATCGGATACGGCGGGTTGTTCATGTGGTACATGATCTACACAACTCTGATTTTCGTGCACCTGCCGCTTGCGTCACAGACGCCGATTTTTACCGCGTGGGTTGGCGGAACTCAGACAATGATGGCTGGCCTTGCCGGCCTAATTTTTAAGTTCTATACTGATGCACGTTACGGAGATCGACACTAATGCTCAGCCTTATTCCGTTCAGAGATTGGGTCTACCTCGGCATCATTGCCGTGCTAGTTATTGGCGGTATTACGTTCACCGTTCATGAGCGCCACATCGGCGAGCAGAAAATAGAAGCCGCTGATGCGCGCGCTAAGAGCGCCCTCGATGCGGAAGTCAAAACGCAGACTGCTACCTTACAAGCCGCAGCTGACAAAGCTGCTGGAGATCGCGATGCTACTCAGAAAAGTTTCGATGCTTACGTTGCCGCTCACCCTGTTGGTGCTGTGTTCGTGTGCCACAACCCGAACAACGGCGGTAGCCGACTGCCCGCAGCCTCCCGCCCTGGAAGCAGCGGCGCGCGTGCCGGCGCCGGACCCGCAGCTGTTTCCGAAGTGCCTGCAGGAAGCCCTGCAGTCGACATCAGTTCCGCTCTCAGCACCATCGTGCGAGCAGCTGGCCGACTGGCTGGATTCGACCGAGAACTCCAAGAAGTAATCCCCCATGCCGACGGTAAGTAGACAGCAGCAGAAAGCTATGTTCGCCGCGGCGTCTGGGCACAGCACGCTCGGCATACCGCAGGGTGTTGGCAAGGACTTCGCCAATGCCGACATTGCTCGCGCGGCCCGCCAGCGTAGCTCGACGTTGCCGCAGCGCAAGCCGGCCTTCATGCGGCGCAGTGGATAAGCTGATCGTCAACGACCCGCGAACGCAGGCGTGGATGCACGCGCGCTCCGGCCTTCCTCGACAGTTCGACTTTCACAGCATAGCCCGCGAAGTCGATGGCGAGATCGTAAGCGCCTTCGGATTCGATAGCTTTCAAGAGAAGTCCTGTGCTCTGCACACTGCCACTGAGCGGCCGTATACCCGCGCGCTTCTGCAGGAAGTCTTCTGGACGATGTTCTGTCAGTGGGGATACGAGCGCTGTTATGCTATCATCCAGACGTCGAACGCTAAGTCATTGAATCTTGGTCGCCGCCTCGGCTTCAAAGCGGTAGGTGAGACGCCGGATCTCTGGTTCGGGGTTCTAATAAAAAAAGACTGTAAGTGGGTAGCACCACTGGAGAAACAGCGATCATGTCAGGCGGACCGACTCCCCCATCAGCCCCTTCACTAGGCACCCAGATCGGGCAGGCCAACCAGACGTTCGGGACCGCTACTGCCAATAGCGCCCAGGCGACCAATGCCGCGAACGCGTATAACACAAACGCCAACGCGAACCTGCAGTCGACGCTTGGCACGACGAACGCCAACGCTTCGTCGATCAGCAATCAAGCCAACTCGAATATGAATTCGTACGCGCAGAACTTTCAGCCTCTGCAGGCGCAGGAAGCTCAGCAGGCGTCGTCGTATGGCTCCGACGCAAACATCAAGAAACTGCAGGGTCAGGCGATCGGCAACGTCAATGCGGCCAATCAAGCCGGCCAGCAGAACAACGCCGCTGCCCTCGCGGCCGAGGGTGTAGATCCCGCAAGTATCCACGGTGGCGCAATACAGGCTGCTGGCAATGTACAAAATGCCGCCACCGCGGCCAACGCCGGCACGCAAGCCGGCATTCAAGGCCAGCAACAAGCATTCAACATGGCGAACACCGCCAACACTCTCGGTATGGGCGTGGGCGCAGCCGGGACCTCGGGAGCCGCCACCGGCGCGCAGATCGCGCAGGGCGGTCAACAGTCTGCGAACCAGACAGGCGCGACCGGAGTGCAGAACCTCTCGGGAGCGAACTCGATGCTGGGCGTCGCCAACACGGCGAATCAGAACTCGATGTCCGGCGTGCAGGATCAGTTCCAGGATCAGCAGACGTCTTACCAGGACGCTGCTGCCGCACAGGCCGCTCAGATGCAGCAGATCGGTCAGGTCGCTGGCATGGCCGCCATGATGGAAGAGGGCGGACCTATCACGTTCACGCGCGGCATTCCTGTATTTGCGAACGGCGGTGTGGTGGACAACTACAGCTACGTGCCGCCTCCGTTCCCGCAGCCTGCTCGTCCGCGCAATGTGCCGAACGCTACGCGGTTCTTGGCTGGCGGCAAGACTACGGACTACGCCGCGGGCGGACAGGTCATGCAGAAAGGCGCGCTTCCTACCAGCCCCATCCCGGGCTCGACTGACACGAAGCCCGCGCTTCTCACGCCGGGAGAGTTCGTCATGCCGCGCGACGTCGTGCAGCATTTGGGCAATGACCACTTCCATCGCTTGATTGACAAGACACGCGAGAAGGCGAATCTGCGCCGCGCGATCCCGATCCACCACCCTCCTCACGTGAGCATGCAATAACATGGGCGCAGGTGCAGGAATTTTAGCGGGGGCTGCTGGCGCAGCCGGCGCCATGTCTGGCGGGTCGAGCCCGCTTGCACAGGCGGCTATGAAGGGCATCAGTGGAATGATGAGCCCCGGTGGTTCGCCTGCGGGTCCTGCCGGGAACGGTGTCGTCAACAATAACCTGACTCCTCAGATGGGCGACGCCAACGCAGGCGCCGACTTGAACTCCGCGACCGCGTCGACAGGTCTTGCTGCTATGGCTGGTGGCGGCCCAGTGCCGTCGCATCCGATGTCGCACCCGGATCATCCTCTGTGGCCTTTGCTACACCACGTTTCTGGAGCCGGCGGTGGTAGGGGAGACATCCCACCGCAGATGGGCATCCCCACTATGAAGCCGCCCACGCTACAGCAACCGCCGCAGAAGGAGCCTAGCTTCACGCAGACCGGGATGACTCAAATGTCCAAGGGCGGTGTTGTGACGCCTGTCAGCAAGATGCCGCCAACCGGCCCGCTGCCGGCGAACTTTGGCAGCGCGCGCAACTATCAGGGTGGTGGCCCGGTGATTGGTATGAACTCTGGTGCCATGACTCGTCACCCCGCGTTTATGCGTGGTGCGATCCAGGCTTCCCCCGGTCGCTCCATGGGGCAAGGCATCACGCCAGCGTCGGATGAAGGGCAGATGCTCACCATGGACGGCGGCGGCTCTGTGCCTGATCCGCAAGCCGCGGCGAAGAAAGCCTACTTCGTTCACGGCGGCGGTCCGGAATCTGGTGTTCCTGTGGTGCTAGGCCACGCTGCCGGCGGTGTGGTCGAGGGCTACGATGACGGTGGTCAGGTTGGTTCTCTTGGTATGCCGCCAGCTGGTACGGCGTGGACTCCTATGCAGCCGGCTCAGTCGGCGTCTAACAACGGGATGACCCGCGGCACTGGTTTCGTCGGTGGCATGGGAGAGGGCATGGGTGTGATGAAGAACATCCAGGACAACTGGCGTCAACACGAAGCCCGTAACTCTATTGAAGATGCGCAGAGCACTCAGGAGAAGGCTCAGCGGGATGCTTATCGTCAGGCCAACGGACTTCCAACAGACGACGAACAGCAGAGCGGTGGCGGTGTCATGGGTGCTGTTCACGATCACGTGAGCAAGTTTTTCGACATGCTTCATGGGAAGTCCCTAGATGACAAAGCGAATATCAATACTCAACCTCTCGGCGGGTCGACTGTCGCCGGCCAAGGGCAAGCCATCCAAGCGCCCGTTCAGCCAGCAGCCTCGTCCCCGCCTGCACCGGCCCAGCCCGGGGCTGCGCCCCCTGCTCAAGTTCCCGGAGCCGGCGCCGCGCCGCCCGGCGCAGGTGGTCCGCCTCCCGGCGCCGCGCCGCCCGCGCCTCAAGGTCCCGCCCCCGGCGCCGCGCCGCCCAGCGGTGCTGCACCTGTCGCAGGAGTGCAAGGTGCGCCCGCAGGACAAGGGGCCGCGCCTCCGACGGCCGCCCCGAGCACGCCTGCTGGTGTTGCCGCGAAAACGAACCAAGGGGCAATAGCCTCCGGAGCTGACCCCGCGCAGGCGCAAGCATCCGCAACTGCTGCCGGCGACGCTGCCGCGACGCTGAAACCAGGATCGACGCCAGCTCAGGTCCCTGGACAGGCCGGCACGCCTGAGTCTTTGACCCACAAAGATTGGGAGGATATGGAAGCCGCCAAGTGGAAAGCAGCTCGTGCTGCTACGAACGCCGGCATGGACGGCAATCAGGTCTATCAGTCAATGACGCAGCTGCAGACGGCACACTTCCAAGGTCAATATTTGAAGTGGATCGGGAGCGCCACGACTGCGTTGCAGAGTGGCGATCAGGATCAGGTTGAGAAGTCACTGAAGGCTGCAAGCTATTATCTTCCAAACGGTAAGCCGCTTGAGCTGCATAAGGCGACGGCTGATGAAGCGACGACTAATAAAGTCGCGCCTGGCACTTTCATTGTCGACAACCCGTTCTATGGTATGCCTGGACACAGCAACCCCAACGAGCCGAAGCAGGTTCCTGTCACTCCTATGACACTGGCTGCGATGGGACAGGCCGCGCAGGACCCGGTTGCGTTTGGCACCGGTATGCAGGGCATGTACAAGATGGGCGTCTCGGCTCAGTCTGACCTCATGAAGGCGCAGGGTGCTCTCGGAGTTGGCCAAGGTCGCGTGCTGCAGGGACAGGCAGCGTTCGGGAAGATGCTCGACGATCAGGCGCGCACTCCGTCCGTCATTGGCGATACCAAAGCACAAGCTGATCTGCGAGAAGCGCAGTCCGGCTATTACCGTGACAAGGCTACCAACACTGGCGGCGGGGTGAAGATAAAACCGTCTGACGTGGTGAAAGCCCAGCAGAATGCATCTCGTGTTGTGGATGACGAGTCTCAGGGGCAGCAGGTGACAACGCCTGCGTTGATCCCAGATCCGTCAGACCCGACAGGGAAGATGATGATGGCGAACCCGCACGGCAACCAGCCATACCGCGACCCGAAAAATATCAATCCGCTGTACGCCGGCCTCAGTGCGGCAGACCGCGGACAGGTGAAGGCATACGCTGGCGAGATCGCTGCCGCCAACGTGAGTTCCGGTATGACGGCCCAGGAAGCGGCCGAAGCTGGTGCTCGTCTCGTGGCAGAAGACAAAGCTGCAGCCCGCAACGGCGGCAATCCTACAACGCACATCAATCCTCAGACCAAAAATCCTGAGAAGAACGTCGTCACCTATATGGCGAAAGGGAACGATGGAAAAGATCACGCCGCCTTCCGTGTGTGGGCGGACGGCCATTACATTCATGGGTGGACTACGGCCAACGTCAGCTCTGATGACGGCGCAGGTCCTGCTATCGAATCTGGCGGAGGCAAGTCCAGTGGTGAGGGCGGTTCGGGTGATTCCGGCGACGACTCCACTGAGAATTCTGTAGTCAACGGAGGGTAAAATGGCCGATCCCACCGGCGCCCCTCCTCCGCCGCCCACCGCGGCCGAAACCGGGATTGATCCGGGTATAGTCCAGCAGCTTCAAACAGCCGGCGATGCTGAGTATCGCCGCGCTGTAGCGAGCGGCGGTGAGTCCGCGTCTCGTCACGCCATGGGTGGCGGCCCTCCTCCCCCTACCGCTGCTGAAGCTGCTGCGCCCGGTGGCCCACCCGCTTCGCCTTCATCTAAAGCGGCTACGCGTTCTGTTAGTCCTGAGATCGCGTCTACGGTATCGAGCGCCGCAGCACAGCGCGGTGTTGATCCCGGCGACGCGAATGCATTGATGATGACAGAAAGCGGCGGCAATCCTGATGCCGTCAACACAAACAAAAACGGCACGCGCGACCACGGCCTATTTCAAATCAACGATACCAACATCCACCCGGGTGAGGAAGACAACGCCTTAGATCCGACATGGAACACAGGGCGCGGATTAGACCTGTATAAAGCGGGTCTTGATAGGTTCGATGGTGATCCAGCGATGGCTGCCTACGCCTATAATCATGGCATGGGCGCCGCTGAAAAGGTCGCCCCCGGAGCAGCACGTCAAGATCCTTACGTCAGACGGTTCATGGCTAATCGATCAACGGACGATCCCAATCAGTCGGCGACACAATCCCAATCTTCCGCACCGCAAGGCGCGCAAGGATTCCCTGATCACGTAGGTGGTAACTACGCCCCGCCACCGACCGCTGCTGAAGGTGCGCCCGATGCGCCGACCGCTGCCGAAGCTGCTGTGCCGCCCGGCGCGCAAGGAGATACGCCGCCGCATGTTCAGCCACCAATAGTTCCATACGGTAAGCCGCAGGACCCCGGCTTCTTTGGGTTCATGAAGGCTCTGGTGCAGGGCTCCGTGCCCGAAGTCTCCGGCGTTCCGTTCCGCATGGTTGGCGGGGCGGCCCACATCGCCACTTTGGCTACAGGCGCAGTCGCAGATACAGTTGACGCTGCGTGGAGTTCGTTGACTGGTAAAGAGACTCATGCGGTTGCCGACCCCGTGTTTTGGTTCGATCAGCATATTCTCAAACCAGGGATTGAGCGATGGACTCCAAAGGAGGGATCGTTCGTTGGAGACGAGGGGTCTGGCGCTGTAGCACATGGTCTCGGCGGTGCCGGTGAGATGGTTTCCTATGGACGGATGGGGCTGCCCGGACTGAGCCTCATGGTGGGCAACTCGTTCTTTCATTCCGTCACTGACAACATCGACAAAGGGATGGACACCAATGCTGCGATGACTGATGCAACCGTGGATGCGCTTGCCAGTCTTGCGCAGATGAAGATCATCGGGTCTGATTTCTTTAAGGGCGTGGCCAAGTCAGTTCCGACCGCAATGATCCGCCGCGTGCTGACTTCTATCCCTGCAACGGCTGTGATTGAATTTGGTAAAGACCTGACGAAGAAAGCTGCGTTTGCGTTCAACGGGAACGAGAAAGAAGCTAATGACATTGACCTCACGAAGGGTGTGTCCACCGCGTCGACTTATATTGAGGACGCCATCTACTCGATCTTCATGCCGCAGCACACAGCTGCAGTTGCTGGTACGAAGCCCGGTCCCGGCGGTCCGCCTCCCCCGAAGCCGGCTGATGTCGCTCCGAAACCAGTAGCGGACAAAGACATTCCGCCGCCTCCGCCGGACAGCGTCTCCGCTGCACCCTCTAAGGCACAAACGAGTGATCGAAATGTACCCCAGGGGGTGCCGGATACACCGTCCGCTGAGCCCGCAGCGCAGATTCGTTCGCAGCTTGTAGACATGCGAAACCCCGCTACACCGCGCCGCGGCGTGCTGATATCCAATGACACGCGTCAGCATTTGTCTGATCTTCCGCCCGACCACGAAGACGCTCAGCCCGTGCGCAATCAGATCATGCAGGCGCAGACCCAGAACCGTACTGTGGATATTCCCGATGTCGGTATGTTGATCCTCAAAACTAAGGGTGACGCTGTGAAGGCGCGCACGCAGCTTAAGACCGAGGACCCGCAGCTTGTGGTCGGTCGATACACCGACGCCGGCAACGGTAAGACTACAGCTCAGACGGCGGTGGTCCAGGGGCGTGAGGTCAGCAATGGTGCAATCACGACTGAGCGTGCTGTAGCACCCGATGCCGTCGGAGCTGCGCGGCAGAGCATGCTTGACCAGGGCAAGATCCCTATCGTCACTACGCCCGAGGGTGTGATTCAGGAGCGCACCTCCGCAGTAAATGCGGAGAAGGAAGAGGCTGCCTCTGTTGGCGCACCCGGCTTCGAGGAGCAGGAGCGCCGCGTCGCAACCGGTGAGGGAACTCGTCGATCGACAGATGCCGCCAACGCGAAGCTCGTGGCAGCCCGCGCAGCAGTAGAGCCCGCGCCTGGCGCTGTTCATAGTCCTGAGCAGCTTGCACAGGATCGTGAGGACGCAGCGTCCGGACCGGTGCCAGCTGGTCACGACGCCGAGATCGACCAGATCGCCCGCGAGGAGGGCGTCAGCGCTCGACAGGCTACGAAGATATGGCGGCAGCGGAATCCTACGGAGGGCGCTACGCCGAAGGAAACGGCCCCTGCTCCTGATACCGGTCGCACCGAGCCAGCGGCGCCTGCGGGCTCTCAAGAGCCCGTTATTGCCTCCAAGGTGCCCGATAAAGCACAGGAGGGCATGTTCAAGACAGATTCTGGTAAAGAGGTCCCGGTTCACATCATGGGAGAGGCTTCCGGCGGGAAGCTCACCGTGCGCCCTCTGGACGATAGCGGCATGCCCGGCCCCGGGTACGACGTCCCCGCGGAGCGCGTTCGTACCACAACCTTACCTGCAGAGCCAAGGCACGAAGCGGAGCCGCCGAAGACGACCGGCACCCCGCTTGAGCAATTGCCCGGCGCATTGAAGACGCACGAGAAGCAGGAGGCCGCCGCCCCTGGGCGGAAGAATGCGACCAATCTCAAAGAGCGACAGGACAATGCGTCTGCTTTTGCGACAGTGCTAAAGGCCGCAGCCAGCGAAGCCCGCAAACAGGTGACGTCGAGCGGTATCGCCGTCGGCGCAAAGATGGATGCAGCTGAGCGCGCGCTCGACGCCGCCAGCAAAGCGATCGGGCTCACTAACAAGTCGAAGGAAGCGACGGACAAGGGTCAGGGGACTGGGCATGCGCTGATCACCGCGCGCGTCAAAGAGATGCACAAGGCCGCTCGTCAGTTGCTGGACATCGCGCAGCCCGGGGACGAGACACGGGAGCCGGAGGCAGCGCGCAAGCCCGTGAAGCCCGTGCAGTCCGCGGAGGAGAAGCTCGCCGCTAAGACAGCGAAACAGAAGCCGATTTATAGGACAGACGCGCAGGAAGCAGCCACCAACGCAACTATGGTGGGGCTGAACAAGTCAGCTCATGAGATAGAGGCGCCCGGCGACGTGATGCTGGGCAACGATAAGTTCATCTCTGAGGCTGCTGCGGTCGCGGCAGTTAAAGCCGAAGTTGAAGCTGGACGTGTGCGCCCTGTGCCGTTTCAGATTATGGACAGTCTGAATATATCCGGACGAGATACTACCCGCGTGCTGGAGAAAGCGGGATACGGAGAGGCTAAGGTAGAGAAGCCCGCACCGAAACCGAAGCAGAGCCCTGGCGCTGACAAAGTTGCGACTGCAAAAGAAGCTGATAGGGCGAAGACTCTGATACAGCGCGCCATCGAGGCGAAACCGGAGGACCTCGGGAAGGCGCAAGACGCGTTGACGCAGCACATCCACGAAGTCGCTACGCGGCTCGGCCATCCGGCCGATCAGATCGCTGCTGCCGTGGACGCTTACCTGCGTCACGTCACGGACATGCGTGAGGAGGCCCGTGTTGGCGGACATTCTGACGAAGAGGAGCCCGACGATGAGATCTCGGATCAGCAGCGCAAGGAGCTAAGCAGTGGGGCAGGCTTCTCGCGCGTGTACCGGCCGAGCACTACCTCCGGCTTAGGGCGGGCCATGCTGAACCGGTGGCATCAGTCGACTATGGCGGCCGGCAAGGCCATGGACGACCTGGGGACGAGCCTGCGTCAGTCCGGTATGCTGGATAAGATGAAGGCAATGCGTGACAGCGGCCTTCCTATGTCGTTCCACGACATCCTTGATCACTTGATTGACCACGCTCGAACTCCCACCGGCAACGGGGATCTTCGCCAGCGGCTTCTCGCGCTGCGCGACAAAGTGCCGGACGTGCCGACGTTCATCCAGTCGACGACCGTCAATCCGAATACTTTTGAGGCTATGGGATCGGTCATAAAGGGGATGTTCGTCGGCGCTCGCGACGCCCCCTCGATCCAGCTGCGGCTGAACGACGGAGAAGATGCGACTGGCCGGCGTGGGACGACCGGCTACCAGTTCATCAACACGATCCTTCACGAGGGTGAGCACGCAGCGACTCTATACGAGACGCACAACAACCCCAACGGAAAGATGGCGACTCAGCTGCGCTCGGCCTTGTCTATTCTTACCAACCGGTTGGCCGTCAAATATGGCCCGGATCTCTATAGCCACATCAACCATCTGCAGACTGGTGATATCACCAACAGCTATATACCAAACGACGGACGGTTCTCGCACCTGTACGGCCTGAAAAACATCGACGAGATGATGGCTGAGCTGCACAGCAATCCGAAGTTTTTGGAAGAAGTGATTCGGTCCGAAGACCACGCGCAGCCCGGGGAGGAGATCCCTCCTCCGCGGAAGGGTATCCCCGGCTTGCTGATGAAAATAGTCAAAGCGATCGCAGACCACATGGGATACAAAAACCCCGAGCTGGCGCTGCACATCATGGATCTCGCCCAGGATACGGCGGCGACTCAGAGTGTGAATTTCCCGGAGTATTACGGAACCGGGACGTTCCATCTATCGACCATGAATCATGACCCTGAGTTTATACGAGCGATGGCGCAGCAGGGTGGGCGGACGATCTCTATGGACGAGCATGCCGCCGCGCAGTCGCACGACATCGAGGAAGAGAGGGGCACGCTGCTGGGGGCGCCTAAGATCATACGAGCGCAGGGCGCAGTCAATGAAGCTGTGGGCGGCGATGGTGGTAGCGCTGTGCGCAATGGACTGCACGCGTTGGGGAACAGCAAAGCCGTCGACCTGGGGCGCAAGGCGGTGTTCGCTCTTAAGTCCGTGGGACAGATTCTGCGCGATAGCAAACGCTTCTTTGGTCATGACGACGGGACGAACCCTATCAATCAGTTGCGGCAGGCAGAGTGGGATCGTAACTCGCTCGCGCACAAAATGCGGACAGTATCGAACCCCGTCGTCAAAGCATGGATGCGATTATCCAACGCGGATAATCTGGCAGTCAGTGGGCTGTTGCGCGATACGTCGTTGTGGAAGATCGACCCGCGCGAAGCCGCGGATCAGCAGCTCGCTATTGCCAGCAAGCGTGCTGGATTCGCGGAACGGCACGCTGAGATGCAGGGACGATATGCGGGTCTCTCTACGGCCGCGGAGCGCGTCTTCAATGACGCTCTTACTTCGAGTAAGACTATGCGCGCCATGCAGCGCCGCGCAGCAGTGGACACGGCCGTTGAGGGGTTTGACCTGACCGTGGATGAGAACCAGCGGCGCCTGTTGGCCGGCGCCAAAAACTCCGGGGACTACGATCGGCTGATCGGCCCTGGCAAGCTGATCGACGTTGGGGAGCACAACAAGAAGCTCGCCGATGCGTTGAAGTCGTGGGTTGGCTCAGACATTCAGGGTGAATACGTTCACCTCGGTCGCCAAGGTGAGTACGTTGTCAAAGCGACTCAGGAGTCTCCGGACACCGGGAAGGTGTTTCCCACCCAGAAGGCGGCCGAAGAATTTGCGGAGCAGACTCGACAGGTCTCACCGAACTCGACCGCAGAGGCCGAGTTCCGCGGCGGCAAGTGGGTAGTGGACTACAAGATTGACCACGTGTCGTTCCATCAGGGGCGCACTGAGGCTGAGAAAGCGCGTGCTGCTGTTCGCGCCGCGGGATATGAATCGCCGCCGGTGTCGACAAAAGTGTATGACCATGAACAAGCGAAGTCCCTTACGCCTGGAATGCAGGAGTTAATGACGTCGGCGATCCACAAGATCGAGCGAGGCGGGGCTGACAAAGGAACTGCCGCGCTAGTGGATTCCCTGCACAGCGCCTACCTGCAGATGGAAGCGCAGCGTAGCGCGAGTGCCGGTTCGCAGTTGACGCGTAAAGGGTTCTCCGGTGTCAAGGCCAAGGACATGCGGCAAAACTTTGCTGACTACAGCTCCAGCACGATATGGCACGCATCGCAGCTACGCACGATGTTCCAGAAAGCTGAGGCGATGGCCCGTCTGCGCACGATGGCTAAGGATGAGAACATCGATCAACCCACTGCATACAAGCGCGGTGAGATCGTACAGACCCTCGGCGCCCGCGCAGCCAGCGACGCGCAGATGAACACGAGCGGCGCGTTTAACCGCACTACCGGCCGCCTTGGATTCTTGGCGTACCTGACGTCGCCCGCGCACGCCGCGATCTGGATGACGCAGAATTTCACGACGACCATCCCCGGCCTGGCCGGTGAGCATGGGCAAGCAAAGGCGTGGAGCGCGATGTCTAAAGGCATGGGGGCCGTGACATGGCCGGCGGTGCGGACAGCTGCGCGTGAGCAATTTAGCCGGGACCCGACGCCGGAGGGCATACAAGAAGCGATTCAGAAAGCTATCGCCTCCCACCCCACGATGGGTAAATGGGCGGACGCCATCAAAACACTGCACGAGCGCGGTGTGATCAGCCACGGATACGCGAACGAACTCAGTGAGATCGCGCGCGGCACAGGACCGTACACCCTCAAAGTTATGGACTACGCCCGCATGCTGCCGACGATGGCGGACGCATTCAACCGCACGAGCACGGCGCTCGCGTCGCTGGAACTCAACAATGGGGATCTCGGAAAAGCCGCGGACGACGTGGAGAAGTACCACGCGGACTACTCCGCTGCCAATAAGCCGAGGGTCTTCCAGGCGTTCAATCGGATACCCGGCGGCAACACAATCACGATGATGAAAACTTACGTGCAAGCGATGGCGCATTTGACGTACGGAAACATAGCGGAGGTGATCAAGGGAGCTGGGGGCGACACCGACCAGAAGGCTCGGTCGTTGCAGGCAGCGAAAACTTTAGGCGGGATGGCGATTGGGCAGGCGTTATTTGCGGGTGTGTATGGCGCGGTGGGGCTGGAGCCTGTGCGGCTTCTGTTCTACGCGTACCACAAGATATTTGATCAGGAGGGAGAAACGTGGGACATGAAGAATGCGATCCATGGATGGCTCACGGATACGTTCGGCCAAACGGCGGGTAACTCGCTCGCGCGCGGGCCGATCGCGGACGCGTTGGGAGTGGATGTGCAGGAGCGCATGGGCCTTGCGAACCTGGCGTTTCATGATCCGCCAGACCTGCTGTCGCTAGACAAGGACTCGTGGAAGAATTTCGTCAATGACGAGAGCGGAGCGTTGGTTCAGCTTCTTGGAAATAACGTCATGGGCTCGATGGGGGAATTGCTCAATGGCAATATTTTGGGGGCGATCAACAAAGCTGTGCCTGTGAAGATGTACCAGGACGGAGTGAAGGCCCTGGAGATGGCGCGAACTGGGAAGTTGAATAGCGGGGGGGTGCCAATCACGCAGCCGTCCGGGTTGGACGCTGTGAAGAAGGTGATTGGCTTGCAGCCGGCGAGTGCAGCTGATGCGACAGAGAAAGGACACGTGAGCACAGAAATTACGAAGGGGCAGGCCCTCGCCCGCACGGCGATCATCCGTGCCATCGTCAATGCATCGACCAATGACGAAAGGACTGCGGCGTACGAGCGGAAGAATAGCTTCAACGAGCGCAATCCTGGGGCGACAATTAAGCAGGGTGAGATACGCGGTACTGAGAAGCGTGATATGAAGATTGAAAACAACGTGCCGTCAAAGAACCAGCAAGTGCAGCAAGCCACGCGCTGGGATAGACCTTAGCTCATTTCTTTTTTGATCTCAGCCACTGTGCGGTTGGGGTCCATCCAGTATGTCTGATCTTTCCAGCATATAGAACGCAGCACCGTTGTCCCTGTGCGTATCTTCTTCATGACGACTACATCTGGGAGCGCCTTGCGCACGAACTCTCGGACGTCGTAGCCGGAGTATGTCTTGCCGGTCTCGGAATGCAGGAACTGCCTGATTTTTTCGTTCGAGACAACGGCGCGGTCGAACGGTGCGTCGCCGTCGCGCGCCGCTGCTGTTAGGATCTGCACTTCTTTGATCTGTGACTTGTCAACCATCACGAGTTTGGCGCCGGTCATTGGCGGTGAGTCGTGCGGGCTGTATCCAGTGAGGTCGACCTGGCTGAAGTACCACCGCAACACACCTGGGCCGCGCGGTGAATTCATCCACCTATACAGCAGAGTGAAGAAGGGCTTCTTCGCGATCGGATCACTTGGCGGGACGTGCTCGTATACACCCCACCGGCGTTCTTTGTCGGATGCTAGGCTCATAGCGTCTTTGTAATTAGAAGTAGCCGTTACGAACACCCTGTTGGGGATCTCAAATGGCGACATGAATTTCGGGTGTACCTCTAGCACGGACCCGACCACCAAGTTCTTGAGGGAGTTCGCTATATCGTCGCTGTCCCACTTGCCGTTCACATGGATCTCGTCGAAGTACAGCAGGTGTTTGTTGCCGGCGTAGCTATTGTAGGCGCCGCGCAGCGTCTTGTTGCTGACCAGCTGTGAGTTGGCGTAGCCAACCAGGCGTCGTGGGACCTCATGCGCTAGCGTTGTCTTGCCTGTGCCGGGCGGCCCGATGATCAGCGGCGCGGACTCAATCTTGATCTCCGGACGCTGAACCAGGTGGCCGTAGGACTGCCTCAAATACTGGCTGAATTGCTGGTCCTCCGGCCTCGGGAACATGTAGGCCCAGAACATATCGAGCATCGTGATCTCCGCCGGCAGCGCTGGAATCATCTGCGGGGGCGCGGTATAGCGGTTCACGTAACTGGTTCCTCCTTCGCTGTAAATCGATGGCGCCGTCGGGTGGAAGCCCGGCGACTGGACTGTGTATTTGACGCCGTACCGCCGCATGATCAGGGTCGCGTTGGTCGGCACATGGTTGGCGTTCAGCGGCATATAGCGGGTGAGCAGGTCGTCGATGACCCGCGACGTCAGCATAGCCCGCTTGGTCATTGAGTAGAAGATGCCTTCCTGCTCTGTGATAATCACGAACTCTCCGGCGAGGTAGTTGACGGCTTCCTGCATGTTGAACCTGCTGCGTCCAGTCGAGTTGACCGTGTGCTGTGCGGCGATCATCAACGGATCAGATACGACGGCGTTGGTTATTACCGGCGTCTCTTCTTCATCTTCGACGGTCGCCGTCGCGACTTGCTCGGCGAGACTTGCGGGCATCGCGGGCGTAACGGGCAGCGAGACTCCGGCTGGCACGTAGC
>Ga0075522_10000585_pt1 | contig 26740 bp, 22 predicted proteins | sample NGEPerA_FD_74796 | JGI IMG/M metagenome (GOLD analysis project Ga0075522, IMG submission 74796) | Arctic peat soil microbial communities from the Barrow Environmental Observatory site, Barrow, Alaska, USA - NGEE PermafrostL2-A | ecosystem: Environmental > Terrestrial > Soil > Wetlands > Peat ...
CCTAAGGGGCTCAATTACGGCATGTATATCGGCCATTCGGCGCTGCGCATGTACGCGATGGGCCGACGCGGGCTGGAGGAAAAAGCCGGCGAAGACGATCTGCGCGCAATGGAACACGCGGTCGCCGAGGCCCTCAAGGCGGGCGCGCTCGGCTTCTCGACCTCGCGGGCGACGACCCACGTCACCCCCGACGACACGCCGGTGGCGAGCCGCATCGCCGCGTGGAGCGAGATCGAGCGGCTGGTCGGCGCGATGGGCGCGCTCGACACCGGCATCTTCCAGATCGGCCCGGACATCTCGGGCGGCGCGGCGCAGCTCGCCTGCCTCGAACAGCTGCGCAAGATCGCGCTCGACAGCGGCCGGCCGATCATGTTCGGCATGCTCGCGACCAAGCAGGGCATCGACCCCAACCCGTGGGATTTCCAGACCCGTTTTATGGACGAGACCGTGGCCTTGGGCGGGCGCATGTATGGCCAGGCGACGACCCGCTCGATCAACGCGGTGTTCTCGCTGCGCTCCTATTTGCCGTTCGACGTGCTGCCGGGGTGGCAGGAAGTCCGCGCGCTGCCCCTCGCCGAGCAGAAGCAGCGGCTGCGCGACCCCGCAGTGCGGGCGCGCCTGATCGCCGAGGAGGCGACGATGAAGCCGCGCGAGCGAACCCTGCAAGGCGGCGGCGCGGCCACCACCGATCCGCGCAAGCCCGATTACGACAACCTCTTCCCGATGCTGAGCGTCGACTGGGACGACCCCAGCATCGGCGACCTGGCGCGCCGGCAGAACAAGCACCCGGTCGAGGTGATCCTCGACCTTGCGCTCGACAACGACAACCGCATGTTCGTCCAGCCGATCGTCAACGAGCGGCCCGCCGACGTGCTGAACCTGCTGAAGCACCCGCGCACCTTGGCGACCTTCTCGGATTCGGGCGCGCATGTCTGCCAGGAGATGGGGTCGTCCTTGCAGACCCACCTCCTCTCCTACTGGGTGCGCAACAAGCAGCAATTCACCCTTGAGGAAGCGGTGCGGATGCTGACCTTCGACAACGCCTCGGCCTGGGAACTGCCGGACCGCGGCTTAATTCGCACCGGCTACGCCGCCGACCTCGTGGTGTTCGACGAAGCCGGCGTGAAGCCGCAATTGCCGACGGTCGAGCATGACCTGCCCGGCGGCGCCCGCCGCCTGGTGCAAAAGGCCGACGGCATCGCCGCCACCATCGTCAACGGCGTCGTGGCGATCGAAAACGGCGAAGCGACCGGCAATTCCGCCGGCCAAGTGCTCAAGGGCCGGCTGACGGCGTGACCGTCGCGACTCATTTTCTAATCATCACCCCCGCGAAAGCGGGGGCCCGGGGGCAACCGACACATCGCTCGCCCTGGTTTCCCGCTTTCGCGGGAATGACGGTGTAGAGGATGACCGACCCCGATGCCGGCGCCCGCGCGGCCCTGCGGCTGATCGGCCCCGACCCGGCGAACTGGGTGCCGGATCGAACCGGCCGAAGCGGACAAACAATCGACCACAATCTCGTCATCGTCGGCGGCGGCCAGACCGGCTGCGCTTTTGCCTTCGCATTGCGCCGCGCCGGGATCGGCCGGGTCGCGGTGATCGACGCCGCACCCGATGCCGAACACGCCGGGATTTGGACGAATGGCGCGCGGATGAACGTATTGCGCACGCCCAAGACGCTCGCCGGCCCCGAGCTCGGCATCGCCGCGTTGTCGTTCCAGGCATGGTACGAGGCGCGCCGCGGCGAGGCCGCCTACGCCGCGTTCGAGCGCATCCCGCGCCAGGCCTGGGTCGATTACCTCGCCTGGTATCGCAGCTTCCTCGGCATCTCGGTGCGCTACGGCGCAAGGCTCCTGCGCATCGAGCCGGCCGAGGGATATTTCCGTCTGCATCTTGGCATCGCCGGCACGCCGACCGTGGAAACGGCGCGCAAGGTCATCCTCGCCACCGGGTTCGACGGCAGCGGCGGCAGCGCGGTTCCCGAGGTGCTGCGCGATCTGCCGCGGGCGCTCTGCGCCCACGCCGCGGACGCCATCGATTTCGCCGCGCTCGCGGGCAAGGACGTCGCGGTGGTCGGCGCCGCCGCCGCGGCGTTCGACGCGGCCGCGGTCGCGCTCGAAGCCGGCGCCGGATCGGTGCACCTGTTCGCCCGCCGGCCACAGCTCGCCGCGACGCCGATCAGCCGCAGCCGCGGCTACCCCGGCGCCTACGACAATTACTATGCGCTGCCCGACGCGGTGCGCTGGCATCAGGCGATCCGCTACCGTCGCGCCGGCTCGACCGCGCCGCGGGACGCGATCGAGCGGGCGCTGAAATTTCCCAACTTCCACCTGCACCTCGCCTCGCCCTGGGTTTTGGCGCGCGAAGATGCCGGCCGCATCGCCGCCGAGACCGCCGATGGGACCTATCGCTTCGATTTCGCCATCGCCGGCACCGGCTATGCCGCCGACCCCAATCTGCGGCCGGAATTTTCCCCCTTCGCCCGGCACATCATGCTGTGGCGCGACCGCTTCGCGCCGCCGCCGGACGAAGCGGACCCGTTTCTCGGCGCGCATCCCTATCTCGGCGCCGGCAACGAATTTCTCGAAAAAGCGCCGGGAGCGGCGCCCTATCTCCGCGACATCCATTGCTTCAACCCGGCCGGGTTCGTCAGCTTTGGCGTGCCGGTCGGCGACGTGCCGAGCATGAAGCGCGGCCATGCCAGCGTCACCGCGCAGATCAGCCGCGATCTGTTCCTCGCCGATCTCGACCACCACCGGCGCCGCATGACCGGCGACGTCCCGCCCGATTTCGGCCCCGAGCTTTACGCGCGGGCGGTGTGGAAGCCGGGCAGCGCTTGATATCGCTGTCGTCCCGGCGAAAGCCGGGACCCACCAGGCAGCACCACCCAAACTACGCGGTGGGTCCCGGCTTTCGCCAGGACGACATTTTATAAAAGATGCTTCAGATACTGCGCGACGAAGTCGCAATCGACAAAGCGGGCGTAGGCGTCGCTGATCCGCCGGGTGACCGGGCCGGGCAGCGGCGCCGCTAGCTTGCGGCCGCCGATGCTGCGCACCGGGCAGATGCAGAGGCTGGTCGAGGTCATGAAGATTTCGTCGGCGATCCCGGCATCGTAGAGGTCGAGGTCGGCCTCGCGGCACGCGATGCCGAGTTCGCCGCACAATTCGATCACCGTCTCGCGGCTGATGCCGGGGAGCACATAGCGTTCGTGCGGGGTCAGCACCTCGCCGTCGCGCACCAGGAAGATGTTGCTGCCGATGCCTTCGCTGAGATGCCCGTTATGGTCGAGCAGCACCGACCAGGCATCGGGGTCCTGCGCCTTGGCCTGGAGATCGGCGGTTATAAGATTGAGGTAATTGTGGGTTTTGGCGCGTGGGCTGAGCGCCTCGGGGGCGGTGCGGCGGATCGGCGGGACGATTATGTCGATGCCGTCGCGGAAGAGCCGCGCCCTGGCCTTGAGCGGCAGCGGAATGCATTCGACGATGACCGTCGGGCCGGTGTCCTCCCAGCCTTCGTCGCCGACCGCGTCGACCCCGCGCGACACCCGCTGCGCCAGCCAGAAATCATTGTCGCCGGTGAGAAAATGCGCGTTCCTCGCCAGCACCTCCTCGCTGACCCCGACCATCTCCGCCGGCGTGAGGCCGGGGTCGATGCGCAAATATTTGAGCGAGCGGTAGAACCGGTCGACATGCTCCCGCAGCTTGAACGGGCGGCCGCGAAAGGTGCGGGTCATGTCGAACGCGGCGTCGCCGTACTTGAAGCCGCGGTCGCGGAACGGAATCACCACCTCGCGCTCCGGCACGATGCGGCCATTGTGGTAGGCGACGCGCTGGTTGCTAATACCTTCGCTCACTGGCGGCCCCTTACTTTCGCTTGCTGCCGAGCCAAGTGCGCGCCCGGATCGAACGCATAGCCCCCGTTTACCTTTTTAACAAATGTCCCTTTGAGAGGGCCGATCCGAGTTCGTATCACGTCCGCCGTCTGCCCCTTATCACCTTGCGTGGGATAGTGATGCTCTTCGTTCGGAAATAAAGTCCACCAGTCCACCAGCTTCCTTCTTCCTCCGGAAAGCCAAACATATCCCCTGAAGTAGCCGCTATAACCGAAATTCGCATGGCGTCCAGCGATGGCATCCCTGCCGTACATGTCTAGGACGCCCTGGACCTGAATATCACCGTCGTCCAAATCATCGTCGTACCAGTCGTCAATGACCCGTCCCGTTAATTCGATCTGCTCGACGGCCTTTGACGAAGTCATGCTATCCCTTGGAACAGCGGCGCGCGGGTCTCGGCGAACTCCTCGACCGCGCCAACCAGCTTGTCGCCATCGACGTCGTCGAGCGCGATCGACAGCGCCATCATTCCGCGCTTGGCGAACCAGATGCCACGCGCGACGAGGTCGAAATAGCAGAGGTCGAGCAGGCCGGCATGGCCCTCGGCCGCGTCGGCGGCGTTACGGATCGGCCGGCCGGTCATATGCAGGCCGATCATCGAGCCGAGGCCGGTGAACTGCATCGCCAGGCCGCGCCTCCGGGCGACGGCGTTCAGCCGCTCGCGCAGCCCGTCGCCGAATTTGTTGAGCTTGACCGCATCCGCCGGCTTGTACACCTCGGTGAGGCCGACATAGCCGGCGTTCATCGTCAGCACATTGTTGTTGAAGGTGCCGGCGTGCTGAAACCCTTGTTTGTTGCGCGGGTCGAACCATCGCATCAGGTCGGCCCGCCCGCCGAACGCGCCAAAGCTCATCCCGCCGCCGACATATTTGCCAAGCGTGGTCATGTCGGGGTTGATGCCGTGCACCTCCTGCAAGCCGCCCGGCGCGAGGCGCGAGGTCATCACCTCGTCGAAAATCAGGATCGCGCCGGTCTCGCTCGCCAGCGCGCGCAGATCGGCGAGGAATTCGCGGGTCGCCGGGATGCAGCCGCCGCCGCCGAGCATCGGCTCGATGAGGATCGCGGCGAGGTCGCCCCGGTGCGGCGCGACCAGCGCGCGTACCTGTTCGATGTCGTTGTAGGTGCCCATCAGATAGTCGAACGGCGCGTTGACGGCGCTGCCCTTGCCGCGGAAATAAAAGACGCCGCCATGATAGCCGCCGTGGAACACCAGGATCTTCTTCTTCCCGGTGATCGCGAGCGCGGCGCTGACCGCCATCAGATTGGCCTCGGTGCCGGAATTGGTAAAGCGCACCAGCTCGATCGACGGGAAGCGGTCGCAAATCGCCTGGGCGAATTTGCCCTCCGCCACGCCGTGCGCGCCGAAATTGATGCCGCCGTCGAGCGCCTCGTCGATCGCCTTCCTGATCGCCGGGTGCGAGTGGCCGTAGAGCCCGGCGGTGAATTCGCTGAGGAAATCGGCGTATTCGTGGCCGTCGGCGTCCCACAGATGCGCGCCCTCGCCCCGGACCATGGTCAGCGGGAACGGCTCGGCATAGATCGCCGAGCGGGTGTTGCCGCCGGGCAGCGCGGCGCACGCCTTCTGGTAGAGCGCGGCGCTTTTCGGGTGGCGCGCGCGGTACTGCTCCTCGGCTTCCCGAAGCGCGGCGGCGATGTCGATGTTGGCGGGATGCGATGCGGTCATGTCGTCTCCTTGCCGCGCCATTGTATCACCACCCGCCAGGCCAGAGGACCATCGGTTCGGGCGACAGCGAACCAATTCCCGCCGCGCGAGGCGACAACCCCGATAGACTGCGCTTCGATCATGGAGGGAAATCCGATGAAGCGAGAGGTCATCCGCGTCGAACCGCTATCCACCTATTTGGAGCGATGGAAGGCGCCGATTTCGGCGGTGACCCGAAGCGGCGATACGGTCTACGTTTCCGGGTTGCCGCCCTTCGACCCCGATACCGGAGAAATTGTCGACGCGCCGATCGAGCGTCAGACCGAGCTTGTCCTGGAGCAGATGAAGCGCTGCCTCGAGGCGGCGGGATCTTCGTTGGACAACGTCCTCAAATGCAACGTCTATTGCACCTCCGTCGAGAAATTCGCGGCGGTCAACGCGGTTTACGCACGCTATTTTGACCAGGACCCACCGGCGCGGATCTTCATCTGTGTCCCCGCCTGGCCCGGACATTTCGACATCGAGATCGATTGCATCGCGGTGATGTGAACCCCGCTCCGCCTCCCCGGAGGTTTGGGTCGCTGGGAATTTCCGCGATTTTGTAACGTTCTTGGCTCCGCGAGAACCTTTGGGAGAGCAAAATGCGCGCCTATCTGACGTGCGCCCTCGGCGCTGCCGGCGTTGTCGCCGTCGCGTTCGCGCCACCGGCTTCGGCCGACAATCTGAACTCGGTCGTCCGCTCGCTGAACGCCGTCCTCAACCCGGACGACGCCCGGCGGCTGGAAGACCAGTCAAGGCGCGAAGGACGGCGCGACGAGGAGCGCTATTGGCACAATTACGGCGCGGGGCTCGAGCAGCAACGCGGCGGCCGCCCGCAATATGCCGCTCCCACCAGCGCGGATCAGGCTCGACGTCTGGAGGAGCAGGCGCACCGCGACGGGCGCTGGGAGGAAGAACGCTACTGGCACAATTATGGGGCGGGGCTCGAAGCGCCGCGCCCCGGTTACCGGGGTGACGCCGAGCCACGGGATCGCCAGGCGCGGATCGGCCCCGAGGACGCCTACCGCCTCGAACAACAGGCCCGGCGCGAGGGACATTGGGACGAGGCCCGGTATTGGGCGGCTTACCGTTCGGGCCTGGAAGGGCGGCGCTAGCGCCCTTAGGCCCTAGGGCTAAAACACGAGACTGATCTACCCCGTATAGGCGCGCCGGCCGTGGTCGCGCAGCCAGAGGCGAACGAGGTGGCGGCGGCGCTCGGGTTCGGGGTGGTCCTCGAACTCGGTGCGGCTGTGGCCGAGGGTACGGTTGTCGACAAACTGGATTTCGCCGGGCTGGAACTCGAAATCGATCGGCAGTTCCGGGTCCTCGAACGCCTCGAGCATCGCGGCGAGCGCGGCGGCGCCTTCGTTGTCGATCGGCTCGCCCTGCATCGTGTAGCCCGAATTGATCTGGTGCACGCTGAACCGGGCGCGCAGTTCCTCGCCCTCCTCGAACACCGCCGCCGAGAAGGTGGCTGGCTCGCCGGGGAAGAACTCGCGCTGGCGGTCGAACCAGAACCGCCGGTAAAGCCGCGGCAGCAGCTCCGGGTGCCGCGCCAGGAGCCGGTTATGCACGGTGTGGAAGCTGAGGACGCGGCTCGTCCCGCCCGATTTCGCGGTGTGCAGGCAGAGGAGCCCGACGAATTCGGGCGGCGTCGTGTTGTAGGCGTTGTCGATGTGGAAGCGGATTTCGATGTTGGTCGAATCCGGCCTCACGCCGGAGCCGGGCAGCGCTTGCCCGCCGGTGTCCCACACGTTGTAGATCATCGTGCCGTCGAGCTTTTGCGCAACCGGGCGCGCGACCATCGAGGCCAGGAGCCAATAGATGCACTCCGCCTCGTCCTTCGATATCTCCTCGACCGGCAGCCGGTCGACCACCGCGAAGCGCACGCCCTCCCTAAGGATGCGGCGCACCTCGGCCATCGCCGCGTGGCAATTGGTCATGTCGAGATCGGCGGGGGTGCGCAGAATGGTCGGCAGCGGATGGGCGCGGATCTCATCGACGGCGCGGCGGATTTCGTCGAGACACGGCCCGTCGAGCGCGACGCGGTAATCCGCGTCGCGGATATCGCCGCGCCGCCACGCGCTCGGGCCCTCGATCGTGTGCTGGATCATGCGCGCGCCCTTACCGGCCGTTCGGTAACAACTATATCGTCATTCCCGCGCAAGCGGGAACCCGGGAGCGAGCGACGTGCCGGTAGCCCTGGGCCCCGCTTTCGCGGGGGTGACGAATGAGCTCAGATCAGCCCAAGCTCGCGCAGTTCGACGAGCATGTGGTCGGGCAGCGCGGCGAAGTCGCCGCCGAGGCCGCCCGGGGCATCCTTCGGCACATCGCAGGGCAAGAGGTAGCGCCAGCCCTGGAACGGCCGGAAGGCGCGCGGCAGGGTCGGCACCAGCACTTGGTCGACCTCGATCAGGCAATAGAGGCGACCGTTGTCGTCGCGCTCGCCGTGGAAGCCGAGGATGCGCTGGCGCACGCGGATCTGGCCCTTGATCACCCAGTAGATCGAGCCGCCGTCGAGCACCGCCTCGGCGCGGCGCGGGTGGTTGCGGGTATACACCGCGCTCCACCCGCGCTGCGCGGCGCGCTCGGCGCGGATCTGCCGCAGATGATCGAGGTCGCTGATTCCAACCGCCAGCTTGACGAGGTGCAGCGAGCCGCCGCCGAAGCCGCCGCCATCGTCCCGCGGGGCCATCAGCCGGGGGCCATCAGCCGGGGGCCATCAGCCGGGGGCCATCAGCCGGGCCATCAGGCGGGGTCGCAAGCGCGATCAGCTCGGCGCCTTCCTCGACCAGGTCGCCGACCGCGTAGCGCACCGCCTCGACCGTGCCGTCGCGCGGCGCGGCGATGGTGTGCTCCATCTTCATCGCCTCGATGACAATCAGCGCCTGGCCCTGGCGCACCGCGTCGCCGGCGGCGACCAGAAGCTGCACGACCCGGCCCGGCATCGGCGCCGAGAGCCGCCCGGCATGCACGTCGGCGCCGGCCGGCGGCGCCAGCGGATCGACCCGCTCGAAGCGCCAGTTTACGCCGGCGATGAAGACGGCGATGTCGTCGCCATGGCCGAGCACGAGGGCGCGGCTTCGGGCGCCGTCGACCGTGAGGATTGCGGCGCCGTCCGTCGTGAAAGCCGCCGCGGCCTGGCAATGCCGTTCGCCGATCTGCAAGTCCCAGCCCTTGCCGGAAGCCGTCGCCGCGACGTGAAGCTCCTCCTCGCCGCAGCGGAACACCAGCGTTTGCGGCGCCTTCGCCAGGTTGAGCCGCCAGCCGTCGCGCCGCGCCCATGGGTCGGGGTCGGGGTCGGGTTCGGCTACCGGCCCGGCGAGGCAGAACAGCGCGGCCGCAATCAGCGCACGCTCGGGCGCCGGGGCCAGCGCCGGCAGCAGCGCCGCCTTGCGCCGCTCGATAAACCCGGTGTCGAGCCTGGCGGCGGCAAAATCCGCGTCGCCGATTACCCGCGCGAGGAAGCCGAGATTGGTCGCCAGACCCAGCACCCCGGTTTCCGCCAGCGCGCGACCGAGCCGGGTGCGCGCCGCCTCCCGATCCGCGCCCCAGGTGATGATCTTGGCGATCATCGGGTCGTAGAACGGGGTCACCGCGTCGCCCTCGCGCACCCCGGTCTCGACCCGCGCGGCGTCGATGGGGAGGCGCAGCCGGTGCAGGGTGCCGGTCGCCGGCAGGAAACCGCGCTCCGGGTTCTCGGCGTAGAGCCGCACCTCGATCGCGTGGCCGGTGAGAGTAATGTCCGCCTGCCGGCGGGTGAATTTCTCCCCGGCGGCGACACGCAGCTGCCATTCGACGAGGTCGGTGCCGGTCACCGCTTCGGTCACCGGGTGCTCGACCTGGAGCCGCGTGTTCATCTCCATGAAGTAGAATTTATCGCTTTCAACGATGAACTCGACGGTGCCGGCGCCGACATAACCCACCGCCTTCGCCGCGGCGACCGCGGCCTCGCCCATCGCCTGCCGCATCGTCTGGTCGAGGCCCGGCGCCGGCGCCTCCTCGACCACCTTCTGGTAGCGCCGCTGGATCGAGCAGTCGCGTTCGTGGAGATGAACGACATTGCCGTGGCTGTCGGCGAACACCTGCACCTCGATATGGCGCGGCGCGGTCAGGTACTTCTCGATCAGCACCCGGTCGTCGCCGAACGCGCCCGCCGCTTCGCGCTTGGCGCCGTCGAGCGCGCGGGAAAACTCAACTGCCTGGTTGACGATGCGCATGCCGCGGCCGCCGCCGCCGCCCGACGCCTTGATCAGCACCGGAAAGCCGACCGTCTCCGCCTCTTTGAGCAGATGCGCCGGGTCCTGGTCGTCGCCGTGATAGCCGGGCACCACCGGCACGCCGTGCGCCGCCATCAGCGCCTTGGCCGCCGCCTTCGACCCCATCGCGCGCATCGCCGTCGGCGGCGGACCGATAAAGACGACGCCCGCCGCGGCGCAGGATTCGGCGAACGCGGCATTCTCGGAGAGGAACCCGTAGCCGGGATGGATGGCCTCGGCGCCCGTCTCCGTCGCGGCGACGACGATCGCCGCACCATTCAGGTAGCTCTCCCGCGCCGGGGCCGGGCCGATCGACCGCGCCTCGTCGGCCATCGCGACATGCAGCGCGCCGGCATCGGCCGCGGAATAGACCGCTACCGTGGCGATGCCCATGCGCCGCGCGGTGCGGATCACCCGGCAGGCGATCTCGCCGCGATTCGCGATCAGGATTTTCGAAAACAAATTTTCACCACAGAGTCACGGAGAAGGGAATTTTACCGCGAAGGACGCAAAGGTTACGCGAAGGACGCGACGGCATCTATCGATCGCGCGCAGCGCGACCAAAAATCCACAATGAGGCAATGAGACGGTGAGATCGTCATCGCTTCGAACCTTACGGGCGCTTCGCGTCGTTTAGACCGGCTTCGCGGCCTTTGCGTAACCTTTGCGTCCTTCGCGGTAAAATTCCCTTCTCCGTGCCTTCCGCGCCTCCGTGGTTATCGCGGCCCTCACATCCGGAACACGCCGAACTTGGTCTTCTCGATCGGCGCGTTGAGGCTGGCGGAGAGCGACAGCCCCAGCACCGTCCGGGTCTCGGCCGGGTCGATGATGCCGTCGTCCCACAACCGCGCGCTGGCGTAATAAGGGTGGCCCTGGGTCTCGTACTGGGCGCGGATCGGCGCCTTGAAGGCCTCTTCCGCGGCCGCCGGCCAGTCCTCCCCGCGCGCCGCCATGCCGTCGCGCCGCACCGTCGCCAGCACCGCGGCGGCCTGCTCGCCGCCCATCACCGAGATGCGCGCATTGGGCCACATCCACAAAAACCTGGGGCCGTAGGCGCGCCCGCACATGCCGTAATTGCCGGCGCCAAAGCTGCCGCCGATGATCACGGTGAATTTCGGCACCGCGGCGGTGGCGACCGCGGTCACCAGCTTGGCGCCGTCCTTGGCGATGCCGCCCGCCTCGTATTTCCGCCCGACCATAAAGCCGGTGATGTTCTGCAGGAAGACGAGCGGGATGCCGCGCTGGGCGCATAATTCGATAAAATGCGCGCCCTTCAGCGCGCTCTCGGAAAACAGGATGCCGTTATTGGCGAGGATGCCGACCGGGTAGCCCCAGACCCGCGCGAAGCCGCACACCAGCGTCTGGCCGTAAAGCTCTTTGAACTCGTCGAATTCGCTGGCGTCGGCGACCCGCGCGATCACCTCGCGCACATCGTAGGGCCGGCGCGTGTCGGCCGGGATCACCCCGTACAAATCCTCCGCCGGGTATAACGGGTCGCGCGGCTCCTTGACGTCGAGCGACAGGGTCTTCTTTCGGTTGAGGTTGCCGACGATCCGCCGCGCGATGCCTAGCGCGTGGCGGTCGTCGAGCGCGTAATGGTCGGTGACCCCCGAGACCCGGCTGTGCACGTCGGCGCCGCCCAGTTCCTCGGCCGACACCACCTCGCCGGTCGCCGCCTTGACCAGCGGCGGGCCCCCGAGAAAGATCGTGCCCTCTCCCTTGACGATGATGCTCTCGTCCGACATCGCCGGCACATAGGCGCCTCCCGCGGTGCACGACCCCATGACGATCGCGATCTGCGGCACCCCCGCCGCCGACAGCTGCGCCTGGTTGAAAAAGATGCGGCCGAAATGCTCGCGGTCGGGGAACACCTCGTCCTGCGCCGGCAGGAACGCGCCGCCCGAATCGACGAGGTAGAGGCACGGCAGCCGGTTCTGCCAGGCGATCTCCTGCGCGCGCAGGTGTTTCTTGACCGTCATCGGGAAATAGGTGCCGCCCTTGACCGTCGCGTCGTTGGCGACAATCACGCATTCCTGGCCCGCGATGCGCCCGATACCGGTAACGATCCCCGCCGCCGGCACCTCGTCGCCGTACATGCCGTAGGCGGCAAAAGCGGAAAGTTCGAGAAACGGCGAGCCGGGGTCGAGCAAATTCCGCACCCGTTCCCGCGCCAACAGCTTGCCGCGCCCCAGATGCCGCCGCCGCGACGCCGCGTCCCCGCCGAGCGCGATCGCCGCGCTCTTCGCCCGCAACTCCTCGACCACAACGCGCATCGCCGCCGCATTGGCGCGAAACGCTTCCGAACGCGGGTCGAGCGCGGTGGCGAGGGTGGTCATGGCCAACCCTGAACCTTGCAAGGCAGGCGTCTACTGGCAAGCGGAAAGCGCCCGGTCACCCTGGCCGCGTTTGGCCTGGACCATCCGGAACCTGTCGGCGGCCGGTCAGAGTTGGCTCGCCAGAGCGTGCGACAGATAAACGAAGAGCGCGCAACCCAGCAGGACCAGCAGTATCGCGAGGGCCAGATCGATACGGGTGCCGGAGCCGGGGCGCTGCTCCCCGCTGTCGATGTATTTGCCGGTGACGAGAAAGCGGGCCGCCGCGATCGCCACCATGGCGGTGCCGAGGACGACCAGCGACAGTCCGGCGATATTGCCGAATTCTTGCCCCGGCAACGACGGCGTCCGGCCGCCCAGCGAGGGAGCCGCGATCGCCACGAACAGGTCGAATTTTTCGACGAGGAAGCCAAAGGCCATAACCGCAATGGCCGTGCGCACCCAGGCGAGAAAGGTCCGCTCGTTCGCCGCGTGGTCGCTAAAATTCCGGATCATGTCGCTCAACAATGTGGATGGGCCGATGGGCGCCGCTGCCGCAACGCCGCCGAAAGTGACGGCCGCGGTTTGGCGCGCAGCCCCGCGATCCCCCGCATCGCCGCCGCCTTGGCGCGGAACGCCTCCGACGCGGATCGAGCGCGGTGGCGAGGGTGGTCAATCCGCGACCTGCTTCGCCCGGCGATGGCCTGCTTCCGGGACCAGCAGCCCGTCCTCGCGCGCCACGCCAAGGGCTGAAAATAGCCCGCCTAAACCAATCCAGCTTCAGCGCGCCGCGGTGGCGGACTTGGCCGGCCAGTGCTCGGGGTCTTCGAGGAAGCTTCTGATCTTGTCGTACTGCCCGGGCTCGAACCGCCCCATCTTTTCGGCGGTCGCCGCGACATCCCACCACGTGGCGAGCGCGTGCAAGGTGATGCCCTCGGCGGCAAGGCTCGATTCGGTGTGCGGAAAGATGCCGTAGTTGAAGATCACGAAGGTATGGCTGATCTCGCCGCCGGCCTGGCGGATCGCGCGGACGAAATTGAGCTTCGAGGTGCCCTCGCTGGCGAGGTCCTCGACCAGCAGCACGCGGGCATCGTCCTTCAATTCGCCTTCGATCTGGGCGTTGCGGCCAAAGCCCTTGGCCTGCTTTCGCACATACAGCATCGGCAGCGACAGCCGGTCGGCGATCCATGCGGCGAACGGGATGCCGGCGGTCTCGCCGCCGGCGATGGCGTCCAGCGATTCGAACCCGATTCGGTTCTCGATCAGCTTGGCGCCCATGTCCATCAGCTTGCGCCGGGCGCGCGGGAACGAGATCAGTCGACGGCAATCGACATAGACCGGCGACAGTCGTCCCGAGGTGAAGGTGAACGGATTGTCCGGCCGGAACAGCACGGCCTGAGTTTCGAGGAGGATGCGGGCGGTGGTTTCCGCCGCATCGCTCTCGACTGCGGTGCGGTCGGAGCGCGGAGCATCGGCCATGGGCCATCTTAACGGCAAAGCCGGCAGGGTTGACAACCAAAGATAATGAAACACCTCCCATGGTCCGCCCTCGTGCATGAGGCTCGGCCCGGCTCGGCTCGCCCGAGCAACCCTCGCTTCTCTTAATGCACGAAAGGGCGGGCCGCCGGCGTCAGCCCGGGGACATAACGTCTAATGGAAGCGCTCGGCGGGACCGGCCGCCTAAGCGGCCGCTATTTTTCCGTGGCGGTGTAGACGCCGTCCCAGTCGGGCGGCGGCGGCTCGATCTGGAAATGGGCGATGCGGCCGCGGTAGAGCTCGTAGACCGGCGCCAGGTACCGCGCGGCGGCGAGCGGCGCCTGGCCCAAGGCGGAGAGCGCCGACGCCCAATCCTGCCGGCGGTAGGCTGCGATCAGGTCGGCATGCGGGTTCTTGTACGGCATCTCGTCTTCGTCGTCGGGAGCCAGCGTGAAGACCTTGACGCCTTGCGACTTGCCCTTGACCGCGACGAGGTCGAGTTCGATCAAATCCGAATTGCCGAGCATCACGGCGGTTTCCTCGCCGATCACCAGATCGACGTGGTAGAGCTTGCATAGCCCTTCGAGCCGCGAGGCGAGGTTCACCGGGTCGCCCATCAGCGAATAGTTGAAGCGGCGCTCCGACCCGAAATTGCCGACGACGCATTCCCCGCTGTTGATGCCGATCCCAACCCGCAGCTCGTGATAGACCTTGCCCGCGGCTTCCGCCTCGGCCTTGAGGCTGCGGTTCAGATCGACAAGCTTGCTTCGGATGCCCTGGGCGGCGCGCACCGCATTCTTGGCGTGTTCGGGATCGTCGAGCGGGGCGTTCCAGAATGCCATGATGCAGTCGCCGATATACTTGTCGATGGTGCCGTGACAGTCGGCGATGATGTCGCTCATCGGCGAGGTGAAGCTGTTCATCAACTGGGTGAGCGCGCGCGCGTCGAGCCCCTCCGACAATGTTGTAAAGCCGCGGATGTCGCAGAACATCACGCTCAGCTGCTTGTACTCGCCGCCGAGCTGGAGCTTTTCGGGGTTGCGCGCGAGTTGCGCCACGTATTGCGGCGACATGTAGCGCGAGAACGCGCTGCGGATCTGGGACTGGCGCACCTCGGTGCGCAGGTAGCCGATGATCGACGAGGTGAAATAGACCATCAGCAGCACGATCGTCGGATAGACCGGATCGACCAGCAGGTGCGCGTCGCGGAAGGTAAACCATGAGGTGCCGATCGCGATCACGATCGCCGCGAGCCCGAGGATCGCGCTCGGCATCGCCCCGATGCTGGGCAGCACGATGATGAGCACGGTGCTGAACAGCATCGCGAACAAGATTTCCGCACCTTTGGCCCAATCCGGGCGCGACAGGTAGACGCCGCCAAGGATCTGCTCCAGCAGCTGCGCGTGGACCTCGACCCCCGGAATCCCGGCGCCGACCGGGGTCGCCTGCAGATCGTTGACGACACCGGCGGCCGAGGTGCCGATCAGGATGATGTGGTCCTTGATCTTCTCCGGATCGAAATCGCCGGAAAGGATGCTGGCGGCGGAAACGAAGCGTTCGAGGCGCGGCTTCGAATAGTAGACCCAGACCCGTCCGGCGGAGTCGGTGGGGATCGCCAGCGGCCCGATCTTCACGGTGGTGAGGCCGGTGTTTTCGCCGAAACTCTTCTCGCCGCTGGCGCCGGACGCGCGCGCCACATAGGTATGCGCGCCGGTGACGACGCGCAGCGTTTCGGCGACCAGCGAGAACACCGGCTTGTCCCCCAGCCGCATGATCAGCGGCACGCGGCGGACGATCTGGTCCCAATCGAGGTGTTGGTTCAGGAAGCCATTGCCGAGCGCGACCGACTGGAACGCCGGGAGGTCGGTGATCGCCGCCGGGTACGCGTCGACGAATTGCAGCGGGTTGTCGCCGGCGAAGGCATAACCGGCCTTCTGCGCCGGCTTCGGGTTCTCGCCATGCTCGGTCAGGATGAAGCCGGTGACCGTCGGCATCGATTTCATCGCCGCGGCGAGGCTCTCGTCGGGGTCGGGCAGCGCCGAGAGCAGCCGCGAGGTGTCTTCCGAGACGTCGCCCCGCTTGTTGAGCTGGGCCAGGAGCAGCTTGGGCGAGGTGCGGTCGGGCTCGGCGAAGACGATGTCGAATGCGACGACCGCCGCGCCGGCCTCGCGCAGCTTGTCGAGCAGTTGCGCGTCGAGGCCGCGCGACCATGGCCATTGGCCGTAGGTGTTGATGCTCTTTTCGTCGATGTCGACGACGCTGATCGGCGCGTCGCCCGGCGGGCGCGGCGCGATACGCTGATACGTATCGAACGAGATCAGCATCAGCCGGTCGAGCAAATCCGGCGCGGCGAGGCGGGCCACAAGCGCGATCGCCAGCCCGACCAGCGGCAAGATATAAATCAGCCCGCGCCGCATGAGGAAAGGCATGGGATCAAAACTCCGGCAGACGAAGCGCCATCCACGGCCCTATCATAAGCCATTCGCGACGCGGGCGAAGCGGCTCTCGTTACCGAGGCCCTCTCGCGAAGGAACATCAGCAATTCCGTCAGCCCGCGCCGGACGGTAGAGAATGCCATTCGACATCGTGTGGGCGCCGGAAGCCGTGGATGACCTGAAGACCGTCAAAGCGAATAGTCGAGCCGCGGTCAGATCGGCGCTCGAAACCCATCTCCGGCACCAGCCACTGAGAACTAGCCGGGCCGGATCAAGCGATTGCGCGGGTTTGAGCGACCGCAATAGCGCCTTCGTGTAGGCAATATTCGAGTATTCTACGATGTGTTCGATACGACCGTTGAAATTATCGCGGTTTCAGCAAAGGGGAGGCGGATACATGGTTGAGCCGGTTCGGAAGTCCGCCATGAGGCGGGTGCCACTTTCCGAGCTCCGAGACGATTTTTCGCATCTCCTTCGCGAGGCCGAAAAGGGTGAGATCATCATTACTCGCCGTGGCCGGCCCGCCGGCTTGCTGATCGGCTTCGCAACCGAGGATGAGTGGTTTGAATATCGGCTCGTAAACGATCCGCGATTCCTGTCGCGAGTCGCCAAGGCGCGCGAAAGCATCCGAGCGGGCAAGGGCGTGAGGCTCGAAGACCTGGATGACGCCTTGTAGCGCATGTGCGTAAAGGTCTGAGATGGACGGCACATTGTCAAAAATCGGCGACGCGCCGAAGCGGCGGGAGGATCGGCGCTTCCTGACCGGACGCGGCCGCTATCTCGACGACCTCGCCTTCGACAATTTGGCGCACGCGGTGGTGCTGCGCTCGCCGCATGCGCATGCGCGGATCGAGGGCATCGACGCCGCGGCCGCGCGCGCCGCGCCAGGGGTGCTGGCCGTCCTCACCGCCGCCGAAATCGCCGCCGACGGCCTCTCGCCGCTGCGCCCCGGCGCCGAGACCAACACCGTGACCGGCGAGAAATTCGCGTTCGAGCCGCAACCGCTGCTCGCGGCCGGCAAGGTGCGCCATGTCGGCGAGGCGGTGGCGCTTATCGTCGCCGAGACGCGCGACCGGGCGCTGGACGCGGCCGAACTGGTCGCGGTCCAATACGCGCCGCTGCCGGCGGTGACGACCCCGGCCGCCGCCCGCGCCGCCGGCGCTCCGCTCCTGACGGAACGGGCGCCCGGCAATCTCTGTCTCGAATGGCGCCACGGCGACCGCGCGGCGGCCGACGCCGCCTTCGCCGCGGCGGCGCATGTCGTCCGCCTCGCGCTCGACAACCACCGCATCGTCACCAACCCGATGGAGCCGCGCGGCATCGTCGGCGCCTACGACGCCGTGACCGGGCGCTACACCGCGCATGTCTCGGCGCAGAGCATCCATGTCACCCGCGACTTCACGGCGCGCGCGCTCGGCGTCCCGCCGGCGGAGGTGCGCTTTGTCGCCCCCGATGTCGGCGGCGGGTTCGGCGCCAAGAATTTCGTCTACCCCGAGCACGTCCTGCTGCTGTGGGCGGCGAAGCGGGTCGGTCGGCCGGTCAAATGGATCGCGACGCGCAGCGAGGTGTTCCTCGCCGACCACGCCGGCCGCGACCAGCGCGCCCAAGCCGCGCTGGCGCTCGACGCGGTAGGAAAATTCCTCGCGCTCCGGGTCGAGAGCACGGCCAATCTCGGCGCCTATCTCGCCGGCAGTTCGGCGGCGGTGCAGACCTTCCAGTACGCGTTCCTCCCCGGCACGGTCTACCGCATCCCGGCGATCGACCTGGGCGTGACCGGTGTTTTCACCAACACCGCACCGATCGGCGTCTTGCGCGGCCCCGGCTATGGCGAAGCGAACAACATCATCGAGCGGCTGATCGACGAAGCGGCGCGGCAAACGGGCATCGACCGCGGCGAATTGCGTCGCCGCAACCTGGTGCCGAGCGCGGCGATGCCGATGACCAACGCGGTCGGCAACCAGGTCGATAGCGGCGCTTTCCCCGAGACTTTCGAGCGCGCACTGCAGGCGGCCGACATCGCCGGCTTCGCCGCGCGGCGCCGGGCGAGCGAGGCTGAGGGCCGACTGCGCGGCCTCGGTTTCGCAAACCACATCAAGGGCACCGGCGGGAACCCGTCGGAGAACGTCGATATCCGCTTCGAGACGGACGGCTCGGTGTCGCTGATCACCGGCACCCAGCATATCGGCCAGGGCCACGAGACGACCTTCCCGCAAATCCTCGCCGACAGGCTCGGCGTGCCGAACGAGCTCGTCACGCTGCGCCAGGGCGACACCGATTTGATCGCGCATGGTGGCGGCCACGGCAGCTCGCGCGCGACCTATATGGGCGGCACCGCGATCTTCCGCGCGGCCGACGAGATCATCCTGAAGGGCACCCGCGTCGCCGCCGAAATGCTCGAAGCCGCGGCGGCCGACATCAAATTCGCGGATGGCGATTTCGTCGTCACCGGCACCGACCGGCTTGTGTCGCTGCTCGATGTCGCAAAGCAGGCGCGTGAGGCCGGGGAGCCGCTCGACACCTATCATTTCTGGACCCGCGAGTGGATGACTTTCCCCAACGGCGCGCACGTCGTCGAGGTCGAGATCGACCGCGACACCGGGCGTGTGACCCTGGAGCGCTACAGCGCGGTCGACGATTACGGGGTCATCGTCAATCCGATGGTGGCGAGCGGGCAGGCGCATGGCGCGATCGCCCAGGGCAGCGGCCAAGCGCTGCTCGAAACCGCGGTCTACGATCCGGAATCGGGGCAGGCCGTCGCCGCCTCGTTTATGGACTACGCGATGCCGCGCGCCGACGATCTGCCGGCGTTCAACCTCGGCTTCAATCCGACCCGCTGCACGACCAACCCGCTTGGGGTCAAGGGCTGCGGCGAGGCCGGCGCGATCGCCGCCTTCCCGGCGATCCGCAACGCGATCCACGACGCGCTGGCGCATCTCGGAGCCCCGGGGGTTAATACCAATTTTGGGGTTAATACCAATTTTGACGGCCCCGCAACCCCGGCCCGGGTCTGGCGGGCAATGCGGGGTGAGTGACGACGTCCCTTTGAGACCATCCTGACGAAGGGCCGGAACCTAAATCTTTATCAGCCCTGCAACCTTCGAAATCGGACAAGATAGGCGCGTGATGATCGACCATGTCGTCTTTTGGGTGATCGACATGGTGCGCTCGCGGGCATTCTACGATCGCGCGCTGCACCCGCTTGGGATCGCGCGGATCACCGGCGACGACCACGCCTTCGCCGGCTATGGCGTCACGGGCAAGGGATATTTCTGGATCGGCCAACGCGACGCGGCGCCGACCGATGCGCAATTTGCCTTCGCCGCGCCGGATCGGTCGACGGTCGACGCGTTCCACGAAGCGGCGATCGCCGCCGGCGGGCACGACAACGGCAAGCCCGGTCTGCGCCCGCAATACAACGCCAATTACTACGGCGCCTTCGTCCTCGACCCCGACGGTCACAACATCGAGGCGGTGTGCTACGCGCCGGAGTGATACAGACTGAAATTTACTAACTTGAATCGTAAAGGTCTGGTGCCCGAAAATGACGCGACGAGATGCAAATTAACTGTAGTTTCCCGCAGATAACAGCGAGAACAGCCAATGCCACTGCGCGGGCATTTCGTAGTCATATATGATGATACAATGAAGACGTCTCCAGTTCCGCAAAGCCTGCTCAACTCGATCGTGGCCGAACTCGCGCCGCAACGCATTATCTTGTTCGGGTCGGCGGCACGCGGCGAGGCTGGACCCGATAGCGATCTCGACCTGCTTGTCGTGCTAGACGACGACGTGCCGCTGGAAAAGCTCGGTGCAAAGGCTGTTCACGCGGCGCGGAGGGGCTATACGGAGCCGGTGGATATAATACCGTGCCGCGCTTCGGTTCTGCACGAACGCGCCCAGGCCAAGGGATCATTTGCTTACGTTGTCTTACGCGACGGAATCACGGTTTATGAGCGGCAGTGAGCCGGGCGAGCTGATCCAATGGCGGGAGGCCCGGCGCTGGCTTGCGAAGGCCGAGGAGGACTTGGCTGCGGCGCGGCTTCTCCTTGCGGGACAGCTGACCGATCCCGCGGCGTTCCATGCCCAACAGGCACTTGAGAAGGCTTTAAAGGCGCTGGCGGTAGCCGCCGGTCGAGATTTTCGCCATACGCACGACTTGGAGACGCTCACGGCAGAAGTGAACAAAGACTGGCCTTTACTCGTCTCGTTTCCATTACCGCTTGCCGATGTCAGCGAGTGGTATCTGGTGAGCCGTTATCCTGACATGGATGAGGCAGGGCCAACATCTGAAGAGGTTACGAAGGCCCTCGACGATATCGGATCGTTGATCCAAGCGATCAAGGCGCGCGATCCGACGGACACTCGGTCGAAGTCAACCCATCCATCATGAGCTGGCTGTCCAACTTCGTCCTGCCGAAAATCCGCACCCTGGTCGGGCGCAAGGAGGTGCCGGACAATCTGTGGACGCAGTGTCCGGGCTGCGAGCAGACGCTGTTCCAGCGCGACCTTGTCGCCGATTTGATGGTGTGCCGGCATTGCGGGCATCATTTCCGCATCGGCAGCGCCGAGCGCTTTCCGATGCTGTTCGACGGCCCGTTCGAGACGGTGGAGCTGCCGAAGACCCCGGTCGACCCGCTGCGCTTCCGCGACCGCAAGCGCTATACCGAGCGGCTGCGCGAGAGCGAGGCGGCGCTCGGCGCCGGCAGCGAGGCGGTCGCGGTCGCGCACGGGCGAATCGGCGGGGTCGCCGCCATCGTCGCGGCGTTCGATTTCGCCTTTATGGGCGGCTCGATGGGGATGGCGGTCGGCGAGGCGCTGGTCGCCGCGTCGCGGCTCGCGGTCGAGCGCCACGCGGCGCTGATCGTGATCCCGTCCTCGGGCGGCGCGCGCATGCAGGAAGGCATCCTCGCGCTGATGCAGATGCCGCGTACGATCATCGCCGCGGATTTGGTCAAGGAAGCGCGCCTGCCCTATATCGTCGTGCTGACCGACCCGACGACGGGCGGCGTCGCCGCCTCGTTCGCGGCGATCGGCGATATCGCGATCGCCGAACCCGGCGCGGTCATCGGCTTCGCCGGCGCGCGGGTCATCGAGGAGACGATCCGCGAGAAGCTGCCCGAGGGGTTTCAGCGCGCCGAATACCTCTTGGAGCACGGCATGGTCGACATGGTCGTGCCGCGCGGGGAGCTGACGGCGACCTTGGCGCGCATCCTAAAATTGCTGCGCGAGCCGATTGCGGCGCCGGCCGCGCCGGCATGAGCGGCGAGCCTTCCGCCGCCGAGCTTGTGCTGACCCGGCTCGGCGGCCTGCACCCGAAAAAGATCGACCTGTCGCTCGGCCGCATCGAGCGCCTGCTCGCCGCGCTGGGCAACCCGCAGGACAGGCTCGCGCCGGTCATCCATGTCGCCGGCACCAACGGCAAGGGCTCGACCGTCGCGACCCTGCGCGCCTGCCTCGAAGCGGCGGGCTACCGCGTCCATGTCTACACCTCGCCGCATCTGGTGCGGTTTCACGAGCGCATCCGGCTCGCCGGTCAATTGATCGACGATGCCGCGTTGGCCGCCATCCTCGAAGAGGTCGAGCGCGTCAACTCCGGCACGGAGATCACCTTTTTTGAGATCACCACCGCGGCGGCCTTTCTCGCCTTTTCGCGGGTTCCGGCGGATTTCGTGCTGCTCGAAGTCGGGTTGGGCGGCCGGCTCGACACCACCAACGTCGTGCGCCGCCCGGCGGTCACCGCGATCACCCCGGTCTCGCTCGACCACCAGGCATTCCTCGGCCCGACCGTGGCGGCGATCGCCGGCGAGAAGGCCGGCATCCTGAAGCCGGGCGCGCCGGCGGTGATCGGCCCGCAGCTGGGCGAGGCGGAGGCGGTGATCGAGGCGCGCGCCGTCGCCGTCGGGGCGCCCCTCTACCGCTGGCGGCAGGAATGGCGCTGCGACGCCGCCGGCGCCGGAATGCGCTACGAAGGCCGGCGCTGGGCGCTCGACCTGCCGCTGCCGTCGCTGCCGGGCGCGCACCAGATCGCCAACGCCGGCGCCGCGATCGCCTGTCTCGAATGCCTGGGCGGGGCCGGGGTCAAGCCGCCGGCGCTGGCCGACGGACTGCGCCATATCGAATGGCCGGCGCGGCTGCAGCGCCTGACGCAGGGGCCGCTGGTCGAAATGACGCCCGGCTGGGAATTGTGGCTCGACGGCGGCCACAACCCGGCGGCGGGCGAGGTGCTGGCCGCGGCCGCCGCTTGCTGGCGCGACCGGCCGCTGCACCTCGTCGTCGGCATGCTCAACACCAAGGACGCCGCCGGCTTCCTGGCGCCGCTCGCGCCGTTCGCGCGGAGCCTGCGCGCGGTGACGATCCCGGGCGAAGAAAACCCGCTTCCGGCGGGCGCGATCGTCGAGGCCGCCCGTTCGGCCGGGATCGATGCGCGGGCGGCGGCAACGACCGAACTCGCGCTGCGCGACATCGCCGGCGGCGGCGATCGCGGACGAATACTGATCTGCGGCTCCTTGCACTTCGCCGGAGTCGTTTTAACCAAGAATCGGTGAACTAAAAGCCCGCCGCCAGCGTTGGGCAGGCATGAAACAGATGTCCATCCTCGCCCTCGCCCTGTCGGGGGCTCTTGTCGCCTCTGCTGGCGCCTATGCGGCCGAGGTCGACGAATCGCCGGCGGCGGTGATGCAAACCGCCGCGATCATCGGGCCGTCGCTCGCCCTCGGAACGGGTGAGGAGCAGCGCGAGATCATCACGCCGCCGTCGAGCATCGATCCGGGAATGGCGCTCGATCCGCCGCAGACCGGGGCCAAGATGCCGATCATCCACCCGCCCGGCACCCCCGGCGGCCGGTTGATCCTGCCGAAGTAGCCGAAAATGAAATGGTCGGGCGTGGGCCCGGCCGTTTCGCTTCTAGCTCCGGCGCTCGGTCAGAGGACCGACTCGACCCACTCGTAGAGCTTGCTCTTTGGCAGCGCGCCGATCTTGGTCGCGGCGACCTGACCGTCCTTGAAGAGGATCATCGTCGGGATGCCGCGCACCCCGAACTTGCGCGGAGTTTGCGGGTTCTCGTCGATATTGACCTTGGCGACGGTGAGGCGGCCGGCCATGTCGGTGGCGAGCTCGTCGAGAAACGGCGCGACCGTCTTGCAGGGTCCGCACCATTCGGCCCAGAAATCGACGAGCACCGGCTCGCTGGAATGCAGCACCAGGCTGTCGAAGGTGCCGTCGCTGACGGCTGTCGGCTTCATGGCGAAATCCTTTCGCTCCTCATGGCCTAGAGATTAGGGGAGCCGTAAAACCGCCGTCAAGGCAGGTGCCGTGCAAGCAATTCGGGGCTGATCGGCATCAGGCGCGGCGCCTCGGTCCATAAAATCGCGCAAGCCACCGGCCGGTCCGGATAAATGCGTTCGAGCGCGGCGCGGTAGCTCGCCAATTGCTGCAGGTAAACGCCAGCGACCTCATTTTCGCTCTGCGGCGGCGGGCGCACTGTCTTGTAGTCGACGATCAGCACGCGGTCTTCGGTGACGACGATGCGGTCGATCTGGCCGGACAGCGCCCGGCCTCCGATGAGGCCGACGACCGGCACTTCGGCCTGGGCGTCCGGACCCCAGAGCGGCGCGAATTCGGGTGTTTCGAGCACCGCGATCGTCTCGCGGGCAATGTCCTCCTGCTCGTCGAGGGGTAGCGCATGGACCGGCAGCGCCAGGAAACGCCGCGCCGCGGCCGCGCGCTCGGTGGCGGGAAATTCGGGCAGCGTCTGCAGCAGCCGGTGCACCAAAAGGCCGCGCTTGAAGCGGTCGCGCCCGCGGCCGGCGAGCGGCGACAGGGTCGCCGGCTCGTTGCCGCTCGGTTGTGACGGCAGCAGCGGCTTCGGCGGATTGGGTTCGGGCGGCGGCGGAACGCGCAACCAGGCCGGCGGTGGACCGAGACTTGGCGCGACCGCGCTCGGCGAATCGCGGGTGGGGACGCCAGCCTGCGCGGTCGCCAGGCGCAGCCCTTCGCCGGACCAGCCGTCGAGCTCGCCGATCAGCGGGGACGCGTCGAACGCGAACGGCTCGGCGATGCCGCCGAGGCCCGCCCGGCACAGGGTGTGCCAATTCTCCGCGCCGTTGCTCGGCCGCAAGGTGTGCCAGCCGCAGATGTAGAGCCGGTCCTGCGCGCGGGTCAGCGCGACATAGAGCAGGCGACGGTATTCCTGCAATTCGCGCCGGCGCAGCGCCTGCCGCTCGGCGGTATGGCTTTGGCTGGCGAAATCCGCGTGCGGGCGCCATAACGGCAGGCCGTCGGTCTCGGTCCACAGCAGCCCGCCGCGCTGCGGCGGCAATTGCATCGTGTCGGGGACAAACAGGATCGGCGCTTCGAGGCCCTTGGCGCCGTGCACGGTCATGATCCGCACCTCGTCGCGCTGCTGCGCGGCGAGGTCGCGCTTCACCTCGATGTCGCCGGCGACGAGCCAATGCAGAAACCCTTGCAGCGAGGGCACATGCTCGCGCTCATAGGCGAGGGTGAGGGCGAGGAATTCCTCGATCGGGTCTTCCGCCTCGGGCCCGAGCCGCTCGAGCATCGCCCGCCGCCCGCCGCGCGCGCCGAGGATGTCGGCGTAAAGCTCGTAGGGCGGCGCGAAATCGGCGCGGCGCAGCAACTCGGTCAGCATCCCGACCGCATCCCGCAGCAGCAGATCGGCGCCGCCGCGCGCCAACAGCCGCGACCACAGCGAACGCCCGCCGCGATCGTAGGCGAGGGTGAAGAGCTGTTCCTCTGAAATGCCGAAGATCGGCCCCTTGAGCACCGCCGCCAAGGTCAGATCGTCATCCGGCAGCAGCAGGAACTGGCCGAGCGCGACGAGGTCCTTGACCGCGAGCTGCTCGAACAGCCGCAGCCGGTCGGCGCCGGCGACCGGCACGCCGCGCTGCTTCAGCTCGCGCAGCAGGTCCTCGACAAAGGCGTTACGCCGGCGCACCAGCACCATGATGTCGCCGGCCCGGACCGCGCGGTCGCGCGACGGCAGCATCTCGCGGTTCTTCAGCCAGCACTCGATCGTCGCGGCGACGGCGCGGGCGAGCCTTGTATGGGCGTTGGCCGCGCGCCTCGGCGCAACCTCCGCCTCCGGGTCGTCGCTCTCCTCGGGCGGCGGCGGCGCGCCCGGCCATAGCTCGACGATCCCTGCCTGGCCGATCCGCGCGGCCACATGGCGGATCGCCGCGCCGTCGAGCGCGACGCCGTCGGACGCCTCCGGAACCGCGAACACCGCGTCGACCGCGCGCAACAGCGGCTCGGCGGCGCGGAACGAGATGTCGAGCGGCACGATGCGCCAGGCGCGGTCGGCCTCGTTCACGCGCTGCTCGAAATGTCGGCGCATGCGGCCGAAGGCGAGCGGGTCGGCGCGCTGAAAGCTGTAGATCGACTGCTTGCCGTCGCCGACCGCGAACACCGTCCGCTGGCGCCCCAGCGGGTCCTCGCCGGCGAAGAACTCCTCGGCGAGGATCGCGACGATGGCCCATTGCTCGGGGTTGGTGTCCTGCGCCTCGTCGATCAGGATGTGGTCGAGCCCGCCGTCGAGCTTGAACAGCACCCACGGCGCGATGCCGTCGCGCCGCAGCAGGTCGAGCGCGGTCAGCACCAGATCGTCGTAATCGAGCTGCGCGTGGAGGCGCTTGCGCGCCTGGTAGGCGTCGATCAGCGCCGCGCCGAGCCGGACGATCGCCCGCGTCGCCGCGACGATGACGGCCCCGTTGCGCGCCTCGCAAAAGCGCTTCACGCGCTCGGCCTCGATCCCGAGGATGCCGCCGAGGTCTACCGCCGTCTTCTTCGCGGCGGCTTGCGTGAACAGGTCTTTGCGGATGTCGCCTTTGTCGGTGAGATAGACCGCCACATAGTCGTCGATCAGCTCGGGCCGCCCGGCTTCGTCGGCGCACCAGCGGGCGATCAGGCGGCCGCGCGGCTGGTCGGTCTTGTCGGTGCCGTCGGCGAGCGCAGCGCAGGCAAGGCGTAGGCTCACCAGGTCGCCGCCGGCGTGGAATTGCGTGGCGAGGCTTGCCTCACTCGCGCCTTGCGGCACGCCGAGCGCCGCCGCGAGCTTCGCCAGCAACGCCGCCTCGCCCAGCGCCAGCGCCTCGACCAGTCTGCCGCGGTCGCGGGCGAGCGCCGCCATCAGCTCGGCGAATCGGTCGTCGGTGAGGTAGCGCGCGACGATCGCGAGCGCCTCCGCCAGCTCGCCTTCGGGATTGCGCCGGGCGGCGGCGATGACGGCCGCGGCGGCGTCGCTCAGCGCCTCGGTGGCGCTGCGCTCGTCGATCACGACGAATTCCGGCGGCACAGCGGCTTCGAGCGGAAAGCGCCGCAGCAGCGCCTGGCAGAAGGCGTGGATCGTCTCGATCTTGGCGCCGCCCGGCGTGTCGAGCACTTTGGCGAAGAGCTGGCGGGCGCGGGCGAAATCCTCGTCGCGCGGGTTGCGGCCGGTGAGCTTGACCAGCTCCTGCGCCAGCCTGCCGCGCGGCAGCACGGTCCATTCGGCGAGCTTGGCGTTGACCCGGTTCGCCATCTCGGCGGCGGCGGCGCGGGTGAAAGTGAGGCACAGGAGGCGCGCCGGGTCGGTGCCGTTGAGCATCAGAGTCAAGAGCCGCTCGGTCAGCACCTTGGTCTTGCCGGTGCCGGCCGAGGCCGAGACC
>Ga0075522_10000586_pt1 | contig 26694 bp, 28 predicted proteins | sample NGEPerA_FD_74796 | JGI IMG/M metagenome (GOLD analysis project Ga0075522, IMG submission 74796) | Arctic peat soil microbial communities from the Barrow Environmental Observatory site, Barrow, Alaska, USA - NGEE PermafrostL2-A | ecosystem: Environmental > Terrestrial > Soil > Wetlands > Peat ...
TGGTCATGGTTGCTGCCGTTTGCCTCGGCATCGTTCTTGTTGTTGACCAACTTCAACTACGATTTCGCGGTGAATTACCAGAATCTGATCTGCCTGGGATTGATCCTGCCGCATTATTTTCTGGGGGAATTTTTCCTTGCCCTAACGCTGCTGGCGGCGGCGACGATTTACCGGCGCTGGCTTCCGTCGGCGTCATTGTGGTGGCTGGATGGAATCAATCTGCTGCTCATCGTGCTGGCGCTGGCGGACTGGCGGCTGACGCAGATCATGGGCGTGCGGCTCGACTGGCAGGCGGTGAAATTCGGCGGTAATTTCACCATGGCTTTGCGGGAGGCCAGGCCGTATTTGCCGGAAATGGTCTTCGGCCTGATCCTGCTCGCGGGTCTCTACGCCATTTTGATCGGACTGTGGCGGCGGGCGGATTCCCAAAAAATGTTGCAGCCCGGCCCCGGCGGGCGGTTTCTGCTCGTTGCATTTTTATTGCTGGGCGTTACCGGAAGCTGGCTGGCCAGACATGACAAGGCAGAAGGCGAATCGGCACTTCTGCTGGCGGAAACCAGTCCATGGTTCAACCGGACGGACAATCCGATCATGGATGAAAAAACCTTCGTGGAGACGGCGCGGCGGTTGGGCATGGAACAAATGCTGGCGCGTCCGGCGGCCACGCCCTCGCGTCCGCCGCGCGATTTGAACGTGATCCTGATTTTTCAGGAATCGTCCTACAACAAATATCTTTCGCTCTTCGACGGCAAGGAAAACACCCAGCCGCTGCTTTCAAAATACAAGGACCGGATGGAGCTGTTTCCCAATTTTTTTTCCAGCTTTGCCGGCTCCGTGAACGCCCGTTTTGCGACGCTGGCCGGACTTTATCCGGTGCGGGACTACGAAGCGTTCACTTTTCACCGCGTGGCAGTGAAAAGCCTTTTTGATGTCCTGCACGAACACGGCTATGAGTCTTCAGTCTTTGATTCGGCTTCGCTGGACTACACCGGATTCAGCGATTTCCTGCGCGGACGCGACATTGACGCAATGTCTGGCGCTGACACGATGCCCGGACGAAACGATGAACCGCCCCTTGCCTGGGGCGTGCGCGAAGGCGTGACCCTCAAAGCCATCCAGTCGCAGATCAGGAAATATGCAGCCGGCCACCAGAAATTTTTCCTCACCTACTTTCCGGTCGCGCCGCACAATCCTTTCGACGGCATCCCGCCGGAGTTCCACAAATTTCCGGTGACGAAAAAAGACGATTACGTTCCCCAATATGAGAACGAGCTGCTTTATCTCGACTGGGTGATCGCCTCCATCGTGGACGAGTTGAAAAATTCCGGCCTGCTGGACAAAACGTTGATCGTCATCACGGACGACCACGGAGAAATGCTCGGAGAAAACGGCGGCCACATCGGACACGGCTGGGAAGTGACGCCCGAACTGGTGAACATTCCGCTGATCATCATGGACCCGGACAAGCCGGGTTATCACATCAACGACACCATCGGCTCGCAGGTTGATTTGCTGCCGACCATCCTTGACCTGCTGGGCATGCCGTTGCCGGACGACCAGTTTTATCAGGGCGCGTCCCTCTATTCTTCCATCGCGCAGGGCGACCGGAAGATTTACCTGAACTCTTTCCAGAAATACGCGGTCATCGAAGGCCGCCGCCTCCTGCGCGGAGACCGCGTAACCGAAACTTCCGCCACGAACAATTCCGTCTTCAAGGCCTTTGCCATCACCAACGCCGGCCCGCGCACGACATTTCCTGAAATCAACTCCTCAAATGTTCCGCCGCCGTCCATCGCGCCGTTCGATCAGTTTCAGGAAAATCTTCTGCAAAACTACGCTCATTACACCCAGGTTCTCCGCACAAAGCCTCCGGCCGGGAATTGACATCCGCCAAATTTGCGGGCGTTTTTTTGAGGCGGAAATTTGAATTTGATTGCGCGAAAAAACTTTTGCGGGACAATTCACGCATGGTCACGCCCGCGCGCCGCGAAAAAAACCACTCCAAATCCGCCAACATCACGGCGACCGCCAGCAAAATTCCACTGGAACGCCGCGAACGGCGAAGCGGCCATCGCGGCTGCATCCTCTGGTTCACCGGCCTGCCCGCCGCCGGAAAATCCTCCATCGCCAACGAACTCGAGGCGGCGCTCTTCGCGCGCGGCTGCCAGACTTTTGTGCTGGACGGCGACCGCATGCGCCACGGCCTTTGCCGCGACCTCGGTTTTTCGCCGGACGACCGCCAGGAAAACATCCGCCGCGCCGGCGAGGTGGCGGCGCTGTTCGCGCAGGCGAGATTCATCTGCATCGCGTCGTTCATTTCGCCCTACCGCGCCGACCGCTCGCTGGTGCGCGGGATGAACGCCGGAAATTTTTTCGAGGTGTTCGTCAACGCGCCGCTCTCCGTGTGCGAGGCGCGCGATCCGAAGGGCCTTTACGTCAAGGCGCGCGAAAACAAGATTAGAAACTTCACCGGCATCTCCGCGCCTTACGAACCGCCGATGAACCCCGAAATCGAACTGCGGACGGACAAGTTGTCCGTCGCCGAATCGGTGGAAAAAATCCTGCGCCAGCTAAAAAAACGGCGCGTCGTCAAAAGCCGTTGAAATCTGCGGAAGAATTCAGCCGCGTGCCGTCGGCGATCCGCACAGGGAAGCGCCGATTCTCCGGTGCGTGTGGGCGTTGTTGGGAAAATAGAAAAACGGGCTGTTTTTCAGTGGCGGCTAAATTGATACAGCCAGATTAAAAACGTGCCGATTCCAAATAGCGTTCCAAGCGCAAATGAGAGCGTATGTTTTCCTCTTGCGCCCAAACCGTCGTAGAACAACCGTAAAAATAAATAAGCACACAGTAACGGGCCAAAAAAGTAAGAAAATTCTCCGCACAAAGAACCAAACACAAATCCGCCGCGCCCATCAAGCAAATAAGTGACGCCACAAAGCAAAGACACACCAATGATAATCATTGATTGCCGAGGCATCCCGATTGGCTTGTTAAAAAATTGGCGCATATTCTCGGTGCTGTTTATCAGACTTGTTAGTTCTTAACTTTTACTTTGTCGAGCGTGATTTTCCGCTGACAATTAGCCCGGATGCTTTACATTCCGCGCATGGGCAGGCCACCGTTGATTTTAGTTTCACCAAGCATCGAGAAAAGCGGCGTGGAGTTTCATGATTTGTCCGCCAGCCTTTCGGTGCGCTACGATTCCGCCGTCCTTGCGGCGGGCGGCCTGCCGCTGACCGCACCGGCGACGACCGACCGCGCCGCGCTCGCCGAATGTGTCCGCCGCGCCGACGGCGTGCTGCTCACCGGCGGCGACGACATCAATCCCGAACTTTACGAAAACAGTTTTCCAAAAAAAATTCTCAAGACCGTCGAGCAGACGCCCGACGGCGGCGAACGCGACGAGAGGGAACTGGTTTTAATTGAGGAAATTTTCCGGCAGCGCAAGCCGCTACTGGCGATCTGCCGCGGGCATCAGATGTTGAACGTGGCGTTCGGCGGCAGGCTGGTGGCGGACATCCGGCAGCAAGTTCCCGGCGCGTTGAACCATCAGCGGCTGGACCGGCCGGAGGATTTGGTGCATGAAGCGGCGTTGACACCCGGCTCATTACTGTCCAAAATCTGCAAAGCGCAGGTTTTGGGCGTGAACAGCACACATCATCAGGCGGTGGTGCGGCCGGCGGAGCCGTTTGTGGCGACGGCCCGCAGCCGTGACGGCATCGTGGAAGCGATGGAGTTGAGGCCGGAGCTGGCGGGGAAGCTGCCGTTTTTGTTGAGCGTGCAGTTTCATCCGGAGCGGCTGGTGCAAAAGCACGCGCGTTACCGGGCAATTTTTCAAAGGTTTGTGGAAGCCTGCGCCAGAAACAAAATTAAAAAATCATGAAAGGCAAAATTCTCATCGTGGACGACGAGGCGGAACTGCGCATGCTGCTCAAGTCCATCCTCGAAGCCGATTTCACCGTGACGGAGGCCGACAGCGGCGCGGCGCTCCAGAAAAAGTTTTCCGAGGACGCGCCCGACGTGATCCTGCTCGACCTGAAGCTGCCTGACGCGCACGGCCTCGACCTGTTGCCGCAGATAAAAAAATTCTGGCCGGACACGGAAGTCATCGTGCTCACGGGCGAAGCCACGTTCGATGCCGCCGTGCAGGCGACCAAGCGCGGCGCGTTTCATTTCATCAACAAACCGTTCGACACGCAGCAACTGCTCGTCACGATTGATCGAGCCATTGAGAACCAGCAACAGAAGGAGGAGAGTAATTCCCTCCGGCGTGCCATCGCCACGATGAGTGGCGGTGCTGCGCCGGTTTTCCAAAGCGCGGCGGTGCAGTCGGTCGTCCGCACCATCGAACGCGTCGCGCCCAGCGACGTGACCATTCTCATCACCGGCGAAAGCGGCTCCGGCAAGGAAGTCATCGCCGACCTCATCCACAGTTTGAGCACGCGCGCCAAGAACCGCATCATCAAGGTCAACTGCGCCGCGCTGCCCCGCGAACTCATCGAAAGCGAATTGTTCGGCTCGAAAAAGGGCTCCTTCACCGGCTCGAATTCCGACCGGCAGGGGCTTTTCCGCCAGGCCGAAGGCGGCACGCTGTTCCTCGACGAAATTTCCGAGATGCCGATTGACACGCAGAGCAAGCTGCTCCGCGTCTTGCAGGACCAGGAAGTCCGTCCCGTCGGCGACACCGTCAGTTACAAGACCAACTGCCGCATCATCGCCGCCACCAACCGCAAACCCGAAGAAGCCATCAAGGACGGCAAGCTGCGCGAAGATTTATTTTACCGCATCAGCGCGATTTCCGTTTACCTGCCGCCGCTGCGCGAACGGCGCGACGACATCATGCCGCTCGCCAACGCGTTTCTGAAACGCTACGCCGCGCAGGCCAACCGCACGCTGCGCGGCTTCACGCCGCAGGCCGTCGAACGGCTCACGGGCTTTGAATGGCCCGGCAACGTCCGCCAGTTGCAGAACGAAATCCAGCGCGCCGTGCTGCTTTCCGAAGGCCCGGAAGTCAACGTCACCGACCTGTCCATCAGCGACGTCAAGTTCGTTCCGACCGAGGGACACGACACCGCCTTCACGCTGCTCGAAGGCGTCGAGCGCAACGCCATCATCCAGATGCTCAAGGAAACGAACGGCAACAAGCTCGAAACCGCCAAACGCCTCGGCATCGGCCGCCAGACGCTCTACAACAAGATCAAAGCCTACGGCATCGAAACTTGATCTTCGCCGGCACGGGTTCAGGAACCGATGCAGAAAGGCTGCGAATTTCCAGATAACCCAGGAATGTAAATCGGATTTCCCGGCTGGCTGTTTCCGGAACCAGGAAGAAACTTTGAACGGTCTTCATCGGAAACCGCGAACGCCAGCACACGAGCATCGGCAAACAAGGCATGGCCGGTTCTGCGCCGGATTTTTCAGGCGCGCAAATTCTGCATCACGCGCGCCATTTCCAGAGCCGCCTGCGCCGCCTCCGCGCCGCGATTGTGTTTTTTGCCGAGGCAACGGACGCGCGCGTGCCTCGCCTTTTCAAAAACGAAAACGCCGTGGATGACAGGAATGCGATGCTCAACTTGAATCTGCGCCAGCGCGTGCGTCACGCCCCAGCCGATGTGCTGCGCGTGGCTCGTCTCACCCTGAAAAATCACGCCGAGGCAGATGACCGCCGCGTAACGCCGCGCGTGCGCCAGCCGCGCCGCCGCCGCCGGAATCTCAAACGCGCCCGGCACGCGCACGATGCGGACGTGCGCGCCCGCCGCGAGCAACGTCTCCCGCGCGGCGCGCAGCATGGCGTCCACATACTCCGCGTTGTAACGCGAGGCGACGATGGCGAATTTCCCGCCGCGCGCCCCGGTTTTTTTCTTTGTGATCTTTTTGAGCATCGCAAAAAATTATTTTTTCGAGCCGTCCACCGGCTTCCATTTGCCGTCCTCGTCGTAAGTTGAAACCACAATGACATCCTCGCCCAGCGCGCTGTGCTCGTTTTTTTCCCCGGACGGCGGAGTTTGGGCTTGTTCCGGCGGCGCGGCCGGTTTTCTGATAAATTCCGTTTCCTCGTCGGCGGCGCGCGCAGCGTCCATCAGCAAAAATTCCCAGCGCGCCTCGATGGTGCGCTGCGGCGGCACTTTGAACGGCTTCACCTGAAATTCCCCGCCGCGCAGCGACAGCAGGCGGCGAAAAGCCTGTTCGCCCGCGAGCGGGCCGACGGCGGCGTGCGTGATCGCGCCGGCCTCGATGTAAATCTGCCCGCGCAGTTCCGGGTTGCGGATTTCCAAAATCGAGGAACGCCGTCCGTTGCATTCCATCTGGATGACTTCCTGCAAGCCGACGTGCCGCAGCGCCCCGCTGAAACCCTCGCGGTTCCACGACACGAGGTTGTTCAGCATATTGAAGACTGATTTCATGCCGTCGGCCGTCACGGGTTTTTCCAGAAAAAGTTCCGCGCCGTTGGCCAGCGCGTCGGCGCGCTTCGCCTCCGTCGCCTTGCCGGTCATCACGGCGATTTTCATTCCGGGATGACGGCGGTTGATGAGTCCCAGCAATTGCAATCCGTCCAGCATCGGCATCCCGATGTCCAGCACGACGAGGTCCACCGGCCCGTTCTGCAAAATCTCCAGCGCGCGGTCCGCCGAGGTCGCAGAATGAACCTGCCAGGTCTGGTTGGAATACTCCGCGCACAATCCGCCGAACATTTCGAGGAAGGCCATGCTGTCGTCCACGAACAGGACGTGAAATTTTTTCGCAATTTCATCGGCGGATTCCGGCTTTGCGGATTTTTCCTGCGCGACAGATTTTGCCGCCGCCGGCGCGGGAACAGTTTTTGGCGTCGCCATCGCCGCCGCGTTCGTCACCAGCATTTTGCTCGTGAACGACGTTCCCGGCTCCGGTGCGGCGGTTTCAAAACGCAGTTCCACGTCGCCCAGCCGCAACGTCTGTCCCGCCTTCACTTCCGCCTCGGAAATTTTCTGGCCGCCGACAAACGTGCCGTTCGTGGAGAGCAGATCGCGCACGAACAGTTCCTCGCCGCGCAGCCGCACTTCGCAATGGCGGCCGGAGACGGATGCCTCGACGATTTGAAACGTGTTGTCATCCGCGCGCCCGATGGTCGCCCAGTTTTCGCCCAGCTCGTGCGCAGACGCGGGAACGCCTTTGGTGATGACAACAAGCCTGGCCATGTCAGTTGGTGAAACTCATGCAGCCAGGATTATCGGCCAAAATTGCAGGCGGGCAAATGAAAATCAAAAGGCAGGAATCCGTTTCTGGATTCCTGCCTTTGTTGTTTCCCGACGGTTTAATTGACCGCGAAAATGCACGGGGCTTTGGTGGGAAATAATTTTTCAGTCGAACGCGTGACCGGCAGAACACAGCACGTTTTTTACTTTGTGGCGGACGAGGTCTTTCACGCATTGCCGCGCGGGGCCGAGGTATTTGCGCGGATCGAATTCGCCCGGTTTTTCCGCGAACACTTTGCGGATGCCGGCGGTCATGGCCATGCGCAGGTCGGTGTCAATGTTGACCTTTGTGCAGCCCGTGCGGCGCGCGATTTCGATGTCGCCTTCCGGCACGCCTTGCGCGTCGGGCATTTTGCCGCCGTATTTGTTGATCTCGTCCACGAGATACTTCGGCACGCTCGAAGCGCCGTGAAGCACCAGCGGATAATCGCCCATGCCGGCGTCCATCAGCGCCTTTTTGATCAATTTCAAACGCTCCAAATCCAAATGCTGTTCGCCCTTGAACTTGTAAGCGCCGTGGGAATTGCCGATGGCAACCGCGAGCGAATCGCAGCCGCATTCCTTGACAAATTTCACCGCTTCGTCCGGCACGGTGTAGTGGCCGCTCATGGAATGTGCGCCGCCTTCTTCGCCTTCGTCAAACTGCGCGCCGACGAGATGGCCGAGTTCGGATTCGACGGAGCAATTGTTTTTGTGCGCGTATTCGACGACCTTTTTGGTGATCTCGACGTTCTTGTCGAACGGCTCGTGGCTCGCGTCAATCATCACGCTGGTGAAACCCTCGTCAATGCACTGTTTGCACAGCTCGAACGTGTCGCCGTGATCCAGATGCACCGCAATCGGGATGTTCGAGAGGCTGACGGCGGCCTCAATGAGCTTCTTGAGATAAACCGGGTTGGCGTATTGGCGTGCGCCTTTGGAAATTTGGAGCATCAGCGGCGCCTTTTCCTCCTCGCAGGCCTCGACGATGGCCTGGATGAGTTCCATGTTGTTGACGTTGAAAGCGCCGAGGGCGTATTTGCCTTTGAGCGCCTTGGCGAACAGGTCTTTGGTGTGTGTCAGTGGCATAAATTTTCAGTTTAATTTTAACGGCGGTTTGCCCGGATTTCTCCAACAGCCTTTGATGATAAAAAATCCCGCGCGAAAGAAAATGAAAAATTACTAACATCTTTTGCCGTTTCCCGCCCGCCCGTAAAAGGCATTTCCCGCCTTTACGCCCCCGGAATTTTCCTTAAAGTGGGCGGGTGATCACGCTGGAAGCCATCCCGCTGTTCCGCCATCTGAACCGTGACGAATTGCAGACGCTCCGGCAAATCGCGCAGGAACGGAAGTTCGCCGCCGGCCAGGAAATTTTCCGGAAAGACGCGCCGAGCGACGGCGTCTATTTCGTCAAGTCCGGCCTCGTGGAAATTTCCGCCGGCCAGGACGGGCGCCACATTTTTTCGCAGCTCGGCCCCGGCGAAATTTTCGGCGAAATGGCCGTCATCGAACATCGCCCCCGTTCCGCCACCGCCTCGGCGGCGCAGGATTCGGAAGTTTATTTTCTGTCGCGCGGCGAAATGCTTTCGTTCATCGGGCATTCGTCCGGACTCGCCTTCGCCCTGCTCCAGCAAATCAGCCATCGCCTGCGCGAGTTCAACCAGCTTCATCTCCGCGAAATCGTCTAGGCCGAAAGCCTCGCCGTCATCGGCCGCTTCGCGCAGGGCATCGTCCACGACCTGAAAAATCCATTGAGCATCATCAGCCTCTCGTCCGAGATGTTTGACATGCCCGGCGTCAGCCCTGAAATCCGCGCCAAGGCGCAGCTCCGCATCCGCAAACAAGTCGAACGCATCAGCGACATTTTGATTTTCACGCAGGGCGCAAAACCGGACGCGAACCTCAAGTCCGCCGACTACCGCGCCTTCATGCTGGAACTTATCGGCGACCTCCGCGCCGAGGCCGAACTCAAGTCCGCGCAAATTGAAATGCAAAACGTCCCGCCCGCCGTTCGCGTGCCGTTCGACCCGCGCCGCTTGAGCCGCGTGTTTTTCAACCTCGTTGGCAACGCCACCGACGTGATGCTCAACGGCGGAAAAATTTTCCTGCGCTTCCAGTCCAGCGAAAGTGAAATCGTCACCGAAGTCGAGGACACCGGCCCCGGCATCGCGCCCGAAATCGCCGACAAACTTTTCCAGCCCTTCACCACGCACGGCAAGGCCCACGGCACCGGCCTCGGCCTTTCCATCTGCAAAAAAATTATCGAGGATCACGGCGGGAAAATTTCCGTCCGCAGCGAGGCCGGGCGCGGGGCCATATTTTGCTTCACGCTGCCGCTGGCGAAATAATCGTTGCTCCGTGAATCGTGAATGGTTGCATCGGAAGCGGACTGGCGACAAACTGCTTTGACGATGCAACAATTTAACGATTTACGATTCAACGACGCACCGCGATGAACCGGATCAAACTTCTTTCCGAACAGGTCGCCAACCAGATCGCCGCCGGCGAAGTGGTTGAGCGGCCTGCCAGCGTCGTGAAGGAACTCGTGGAAAATTCTTTAGACGCCGACGCCAAGAAAATCACCGTCGAAATCGGCGCGGGCGGACGCAGCTTGATCCGCGTCACGGACGACGGCTTCGGCATGAGCCGCGACGACGCGCTGCTCTGCCTCGAACGCCACGCGACAAGCAAAATTCAACGCGCCGAAGATTTATCTTCAATCGCCACGATGGGTTTTCGCGGCGAAGCATTGCCGAGCATCGCCAGCGTCAGCCGATTCACGCTCACCACGCGCGAACGCGAAGCAAGCAGTGGCACAGGCATCTTGCCTGTGAGTTCCGACGGTGCGCTTTCGTCTTCCGAAACTCGCAGGCAAGATGCCTGCGCTACTATTGAAGGCACGCAAATCATCATCGCCGGCGGAAAGATTTCCGAAGTCAAAGCCGCCGGCAGCGCGACGGGCACCAGCATCGAAGTGCGGCAACTTTTTTTTAATCTGCCCGCGCGGCGGAAATTTCTGCGCACGGAAGAAACCGAGGCCGCGCACATCCAGCATTATCTCACGCTCGCCGCGCTCGCGTTTCCTGAAGTCGCGTTCACGTTTGTCAAAGACGGACGCAACGTCTGGCAACTGCCCGCCGTCAAATCCGGCGCGGCAACTTCAAGCCGCATTGAGGCCTTGCGCGAACGCTTCCGCGCGCTGCTCGGTGATGAAAAGCTTTTGCCCGTGAATTTTTCCGCGTCGCTTGAAGAAAATTTCCGACACGAGGAAACAGAAATTTCTTTCGAGACCGCGCTGCCGGAAAACTCGTCACCCGTCACCCGTCACTCGTCACTTTGCATCTGGGGTTTGATCGGCTCGCCCGGCGTCTCGCGCGCGACGCGCGACGGCCAGTTTGTTTTCGTGAACCGCCGGCCCGTGGAAAATCGCGGCGTCAATTACGCGCTTATCGAGGGCTATCACAACGCGCTGATGAAAGGCCGTTATCCGGTCTGCTGCCTGTTTCTGGAAATTGATCCCGCCGCCGTGGACGTGAACATCCATCCGGCAAAACGCGAGGTGAAATTTCACCGCGAGTTTGAAATCCGAAAATTCGTCGTGCAAGCCGTGAAAGAAACATTGCTCGCGTTTCATTCCGAGCCGGAAAATCCGAAACAATTTTTAACCACCAAGACACCAAGCTCACCAAGTGAAAAACCGGCAACGGAATTTTCCGCGCCAGCGTTGCCGAATTTTCCAGAAAAATTAAAACCAGCGCCAGCCGTAGAATCACAAAAGCCGGCGATTCAACAAACGCCTTTGAAAATGGGCTTCTCATCGGCATTGCCGGACAAAGTTGAAACGGCAACGGGCGCGACTGAAATTCAATCGGCAATCGGCAATCGGCAATCGGCAATTTCTAATCCCGCATCCCGCATCCCGCATCCAGTATCACCGAGTGCCATGCCGCTGCTCAACGTCCCGCTCCGTCTCGTCGGCGTCGTGGGCAGACTTTATGTGCTGCTGGAATCCGATCGCGGACTTGTCTTGCTGGACCAGCACGCGGCGCACGAGCGGATTTTGTTCGAGCAAATGTTGACGCGATTGGAGCAAAACAATTTCGCGCCGTCGCAAAAATTGTTGTTGCCGGAGACGATTGAACTGCCACCGCGCGACGCCCAGTTTTTGCGCGAACAGCTTGTCGTGCTGACGAAGCTCGGCGTCGGCTTGAGCGAATTTGGCGAGCGGACGTTTCTGCTCGACGCGCTGCCGCCGTTCGTGAAGGCCGCCGACCCGCGCCGGTTTGTGCTCGACCTCGTGGACGAGTTGCGCGCCGCCGGCCGCGCGGTGAATCTGGCGCGGCTCGGCGAACACACCGTGGCCAAGACCGTGTGCCGCCACGCGGTGAAAGCCAACGACCCGCTCGGCGGCGCGGAGCTGGAAAATCTCGTCGAGGATTTGCGCCGCTGCGCGATGCCCTACACCTGCCCGCACGGCCGCCCGACGCTGATTGAAATGAACTACCGCGAGCTGGAGAAAAAATTTGGCCGCTCACAATAACACTTGTCATTGACGGAGAATCTAACTTCAAACACAGTCTTTTCGGACAAAGATAGATTTTTATGAGTTACGATTTACGTTTGTTCAAAACTAAATTGGGCGAAGAACCCGAAGTAATCTTTCTGAAAATTAAACGCCTTCCAAGCGTCTGGACGCCGACTCCTATCTGACCGGGCATCACCAGTCGGGAGGTGATGGTGCGCTAGATTGTTGCTGGCTTTCAAAATCAGCGGCGCCCTAATTTGAAAGTTTGGCGACTTTAGGATGAGGCCAAAATTCTGATTTTCTGATACGGGTCTGCATTGCTTGACGTGAAACGCCAAAATGACCATGCAGCGCCCGGCAGCAGAAATCTAAAACTTCCTCTTTCCCCTGATTGAAAAACCCTTCCCGTTCCGCATCGGCAACTGCTTCGGCCAAAGCGGTTGAAAGTTCTTTCGTGGGCATCAGAAAACGTCCTGCAAATCCGTCCGCCTGCCATTCAATCCAGTTATATTGGGCCACAGGAATTGCGTTGATAAACGCAATCCACTGTTTGACCGTTCCAAATTTGACCGCCCCATAAATGTCTTTATGAAGAAACAGGTGAGCCAATTCATGGGCGGCAGAAAAGCGCAATCTAGGTTGCAGGGAAGGCTCTTTGAACACCGTGCCGTCAAACCAAATTCCGGTCAAATCAGGGCGAAGAAAAGCATCCTGTTTAAGCTGCTGGATGGGAGCAAAATCAAATTCCAAACCCAAATCAAATTCCGCAAAGCCCAAAATATCAATGGGGATTTTTTGAACTGATTTGTATTGGCCGCGAATTTGAGTCGCTACTGCCTCAATGTTCTCTTTTGAAAGAATGGGCGCTTTGAATTTGGCCGGATTCACTTTGCCCTTATGAGTTTTTCAGGATTTCGGCCAGTTTTTCCAAATCTTTAGTTGTGGGTTTTTTGCCGGTTGCGGTTCGGAAAAAGACCGGCAAGCGTTTTACCAATTCGGCATCATTCATCACATATTGAGGAATTTTCCCCGCGTCAATCGCCGCATAGTCGAAAATCAATTCTCGTTCCTTGGAATCTTCGGACAGGCCAAGAATGACCGCAATCCGGTTGAGCAGCCCCTGATCTTGAGGAGGAGGCAGCACGCCGCGCTCAATCTTGCTCCAATTGCTGGGGTCGCAATCGGTAGCAATGCAAAATTCGCGCAGCCCTAAACGCCGGTGCGCCCGTAGTTTTTTAAGAAATTCGCCGAACATAATCTTGCTTTGTGGTAGAAAAATACCACAAAACCCAATGGAGTCAATGGTTTTATGAGGTCTAACAACTAATCTTAAATTTTTCTTGATTTAACTTATTGTTAGACTATTTTCTTCATCAGTGAATTTGACCGAAGCCATAGACCTCGAAATTGCTGAATTGGAGAAACGATTCAAGCAAGACATGGACGACTTGCTTCGCGCGAAGGCTTACGCCTTGCGTAAATCAGTCCCGAATACAACCAGCGAAGCGCAAATATCTACCAGCCCGGGCCCGCTTCCCAATGGCAGGATTCGCCCAACACGTGAGGGCATAAAAACGGATAGGCAAATTCAACGCGAATTTTTGGCGGGTTGGCCGGGCACCTTCACAATAAAAGACCTAATAAATGCGGCCAAACGACATGAAGGATCGCCAGCCGCCGCTTTTGAACTAAACGATTGGGCATCCACGATTAACTGGCTTTGCCAAAATAAGTTTGTCGAAGCTGTCGAGAAGCGCGAAGGTAAAACACCGGGAATTTACCGCGTGATTGTTAGCAAAGCAGACTTGATTTCTCCAAAACGCCGAAAGACGGATAGGGTTGATGCTTTGCAAGACATTGTAATCGAATCAATTAAGAATCTATCGAAGCATAGGTTTGACAAAAACGATGTGATTAGAGAAGTGCATAAAAATCACCCCGACAGAGCCGCCGACGTTATCGGGGCTGTGCTTCATCGTTTAGCTGCAAATAACGTGGCAGCAAGAATTTTTGCGCGGAGCCGAGAAGGAAATGTTTATGAAAAGCTCTGATGCTAAACAATTTGCCCCAGCGTGCGCAAACACGCTGGGGCGGACGTAAGACCTAGCCGGTCGAAGCTCCGTTATCCAGCTTGGCTTCCAAAACCAAGAATTAATATGCGGGTCGCTTCCAAACCGACCGATCAGACCACTAGGCTGTCTCTATTTATGAGAAACAACTCTCACAAAATCTTATTTGAGTCAAGCGCGGTGCTTTTTGGCAACCGCTGGCGCACTCGCCTTTTTTGAGCGGCGTGGCGTATTCCAATACGGGCTTTTGCATTTCGGACAGACTCTTGGCTCTTGGCCGACTTCGCGCGGCAACCATGTGTGGTTGCACCGTTCACACTGATAGCCGGACAATGTTACCTTCGCCATATTGTTAGCAGTATCCGCCCTTTAGTGTATTACGCCAAGGTAATTTTTATTTGACAAAGTATATTCTTTTTAGCAATATACTAACAGTAGATAAAACAAATGCCCTGCCAGTGCTAGAAACACCGGCAGGGCGCATCAAAGGCCGTTGCCAACTGACGACCGATGGAATGTATGGTTATTTAGGTGCGGTTTATGACACGTTTGGTGCGAATGTGGATTTCGCGCAGCAGGCCAAAACCTATTCTGACAACCTTAATGCGTATGCAGATGAGCGTCGGTATTCAGTTTCAAAAGGATGCAAGACGGTCAAAACTACAGTCCACATCGGCAAGCCAAACCCCGCTTTAAATCAGCACCAGCCATGTAGAACGCACGAATTTGAGCGTGAGATTATTTCAACGCCGCTTTACCCGGCTGACATTGGGCTGTTCAAAGAAGCTGGCGAACTTGAAACATTCCGTCGCGTTGTTTATCGCGCATTTCAATTTCTGCCGTGTTCACTCTGCACACAAACAAACGCCGGCAATGAGCGCGGAATTGACGAATCACGTTTGGACAGTCGAAGAACTTTTGTCAGCAACATTCTAATACACCATGACCAGTCGGGACGGTTTGTGAAAAATTTCACAAACTTCTTGCGCGGGTTTTGACACCGTGCTAGTTTTGTTTTTCTGACGACAAAAACAGGCTGATTATGAAAAAATCTCTTTTGCTGCTTTCATTCGGAATTTTTTCCGCGCTGCAACTGGCGAACGCCGGCGACATCACCGGCGCGGTCACTTTGAAAGGCACGCCGCCGGCGGAAGCGGACATCGGCCCCAAAATGACTGCGGACAGTCCCGATTGTGCCGTCATGTATGCCGGGGGCAAATTCCCCACGACGCATTTTTACGTTGTCGGCGCGAAAGGCGAACTGGCCGACGTGGTGGTCACGCTCAAGGGCGGAGATTTCAAATCCACGGGCGCCAGCGCCGCGCCGGCTTTGCTCGACCAGAAAGGCTGTCTTTATGTGCCGACGATTTTCGCCGTGCAGACCGGCCAGAAGATCATCGTCAAAAATTCCGACCCCTGCGTCCACAACGTCCACGCCAAGGCGACCGTGGAAGGCAACCCGGAGTCCAACCAGTTGCAGATGCCCGGCGGCGCGGATTTGACCTTCACGTTCGACAAACCGGAGGCGTTTCTGAAATTCCAATGCGACGTGCATTCGTGGATGGGCGCGTGGGTGACGGTCGTGGACAATCCGTATTACGCCGTCACGGACGCGGACGGCAAGTTCACCATCAAAAACGTGCCGCCCGGCAAATACACGCTGCAAGTCGCGCACCGCAAACTCGGCACGCAAACCGCCGGCATTGAAGTCAAGGACACCGGCGCGGCAACGCAGGACTTTACGTTCACGATGAAATAAATTTTTTGTTCGCCCGCGACCGCTGCCACACAACGCAGCGGTCGTTCTTTTTCAAGTTGAACGCCAAATACAATCCCGCTCTGTTCTGGTTCGCTGTGCTGACGGCCGTGATGACTTTTTTGCTCATCGGCCTCGGCGGACTGGTCACGAGCAACAACTTCGGAATGTCCGTGCCCGACTGGCCGACGAGTTACGGCTATAATATGTTCGCGCTGCCGATCAAATTTTGGAAGGGCGGCGTGTTCTACGAACACACGCATCGTTTGCTGGCGTCCGTCATCGGTTTCTTGACGACGATTCTCGCCGTCTGGCTCTGGCTGAAAGATTCGCGCAAATGGGTGCACTGGCTCGGCGTCGCCACGTTTCTTGCCGTCGTTGTTCAGGGCGCGCTCGGCGGATTGCGCGTGGTTTTAACCGACGCCCAGCTCGGCATTTTTCACGGGGCGCTCGCGCAATTGTTTCTGGTCCTCGTCTGCGCCATCGCGCTGTTCACGAGCCGCTGGTGGCAAAATTCGGCGGCGGAAAAACAAGTTTCCGTCCCGCGCGGACTGCGCAGCCACGTTCTTTACGTGACGATTTTAATTTTCATCCAATTGATGATCGGCGCGACGATGCGGCATCAGCACGCGGGACTGGCGATTCCCGATTTCCCGCTCGCCTACGGAAAAATCTGGCCGGACACCAGCCCCGAAGCGGTCGCCGCGTATAACGAGCATCGCATGGAAATGAACGGCGAAAATCCCATCACCGCGTTTCAAATCATTTTGCAGATGGTTCATCGCCTCGTCGCGCTGCTGATTCTTCTCGGCGTGATCGCGACGGCGTTTTTGGCGCGGAAAAAACTGGACGGACGCGACTGGCTCACAAAATTTGCATGGTTCTGGACGGGATTGATCGTCGTGCAAATCGCGCTGGGCATCGCGACCATTGAAACCAACAAGGCGGCGGACATCGCCACGCTGCACGTCATGGTCGGCGCGCTGTCGCTGCTGGCCGGCGTGCTGTGGTGGCTCGTGGCCGCCCGCCGAACAACATTGACAGAATTTGCCCCGGCAGGGCAAAATGAGTTGAATTAGGCGCGGTTTTTTTGCGCCACAAACAAGAGATGAAATTTTCAGCGGAAGTTCTAAATCAAAACGAGGTTTTGGAAAAAAGCTGGCCGGCGGTTTTCGCCGACCTGATCAAGGCGCGGCTGACGACGCTCGTGCTGCTCACGTCCGCCGTCGGTTTTTATCTCGGCGAACGCGGCGCGGTGAATTATCTGCTCATGTTCCACACGCTGTTCGGCACGGCGCTCGTCGCGTCCGGCGCGGCGGCGTTGAACCAGTTGCTCGAACGCGAATACGACGCGAAGATGCGCCGCACGCAAAACCGTCCGCTGCCTTCCGGCCGTTTGCAGCCGACGACGGTGATGCTGTTCGGCGGAATCTGCTCGGTCGTCGGCTTGGTTTATCTCGCGCTGCTGGTGAACCTGCTCATCTGTGTCATCGGCGCGGTCACGCTCGTCAGTTATCTTTTTATCTATACGCCGCTGAAGCGCGTGACGTGGGCGAACACGCTCGTCGGCGCGATTCCCGGCGCGCTGCCGCCGTTGATGGGTTGGGCGGCGGCGCGGAACGATCTCGGCAGCGAAGGCTGGGCGTTGTTTGCGATTTTATTTTTCTGGCAACTGCCGCATTTTTTCGCCATCGCGTGGATGTATCGCGACGATTACGCCAAGGCCGGTTTCATCATGCTGCCGAACGTGGACGCCGACGGCAGCCGCACCGCGCAGCAGGCCGTGAGCAACACCATCGCGCTGATGATTGTCAGTTTGTGTCCGTTTGTTTTCGGCATGAGCGGAAAAATTTATCTCGCGGGCGCGATTGTTTTCGGCGCGGGATTTTTGCTTTGCGCCATCCGGTTTTCGCGCCGGCTGTCTTTGGCAAGCGCGCGGCAGCTTTTTTTCGCCTCGATCATTTATCTGCCGCTGCTGCTGGCGGCGATGTGCTGTGACAAGCTGAAATAAAATTTTATGGAAACGACCGTTGAACAATTTCCGCCGTTCCGCGAAGCCGGGCCGCAGCACGGCCACGACGACCACGGCCACGAGCATCACGAGCCAAGTTTCTGGAGCAAATACATTTTTTCCACCGACCACAAGGTCATCGGCATCCAATACGGGTTCACGGCGCTGTGCTTCATGCTGTTCGGATTTTTCCTGATGCTGCTGATGCGCTGGCAGATTGCGCATCCGGGGTTGCCGGTGCCGTTGTTCGGGCCGCTGCTGGAAAAAATCGTCGGCCCGGTCATGGCTCCCAACGGCGCGATTTCGCCCGACCTCTACAATTCTTTTGGCGCGATGCACGGGACGATCATGGTGTTTCTCGGCGTGGTGCCGCTGGCGTTCGCAGCGTTCGGCAACTACGTCGTGCCGCTGATGATCGGAGCGCCGGACATGGCGTTTCCGCGCGTCAACATGGCGAGCTATCACGCGTTTTTTCTCGGCGGCGTCGTAATGCTCACGAGCTTTTTCATTCCCGGCGGCGCGGCGCAGGCGGGCTGGACTTCCTACTCGCCGCTGGCGACGACGATTCCGACGGACGGCCAGGCGTTCTGGCTCGTCGGCATGATTTTGCTCATCACGTCTTCGCTGCTGGGCGCGGTGAATTTCATCGCGACCATCATTCAACTGCGCGCGCCGGGCATGACGTGGATGCGGATGCCGTGGTTCGTCTGGACACAGTTCGTGACGGCGTTCCTGCTGCTGCTGGCGTTTCCGCCGCTCGAAGCCGCCGGCCTGCTGCAATTGATGGACAACGTCGCGCACACGAGTTTCTTTTTGCCGACGGGGCTGGCCGTTGGCGGACAATTGGCGAACGTCAGCGGCGGCGGCAGCCCGCTTTTGTGGCAGCACCTGTTCTGGTTTCTCGGCCATCCGGAAGTTTATGTTTTGATTCTGCCGGGCATGGGCATCGTCGCTGAAATCATCGCCAACAACACGCGCAAGCCGCTCTGGGGCTACAAATCGCTCGTGTATGCGGTGCTGGCGGTCGGCTTCCTGTCGTTCATCGTGTGGGCGCATCATATGTATCTCACCGGCATGGGACAAAAAATCGCCACGTTCTTTCAGGCGACCACGATGATCATTTCCATCCCGTCTGTGATCATTTTGACGTGCCTGTTCCTGTCGCTTTGGGGCGGTTCGATCCGCATCAACACGCCGATGCTTTTCGCGCTCGGCTGGCTGCCGATGTTCGGCATCGGCGGGCTGACGGGTTTGCCGCTCGGCCTTGCGGCGGCGGATTTGTATCTGCACGACACTTATTATGTCATCGCGCATTTTCATTACGTCGTTGCGCCGGGAACGATTTTTGCGCTGTTCGCCGGGATTTATTTCTGGTTTCCGAAAATGACCGGACGGAAAATGAACGAGTTCTGGGGCCGCGTGCATTTCTGGTGCTCGTTCGTGTTCATGAACCTGGTGTTCATGCCGATGTTCGCGCAGGGCATCAAAGGTATGTTGCGCCGCATGAGCGACGGCGGCGTGAACTATTCCGCCGCGCGCGTGCCGGGCGCGATTGACGCGTTGCCCGGCTCGGTGATGGAAATGAACAGTTGGATTTTCGCGGCGGCGGTCGCGCTGGGCATCGCGCAGATTCCGTTCATCATCAATTTATTCTGGAGCATCAAGCACGGCGAAAAAGTCGGCGACAATCCGTGGGAAGCCACGACGATTGACTGGCAGACGCCCACGCCGCCGCCGCATGGAAATTTTGAAGTCGAGCCGCGCATTGTCCGCGGGCCTTACGAATACAGCGCGCCCGGCCACGACGGCGGATTCGCGCCGCAAAGCGAGCCGGCGGCAACCACCCGCAACGCGCACCACTGAATTTTTCATGGACATCCCCTACACAGTTGAAATTCGGCCGGACACCGGCATCTACAACGCCAAGGTCGGCATCTGGCTTTTTCTCGCGTCCGAAGTGATGCTGTTCGGCGGACTTTTTTCCGCCTACGTTTTGCTGCGCGTCGGCTCGCTGCCCGGCGAATGGCCGCACGGCTGGCTGGACGTCCGCCTCGGCGCGCTCAACACCGTCCTCCTCGCGCTGTCCGCCATCACCACACTGCTCGCGTGGGCCGCGTGCAAGACGCGGCAGTTCGGCAAGTTCAAGTTTTTCCACGCCTGCACGCTGCTGCTGGCGTTGTCGTTTTTGTGCGTCAAATCCTACGAGTATCACGACAAGTGGATTCATTATGAAATCAAGCTCAAGGACGGGACTTTTGCCGACGGGCACATGGTGGAAAATGATTTGAAGGAGGATTACCTCGTCATCCACGGCCGGATTGTCACCGATGAAAAGGCCCTTTACGATTTGCGGGCGCAGAAGGACATCAAGCTGGCCGAGGTCAAAATTCCCCGCGCCAGCATCGCGTCCATGCAGAACTACAGCCCGCGCCACAACACCTTCACGGCGATTTATTTCACGCTCACCGGCCTGCACGCGCTGCACATTCTCGGCGGCAGCATCGTCATCTTTTACCTGTGGGCGTTTGGCGGAGCCATGTGGAAGACCGATCCTGAACGGTTCACCAACCGCATCGAAGTTTCCGGGCTGTTCTGGCATTTCGTGGACTTGGTCTGGATTTTTCTGTTCCCTGTGCTTTATTTGACCTGAAACTTTTATGAGCGAACACCACCAATCACAAACGCACGCTGCGCCATCCGCCGGCGATTCGCACCCGGTTGATTTCAACGCCTATCTGCGCCGCTGCCTTTACGTTTTCATCGCCGCGTTGTGCGCCATTTCGCTGATGATTTTCGCGTCGTATCTGCCGCATTTCGGCTGGCCGGCCAAGGTGACGATGATTCTGACCGTCGCCGTCGTCAACGCCTTCATCGTCGCCGGATTTTTGATGCACCTGCTGTCCGAGAAAAAAATGATTTACACCGTGCTCGGCTTCACCGTGTTTTTTTTCGCCGGCTTGATGGGGCTGATGGTCTGGGCGACGGGCGATTTCCCGGTCGGCACGATTTTTCACTGATATGTCCCTGAAAGCCTTCCATCTGATTTTTGTGACGCTGCTGACCTCGCTGTGCTTCGGCTGCGCGGCGTGGGCGTTCAGCGCCGGCCGGCCGGATTTCGGCGTGGCGGGCGTCGGCGCGGGAATTTTGGTCATCATCTATGGCATTTATTTTTTGAAAAAATTGAAAAAGATCAGCTATCTATGAAAACACCGTTCAGGAAAATTTTCCCGCTCGTCGCGCTGGCGGCGTTCCTGCCGTCGCCGCTGTTTGCCTGCGCCGCGTGCTATGGCCGTTCGGATGCGCCAATGGCCGTGGGCATGAACTGGGGCATCTTCACGCTGCTCGGCGTGGTGGTTCCGGTGCTGGCGTGCTTTCTCTTTTTCTTCGTCCACCTCATCCGCAAAAGCGAGGCGCTGAATGCCGCCGCCGAAAAAGCGGCCAAACCCGCTGAAGCCACCAGGCCATGAACGATTGGATCGCCCATAAAATTCTCGGAATGCCCGAACTCGCCTCCTCAAACGGCAAGGCGGTGGACGACCTGATTGTCTATGTCCACTGGCTGATGCTGCTGCTGTTCGTCGGCTGGATCGCCTATTTCGGCTATGTGCTCTGGCGCTTCAACGCCAGACGTGCCGCGAAGGCAAATTACGAAGGCTCCAAAAGCCATCTGCCCACTTACGTCGAACTTTTCGTCGTCCTCGTCGAAGCGGTGCTCCTCCTCGGATTCGCCATTCCGATCTGGGCGAAAAACGTGGATAAATTTCCGTCCCCGGCGGACTCCACCGTCATCCAGATCGTCGCGCAACAATACGAGTGGAACTTCCGTTACCCCGGGCAGGACGGAGTTTTTGGCCGTCAGGACATGAAATTCGTCGCGGACACCAACCTCTTCGGCATTGACCCGGCCGACGCGAACGGCAAGGACGACATCCAGTTGAAGGACTTGCAGGACGACCTTCATGTCCCGGTCAACAAGCCCGTGTTGATTTATTTGAGTTCCAAGGATGTCATCCATTCGCTCAAGCTCGTGGCCATGCGCCTCACGCAGGACGCCATTCCCGGCCTGCGCATTCCCTGCACGTTCACGCCCACGAAAATCGGCCGCTACCAGATTGAATGTGCCCAGCTCTGCGGCCCCGGTCACTCAACCATGAGCCGCGGCTTCGTCACCGTTGAAAGCCCCGCCGACTACGCCGCCTGGATCAAGTCCAAAACCCCGGTCGCGCCGCAAAGCTTCGACTGATTTTTCTCCGCCGCCGGCGGCTCGCACCTCATGCCTGAACAGCCCCGCCCCATTCCCCGCACGCTCTGGATCGGTTTCAGCCTGCTGGTGGGAATGATTGGCCTGGCGATTGTCCTGATGGCGTTTGGAACTTCCCGCTCGCAAACCACGCCCCTGCCCGACGTGCTCGGCCAGGTCGCCGGCTTCACGCTCACCAATGAGGATGGCAACGTCACCACGCTGGCCGATTTCACCAACCGAGTCTGGGTGGCCGACATCATTTTCACCCGCTGCGCCTCGTCATGTCCCGTCATGTCGCGGCAAATGAAATCGCTTCAGGACGGCTTGCCCGCCGGCAGCCACGCGAAACTGTTGACGCTGACGTGCGATCCCGGCTACGACTCGCCGTCCATCTTGAAAAAATACGGCGAACATTACGGCGCGGATTTTCAACGCTGGAAATTTTTGACCGGCACGCCGAAGGCATTGTCCGACCTGGCCACCGGCAGCCTCAAGCTCGGCGTCACGCCCGTGTCGCCGCAGAACCGGACCGATCCCGCCGACTTTTTTATCCACAGCACCATTTTTGTGATCGTGGACCAACAGGCGCGGCTGCGCGGCGTCTTTCAAACCGAAGGCCAGGACGTGGACTGGACGCAGGTCAAACCGCAGATTCTCGCCGCCGTGAAAAAACTGGAAGGCGGCGGATGAACATTCACGATCTGCCCGCCGTCAACGCCACGCTCAACGGCTTGAGCGGAATTTTTCTGGCCGCCGGGTTTGTTTTCATCAAACGCGGCAACAAGACCGCGCACCGCAACTGCATGATTTCCGCGTTCGTCACCTCGATTGTGTTTTTGACCTGCTATCTCATTTACCACGGCTATCGCGCTTGGGTTTTGCACATTGGACCGACGCGTTTTTTGCAGCCGGAATGGTTCAAGCCAATTTATCTGGCCATTCTTGGAACGCACACGATTTTGGCCATCGCCATCGTCCCGATGATTTTGATCACGCTTTGGCGCGCAAAAAAAGAACGCTTCGAGTCGCACAAAAAAATCGCCCGGTGGACATGGCCGCTCTGGATGTATGTCTCCGTGACCGGCGTGGTGGTCTACTGGCTGCTTTACATTCGGTTTCCGCAAAAGTAATGCGCCTTCTCTACGGTTGACCGGCTGGGGCCATCCGCGTAGTTTGAAACGGTGAAAAGTGAAAAAACAGCCAACGAATGGCCGGTTCACAAAATTGTGGGCCGGCGTCCGGCGCACATGACGCCGCTGCGCCGATTGGAAGGCTTGAATACATTTCTTTTCCAGCATGCAAAAAATGTCCTCCCCAAACGAGAACTGTTTCCAGTTCGAAAATCTGTTGGTCAGGCTCGCAAGCAGCGGAGTTGATTTTGCCGTTGTTGGGGTGTGGCAATTTCGCTCAACGGCTTTGTTCGCGCCACCGATGATGTGGACATCCTGGTTGGAAAACCCGCGGAAAACCTCCGCAAATTGCTGGACTGCCTGGCCGGATGGGGCCGGGGGTTCGCGCGTGAATTGAAGGCGGAAGACTTTGCCGACGAGCCCGGAGCCATCCGGGTCATGGAAGATTTCGACCTCGATATTTTTACGCAAATGCGGGGAAAATCACTGGATGATTTCCGTCCCAATCTCCGCTTTTTTGAAAGCAACGAAGTTCGCATTGCCTATCTTTCGCCCGCCGACCTGATTTTTCTCAAACAGGGTTCATTGCGGGAAAAGGACCGGATGGATGTCGCCGCCATGAAGGAAATCCTCGCCCGCGAAGGAAAGTGGTCCTGATTTCTTTTGCGTCTATTTGCTTTGGCAAATCCGCAGCGTGTCCAGCACGGCCTTGATGCGCGGAACCTCGTGCGTGCGGAACAAATCCGTTTTGCCCAGCGCGGCCAGCACCGCAAAAAACGGCTCGGCGCAGCGGACTTCCTCGCCGAAAAATTCAAACGCGTGCGGCAGCGCGTGGCAGACGGGAAAACCGAGTTCGCGCAGCCGGAATGTGTTCAGGAAAACATTCATCTGATGCCGGACGCGAACCGCGCTGTCCTGCAAGTTACGGTAATAAAAGCCGAGGCCGGGATCTATGAAAATTTTCTCCACGCCATTGCGCTGTGCGAGTTCGATCTGCCGCGAGAAAAATTCGCGCAACATCGGAACCGGGTCGGCGCTCAAATCAAGATCACCAACTTCTCGCACGTTTTTGCCGGCGACGTAACAGATGATGACGGCGGCCTCGTGCGCGGCGACCATTCTAAATATTTCTTTTGAAGCCGCCGTGCCGGTGAGGTTCAAAACATTCGCACCCGCTTCCAAACTCGCGTGCGTGACGGCTGGCGAATACGTCTCGACGGAAACCAGAATTTTTGCCGCGCGCAGTTGCTTGATGACCGGAATCAATTTTGATTTCTGCGCCGCGTCATCCGCGCGCGTTGCGTGCGCGAGCGTGGATTCCGCGCCGACATCAATGATTTGCGCGCCCTGCGCCGCGAGAACTTTTCCGCGCCGGACCGCCGCTTCCGCCGATAAACACACGCTTTCGCGATACCACGAATCGGCGGACAGATTCACGACGCCCATGATGGCCGGCTGCGAATTGAAATTAAATTTTTTGCCGCCGATGGAAAATTCCTTTACGCGCGCGGACGCGGCGGCGCGGTTTTGTTCGAGCAGGCCGGCGAGTTGTTCGAGCGTCAGCATGAGCGGCGGGTTTTCAGTGCAGGAAAGTCTGCGCGAGCGAACCTTTTTTCGTGACAATGACGGTGCCGACGCCGATGTGATGATTGGTGAACCAGCCGTCCTGCGTTTCCAGAACAAATCGGATGTTGTCCGTCGCGGAGAACACGCCGTTGGCGTCGTTTTTTTCGAGGTGATGGATTTCCTGAATGACGCCATCGGGGCTGATGTAGGCGGCGGAAATGGATTCAGGACAGTTAGTCATCCAGAAATCGGCCTGCATGGTGGAGGGCAAAACAAACAGCATGGAATCGGAGTCCTGAATGTTGGTGCGGAACATCATGCCGGTTTCCTCCTGTTCCGGCGTCAGCGCCAGTTCGGCGTCCAGCACTTCTGAACCGAGATAAATTTTCATCGTCGGCAGTTTCGGCTGCGCGTGCGTCGGCAACGGATCGCCAGTTGAAACAACCGGCGCGGCGGCAGGCGGAACAGCTTTGCTACAGCCGACAAACAAAGTTGCGGCCAGCAGCAGCGGAACGAAATTGGCAAATTTCATGATGGCAGTCTGCCGCAGCCGCCCGGATTTTTCAACCAATCTGAAGACGGCACCGCAAGCCGCCGACAATAAACCGCAAGCGTCCGCAAGCGCGGCACGTCCGCGCAGGATACACTTTCCGCAGGTGAAAGAAAAATTCATCCGCGCGTTCCCACGTCAACCCGTCCGTGTGGAATGGTTGACTTGCGCGGCGGAAGGCTTATTTTGCCATTGTTGTGACAACCCTTGAACAGGCCGCCGCCACCGTGCGGCTCGACGAATTGCCGCCGCGCGTCTGTGCCGTGGTGCGTCAGGTGGACACCGACGACGAGGACACGCAACGGCTCAAGACGCTCGGCGTGTGCGTGGGCCGCCGGGTGGAGCTCGTCCGCGCGGGCAATCCGCTCATCCTGAAAATTTTCGGCTCGCGGCTGGGCGTCTCCGCCGAACTCGCCGCGCGCGTGCGCGTGGAAATCTGCCAGCCCGGCCATTGCGCGCTGCGCGAAAACGAAGGCGCATGAGCGCAATCCCCGAAATTTCCGCGCCGCCGGCGGACGCATTGCATCATCAACACACGTTCACGCTCGCGCTGGTCGGCAATCCCAACGCGGGCAAGACCACTTTGTTCAACGCGCTCACCGGCCTGCGCGCCAAGACGGCGAATTTTCCCGGCACGACCGTCGAGCGCAAAGTCGGCCGGCTGCATCTCGACCACAAACAGATTGTCATCGTGGATTTGCCGGGCCTTTACAGCCTCGACAGCAAATCGCCGGACGAAAAACTCGCCGCCGACGCGTTGCGCGGGCGGATTGCCGAACATCCCGCGCCCGACGCCGCGCTCGTCGTGGTGGACGCGACGAACCTTGAACGGAATCTTTTTCTCGTCAGCCAGGTTTTGGAATGGAAGAAATGCCCGGTCGTCGTCGCGCTGAACATGATGGACATGGCGCGGCGCGACGGCATCCGCATTGACGTGGCGAAATTGCGCGACGAACTCGGCTGCGTCGTGGTGCCGGTCTCCGCGCGCAGCGGCGAGGGCATTGACAAGTTAAAACAGGAGTTGAACCGGCTCGTCACCGGCGCGATGCCGGAGGCGGTGAACCATGTTGATCCGCACTGCGGGGGCTGTTCCGGATGCACCTTTCAGGCGCGTTACGAATGGACGGAGCAGATTTCCACGAAGGTCATGGATGCGCGGGCCATCCGGCGTTCGGCCTGGACGGACAAGCTGGACGACATTTTCACGCACCCGGTCGCGGGCGTCGCAGTGTTCCTGACCGTGATGCTGACCGTTTTTGCGCTGATTTTCTGGGCGGCGAAAATCCCGATGGATCTCATTGACCACTTGTTCAGCATCCTCGGCGGGTGGGCCGGTTCAAAGATTCCCAACGGTGATTTTCAAAGCCTGCTCGTCAACGGCGTCATCGGCGGCGTCGGCGGCATCCTCGTTTTCCTGCCGCAAATCTGCATTTTATTTTTCGCGCTCTCGCTGCTCGAAGACACCGGCTACCTGTCGCGCGCGGCGTTCGTGATGGACAAGGTCATGCGGCGTTTCGGCCTGCCGGGCAAGGCGTTTGTGCCGATGCTCTCGGCGCACGCGTGCGCGATTCCCGCCATCATGTCCACGCGCGTCATCGAAAATCCGCGCGACCGGCTCGTGACCATTTTGATC
>Ga0075522_10000587_pt1 | contig 26693 bp, 24 predicted proteins | sample NGEPerA_FD_74796 | JGI IMG/M metagenome (GOLD analysis project Ga0075522, IMG submission 74796) | Arctic peat soil microbial communities from the Barrow Environmental Observatory site, Barrow, Alaska, USA - NGEE PermafrostL2-A | ecosystem: Environmental > Terrestrial > Soil > Wetlands > Peat ...
AGACAAGTTTCCGCGCCACCTCAAAGAATCCGAGTGGCGCTGGAATCATCGCCGTGATAACCTCTACTCGTTGCTCTTGAAAGCTACCCGTTCACACCCGCTCAACTAGGAAAGACCCTTCATTAATACCGGCAGCCTGGATGGCTAAATAATTTTGCGGTATGCAGGCTGAACATCAACTCAAAGCCTCTCTCAAAGAAATTGACGACCTGCAGGCCGCCTTGGACGAGCACGCCATCGTGGCCATCACCGATCCGCAGGGAATGATCACCTACGTCAACGACAAGTTCTGCGAGATTTCCAAATATTCGCGCGAGGAGTTGCTCGGTCAGGATCACCGCATCATCAATTCAGGTTTTCATCCAAAGGAATTCATCCGCGATTTGTGGACGACAATTGGACAAGGCAAAGTCTGGAAGGGTGAAATCAAAAACAAAGCCAAGGACGGTTCGTTTTATTGGGTGGACACGACCATCGTTCCATTCCTCAACGCAGACGGCAAACCGCGCCAATATGTTGCCATCCGCGCCGACATCACTGAGCGGAGAACCCTGCATGACGAATTGGAGTTGCGAGTTCAGCGACGGACTGCGGAATTGACCAAAGCCAACGATAACTTGCGCATGGAAATCGCCGAGCGAAACAAAGCGGAGGCGGCCGTTCGCCAGTCGGAAACGCGGTATCACACCCTGTTTGACACGCTGATTGAAGGGTTTTGCACAATTGAAATGATTTTTGACGCCGACGGCAAACCGGTGGATTACCGCTTTCTGGAAATCAATCCGGCGTTTGAAAAGCAAACCGGGTTGCACAACGCGCAAGGAAAATTAATGCGCGACCTTGCTCCTAACCATGAGGCGCATTGGTTCGAACTTTACGGAAAAATTGCACTGACAGGTGAGCCGGCGCACTTTGAGAACGAAGCAAAAGCGCTGGGTCGTCACTACGATGTGTATGCAAACCGGGTCGGCGGGCCAGAAAGTCGAAAAGTTGCCATCCTGTTCAATGACATCACCGAGCACAAGCACGCGGAACACCGGTTGGCCACACAAAGTGCCATCAGCCGGGCGTTGGCGGATGCAAACACCTTGAATGAAGCGACGCCTAAAATCATGCAGGCTGTCTGTGAATCTGAAGGGTGGGATTTTGGCGCAATTTGGGCAGTGGATAAAAAAGCCAATAAGCTGCGTTGTCTGGAAGCATGGCACCGACCAGAAATTCCCGCAGAAGAATTGGAGGCCAAGACCCGTGAGTTGACTTTGGCATTGAACGTCGGCTTGCCCGGACGCGTCTGGGCATTCGGCAAACCGTTGTTAATCCCGGAAATCACCAAGGATGATAATTATCCGCGCATGCCGTTTGCCACGAAGATCGGGTTGCACAGTGCGCTGGCATTTCCAATCGCGCTGGAAGATGAAATCATCGGCGTGATGGATTTTCTTGGACGGGAAATACGCGAGGCGGATGAAAAAACACTGGAAATGTTTCTTGGCATTGGACGGCAAATCGGGTCGTTCTTCAAACGAAAGCAGATCGAAGAACAATTTCGCCAGTTACAGAAAATGGAGGGCCTCGGCCAGTTGGCCGGTGGAGTAGCGCACGACTTCAACAATATTCTGGCGGTCATTCAAATGCAGTCTGATTTGCTGAAATCAGAAGGCGGCCTTTCTCCGGCGCAGTCTGAATTTGCCGAGGAGATCAGCGCGTCCACACAGCGCGCCGCCGCGCTGACCCGGCAGTTGCTGCTGTTCAGCCGGAAAGAAACATTGCAGTTGCGCGATCTGGATTTGAACGAATCCATCAACGAGCTGACCAAAATGTTGCGGCGCATCCTCGGCGAAGACATCCAGTTGCAGTTCAAATTTGCCATGCAAGGGCTCTTCATCCATGCCGACGCAGGCATGATGGATCAGGTGCTGATGAATCTCGCGGTCAATTCCCGCGACGCCATGCCCAAGGGCGGACAGCTCATCATCGAAACTTCCGCCGTGGAATTCGACGAAGTCGCCGCTTCACATTCGGCACAAGTCCGGCCCGGCTCATTCGTCTGCTTGAGCGTGGGCGACACTGGTTGCGGCATCCCGCCGGAAATTCTTCCGAAGATTTTTGAACCGTTCTTCACCACAAAAGATGTCGGCAAAGGAACTGGACTGGGATTGGCGACAGTCTTTGGCATCGTCCAACAGCATCAAGGATGGATCAATGTCTACAGCGAAGTCGGTCATGGAACGACGTTCCGAGTTTATCTTCCGCGCCTCGCCAGAATTTCCGACCAAAAATTTGTGCCGCCAACGGTGGAACCGGCGCGCGGCGGCAATGAAACAATTCTGCTCGTCGAGGATGAACCCAGGTTGCGTGCTTCGGTGCGAAATGCCTTGTCGCGCCTCGGTTACAACGTGCTCGAAGCATCCGACGGTGCCAGCGCATTGGAAGCTTGGAAAAAGCACCGCAATGAAGTCCGTCTTGCCTAGAAAGTCTGGAACCAGGAACGCGATGGAATCCATCTGTTGCTGACCGACATGGTCATGCCCGGCGGAATGACCGGGAACGAGTTGGGCGAACGTCTTTTAAAGGAGAATCCAAAATTGAAAGTGATTTATGCCAGCGGTTACAGCGCGGAAGTCGCTGGCAGGGGTTTTCCGTTGAAAGAAGGTGTTAATTTTCTGACAAAACCATTTCAAGCATCCAAACTTGCGCAAACCGTCAGGAATTGCCTGGATAAAATTTGACTTCAGTTGTTCCCAAGATTCTCGGTCATTGCAAATGACGGCATGGATTCATGCAACAAATTCAGTTAAAAAACATACGTCTTCTGCTCTCACTTTGTCCTTTTCAAATTTCCCACCCACGACACCTATTCCCACCGCACTGGAAATCGAATCAGCGGGTTCCAGCCCAACCCACGACACTCGGTGAACAAATCAAGAAGCATCGCTTGGAACTGCACTGGCTGCAAACGGACGTTGCCGCAAAGATGGGAATTTCGTCCACGTCAGTCAGCAACTGGGAACGCGGCATCACCTCCCCATCTCGCAGGATGACAAAGAGAATTCGTGAATTTCTTGACCATATTCCTAAACTGCCATCCCAAAGTTCACAGAAGTGATTTACTCTGCCAGACTTGCGGAATTTCCAATACTTCGTCCGAATGCCGCCTCTTTTAGAAGATTTGCAATTCATTCACTGAAAACAATCTGTAATCATAATTTCATACACCTGACTCCAATAAAGTCGGTCCGGTTCGGTGCGAATCTCACTGCCTATTTCTTGGTGCAATTAAGCCGTTCGAGCAACTGATTGAGTTCGGGGCCGATTCGTTTGAGTTGTTCGTGGTGCAGGGCGGAAAGTTTTTCCAAAGTTTTTTCACCGCGGCTGGTAAGCTGAATAAGCACCTGCCGCCGGTCTTCATTTGACGGCGTGCGCGCCACCAGTTTCTCCAGCACCAACCGGTTGATCAACCCGACCGCGCTGTGATGACGAAGCTGCAATCGCTCGGCCAGTTCGCCGACGGTGACGCAGTCGCGTCCGGGAAAACCCTTGATGGCCAGCAACGCCTGATGTTGTTGTGGCGTGACATTGGCGGCCTGCGCCGCCGTTTCGCTGAAATGGATGAATCGCCGGAGTGCGTAACGAAACGCGGCGAGCGTTTCATACTGCGCCTTGCGAAGTTTTTCAGGTCTTGCCATCACAGGTGAGTTTAACACGGGCTTTGCGCCTGCCGCCATCATTTGTTTGACAATATCGTGTTGCGATATAAAGTGCGTCTCTGAAAAATGCAAATTGAATCAGCAGTTTCCCCGGTCAAAAACAGCCGGCCAACCGTTGAAGATGAATTGGCGGATTTCAGCACCAACCGCCGGGTGCTGTTGTTATCCGCCATGGCATTGGCCATTGGAGCATTCAGCGCCCTGGTCGCGTATGCTTTGATTTGGTTGATCGCCGTAATCACCAACCGGGCTTTTTATCACCGCCTTTCCGCCGCCCCGGCAATTCCGCAGGGACATCATTTGGGATATTGGGTGGTGCTGGTGCCAGTGGCGGGCGCGCTCATCATCGGATTGATGGCACGGTTTGGCTCGGAAAAAATTCGCGGCCACGGCATTCCCGAAGCCCTCGAAGCCATTCTGCTCGGTCGCAGCCGGATTTCACCCAAGGTGGCGATTCTCAAACCGCTTTCGTCCGCCATTTCCATCGGCACCGGCGGCCCATTTGGTGCGGAAGGTCCGATCATCATGACTGGCGGCGCGTTCGGTTCCATTTTCGTGCAACAATTTCATTTGAGCGCGGCGGAACGAAAAACACTTCTCGTGGCCGGTGCGGCGGCGGGAATGTCCGCCGTATTTGCCACACCCGTAGGGCAGTGTTGCTGGCGGTGAAATTACTTTTATTTGAATGGAAACCGCGCAGTTTTATTCCCGTGGCCGTGGCATCAATCATTGCTTCGGTAGTGCGCGTGCCACTGCTCGGCGCGGGGCCAATTTTTCCGGTGATTCCGCACGCACCCGTTTCGGGAATGGAATTGGCAATTGCCGCTGGCCTCGGTGTTCTGGCTGGCTTTGCCTCCGGCTTGCTCACGATGTTGGTTTATGCGTTTGAAGACCTTTTCCAAAGGCTGCCATTTCACTGGATGTGGTGGCCAGCGATTGGCGCAGTGTTTGTCGGCGTGGGCGGAATTATTGAACCGCGTGTGTTGGGTGTCGGCTATGACACGGTTCACAGTTTGCTGCGCGGTGAACTTGTCGGTGCGGCCATCATTGGTTTGCTGGTGGCGAAGGCGCTGGTTTGGTCAATTGCTTTGGGTTCGGGAACTTCCGGCGGTGTGCTGGCTCCATTACTCATCATGGGAGGTGCGCTCGGTGCATTGGTTGGCTCGTGGATTCCGGTGGGCGACGTCGGACTGTGGGCTTTGATCGGTATGGCGGCGATGATGGGCGGCACAACGCGCTCACCGCCGCCATTGCCGCCTTCGGCAAAGTGATGAACACGCCGCGCGGACAAATCGTCAACAAGAGCGCCTTGTTGCGCGAAGTGGAAACCGACACCGACGCCCTCGTGCAACTGGCAACCGACATGGACGACCTCGTCCTGCAATTCACCGGCAGCGACGCGGCGAACCGTTTTCAGGAAGCCTGGAAACGCGCCCGCATCATCGTTGACACCGGCGGCGGCCATAGCGGCACACCGCCCACGCCGCCGACTCCGCCCGCGACCCCGAAGCCTTAAATCAAACGGCCATGCGGTATCAGATTGAATTCCTGCCGGTGGCGCTGGCCCAACTGCGGGCGCTGCCCAAGGACGTGCGGCGTCTGATTGGCGGGAAAATTGACCGGCTGCAAGATGACTTGGCGACGGATGTCAAGAAGCTCAAGGGTTTCAAAAACAAATACCGCTTGCGCGCTGGAAATTACCGCGTCCTTTTTGAATTGGAAGGCGGGACGATTGTCGTTTATGATGTGGGCGACCGGAAGGACATTTATGAGTAACACGATGGCAATGCCAACCAAACCGCAGGCAGCTTGGAACCAATTGGACAAACAATTGACCCAGGCCAAGTCCCTGATGCGCCAGATGCGCCAGACGGTCGAGGATGTGGAAGATGCCCGGACGATTGAACGGGCGAAAAGCGCGCACGGCAAAAAGCCGCGCATCCCTTGGTCACAGGTGAAAAAGGAAGCCGGTTTGGACTGACCGGCGGCGGTCACAGCGGCACTTCGGCACCGACGCCCGCGCCAGCGGCAACGCCAGCAAAATAAAATCCTTGTCATATTATGGCGGAGAGCGTAGAAACCTTGCCGTCAGGACAAAAAACAAAAGATTAAAACATACATATTGATGTAGCTTTTGGCTACGGGGCTGACTCGAAACCGCGAATTTCTCAAAGCCTCCCAGAAACCAAGCCGCCACTCGGCGCGGCTTGGCGCATTTTCTGGGAAGGCGCTTCGCGGTGCCTGAGTCAGGGTGCGTTGAGTCCGCGCCCTTTTTTATCGCTTTATTGAACTATGAAAACCAAACTTGCAATTATCATCAGCGGGTGGATCGCCCTGCTTTTTCCATTGAATCTGGCTTACGCACAAGCGCCGAGTTCCATCGCAGGTGATGGTTCATTGATCATCATTACCTCTGGAACGTATCCATTTGCCAGTTACGGTTACTCCCTCTTCATTCCAGCCAATTCAGGCAACTCGTATCAAAGCATTGCAATCTATAATGTTCTAGCCAACAGCGGCACATACACCTACACATTGACAGGCCCCTCAACGGCGACAATTAATTTAAGTGCTGCTTCAGGTGGTTCGGGGACTGTTAGCGCGAACTTTGCCACTTCGGATTCTGGCACTTATTATACGACGGCAAGTTCTTATCCCGGTTCTTATCAAACGGCAAATTTTGTTTTTGCATCGGGCAGTGCGCCAAATTCAATAGTTGGTAAAACAATTGTCTGCACTATTGCGGACGGCTTATATCCATTTGCTTCGACTGGCTCATATACGTTTTTCGCTGCTGCGTCTGGAAACACATATACGGTTTCAGGCGGTGGATCAGGCACTTATTCATATTCATTGGTCAACAAAAGCACAGGCAAACTTCAAATTAAAGACTCTCTCACCGGAACAAGCACTATCTATGTGGGGTTTGAAAACCCATCGGATGGTGGTTTTGCAATTACTCAACCATCAACTGGCGAATTTCAAATCGGGAGTTTCACGGTTTTAGATACTACTCCGCCAACTGTCACAATTACTTCGCCGTCGGCTAGTCAAAGGTGGAGTAATTCAGTTTTCATCGTCACTGGTAAAGCCGGTGATAATGCGCAAGTTGCGCAAGTCTATTATCAACTTTTTGGTGAAGGTTGGAATTTAGCGACAACTTCAAATGGTTGGACGAACTGGTCTGGAAATATCACGTTGACGACACCCGGAACAAACATCATCCAAGCCTACTCGGTGGATTCAAGTGGCAATATGTCCTCAATTGCGAGTAGTCAAATTGTGTATGTGTTGACGGCTCCAATGACGGTTCAGACCAATGGTGTCGGCACCGTGTCGCCAAATTACAACGGTCAATTCTTGGAAATCGGGAAGAATTATTCGATGACCGCCTCTGCTGGTGCAGGATTTGCCTTTACCGGTTGGACTGGCAGCGTATCAACTAATGGCACGATCATCAGCTTTACCATGCAAAGCAATACGATATTGACCGCAAACTTTATGGACGTGCAGAAGCCTGTTTTAAGTATCACCAATCTGACGGCAGGCCAGCGGTGGAGTAATCTGGTATTCACGGCCAAAGGAACGGCTACGGACAACTGGCAGATTGCCAGTGTGCAGTATCAATTGAATGGCGGAATTTGGACAAACGCGACTGGCACGACGAATTGGTCAGCACCGTTAACCCTGACGCCGGGAACAAACACGTTTGCGGCTTACGACACCGACACCACAGGCAACAATTCGACGACCAACAATGTGAGCTTCCAATTTGTAGTAACGAATTTTTTGGAAGTGCAAGCGACGGGATTGGGAACCATTTCCCCAAATTACAGCAATTCATGGTTGGAAATCGGACGCAATTATTCCATGACCGCCACGCCTGCCAGCGGCTTTGTCGTGACCAATTGGACGATTTCAACTAACTGGCTTGGTGGACGCATTACCAACAGTGCCACGGTGCAATTTATGATGGCGTCGAATTTGACGCTGCAAGTCAATTTTGCAGACGTTACCAAGCCGACACTGACTGTTTCCGCACCCACGCCCGGCCAGCACATGACCAACGCGCTTGCCAATATCACCGGCACCGCGAGTGACAACTGGAGAGTCAGTGCGGTTTGGTATCAGTTGACCAACGCGAATTTGACGAGCGGGACGTGGAATCTGGCAACCACCACCAACGGCTACACCAACTGGACAACCACCGTCACATTGGCTGTCGGCACCAATAACGTCAAAGCCTACGCTGTAGATTTGGGCGACAATTACTCGGCTACCAACAACTTGAGCGTGGTGTCGAGCAACACTTTCAATTTGCAACTTGCCTTCACCAACACCCTGCCGCTGAAAACGAACGGGCTGGCCTTCAGTCTGCAATTGTCAGCCGGCTTGAACGGGCACATTCAGGTTTCAACCAACCTGACAAGCTGGGCAACGCTGACAAATTTTGTCGGCACCAATTCTACGCTCAACTTTCTCGATCCGGCGGCAACGAATTTTAACCGAAGATTCTACCGGGCAGTCATACCGTAAGATTGTGGTTCTATTGGGGGCTGCTGCTGTAAATTCCCTCTTGTCATCCGGCGATTTCCTGATTTGCTGTTAGGTTCAGCGCGACCGGCTGCCGTGGTTCTGGTTTTGCTTCACCGTCGCCGTCTAGCTGCTCTCGGCGATTGACCGCTACCACATCCGGCATGGCGGCAAGTTTGCGCGGGAAATCCGGCAGCGTCAATTTCCGTCTATGCTGCGCTTCGACGCGACAGGCCGCGTTCATCGGCGGTTAAAAGGATTTCCCCATTTGCCTTCATAATTCGCTTCGCCGTGCGCTGGTCGGAATCGCAAGGCTCCGGCGCTTAAGACCACAAAATTAAAAGCGATATTGCAGGCTGGAGAAAACCATGTTGGAATCGTAATTGAATCTGCCTTCCGAGGCGCAGTCGTCGTAGTGGGTGTAGGCGTATTTCACGTTCCACCGCAGATTTTTGGTGATGCGGCGGGAGAGCGTGGCGGTGACGCTGTGCTGGCTTTGATCGCTGCCGAGCGGCACGCCGTCCACAATGCTGTCCTGGCCGTTGTCGGCGCGATAATAAAAATAGCCGAGGTTCAAATCCGTCTTGTCGTCCAGGACAAAATTGGAGTTGAAGTTGACAGTCCAGTAATTGTTCTGCGCGTTGAGGACGGATTCGGTGTAGCTGGAGGCCGGCGTCTTCGTGGTGGAGAGGACGTAGTTAAATCCCGCCTGCAGGCCGAGCCAGTCCAGCGGCGTCCAGCTTACGTTCTGGCCGATGATGTGGGTGAGCATCGTCGAGGAATCCGCCTCGCCCAAGCCGGATGCGGAATCGGGCTGCGTCTGGATGGTGGAGTATTGACACTCGTAACGGCTGACGGTCATCACCCGGCTAAACGGATGAAGCGTGAGGCGCACGCTGCCGTCCCAAGTTTGAAATCCCTGATAGACGATGAAGCCCGGATAGGCGTTGCCCGTGCTGCCATCGTCCCGCGTGTTGTCCTGCGTGTTGTTGTAATTGTAGGCGTTGTTCTTGTAATAGCCGCCAAAGTCCAAACTCGCCATACGGACGGGATACCAGCGGGCGTTGGCGGAATATTTTTGGAAGAGACGGGCGTCATCGGTCGCAAACTGCACTGGAACGGGGCCGAAGCCGTTGACCTGGGTCAGCCCGCCGTTTTCATGGAGGCTGCCCTGCCCTTCCGTCCATTGGCCGCTGGCGCTGAAGACCCAGTTGGTGACGGCGGTGTAGCGCAAGTCCAGTCGCTCCGTCACGTCAATGGAATCATAGCCGCTGCTGCTGTTGAACGGCTGGGTGTCAGCCTGGCCGGAACCCGGATCATATAACGAACCTATGCCAGCGGAACTGGCGTTCCAATCCTCCGCCTGGATGCGAACTGAAGGAGTAATGCTGAAGGTCTTAATCGGCATATACATCAAATTGACATTACCCACATACTCATTCTTATGCGCACCACCATTAAGACCGGTGTAACCCATGCCGGCGGCGGGATAAAACGGCGAATAAGCCACGTCAAAATCGTCCCCGTAAATCGTGCTGCCGGTGAAGGTGTCATCCAGATTGGCATACATGAAACCGGTCGAGAGAAACAAATTATTCTTGATCCATGACTCGGCAAAGGCATGGGTGCTCAACATATCGAAGGAAGTGCCCTGGCTGTCGGTGGCCTTTTGTTGGATAGGTTCCTCCTGCCAAAAGGTCAGATCATATTTGTCGTTGAAACTTTCCGTTTCGTAGGCCACGCCCGCTCCGTAATTCACGGTCTTTTTCGCGATCGTGGCGTGATGGGTCAGATCAAGTTGAAAGGTGTCGGACTTTTCATCAATGTCATAGAATCCCGGATACACCCGGTTCACGTTGTCGTCGGAATCATGGAGCGGCCCCCAAAGCGTCGCGCCTTCATCGCCGCTGCGGTAACGGTGGGTGTATTTTATTGTGATGTTCGGAAGGTCTGGCTTGGTCAGCCCGGCCTCAAATGAAATCAAACCATGATCCAATGCCAGCGCATTTCCCGGCGTTGAAAACGCCTGCTGGTCGGCGGGGATATATCCGCCGTTGCCGGAATCCCAGGTGCGGAAATCCTCGAAATGAAAACGGACAAAACCCAGGTCATCTCTTACAAGGCTCAAGCCGAGATTGTAGTCGTGATCGTCAAAAATCGAACGGCCATCCAGCATGAAGGTGGTCTTCTTGGCCACCTCGGTCTGATAATGCAAATCTTCAATGCCGCCAAAGACTCCGGTGTAAAGCTGCTGTCCTTGCGAAGCCTGATTCGCGTTGCCACTCGTCAGCAGCGCGCCGGTGGAAAGCTCGATCCAATTGCTGTAGGTGTTGGTTCCACCTTCATACCATTGCGCAGGCATAAGTGTGTCAGCCGCGCTCGCGTGAGCGCCAAAGGCCATCAGCGAAACACCCAGCACCGACTGACCCAGACGGTTTTTCCGCCGCGCGGTGCGAAGTTTTTTTAATTGGCGGGCTTTAATTTTCATCGGCTACGGAAACAGTTAAAACCTCAATGACGGGCTGACGCGCGAGCCGTGGACGGCCTCATGGCATCCGGCGCTCCAGCAGGCACCCTGGCTTAAGCGCGACGTGTGATCCACGCCGCCGATCAAAATGGCCGAGCCGTTCTTGACTTCCTGAAAATGACATTTCAAACAAAGGTTCGCGTCGCGTTCAGTGAGCATCTTGGCGTTGACGCTGCCGTGCGGCGTGTGGCAACTGGTGCAGCCATCGCGCATCGCCTCGTGTTCAAACACAAACAGCCCCTTCTGCGACTCATGGCATTGCGTGCAGTTTTCCTCCTGCGACGTCAACTGCGTGCTGCCGCCGGCCATCGCGATGCCCTTGTGCGGCGGATGACATTGGATGCAAGTCATCCGACCTTCGGGCACGGGATGATGATTGGGCAGGTTGAACTGGCCGCGGACATCCATGTGGCACTTGTAACAGACATTCTCAATCGCGCGGTCTGGTTCAAGCGGATAATGTCCGCTCAAACTCTCCGGCTGCGGTCGTCCGGCAGTGAAGCTGTAAGGCGGCGCGACGTCGCCGCCCGAATCTTCATGCAAGCTGCATGGGCCGTGGCAGGATTCGCAGCCGGCATCGAGGCCGTTCTTGCCTTGCGCGATGAGCCGTGCATGGTCGGCGGTCTTGAAGTCCCGGCAAATTTCGTCATGGCACTGCTCGCAATCCGCCGAGCCGACATATTTCGCGCCCGGCACGTCGGGCAAAATCACCGCCTGCCGTGAAAGCGAACTGCAGGAAATCACCGCCAGCAACAGCACGCCCGCGCCGGCGGCGAAAACCAAGCCGCGTTTCCGCCAGCACCGGAGCCGGAATTGGTTGAGAAATGAAAAGGTCTTCATGCGATTATGTGTTACAGGTAATTTGTCATTGCAATACCTGCTCCATCCAAATTTGGGCGGCGTTCAACAAATTGAGCGCCAGCGTCGGGTTGTGGACGCCAAAACTACCGTCGCTCAAAACGAGATACATATTGAACCGCGCCCGTTTGACCTGATCTGGAATCAAAGCTTGGCCGGCAGTTTTCGGCCCGGTGAATGTTACTGGATTTTCCAGCGACCAATCGGTCACATAGCCCGATGAATTGGTCCGCCAACTCAAACCGCCAGGTGTCGTGTATTCCCACGCCACCATGTTGCTTGCGGCCAGCAACGAATTTGTCTGACGGGCCGCCCAGCGATTCAGCGCTGTGAGCAATGAAACTACATTGTTTGAAATAGCCGGTGTCAGGTAGTAATCCTCCAAAATTTTGGGCGAAGTAACGTGACAATTCAAACATACCGTGTCGCTCGTGATCATCATGGAATGATTGGGCGCTCCATTGCCGTCGGTTTGCATATGACAGGCTGCGCATTGGTTGGTCAGATAAAACGTGCCGGAGATCGAATAGCCGGCGGACGACGGCAAACCGGCATGGGTTCCCGGATTGAAGGTGGCGGAGCCGCCCAGCAGTTCGCCAACCGAACCGAGCAGAAAATTATACTGCACTGAATGATGCGGTGCGCGGGAAGTGTCCGTCCAGGCGGCGCCCCGGTCGTTGTGGCATTGGGCGCAAAGGTTGATCTTGATGTTCGCGTTGTATTTGTTTGTGAACGCGGTCACAGTCGCCGTGTCAGTGCTGGTCAGCTCAAAATCATTGGTCGAGGAAACCGGATTTCGGAGTTGAACCGGGAAAGAATTCGTCTGGTGCGGATCGTGGCAGACGACGCAAGTTTGCGGGACGTTGTAATCATTCACAAGTGTGACGGCAGGATTGATTCCGTTGAGCATCGCGAGCCGGGCGGAACCGGAGTGGCAAACGCCGCAGGTCTCGATGTTGTTGGTGCTGGCGCTCATGGTTTGCAGCACGTCTGGCACGACGGCGGAGTGGCCGCTGGCCGACCATTCCTCAAATGTCGGCGGATTGGTGTAGGTGCTGTGGCTGGCGCTGTGGCAGCCGCCGCAGACGGTGGCGGCGATTTCAACGCGCGGCACAACGCTGGGATCGTCCGGGCTGGCGGCATGGTTCGCCGCCGGGCCGTGACAGTTTTCGCATTGAACATTCTCAAGCTGCGGCGTGGCTGTCGCGCTCACAAAGCCGGTCGGCAATCCATAACCAACAGTGTGACACGACAGACAGTTGGCGTTATTCTGTCCACCGGCTGCTTGGAATGACGGATTGCTGAAGGCGCTGGCGTGCGGAGTGTTGGTTTCAAAACTACAGATGTTCAAATGACAGGTGATGCAGATTTTGGAACCGGCATATTTCGGGGCCGGGCCGGAAACCCGGAAGAATGCGTTGCTGTAAAGTTTGGTGATCGTGATTGTGCGGGTCAGGTTGGTGGCCTTGCCCAAAGCCGCCCAGGCAGCCAGCAGGCTATTGCTTTTTTGGAAGACTTGATAATAACCGGACGGCCCGTCCCAAGTGAGCTGCATTCCGTTGGTGACTTGACTGATGCCCGTCATCACCGGCAGTCCCGGGAAACCGCCCGGCTGGGTGATGGCAAGATGCTGCACCGGCTGGGCGGCCAGCGGCAAACGGAAAACCGCCAAGCCTGCCAGCGCAAGGATCATGGCAACTTTTCTGACAAATGAAAATTTCATGCAAACCAGAGTGTGAAATTGAACCAATTCATCTTATCCACCGGCCACGCCCGTCGCCGAATGCCGGATGTTCACTGGCACGCGTTGACTATAGGTTCCGTCCGCAAGGTGAAACCAACCATAATTTGTCCCATGTTAGGCCATAATTGGTTTTAGGCGATTTCAAAATTGACAGCCTCGTTGCCTGCCTGAAAATGCTCCTCGCAATAAAAATAATTGTATGAAACCAAACCCACCAACGAACCCCGCCCAACCACAATCTTCCCGCCGGCATCCGCTGCTGCTGGCAGTCGTGGCCTTTGCACTGGGCATTGGGCTGACCGGCTTCTGGTTTCACAGCCATCTCACCGGTCTCAAAAACAGCGGGCTTTCGGCCTCGACCAAAAATCTGCTGGGGCAACTGGCTGCGCCCGTGACCATCCGCTACTATTCCATTTTGCCGGCGGGCAGCGCCGACGAAACGCTTCAAGCTTTTTCCGGGCGCGTGGCGCAATTGCTCGAGGCCGTGCAGGCCGCCGGCGACGGCAAAATTCTACTGACCACCATTGACGCGCCGGCCGAGACCAACGCCACCGCCGCCGATGCGGACGGCATCCAGGCTTTCAATTTGGAAAAGGGTGCCGCGTGTTTTCTCGGCCTCGACGTTGCCAGCGGCAAAAACCAGGAAACCTTCGCCCGGCTCCAGCCGGAATGGGAACCGGCGCTGGAATACGACCTTGCCCGCGCCATCCTGCGTGTGACCGCTGCCGCCGCCCCGGCCAGAATGGTTCCCGAAGCCGCCAAACCCAGTCAGGAAACCATCGCCACCATCAACCGCCTCATCCCGGATGTGTCCGCCGTTTCTGTCGAACAGGCCGACCAGCTTTTTCATGCCGAATTTTTGCGGCAATGCGGCGAGGTCGGTTCCGAAATGGAAACTCAGGTCAAGGCCGCCCAAGAGCAGATGGTTCAGGCCCAAAACATCGGCTCCCCGGCGGATCTGGAAGCCGCCCGGAAAAACCTGTTGCAGGTGCAACTGGCGCAGGGCGACAAATACAAGGCTCTGGCCGCCCAGCTTCAGCTTCAACTCGCCGCTTTCCAGCAACTGAAGGCCGGCACTAACAACACCGCGAAATAATTCCCCAATACGGCCAAAAGAATCAGCCGCAGTTTCAACCATGGCTGTTTCAAATAATCCGGGGCGCCGACCGGCACCAGTTATAACAGATCAAAACAACATTGGCGCATCGGGTGGTAGGGCGGCGCTGCTGCGCCGCCGGGTTGGCTGACCCGCAGATCAGCCCTACCGATTTGGCGCTTGTCCCAAGGTTGATTGAAACTGTTATAGAAGCTAGCTACAGAATTCCCGTTGAAAACAGAAACCCCTTCCCGCTTTCGCGGAAAGGGGCATTGATGATTCCCATTTGAATCAGCCCGTGATCACGGGGTGTGAACCACGCGGAAGAACATCTGCGTGTTTTTCCGTGTCGGGGTCAGATAGCTGATTGAACCACCGGTGCCGGGAATGTTGGTGCTGATGTTCTGCCATGTGTCGGTGAGGGCCGTGATGCCTTGTATCTGATAAGTGGTGCCCACCTGCGTGTTGAAGGCGACTTCCGCCGCCGTGAAGATGGCGACGTTGTTGGCCCCGTTGACAATGTTATTGCCATTGAAGTAAATGACCCCGTTGGTTACTGCAAAGCTGGCGTTCGGGGCGAGGCCCAAGGCATACATCATCCAGTTCGGGACGCCGGCGGAGTTGTTCACCGCCGTGGGTGCCGCTGCCGGGTTCGTGATCGAGCCGAAGTATTGGATCACCCATGAGTCGGGCAAACCACCCGCCGCCGACACGCCGCTCAAATTGGCGATGGAAGCCTTTAACAGACTTACCGCATAAGCCAGATTGTGGACACCAAGACTGCCGTCGTTGCTGACAAACTGATAGTTGTAGGCGGCTTCCAATTGTGCCGGCGTCCATTTGGTTGTGGGCGATGGACTCTTCACCAGGCCATCTACCACGCCGCTGGAGTTTGGCAGATAGGTTGACAGTTTGTTAAGTAAATTTTGAACTTCTGTCTGGACACCTTCGACCACGCCGTCGCCATCGTAATCGGCCACCTGGAAGTTAAAGGTATTGATGTTACCGTGGCACTGGGCGCAGACATAGGTCACGTTAACTTTTACATTCAGGCTGTTCGTGTAACTCATCTTGGTGCTATGGCCGCCGGCAAGGGTGAATGCCGGGTCGGTCGAGGCAATAACCTGCATATGGCAGCCGACACAGGTGTTGGACACTACATTGGCGTGCGGTGAAACAGGCATTACCTGGCCGTAAGTGTAACCATTCACGCCTTCGAGCATGTCGCCTTGCGGGCTGTCATGCGGACCAAAGCTGGAACCGCCGTTCCAAGTGGCCAGCCCCTGCGGATAATTGACAATGCTGTTGGTGACGGAACCATTGCGGCTGTTGTGGCAGTTCATGCAGAAACCACCGGCACCGGCATTGGTGACCGTAAAGCCGGTGTTGCCATTAAACGTGACCGTTGTGCTGGTGCGCAATTGATGCGGGTTGGAAGCATCATGCGGATCGTGGCAGGCCTGGCAGGTGACCGCTTCGTAAGTGTAATTAGTGGTGTAAGGAGCCGGATTCGCCAAGTTGTTGGCATATTCAATAAATCCAGGAGCCGTATGGCAGCGCACGCAGGCAATGCGGCTGGCGGTGCCGGATGGTATGCGGGTCATGTTGGCGTGCAATGAATTCTTCCACTCCGCGCCTTGATATTCGTTGTTCAGATCGTCATGACATTGCGAGCAGTCGCCGGCGGCATAGTTGACGGAAATGGCATTCGTGTTTCCCACCACGCCCTGCGAATACAAATGCTGGCTGCCGGGGCCGTGGCAGTTTTCGCATTGGATGTTACCTAGATTTTGCAAGGCAGCCGGCATGGCGGCCCAGTTGTTGGTGTTCAACGTGGCTGGGAACATCCATCCATATTCGAGCGCGACATCGTCAAAACCGCCATTGACGGCAAAGGAATTGGTGTCGTAGCCAACCGTGTGGCATTTGATGCAACTTACGTTGTAATGGCTGCTTTCCAGGCCGTTAATGGCGAGGGTAAAGAATGAAGCGTGCGGCGTGTTGATGTAAGTTGGATAGATGCTCGGCGCACCCGAAAACTGGCCGCTATGACAGGCGGCGCAGGTCTGGAGGCCGAGATAGGTCGCCGCCGTGATCGTGGCCGAGACATTGGTCGAACCGCTGCCTGCGGCTCCAATGACGACACTTACAGTATAAGTTCCGACCACGTCCGGACGCAGCATTGCCCGGCCAGCAACCTGATAGATCAGTTTGTCGGCTGGATTATAGACCGGCACATTAGTTCCTAATGGACTTGCCATAAGAACCGCAATAGAACCCACTGGCTGGCTGGTAAGTGTCCAAGTAACATTGGAGATGCTTGATTGGGCAAGGTTGAGATTTGCCAAGGCATCGAGATAAGCCGGTTCGCCGAGGCCGATGGTGGTGAGGCCGCCGGAAAACTGCGCCGGAGGATTCGTCAGGTTGTAAGCTGCGATTTCCGTCTGGGTCAGCGGTCGGATGGTAAGAGAGGCAGTCAATGCCGTTGCGGCCTGAACTGCGGACTGGCTGCCGAGCAAGGTCATGCCCGCCGCTGCCAAGCAGCCTGACATTCTCCAGAATGGATTTGTGTTTTTCATGGTCTTGGTGTTGTTCTATTGGTTTTGCCGTCGTAAAATAATTTGTCGTTATGCCGTCGCGACGTTCAGCGTCCAGCCCGGCGCGGTTTCAATCGCCACCCCGGCCGGTTTCGCGAACGGGGAATTAAATTTTGCCATCAGTTCCGCCGAATGTTCGGCGATGATCTGCTGGCATAAAGTGAGTTCCTGCTCGCGGTTTTTGGTGTTTTCGCGGACGACCGCTTCCAGGTCGTCAATGTCGTAAAGAAAAATGTTGGGAAGTCCCTGCACCGCCGGATCAATGTCGCGCGGCACGGCGATGTCCACGAGCACCAGCGGACGGTTTTTGCGCGCGGGCAAAATCGCCGCCACGTCTTCGCGCCGCAGAACGATGTCCGGGCTGCCCGTCGAGCTGACCAGAATGTCCGCCTCAATCATCGCCGCGCGCGAATCTTCCAGACGCACCGCGCGTCCGCCGAATTCCGCCGCCAGCTTTTCCGCGCGCTCGAACGAGCGGTTGGAAACCAGAACGGTTTTTGCGCCGCGCTTGGCGAGATGCTTCACGCAGGCCTCGCCCATCTTGCCCGCGCCCAGAATCATCACGGTCTTGTTGCTCAAATCGCGGTCGAAAACTTTTTCCGTCAGTTCCACCGCCACGCTGCCGACGGAAGTGGCGCCGCGACCGATGGCCGTGTTTGTGCGGATTTTTTTCACGACCTGCATCGCCGTCTGAAACAGCCGGTTCATTTTCTTGCCGGTCAAACCCGCGTCTTTTGCGGCCTGATAGGCATTTTTGACCTGTCCGGTGATTTCCGTTTCACCAAGAACCATCGAGTCCAGCCCGCTCGCGACGGCAAAAAGATGTTCCGCCGCCTCTGCGCCTTCCTTGACATAAATGTGCGGCGTGAAATCAAAGTCGCTGTCGGTGAGTTCCTGAAAAAGCTGCCGGACGCGCCCGTGAATCCATGGCGACACGCCGTAAATCTCCACGCGATTGCAGGTCGAGAGCAGCACCACCTCGGAGAGGTTGCCGCGCAGTTTCAAACGGCAACCGCAGCATTGCAGCCGCGAGCGATGCACCGCGAGTTTCTCGCGCACCTCCACCGGCGTCGTCTTGTAGCTCAAACCTGCGACAAAAATTTTCATAAAAAATATTTTTCAAACCGAGCCGATTTTGATTTCCGGCCGGACAAGTTCTAACCGGTTCCAAACTTTCATATTAGCAAATTAAGTTTTTGACGCCGTGTCTGCTCACCGCTTTTTGTGCAAGGTTTGACATTAATTGTTGCTTCAATTTTCCGGCTTATCAAAAAACGTCCAACATTAAACAACTGATGGTTAGCCGCTTTGCCGCCGACGGGCAAGATTCGTCTTGAACAAGGCGCTCCAGCGCCACAACCAAATCAACCGGAGATATGATGATGAAAAAAATGATTCTGTTTGCTGCGATGTTTGGCGTCGCCGCCGCGCTGACCGCGAAGGGCGCTGAAGCCAAGGATAATTGGAACACCATTTGCGCCAAGTGCCACGGCGCGGAAGGCAAGGGCGACACCAAGATCGGCGCGAAACTCGGCTGCAAGGATTTTACCGACGCCAAGGTGCAGGCCGACCTCAAGGATGACGCCGCCGTGAAAGCCATTACCGATGGCATCAAGGATGCGGATGGCAAGACGAAGATGAAGGCGTTCGTTACCGGCGCGGACACTCCCCTGTCGGACGAGGAAGTCAAGGCGCTCGTGGCCTATGTCCGTGGATTGAAAAAGTAACTAATCTTGTTTGCGGGTGGGAGCCGTCGAACCGGCGGCTCTCGTCCGGCAAACGGCCAAACCAACCTCTGGCAATATGCGCCGCTTTAAGCTGCCACCACAAATTCTGCGTTTGATCCTGCTGACGCTGGCCATCGTGGGATCCTATCTGGTCGCCCGCACTTTTTTGACCCCGCCGTCATTTGGCCAATACGGCTGGTATCGCGGCGATGCGCTGGCGGAGATTGCGTCGCGGCCACCTGTATTTGCGGGCAAGAAGTCGTGCGATGAATGTCACTCCGACATTCTGCACAAGATGGCGGCGGATGCGCACAAGACGCTTTCCTGCGAGGATTGCCACGGCGTGAGCCGGGAGCATACCGACAACCCGGACATCCTGCCGGTCAAGGCCACCGGCAGCCACTGCATCCGGTGTCACGAAGCCAATCTGGCCCGCCCGGCGTGGCTCAAGCAAATCGTCGTCAAGGATCATTACGGACCAAAATGCACCGATTGTCACTTGCCGCATGAACCCACCAAATCCCCATGAAAACTAAATTGAGCCGGCGCAGTTCCTTGTTGAAAATGGGCGGGGCAATCGCAGGTCTGCTCACACTTTCAGCCGCGCGCGCCGCCAAAGCGGCGGTGCAAAAGGTGTTTGTTTCCACGACCGCGCCCAATGGCTACGACCCGACCAAGCATAAATGGCTCATGTGCCTTGATGCCACCAAGTGCATCGGCTGCGGGCTTTGCGCGGAGGCGTGCAAAAAGGAAAACGGCGTTCCGGAAGGCCCCTACTATCGCACCTGGATCGAGCGTTACATCATCCCCAAGCCGAAACCGGGATCGGATTTGACCCGAGGCGAGGCGATCGTGGATTCTCCCAACGGCGGGATGCATGGCTTCCCTGAACCGACCTTGCCGAAGGATCAAATTGAGCACGCGTTCTTCGTCCCGAAGCTGTGCAACTTGTGCGAGAATCCGCCTTGCGTCCAGGTTTGTCCAGTCGGCGCGACATTCAAGGCGCCGGACGGCGCGGTGCTGATTGACCCGAAATACTGCATCGGCTGCGCCTTTTGTGTTCAGGCCTGTCCTTATGGCTCCCGGTTCCTGAACCCGGTCACGAAGACCGCTGAAAAATGCACGCTTTGTTATCATCGCATCACACGCGGATTGAAGCCGGCCTGCGTCGAGATTTGTCCGGCGGAGGCGCGCATTTTTGGCGATTTGAAAAATTTGGCGGCCGATGATCCGCTCCAGAAATTTTACGAAAAAAACCGGGTGCAGGTGCTCAAGCCGCATCTGGGCACCGAACCCCGCGTTCTCTACGCCGGCTTGGACAAGGAGGTCAGGTAATATGACTGACGCGGTAACTAATATCGTCGAGGAGGCGCTGCCGCAGTTTGAGGGTTATGTGTTTCCCAACGAAGCCATCCCTCACCCGGTCTGGAGCACATTGATTGTCATTTATCCCTACATCACCGGACTGGTGGCGGGCGCCTTTATCATGGCCTCACTGGTGCGTGTGTTCAATGTCAAGGCGCTGGAACCGGTGTATCGGCTCTCGATGTTGACGGCGCTGGCATTTTTGCTTTGCGCCACTTTGCCGCTGCTATGTCATCTGGGGCATCCCGAGCGGTGCTACGAGATAATGATGACCCCGCACATGACTTCGCCCATGGCGATTTTCGGCTTCGTCTATGCCTGGTATTTGATGGCGGTCCTGCTGCTGGAGCTGTGGTTTGATTTCCGCCAGGACTTCGTGAAATGGTCAAGAACCACGTCTGGCTTCAAGGGAATCATCTATCGGCTGTTGACCTTGGGTGTGACCGATGTGTCGGAGAAGAGTGTGCGGCTGGACATGAAGATGGAGTGGATCCTTTCGATTGTCGGAATTCCGTCCGCCTTTTTGCTGCACGGCTATGTCGGTTTCATTTTCGGATCCATCAAGGCCAATCCTTGGTGGGGCAACGTCCTGATGCCGATCATGTTTATTCTGTCGGCCATCGTGTCGGGCATCGCGCTGTGCGTGTTCAACTACATCGTGCTGACCTGGATTCGCCGCAAGACCGTGGATATGCGCTGTCTGGATGCCATGGCGATGTTTCTCTTCTACGCGCTGGTGGTGGATGCCGTCATTGAAGGGTTGGACGTGCTCCATCGCGGCTATGCGGCGGAGGAGGGGTTCGCCGTGTTGCAGATCATGATCCGCGAGAAACTTTTTTACACGCTGAACATCGGACAGGTTGGCATCGGCACGCTGCTGCCGTTGCTGATGCTGGGATCGCTCCAACTTTTGCGCCGGCGCGTGCCGGAGGCGGCCCGAAGAACCATGATTTTCTGCAGCGGAGCGATGATTTTGTTCGGCGTGCTAATGATGCGTTGGAACGTCGTCATGGGCGGGCAGTTTTTCTCCAAGAGCTTCCGCGGCGTGATGAGTTACAAAATGGAGTTTGCCGGACAGGAAGGCTGGCTCATCAGCGCCGTCATCATGTGCCTGCCGTTCATCATTCTGACGGTGCTGGTGAAACTGTTTTTGTCCGAGCGATTGCCAGTCAGCGAGCATATGCCGCAGAGCAGTTCCAAAATATAGGCCAGATGGAAAGTCTGGCGAAATTAGTTCGCTGGAATGCGCTTGAATGAAGAACGGAATTCCGCAAGAATTTCGGGAATCACAAAGATGGGTGATGACCGGAGTCGGTTGGCTGACTGAACAAGAAAAAATAAGCTTATGAAAAAACTACTCGTTATCGGCATCGCGGCAATGGCCGTTGCCACACTGTCCGCTCGCGCGGCAGACGCGAAAACCACCTACGACGCCAGTTGCGCCAAGTGCCATGGCGCCGAAGGCAAAGGTGACACTAAAATAGGCCAGAAACTTGGCGTCAAGGACTTCACGGATGCCAAAGTCCAGGCGGACATGAAGGACGATGCCGCAGTCAAGGCGATCAAGGAAGGGGTGAAGGACGCTGATGGCAAGGTCTTGATGAAGCCGGCTGACGGCTTGTCGGACGACGACATCAAGGGACTGGTCGCCTATATCCGGACTCTTAAGAAATAAGTGACCTTGGCAGCCCTGCCGGGTGCATGACTCGGCAGTGAAGTGTGGCGACAGGGTTGGTTGCTCCCAAAACAGCCGAAACGAATCCGGGCGGCGCCGGGCGGAAAACGCCCGCGCAGCCTGAAGTCGTTTTATGGCCCTGATGACGGACAAACACAAAGCCGGGCAAATTCCGACGATGGCAACTTGACCGATATATGAACACCGAGAACACGGGGAAGCCGCCTCACCGGCCGTCCCTGCTGCAAAATTGGATGAGTTTGACCGGGCTGGTCATCGTGATCGGCGGCCTGTTCTCATTCTTCCTGCTGCTCATGCTGGATGCAGTCGCGCACTTTTCCAATCCTTACATCAGCATCCTGACCTGGATGGTGACGCCGGCGTTTCTCGTTTTCGGGTTCATTTTGACTTTGATCGGTGTGCTGCGCACGCGGCACAAGCGCGTGAAAAGCGCTTCCATCGTTTCAGCGGTGCAAATTGACCTTTCCCGCCCGCGCGACCGGCGCATCCTTGTCATCTTCGTCATCAGCAGCCTGCTGTTCATCATGCTTTCGGCGGTGGGCAGCTACAACGCCTTTAATTTCACGGAGTCGGTGCAATTTTGCGGCGAAACCTGTCACGGCGTCATGAAACCGGAATTGACGACCCACGACCACGGGCCGCACGCCCGTGTGGCCTGCGTGGCCTGCCACGTCGGTCCGGGAGTGGGCTGGTTCGTCCGTTCAAAACTTTCAGGCTCCTATCAGGTGTATTCCGTCATGTTCAACAAATATCCGCGGCCCATTCCCACACCCATCGAGAACCTGCGCCCTGCCCGCGAAACCTGTGAGCAATGTCACTGGCCGCAAAAATTCTCCGGCAACCTCGACCGCACGTTCAATTATTTTCAGGGTGACGCCTCCAACTCGCCGTATTCCATCCGGCTCTCCATCAAGATCGGCGGAAATGATCCGGCTCACGGGCCGGTGGGCGGCATTCACTGGCACATGATGGTCGGCAACCAGGTGGAATACATCGCCACCGATGCCGCCCGGCAGAAGATTCCCTGGGTGCGCATCACCGACTCGCAGGGAGCCGTCACGGTTTATCGCACGCCGAAATTCACCAATGACATTTCCAACATGGAAATCCGCAAGATGGATTGCATGGACTGCCACAATCGTCCTTCCCACCGCTACGTGCCGCCGGACTACGCGGTGAACCTTGCGATGGAAGCCAACCAGATTGACCGCACCATCCCGTGGATCAAGACCAACGCCGTCTATGTGCTCACCCGCAAATACAAGACCGGCGACGAGGCGCGCGACGGCATCGCCACCCGGCTGACCGAACGTTATCCCGACGACCCGCGCATCCGCGACGTGATTCCCGTCGTTCAGGAGATTTACACAAATAATTTCTTTCCGGAGATGAAGGCCGACTGGAGCGTCTATCCGGACAATGTCGGCCACATGATCTGGCCCGGCTGCTTCCGCTGTCACGACGGCAATCACAAGGCCGAGGACGGCAAACGGACGATCAAGGCCAACGACTGCAACGCCTGCCACACCATCCTCGCGCAGGGCGCGGGCGATGAACTCAACCAACTGACGCCCGGCGGCCAGACATTCAAACATCCGGGTGGAGACTACGACCTTTCCTGCTCCGAATGTCACACCGGCGGGCCGTAGAAAATTGGGAATTCAATCCTAAAGATTTTGTCATTCTGGCTAAACGATTCCGCCTCTTTGCCGGTTCGCCTCGTAAAGAAAAACCGCCGCCGCCGCGCTGACGTTGAGCGAATCAATTTTGGGCGGCATCGGAATCGCCACTGCTTCGTCGCACGCGGCGAGCACCGCCGGTGAAATGCCGTTGCCCTCGCTGCCGAAGACGATGCAACAATCCTTCGTGAAATCCGCCTGTGACAAAATTTTTTTATCCGTGTGCGGATGCGCGGCGATGCAGCGGAGGCCGCGCGCGCGGAGTTCGCGCAGCGATTGCACAAGGCTGGCCGTCTCGACCACCGGCAGCAGAAAAATCGCGCCCATCGAATTGCGCACCGCGCGGCGCAGGAACGGACTGCTGCAAGTCTCGCCCACAATCAGGCCGTGCGCGCCAAACGCCGCGCAGTTGCGCACGAGCAGGCCGATGTTTTCCGCGTTGGTCAGTCCGTCCACGGCGGCGAACAGTTTCGGCGACGGACTTTTCGCCAGCAACTCGTCGAGCGAAAGCTTGCCGGGAATTTTTCCCACGGCCAGGACGCCTTGAAACAGTTCGACGCCCGTAAGCGTCACCAGAAATTTTCTGTCGGCCAGATAAACGGCGATGTTCTCGGCGCGCGCCGCGAGCAGCGGACGAAATTCTTCCAGCCGGTTTTCCGGCAGCACGACGGAGACGACCGGAAAACGGCTTTCGAGCAGCCGTTGCACCACCTTGTCGCCCTCGGCCACGAAGATGCCCTGCGCCTCATGCTCCGCCGACCGCCGCAACGTGCGGTAGGGGGCGAGTTCAGGCGCGTCGAACGAGGAGATTTTTTCTACGTGAAACATTTGTGAAAATTTTCAGCGATTGCGAAGGAAAGTAAATGTTCGTTTCATTTATGAGTCGCGATATTGTTCTGTCGCAGTTTTCCCGGCACTCCGAAAATTGTTTGAAATGTGAAAGGTGTTTTGCATTGAAACAGCTTTCCGGCTATGCTCCCGGCCATTGTTGGCATAAAACACCAACTGAATTTGTTTATGCTCAAAGTCACCGAAATCGCATTCACCGGCACGCCGGTCACGGACATCAAACGCGCCCGCGAATTTTATGAAGGCGTGCTCGGCCTCAAACCGGCGATGGAATCCGCCGGCGGCATGTGGGTCGAATACGAAATCGGCAACGGAACTTTGGGCATCGGCTGCTACGGCGATGTCTGGAAGCCGTCGCCGGACGGAACGTGCATCGCGTTTGAAGTGGACGATCTGGACGCGGAAATTTCGTGGCTGAAATCGCGCGGCGTGAAATTTTCCACGGAAGTCATGGACACGCCGGTCTGCCGCTTCGCCATCATCCTAGATCCCGACGGCAACCAGATCATGCTTCACAAACGGAAGGCGAAGTGATTAAAGCCATGTTTGAGTTCACAAAAACCTGTATCGGAAGCGGAAATTATGTTTGTCCGCCAGACGCCGGGCCAGCGTGGCGGGCTGCTTGTGAAGCGGGTTGCGACATGGAACATCTGGAAGCAAATCTTAAACTGACTCCATGGGAACGCCTGTTAAAACACGACAAACTGCGGAATGAATGGCTGGAGTTTGAAGCATTCATGGAAAAAATTAATCGCGGCTTGAGATTTATTAAATCACATCATGTCAATACTCGTTAAACCAAACACAAAAGTTCTCGTCCAAGGCATCACCGGCAGCTTTGGCGCGAAGCACGCGCAACTCTCCATTGATTACGGCACACAAATCGTCGCCGGCGTCACGCCCGGCAAGGGCGGACAATTCTTCGAGCACGGCGGAAAAAAAATTCCGATTTTCGACACCGTCGCCGACGCGGTGAAACAGACCGGCGCGACCGCGAGCGCGATTTTCGTGCCGCCGCCGTTTGCCGCCGATGCGATTCTCGAAGGCGCGGATGCCGGACTTGAACTCGTCGTCGCCATCACGGAAGGCATTCCCGTGCGCGACATGGTCAAAGTAAAACGCGCGCTGCAAGGTAACACCAAGACGCGGCTCATCGGCCCAAATTGCCCCGGCGTCGTCACGCCCGGCGAAGGCAAAGATTCGCACGGCGGCTGCCGCATCGGCATCGCGCCCGGCTACATTCACAAAAAAGGAAACATCGGCGTCGTCTCGCGCAGCGGCACGTTGACTTATGAAGCGGTCTGGCAATTGACTTCGCGCGGCGTCGGTCAATCCACCTGTGTCGGCATTGGAGGCGATCCTGTTAATGGCACTTCGCATTTGGACGTGATAAAACTTTTCAACGACGATCCAGACACGCACGGCATCATCATGATCGGCGAAATCGGCGGCAGCGCGGAAGAAGAAGCCGCCGAGTGGATCAAAAAGAATTGCAAGAAGCCGGTCGCCGGATTCATCGCGGGCGCGACCGCGCCACCCGGACGCCGCATGGGTCACGCGGGCGCAATCGTCAGCGGCGGCAAAGGAACTGCCGAAGCAAAAATTTCCGCGTTCAAAGAAGCCGGCATCGGCATCGCCGTCACGCCGAGCGAAATGGCGGACACGCTGTTGAAGATGATGTGATGCAAAGTGGCGCGTGACGCGTGACGCGTGACAAGGTCAAAAGCGCGTCGCTGTTGCTTTTCACTCGTCACTCATCACTTGTCAACTTTTTATGGGCTACGTTGATCTCATCCTGAACCTCGCCGGGCTGCTGTTGTGGCTGAACTGGCGTTCCATCCGTTTCGATCCGCTCGTGAAACGGATGCCCGCGACGTTGATGGGCACGTTGCGTCCCGCCGCGCCAAAAAAACTTCGCCGCTGGCATCTGCTGGTTTTTCTTGCCGGGCTGCTGTTGTTGCGGGCGCTGATTTATTACTGGATCGGCCCGGCGTTGAACTGGACCGGCAGGCTGGATTTTGGCGCCGTGGTGCTGTATTGCCGCAGCGACTGGTTCGTGCGAATCCTGGCATTTTCATTTTTCAGCTTCGGCCTGATGCTCGGAATTTTTTATCTGTGCCTGCTCCCGTTGTCGTTGCTCGCCGGACCGGAACCGGTCCACCAGCCGGTGAAAATTCCGCTGGGCCGCGTGGATGACTGGCCGCGCTGGGCAAAAATCGTCCTGCCATTTTTTGCTACCGCGTTTTTCTGGTGGCTGGCAAGCTGGCTGTTCGTCCGGCTGCAAATCCTGCTGCCGCCGGTTTCGCCGGCGCATC
>Ga0075522_10000588_pt1 | contig 26673 bp, 20 predicted proteins | sample NGEPerA_FD_74796 | JGI IMG/M metagenome (GOLD analysis project Ga0075522, IMG submission 74796) | Arctic peat soil microbial communities from the Barrow Environmental Observatory site, Barrow, Alaska, USA - NGEE PermafrostL2-A | ecosystem: Environmental > Terrestrial > Soil > Wetlands > Peat ...
TGGGCCACCGTCTCGCCGAGCGTGCCGGGGAGGCGGCTTTCGCCGTCCCGCGCCGTGCGGGCCGACACCGCGACCTCGGCGCCTTCCATGGCCAGGCGCGTGGCGATGGCCGCGCCGATTCCCCGGCTCGCGCCGGTGACCAGGGCGACCCGGCCCCCCAGACGACCCCCTTTGATCTCGCCGCGCGCCGCCATGTCGATCATTCCCTCAACCGGTTCTGGCCGCGATCTTGATAGCGCCTCGCCCCGGCCGTCAATCGCGGCCTTGGCGAGCGGTCGTGGGGAGGGATCGATCGGCCGAACCTCGATACTGACATGGCTTTTCGGAGCGCGGGCCTCCAGCCCGCACTTTTTCCTCCGGCGCCACGGCGCCCCGGACCGACGAGATCGAAGTCACGTCATTGCCGTTGGCCAAGAGCGGGCTGACAAACCCCGCGCTCCGGTCATGACGCAGCAAGTCTCTACGCCACCAGGCCGGCCTCGTGCAGGCGGGCGATTTCCCCCGCCGCCAGCCCCAGCACGTCGGCCAGCACTTCATCGGTGTGTTCACCCAGGCGCGGCGCCGGGCGGGCCGGCACGCGCCGGTCCTGAGGCAGGGTCGCGGCGAAGCCGGGGGCCGGGTAGCGTTCGCCGCTGGGGTGGTCGAGATCGCCGAACACCGGGTTGGCCGCGATCAGCCGCGGGTCATCGAGCGCCCGCTCCAGCGGCCGGTACGGTCCCCAGCACACGCCGGCCGCCTCGAAGGCCGGGGCCAGTTCGGAGATGTCCCTGGCCGCCAGCGCGGCCTCGAAGATGGCGAACAGCGGCGCGCGATGGGCGAACCGGGTTCCCTCGTCCGCCGCGAACGATACGCCCATTTCCGCTTCGAGCCGGCCGACCGCCTCGCCGACGCCCAGACACTCCAGGACCCCCGACCACTGGCGCGGCGTGATCGCCACCAGCATGATCGATGTCCCGTCCCGGGTCACGAAATCCCGGCCGAAGGCGCCGTAGAGATCGTTGCCGATCCGCGGCCGCTGCCGCCCGGCGAGGGCCGTCTCGGCGGTCATGCCCATGTTCGCCAGGCTCGAGATCGCCATGTCGGACAGGGGAATGCGGATCTCGCGCCCCCGGCCGGAGGCGCGCCTTTCCATCACCGCCGCGACCAGGGCGAAGGCGGCGTAGGCGCCGGTCAAGAGGTCCCACGCCGGAAGCACGTGGTTCACCGGCCGGGCGTCGGCGACCGGCCCGGTCATCAGCGGCACGCCCACGGCGGCGTTGACGGTGTAGTCCACCGCCGGATCGCCGTCGGCCCAGCCCATCACCCGCACGCAGATGAGATCGGCCCGCAGCGCCGCCAGTTTCTCGTAGGCGAGGAAGCCATCGACCGGGAAGTTGGTCACGAACACGCCGCCGCCGGGACCCGGGGCGGCGGCCAGCCGCTGGGCCAGGACCCGGCCCTCGGGTCGCGACAGATCCAGCGCCACCGATTTCTTGGCCTTGTTCAGCCCCTCCCAGTAGAGGCTGGCCCCACCAGGGGCGAGCGGCCAGCGCCGGAAGTCCGGCCCGCCGCCGATGTTGTCGAAGCGGATTACCTCGGCGCCCAGCTGGGCCAGATAGAGCCCGCAGGTCGGTCCGGCGATGAACGCCGAACCCTCGACGACGCGCAGGCCCTTTAGGAGGTCGTACATGGTGGGGTTCCTGGCCGCGGGAAGCGGGGCTCTGTATCTCAGCTTCCCGCCGCCGCGTCACGGCGCCGGGGTTCGAGGGCGCCCGGGCGAGGGGGCTACTGGCGTCCCTAACGTCTGTCCGCCATCATGCTAGGACACTGTACCAAAGCCCGGAGTGCGGAAGTCGCGTGATGAGCACGCCCTCACCTGATCCCTCGAGCGTGGTCCCGGCGAACCTTCCTGGTCTGCTGCCAACGCTCAAGGCTCTCTACAAGGACGTCCACGCCCACCCCGAGCTGTCGATGCGGGAGACCCGCACGGCGGACCTCGCCGCCAAGCATCTGCGTGACAACGGCTGTGAAGTGACCACGGGGGCGGGCAGGACGGGCGTTGAGGCCATGGTCGCGGGCGCCTTGGCCTGGCTGGCAAAATGAACAAGCGATCAACCGCCAGGGCGCCGACCCAAGGCAAGCGCCATTGCCGCTGAACCTGCTTCTCGAACAGAAGACGATCCACGATCTTCTGCTGGTGTTCGATCTTGCCGGCACGTTTGTCTTCGCGATCAGCGGCGCGATGCTGGGCGTACAACGCAGACTCGATATCTTCGGAATTCTGGTCCTGTCCTTCGCGGCGTCCAGCGCGGGGGGCATCGCCCGCGATCTGCTGATCGGCGCGGTCCCGCCTGCCGGGATCAGTGACTGGCGCTATCTGGCGGTTTCCCTCGCCGCGGGGCTACTCACTTTCGTCTGCTATTCGCCAATGGCCCGCCTGCGCAGGGCGATATTGATCTTCGATGCGGCCGGTCTCGCGCTATTTGCCGTCGCCGGGGCCGAAAAGGCTCTTGCTCATGGCCTCAACCCGCTGATGGCGGCGCTGCTGGGCATGCTCACCGGCATTGGCGGCGGCATTGTGCGCGATCTGCTCGTCGCCCGGACACCCGCCGTGCTCCAGAGTGATCTCTACGCCGTCGCCGCGCTTGCCGGCGCCGGGCTGGTCGTTGTCGGCCATCTGCTGAATTGGCCCGTCGTCCCCACCACGATCGCGGGAACTGGCGCGTGCTTAGGGCTTCGCCTCATGGCGATACACTACCGCTGGAACCTGCCGGTCGCCCGGCCGACCGAAGGCGGCGAAGAAGGCGGCGATCGTGAATGATGACCGCGGTACGTTCGAGGTAAGCCGATCACCGAGCCTTCCTCTACGGACGGACGCCGCCCGGTTGCGCATGGCCGATGCTCACACCCAACATGCCGATGGCTGACAGAGCGATCTCGTCGTTGAAGAACGAAACCGGCTCGTCCCCGTAGGCCGCTCCAAGGACGTACAGCAAGGGCAGGTAATGTTCGGGTGTGGGGATCGAACGGCGCGCGTCATCTCCAAGCGCGGGATAGTCGATCAATGCATCCCACCGGCCATCAGTGATCGCGGCCTTGGCGAAGGCGTTGAAACGCACGGCCCAGTCCAAGGGGGACGCATCCCGCGCAAGGTTCGCGGCGCGCAGATTGTGAACAATATCGCCCGACCCCGCGACCAGGATCCCTTCGTCGCGCAGCACGCGAAGGCGGCGACCCAGCTCGAAGTGGAACTCGGGAGGCCTCGTCCTGTCGATGCTGAGTTGGACCACGGGGATGTCGGCGTCGGGGAAAAGGTGGCGCAGCACGGACCATGCGCCGTGGTCGAGGCCCCAGTCCCGGTCGCGGGCGACATCAATCGGCGCAAGGGCGTGAGCCACGCGTTCCGCCAGCCAGGGCTCCCCGGCCGCGGGGTACTCGATCTGATAGAGCGGCTCCGGGAAGCCGTAGAAATCATGGATCGTCCTGGGTGTCGGCATCGCGGTCACCGCGACGGAGTCGATAAACCAATGGGCGGAGATCATCAGCACCGCCTTCGGGCGCGGCAAACGCCTTCCTATCTCCCGCCAAACCTCGGCACAGGGGCCGCCGAGCGCCTCCATGGGGCTGCCGTGACCGAAAAAGATGGTTGGAAGCCTGGGTTCCAATTCACTCAAGGATGATCTCCATCCGTACGGCGAAGTGGCCTCTGACCATCTCTGGAAGGGTCATGGCGCCGCCTCGAGCTTGGTCGGCGAGAGGGCGTCGATCCAGGCAGCGAAAGCCTTCATGAAGCCCTCCAGAAAGGTGCGGGTCCCATCGTTGGTGATGTGCCCGGCCTCGTCGAACAGGCCGGCCGCGCCGCCGATATAGGCTTCGGGTTGGGGCATGGCTGGAACATTGAGGAAGACGAGGGACTGGCGCAGGTGGTGGTTGGCCCCGAATCCGCCGATCGCGCCCGGGGAAACACTGACCACCGCGCCGGGCTTGCCGCTCCAGGCGTTCCGACCATGGGGCCTCGAGGCGACATCGATGGCGTTCTTCAGCACCCCGGGAACGGAGCGATTGTACTCCGGGGTGACGAACAAGACCGCGTCGGCCGCGTCAATGGCTTTGCGGAAAGCAGTCCAAGGCGCCGGGGGTTCGTCGGCATCGACGTCTTCATTGTAGAATGGAAGGTCGCCGATCTCGACAATCGTAAGCTGAAGTTCCGAGCCCGCGAGCGCGGCCAGGGCTTTGGCCATCATGCGATTGTAGGACCCCTTGCGCAGGCTGCCGACCAGGACGGCGACGTGTCGTGCAGCGGCCATCTTGGCCTCCTTGGTTGACGGTTGGTGGAGCGGGGCGACCGGTTGTGCGCCCTGTCAGATGATCTCGAAATAGCGCTCCAGCTCCCAGCTGGTGACGGCGCGGCGGAATTCACGTTCTTCCCAGACGCGGGTCTTGGCGAAGTGATCGACGAACGCCGCGCCGAACAGGTCTGTCGCCGCCGCCGACGCCCGCAGGCGCTCGGCCGCTTCGCCGAGGCTGGCCGGAAACGTCAGCTCCGGTGGGGAACTCTGGTCATAGGCGTTGCCGGTGATCGGCGCGGTGGGTTCGATCCGGTTCTCGATCCCCCACAGGCCGGAACCGAGGGCGGCGGCCAGGGCGATGTAGGGATTGATGTCGGCTGCCGCGACGCGGTGCTCGACGCGCTGGCTCTTGGGTCCGCCGCCGATGACCCTGAGGGCGGTGGTGCGGTTGTCGGCCCCCCAGGTGGCGCTGGTCGGGGCCCAGAAACCCGGGATCATGCAGCTGAAGCTGTTGACGGTGGGGGAGATCATGGCCAGCAGCTCGGGCAGTAGCCGCTGCTGGCCGCCGACGAACCAGCGCATGGTCGGCGACATGCCCATCGCCGCGCTGTCGTCGTGGAACACCGGGGCGCCGTCGCGATCCGCCAGTGAGATGTGGATGTGGCCGGACTGCCCGGGCAGGTCCGCCGACCACTTGGCCATGAACGTCGCCATCAGCCCGCGGCGCTGGGCGAGAACCTTGGCGAAGGTCTTGAACAGAACGGCGCGGTCGGCCGCCTCGAGCGCGTCGCTCGCTTGCAAGGCCGCCTCCAGCACGCCCGGGCCGGTCTCGGTGTGCAATCCCTCGAGCGGCATGCGCAGGGCTTCGCCGAGGTCGAGCAGCGCGTGATGGAAGTCCGCGTGCACTGAATTGCGCAGGACCGAATAGCCGAAAGCGCCGGGCGTGAATGGCCTGAGGCCCCGGTAGCCCTTTTCGCGAATGGTTTGCGGCGTCTCGTCGAAGACGAAGAATTCGAATTCGAACCCGGCCTTGGCCGAAAAGCCCATGGCCTCGGCTCGCGCCAGCACCCGGCGCAGCAGGCCGCGCGGGCAGATCGCCTCCGCCGCGCCGGCGAATTCGCCCAGCAGCAGCAGGGTCGCGTCCTCGAACGGGATCATCCGCGCGGTTCCCGGCAGCAGGCGCACCTCGACGTCCGGATAGGCGGTGTGCCAGCCGGTGTGTTCGACGTTGTCGTAGAGCCGGTCATCGACATCCCAGCCGAGAACCACGTCGCAGAAGCCAAAACCCGACTGGAGGGACGAGATCAGCTTGTCGCGATGCATGTATTTGCCGCGCAGCACGCCGTCGATATCGGTCGCGGCGACCTTGAACGCCCTGAAGGCCCCGGAGCGGACACGCTCGATCAGGCCCTCGGTCGAGAGGTTCTCCAGGCTTTCAGGCACGCGATCGACCTTGGGCGGGCTGGGCGTGTTCGCCGGCCATGGCGCGTTCCAGGATGGCGGCGTAGTCGGCCTGGCTGAAGGTGATCGGGTTGGAGGCGGCGGAAGGGTCCTGCACCGCCATCCGCGCGACGCGCGCGGTCTCGCCCGGCGGGACGCCGATATCGGCGAGGGTGTCGGGGATGCCGATCTCGCTTCTAAGAGCCAGCACCCAGGCGACGAGATCGCCCGCTTCGCCGCCCACCGCCAGGGAGCCGGCCAGCCACGCCGCCTCGCCCTCGATCGCTGGCATGTTGGCTTCCAGCACATAAGGCATGAGGACCGCGTTCAGCAGGCCATGGTGGACGCCGTAGAGCGCGCCCAGAGGATGGGCCAGGGCGTGCATCGCGCCCAGGCCGCGCTGGAAGGCCGTCGCGCCGGCCTCGGCGGCGGCCAGCATGTGCGATCGCGCCTGGATGTCGGCGCCGTCCCGCACCGCCGTCGGCAGCCAGTCCCTGACCAGCCGCGCGCCCTCCACCGCGATCCCGCGCGCCAGGGGGTGGTATCCGGGCGCGAAGAAGGCTTCGAGGTTGTGGGAAAGCGCGTCCATGCCGACCGCCGCGGTGAGCGCCGCCGGCAGTCCGAGGGTCAGGGCCGGATCGGCGATGACGATCACTGGCAGCATGCGCGGATGGAAGATGATCCGCTTGCGCCTGGCGTCCTCGTCCTTGATCACGCTGGCCCGGCCGACCTCCGAGCCGGTGCCGGCGGTGGTCGGCACGGCGATGATCGGCAGTATCCTGGCCGGGTCGGCGAGCCGGAAGTTGTCGCCGACATCCTCGAACGCCCACAGGGGCCGATCCTGGTGGGTGGCGAAGGCGACCGCCTTGCCGGCGTCCAGAGCGCTGCCGCCGCCGAAGGCGATCACTCCGTCGGCCCCGTGGGCGATCAGCGCCTGGCCGCCGGCGGTCACATTCACCCCCGTCGGATCGCCGGCGATGTCGCTGAATACGGCGATGTCGAGCCCGGCGTCGCGGACGGCCAGGATCGCCTCGGCGATCATCGGGGCGCCGGCCAGTCCCCGGTCGGTGACCAGCAGGGGCCGCGCGATCCCCGCTGCCCGGCAGGCGTCCGCCAGCTCGGCGATGCGTCCGGCCCCGAACCGGATGCTGGTCGGATAGTTCCAGTTTCCCCGCAGTTCGGTCATTCAGGCGCCCCAGACTTCACGGGCGAAGGCGAGGAAGTTCAGGCCGAGGATCTTTTCCATGCGGCCGATGGAATAGCCGCGCGCGCCGAGCAGCGCCCCGAGCTTGCGGAACTGATCGACGCCTCTCAGATCGACCACGAACGGGTAGGTGTCCGACCGCTCGCCCTTGGCCCCGATGCCGGCGCTGGCGCGGTCGGCGACTTCCCTGGCCAGGCTCGCCTGGTAGGCGGAAAGATCGTCGATGGCGATCACGCTCCCATCCGTGCCGATGCCGACGTTATCCTCGCCGCAGACGTTCACCGCGTGGTCGATGTGAGCTACGACGTCCTCCGCCCGCGCATGTCCGGAGGCGCTGAGGAAGGGCATGAAGTAGATGCCGACGAAGCCGCCCTTCTCCGCCACGCCGCGCAGCTCCGCGTCGGTCTTGTTGCGCGGCAGGTCGTTGAGGGCGCGGCAGCCCGTGTGATTGATCGAGATCGGCGATTTTGACGCCTCGATCGCATCCAGGCACGTCCGCTCGCCGCTGTGCGAGAGATCGACCATGATCCGTCTCGCGTTCAGCCGCGCCACGACCTCACGTCCGAACGGCGTCAACCCGCGGTTCTCCGGCGCCGCGGAGCCATCGCCGATCTGGTTGGCGGGGTTGTAGGTGAGCTGGATCACGCCCACGCCGAGATCGCCGAAGGTGTCGATCCGCTCCAGCCGGTCGCCGATCTGGACCGAGTTCTGGAAACCGTAGATGACCCCGATCCGGCCCTCGGTCCTGGCGCGGAGGATGTCGGCCGCGGTATCGACCTTCAGGAGCCGCGCCGAGCGATCGCGCAGGATCCGGTCCCAGACGCCGATCGTCCGGATGGTGTATTCGAACGGGTCCATCGGCCCGGCGACATAGCCGAGAGTGATGTTCACCGCCGTCAGGCCGGAGGCGACCGCCTCGGCGATGGCGCGGTCGTCCACATCCGGGCGCGAGGTGTCGGCGGCCGGACCGGGGGGCCGTGTGAGCGCCAGGTTCGGGTCCTCCAGGCCGCCCAGGGCGTTGATGATCAGAGGGCCGGGTCGCCGGCCCGGCCTCTCCCCGGCGGTCGCGGCCAGGACGGAAGGCGCGGCCGCGGCCCCGGCGCCCGCCATGGCGAGAACCGAGCGCCGGCTGGGTCCCGCTTGATGATCACCTCTGGTCATCGGGCCAAGGTTCGAGATCGTAGCGCGGTCTTCCAGCCCGCATTTTCCGGATGCCCGGGCATCGGCGACTAGGGGCGGGCCGGAAGCCCGCGCTTCGAAGGGGTTGGGCGGGTTGGATTGCGCGAATTGGGCTTTCGTCGGTGGTCAACGTTGTTCGCCCGATTGTGCCTGATAGTCGCGGCGCCAGTAGGCGACCCCGCGCTTCACCGTCAACGTCACCCACAGCAGCGCCCCTACATCGGCCAGCGGATCGCGGGTGGTGAACACCAGGTTGGCGAGCTTGCCGGGCTCGAGGGTTCCCATCTCCCTCTGCTGGCCGATGGTCATCGCGCCGACCACGGTGGCGGCGCGGATCACGTCGGCCGCCTTCATCCCGGCCTTGTCCTGCAGCAGCGCGAGTTCGTCCCCGAGTGACGGCCAGGGATCGCGCGCGTCGGAGAATCCGTCGGTGCCGGTCGAGATCAGTACGCCGTCGCGCCACGCCTCGTTGGTGAGCCTTTCGGCGAGCCCGGCGCCGCAATAGGGCGCCGGGCCTTCCGGATCGGCGGCGTGGTCCCGTTCCATTTCCGCATAGACCCACAGGGTCGCATCGAGAATCGTGCCCCGCCGGCGCATCTCCTTGAGCAACGTCTCGATCACCGGCGTGTCGCCGGCCGCGAAGCGCGCCTCATCGACCGCTGGGCGATGATGGTAGGCGCGGGGCATGACGTCGCTGGCCTGATAGGCGAGCAGGCAGGTATGGGAGACGGTATCGACGCCCGCGCCGATCACTTCGGCCGGCGATGCCGGGAACACCGCCGCGTGGGCCCAGACCAGGACGCCCTGGCGATGAGCCTCGGCGGTGATGGCGGCGACCAGGGACACCGGCAGGTCGGCGTATATCTTGACGCCCGTCGCCCCGGTTCCGCGCGCTTCGGCGACGGCAATGCGAAGGTCGGTGGCCGGTGTAACCGCCTGCATCCAGGGAACGGCGCCGGCCACCGCGCCGCGCGTGGTCTCATGGGTGCGGGGATCTTCGAAGAACTCGGGGCCAGCCATCAGGGCGGCGTAGTAGATGTCGGGCGCGGCGATCTCGCCGACCCGGGCGGCGCGGGCGAGATCGGCCACCTGGCGCAGATCGTCGGCCATGTCGCGCACCGCCGTCACCCCGCCGTAGAGGTCCTTGCGCAGATTGGCCTCGGCCGCCGGCCGATCCGGCGGCGTGGCCAGATGTTCATGCGAATTGATCAGGCCGGGAAGCACATAGAGCCCGGCGACATCGACGATTTTCGCGCCCGCCGGAGCCGGCAGATCGGCCGCCCGGGCGATCGTCTCGATTCGCTCGCCGCGGGTCAGGATCGCCATGCCGGGCCGCTCCGCACCCCCCTTGCCATCGATAAGGATCGCGCCGCGATAAAGCACCAGGCCATCGGCCGGCGCTTCGGCCGCGGCGGAGGGTCCCGCCAGAAGGAGTCCGAAGGCCAGAGCCATCCAGTTGCAGCTCAGACTCCTTGCGCGTCCCTTCTCCCCTCGCGGGAGAAGGTGGGCCGCGAAAGCGGCTCGGATGAGGGGGCGCGCCGACCTGTCCGGCTGACATGGAGCCGGCAAATCTCGGACGCCGGCGCGGCCCCTCATCCGTCGCCTCGCGGCGACACCTTCTCCCGCGAGGGGAGAAGGAAGTTCACGCGAAGCCATCTACCCCCCCCCGCGCCACTCACTTCGAGGCGCGAACCAGCTTTTCCAGCGACTTCTCCAGCCTGGCGAAGCCCGCCGTCATGCAGGCCATGATCGCCTCGGCGTCGGCGCTCGCGCCCTCCGTCTCCGGCCGCGGCGAACTCTTCGCGCCCTTCCGGCTGGCGCCCTCGCGGACGCAGGCGAAGGCTTTCCGCAGCCGTCTGGCGCTGTCCTTCTCCTCGGCGATGTACCAGTTCATCAGATTGGTGGTCATCGGATCGAACTCGCCTTCGGCCATCCGCCGGAGGATCTCGCCGAAGGGATCGGCGTCCTCCTCGCGCGGGTCGCCGATCTTTTCGAGATCGCCGACGCCCGGGTCGGCGAGCCTGGCCAGCCGCGCGGCGGCGCGGGGATCGGGCTTGTGGCGAAGGCCGTAGCCGAGTTCGGCGATGCGCCGACAGAAAACCTCGCCGTGACTGCGCTCGCGGGCGGCGACCAGGCGCAGGGTACAGGCCAGATCCTCGCTGGGTGTGACGTCGGCCCAGGCCTCCAGATGGACCCCGGCGGCGCTCTCGGCGAGGGAGATGGCGTTGAGCAGGCCCAGGTAGCCCGGCTTCTGCGCGGTGACGGCGACGGTGGCCATGCGGGTCGATCCTCCTTGCCGGCGCGAGGTTTCAGGCGGCCTCGCCAGGGCGAAGGCCGATGCTACGCCCCGGATGCCTCGGGCGGCAAGGCGCCGTCCGGCCGACCGCCCGCCGTTTCGATGGCCATGAGGGTTCGATCGGCCGCCCTCGACCAGCATTTTAGTGTAGTTTCGTCCATGGCGCCGAGATGTCGAGCAGGCTGGAACAGTAACGCGGCGTCGGAGGCGCACCGGCGAGCACGGGTGGCGGCGCGGGCGGGATCTCCCCCCCGGGAGACCAGCCTTTGCCGGCATATCGTGTGCAACCCACGCTCTTGTGCGCCTCGGGCCAGCCGCGTATGGTCGCCGACATGGGCGGCGACGAGGAAGAGGGGCGATGGATATATTCGTATCCTACGCCCGCTCCACCGAACTCTTCGCGCGACAGATAACCGACACTCTGAGCGAGATCGGCTACAGTGTCTGGCGAGACGAACAACTTCCCGCGCACCGCGCCTACGCCGAGGTGATCGAAGAACGCCTGAACCAAGCCAAGGCGGTGCTCGTCATCTGGTCGCCCGACGCGATCCGATCGGAGTGGGTGCGATCGGAGGCGGATCGGGCGCGGCAGCAGCGTAAGCTGGTCCAGCTTTCGGTGGGATCTCTCATCCCGCCAATGCCGTTCGACCAGATTCAATGCCCTGACTTCTCGGACTGGACGCTCGGGTCGCAAACCTCGGGGTGGCGCTCGATCCTGGCGAGCCTGGGCGAGTTGATCTCCGGGCGCCCGCCGGCGGCGGATCCCGACGCCATGGGACGGCCCGCCGGCGCGGGCGTCTCGAGCGCGGAAGTGAGCAATCTTCCGCGGTCGCTCGGCCCTCTGATCGGCCGGCAGGCCGATGTCACCGCGATTGTCGAGCGGCTGGAAACATCATCGTTGGTGACCATCGTCGGGTCCGGCGGGGTCGGCAAGACCAGCGTCGGACTCGAGGTCGGCCGCCGTCTGCTGGGCGACCACGAAGACGGCGTCTGGCTGGTGGAACTGGCCGGAGTGACTGATCCCGCGCGCGTCCCCGAACTTGCCGCCCGCGCCATGCATATGGTTCTGCCGGTCGGTGAAAACGCCATCGACGCGCTGGTCACGCGCCTTCGCTCGCGACGATGCCTGCTGATCCTCGACAACTGCGAGCACCTCATCCACTCGGTCGCCGAAATGGCCGTGGAAATTTCGTCACGCACCGAACATGTCCGCCTGATGCTGACCTCTCAGGAACCGCTCGGCATCCCGGGCGAGCAGCTGCACCGCCTTTTTCCGCTGGCGGAAGGCGACGCGGTCGCCCTGTTCAAGGCGCGCGCGCGCGCGCGTGACGCGGCCTTCGCCGCCACGCCGGGAGACGACGGGACGATCGCGGCCATCTGCCGGCGGCTGGACGGGGTCCCGCTGGCCCTCGAAATGGCGGCCGCCCGTGCGCCGGCCCTCGGCTGCGAGGCGGTATTGCGCCGTCTCGACGATCGTTTCCGGGTGTTGACGGGTGGCGGCCGCACCGCCATGCCTCGCCAGCGCAGCCTGCTCGCCGCTCTCGACTGGAGCCACCAGCTGCTCAGCGACAGCGACGCCGCGGTGTTCCGTCGGATCAGCATCTTCGCCGGTAGTTTTTCGCTGGAGGCCGCCTCGGATGTCGCCGCCGACTCCGATCTCGACGCATTCACCGTCATCGACGCACTCTCCAGTCTGGTCGCGAAATCGCTTCTGACCGCCAACACGAGCGGCGGCCAGAGCCGTTACCGGCTGCTGGAGACGGCGCGGGCCTACGGACTGGAACGCCTCGCCGCCGCCGGAGAATTGGAGACGACCCGCCTTCGGCATGCCCTGTGGTTCGCCGATTTCGCCACACCGATCTGGCCGGATTTCATCGCCCGGACCAGCGACGAAGACCTGCTGTCGCGATATCTGCCTGAATTCGACAATATTCATCAGGCTCTCGACTGGGCGTTCTCGGTCGGTGGTGATGTGGCGGTCGGCCATCGGCTGCTGGCCGCCAGCGCCTGCCTGTGGGACGACCGATCGCTCAACCAACGCCTGGCGGTGGCGGTCCCGTTGCTGGACCGAGCGACGCCGCCGTATGTTCGGGCCAAGCTGCTCGCGGCGCGCGCCCACGTAACCATGCAATTGAGCCCGGCCGCCGCGCTTGGTCTGGTCGATGAAGCGATCGCCGCGGTGAGAGACGGCGTCGATGATCCCGTCGCCGTGTGCGATGCGCTGGCGTCCAAATGTACGGCCCTGTACCTGGTGGGCAGATTCGCCGAGGCGCGCGTTGTCCGCGACGAGATGAAGGCGCTGATGTCGGACAGACCGGATTCGCGGATCAAGGCATTCTCGATCGCCCTCGACGGATGCCTGATGGTGATCGAGTCCGGCCCCGGGGCCGCCGCCGGCCGTTTCGACGCCGCGATTTCGTCTCTGCGGGCGTTCGGCGCGGACGGTCTGGCCAACTTCTGGCAAGCGACGGCCATGAGCATGATCCCCGCCGGCGATGTGGACCAGGAGATCAACGATTGGAGAACGCTTCTTGATCGCATACGGCCAGGAGACATGTCCGCCGGGCAGGTCCAGGGCGTGGTTGCCAGCGCGCTGGGGGAGCGTTTGGCGCAGCGTGGTCGGCCGGAGGACATCGAGGAGGCGCTCGCCCTCGGGCGGCGGATCTTCAAGGCCGGCGCGATCACGACCGAGGGAGCGTTCCTTCTGCCGATGGCCATCCTCGCCCTGAAATCCGGGCGGCCCGACGATGGCGCGGTGATCTTCGGCTATGCCGACCACCGGCGCCGGGCCTCGGGGGCGGTCACCACGACGCGGTCCAAGTTCGAGGCCGCCCGCGATCTGTTCGCCGCGGTCCTGGATGAGCCTCATCTGACCGCGCTCATCGCCCGCGGCGCGATGCTGGGCCGCGCCGAGGTCGAACGCCTCGCTTTGGGAGAGCGTCCGGCCCGGTCGCGACCCGACGCCACTTTGCAAAAAGCATTGCGTTGACAGTCTTGCCGCCAGGGGCGGCTTCGCCGACGGGGGAATTCACACAAATGTCGGCTCGGGACGACTCGCGGCCATATCGCGTCATTTCCATCGTCGTGAGCCAGGGGTGCGAACTCGCCCGCTGGCTGTTGGAACGCGCGGGTCTGCCGTTCGTCGAACAGTTCCACGCACCGCTTCTGCATGTGCTGGCGACGACGCGGGTGAACGGCGGCGTTGAAGCGCCGGTTGTAGTGACGCCAGATGGCGTGTGGGTCACCCTGATGGGCATCATGGAGGGCATCGACGCGCACAGCCCCGCGGGCCGCAAGGTGTTCGGCGAGAGCGAAGGCGACCGGCTCGAGAACGAGGCCTTCCTGGCGCAACTGATGCCGCTGTTCGGCGATCCCTTGCGGCGCTACGTCTATCACCTGGTGTTGCCGAACAAGAGGGTGATGTACCCGCTCGCCAGCGCCGGAGCGCCGGCCTGGGAGCGGGCCGTGGTCTATTGGTTCTACCCGGTGTGGCGCGTTCTGCTCAGCCGCGCCCTGGGAGACGCGCCGGCGGATATCGCCGCCGCGCCCGGGATCATCGAGCAGGGGATGGCGCTCGTCGATGCCGAACTGGCGCGACGCGGAGGCCGGTATCTGGCCGGCGAGGCGCAGGGCGGCATTGATGTGGTGGTCGCGGCCCTGATGTCGCCGGCGGTGTTTCCGCCGCAGTATGGCGGCAGGCTGCCGGATCTCGCCGACGTGCCGTCCGAACTCAGGGACTTCGTGACGCGCAACCGCGACCGGCCCGGGGGCCGTCTGGCGCTCGCGACCTACGCGTCGGTGCGAAAGCCATCGTGAACGGCAATTCCCAACGTCCCTTCATGGCCCTCGCCCCGTTCTTACGGGGAGAGGGTTGGGTGAGGGGCTTCTCCGCGTGACGAGACCCTTTCGGAAACATCGCGGCGGCGGCGCCACCCCCTCACCCAACCCTCTCCCCCGCAAGGGCGGGGGCGAGGGCTCATTAGAATGCAGTTTGGGAGTTATCGTGAACGCGCCGCGAGCCCGCCGCCGACCGCTCTTGACCACGGGGAGGAGCCCATGTCCACGCTAGCCGCCGCCGCGCCGGACATCGCCACGCCGATCGGCCCCGCCCCCGGCGTGACGCGGCTGTTTTCGTTTCGAACCCTGCCGCTCCTCGCCGCCCGCCTGGGGATCGCCTTGGCGCGGGCATGGGGCAAGCCGTTCCGCCTGGGAAACGTCGTCGTCGCCGCGACCCACGGCGAGGTCTGCGAGGTGATGGGCCGCGATCTCGACTTTGTCCTCCGACCGATCGACGGACCCCGCTTTGACCAGATCGGCTATCACTTCATTCTGGGCATGGACCGCTCCGGAGAGCTGATCGGCGAACGGCATGCGCTCTATGCGGCCCTGGCCAAGGTCGATACCGCCCCGATCCGCCGCGCCGCGGCGCAGGACATCGTCGATCGCCTCTCCGCCGCGCCATCCCGGAGCATCGATGTCGTCCAGGATTATGCCCGGCCGATCGCCGCGGCGACCGCCCGGGCCGTGTTCGGCATCGATCCTCCCGATCATGCGCAATTCATGGACGCGGCGCGCGCGATCTTCGGCCACTGCTTTCTCAATGTGACCGGCGACAAGGTCGTCGCCGCTCGGGCGATCGCCGCCGCGCAGTTGATGACCGGCTGGTTCGACGCCGAGATCGCGCGGCGCCGGGAGTCGGGCAAGATGGGCGACGACATGATGGGCAATCTCCTGCTCGCCGGAGCGGGCGACGATCTCACGCGGCGGTCGCTGGGCGGGATGCTGGTCGGCAGCATCGACACCACCGCCACCGTGGTCGCCAAGGTGATGACCGTTCTCATAAACGATCGCGACCTTCTGGCCAGCGCCACGCGTGATCGCGGCGACCTGAGCCGACTGTACGGCTGGTGCCAGGAGGCCCTGCGCCGCTGGCCGCACGCGCCCATTCTCGCGCGACAGGCCGCCGTCGAGACGACCCTGCGCGGGGTGACCGTCCCCGCCGGCGGCAAGGTCATCCTGTGGATTCAGGCGGCCATGTACGACGCGACCGCGTTCCCGGATCCGGCCAGATCGCGGCCGGACCGGGACCTGGGCGCCTACCTCCATCTGGGCGGGGGCCTGCATCCCTGCGCGGGGCGCGCCATCAACGCCTGGCAAATCCCGATGCTGGTGGCCGGCCTGCTCGATCTCGAGCCGGCGAGGTTGGGCCGGTTGCAATGGGCCGGCCCCTTTCCGGCTCACCTCCCGCTGACCTGGCAGGATCGCGCCCGATGACCCAGGTGATGATCACCATCGTCGCGCCTCTGGATCCCGCCGACCTGGCGACGGCGGACGCGGCCATCGATCGTCTCGGCAATCCGGCCGCCACGGCGATCAAGACGCGCCTCGATGTCCTCGACGGGGATCTCGGCGTCCACTTCATGAGCCTGCACGCCCTGCCGAGCTTCACGCCGGGCCGCGCGCATCTGGTTCTCGAATTCTCGGCGGACGGCGATACCGCGCGGGCGATCCGCCAGATTGTCGCGGCGATCGGCGTCGAACTGGCCACCGTGTTCGCGCTCGTCAAGGATTGGCGGGGCGACGACCTCGCGGCCTATCTCACCCACCGCGTCGTGGACGCGGGCTACAACCTCGGGCAAACTCCCGGCCTCGCCCATACCGGCAGCCCGGGAATGACCGTGGGCCGCATCCGCCGGGAGGCCGCGCTGGCCGCCGAGATCGACGCGATGCTGGCGACGCAGCCGGGCGGGCTGACGGCGATGGACCGACTGCGCGATGTCCGCACGCGCTTCGGTGAAGGCTCGCCGTTTCTGAACCTCGGCGAGGCGCAACCGGGCTTCGCGGCCGCCACCCTGCCGGCCGTGGCCATCGCCGGAATCATCGCCTTCGCCCGCACCTATCTCTGGCCTTTCCTCATTCTGCTCGGAGCGTGGGTGTTTGGCGCCGCCTGGCGGTCGCTCGACCATGCGGGCGTGGGGCGCTCGATCGGCTTGGCGCTGCTGGACGGCGTGTGGCGAGGGCTCAAGACCGGCGCGCCGGCGCTGGGCGTCATCCTCCTGGCCACGGCCGCCGTCATCTACGGCCGTCTGCGCAACCTCGAGACCACCGACTGGATCAGCCAAAAGGCGCCGGATCCTCGGACGATGGGCGAAATCCTCGCGCGGGAGAATGTCTGCGCGCAGAACCACATGATGTCGCTGACGGAGTTGAAAGCGGGCTGGGTCCGCCGCTTCACCCTTCGCCTGGCGTTCTTCGCCATCGCCGTCGCCGGACCCCGGCTCTACAAACCCGGTCACTTAGGTCCGATCGGGACCATCCACTTCGCGCGCTGGGTGACCCCGCCCGGCACCCGGGACATGATCTTCTTCTCCAACTACGGGGGAAGCTGGGAAGCCTATCTCGAGGACTTCATAACTCTCGCGCATGTCGGTCTGACCGGTGTCTGGTCGAACACGGTGGGCTTTCCACGAACCAACAATCTGGTGCTGGCCGGGGCCACGGACGGCGAACGGTTCAAGCGCTACGCCCGCCAGAGCATGCGCGCGACCCGGTTCTGGTACTCGGCCTACCCTGAATTGATCACCGACATGATCCGCTCGAACGCGGCGATCCGACGTGGCCTGTCGGGGGCCATGACCGAGGACGATGCGGCGACGTGGCTGTGCGCCTTCGGCTCCGCCCTGCGACCCGACGAGCAGTTGGTCTCCAACGAGATTCAAAGCCTGGTGTTCGGCGGCCTTGGTTTCCTCAACTACAGCGGCCTGACGCTCTGGCGTCTGCCCGACGCCGCCGGCGAGGCCCGCGCCTGGTTGCGAGAGGTGTCGCGGCATGTCGCCTACAGCGACGGGCGACGGCTGAAGGAGGACGATACCATCGACGCCATTGTCCAGGTGGCGATCAGCAGTCGCGGATTGGAGGCCCTGGGCCTTCCCGTCGAAGGCCTGGCGAGCTTTCCACGGACCTTCCTCGACGACATGGGGCACGAACATCGGCGCCGGATACTGGGCGACGTGGGACCCAACGCGCCGGAATACTGGTGGTGGGGGCGGGATCCCGCCCATGTGGCCGTGATTGCCTACGGCGAAACCCAGGCGGCGCTGGACTGGATGATCGCCAAACTCGAGGCCGCGGGCGCCGCCCACGGCGCGCGATGCACCCACACCGTCGAGATGAAGACCTTTGATCGCGCCGACAATCTCGAACCGTTCGGCTTCGCCGACGGCGGTTCGCAACCGGTCATCCGCGGCACCTACAAGGGTCAGAAGAGCGGCGATCCTCTCCATCTCGTGGCGCCAGGGGAGTTCGTCCTGGGTTACCCGGACAATCGCGGCAACCTTCCGCCCGGTCCTTGCATGGCCGCCATCGAGGATCCCGAAAATACCCTGCCGGTGCTGAACGACAGCATCGACTTCTCCAAGACGAACGTGAACAATCCTCGGGATCTCGGACGAAACGGATCCTACCTCGCGATCCGCCAGTTGGAGCAGGATGTCGACGCCTTCGACGCCTACTGCGCCGCCGAGGCGAGCCGGCTGAGGAACCGTCTGGGGCCGCCCTATCGCATCACCGCGGACTTCATCGCCGCCAAACTGGTCGGCCGGTGGAAAAATGGCTCACCTCTGGTGCGCGCGCCCTACAGCGCTTCGGCCGACCCGCGGATCATTGGAGAGAACGGCTTTCAGCTCGGGCTGGAGGACCCTGAAGGCCTTCACTGCCCGTTCGGAGCCCACATTCGGCGCGCCAGCCCGCGTGACAGCCTCAATCCCGGATCGGACGATCAGATCGCGATCAGCAACCGCCATCGCATTCTGCGGATCGGTCGGAAATACGCGCCGAAACCGGGGCAGAAACCCGGTCTCTTGTTCATGTGTCTGAACGGCGACCTCGAGCGGCAGTTCGAGTTCATCCAGCAGACCTGGATCAACGGCAACGTCATTTCGCTCAGCTGTCCGACCACCTTGAACGGCGAGCATGACCCGCTGCTGGGCGCCGGACGGGCGGACAACAACGGTTTCACCATCCCCAGCCGCGACGGGCCGGTCAAGCTCGCGGCGATTCCGCGCTTCGTGACCATGCGCGGGGGCGGGTATTACTTTCTCCCCGGAAAGCGATTGATCAACTATCTGATCCGCCGATCCCCGAACGGCGCCGACTGCGGTACGAGCACGATCTGAAACCGGCGCCTTGCCCACAGGTGAAATTGGTCAACTTGACCAACGCGTCATGGGGCGCCATCCTCGATCGCTGCTTCGTCGCGGTCCGAGGGAGAAGCCTTCCATGTCCTTGCTGGTCAGCCTCTACGAGGCGAAGACGAAGCTCTCCGCACTGGTGGAACGCGCTGCGGCGGGGGAGGAAATCGTCATCACCAAGAATGGCAAACCCCAGGCCCGGCTGGTTCCGATACCTTTCAAGGGCCAGCGGCGCTCGCCGGCCCAGGCCATGGGCGTCACCTTCCTGGCCGAGGATTTCGACGCCCCCGACCCCCGCATCGAGGCGCTGTTCACGGGCAATGGTTGATGGACCTGCTGCTCGACACCCACGTCTTCGTCTGGTGGGATTCCAATTCCGCCAGGCTCGGCGGCCCGGCGCGGGCGGCGATCGCCGACCCCGCCAATCGGATCTTCGTCAGCGCCGCGTCGATCTGGGAGATCGCCATCAAGCGGCGGATCGGCAAGCTCGCCTTCGACGGCTCGGCGGCCCGGGCGGTCGGCGGGAACGGCTTCGTCGAGGTTCCGATATCGGGCGTCGAGGCGGAAGCGGCCGGGGCGCTCGATTGGACCCATTCCGACCCCTTCGACCGACTGATCCTGGCTCAGGCGAAGGCGCGGGCCATGACCCTGGTCACCGTCGATCCGGCCATGCGAGCCCATGGCGGCGTCGCCCTGCTCGAAGCGGGGTGAAGCTGTGATATCCCGCTACGAGGACGCACAGGGTGGCTGGCACGACGAGATCGCTTCCGGCGACGATCGGCCGGAGGCCGCCGTGGAGGAGTGAACTCCCCCAAGCCGAAGACCGCGTCCCGGCCGATGCGGGTCCGGCACAACGCCTTCGATCTTCGCAAGACCGGCGTCGCCCGTTTCGATCTGCGCGATCCTTATCATCTGGCGGTGAGCCTCTCGTGGCCGGCGTTCATCGCCGGCGCGCTCGGCGCCCTCTTGGCGATCAACGCGGTCTTCGCGAGCCTCTACGCCCTGCGGCCGGGGGCGGTGCAGAATCTCGCCGCCGGCGACGTTCTGCGGGCGTTCTTCTTCAGCCTGGAGACCCTGGCGACGGTCGGCTACGGCGAGATGGCCCCGGCCAGCACCTATGGCCACGTGGTCGCGGGCGTCGAAATCGTCTTCGGCATGGCTTTCACGGCCATCTTCACCGGCCTGCTGTTTGTCCGGTTCTCGCGACCGCGGGCGAAGATCCTGTTCGCCGACAAGGCGGTGATCGCCCCCCACAACGGCGTCCCCACCCTGATGATCCGCATCGCCAACGGCCGGCTGACCATGCTGACCCATGCCCTGGCGAGCCTGACCATGCTGGTCCTGGAGGTCAGCGACGAGGGGCAGTCGTTCCGGAGCGCGCGGGACCTTCGCCTGGCGCGAAACCACCTGCCGCTGTTTCCCCTGACCTGGACGCTGATGCACGTGGTCGATGGCGCCAGTCCGTTGTCGGGGCTGACGGCCAAGGACCTGGAGGCCGGTCAGGTCAGGCTGTTCCTGGGCGTCGAGGCCAGGGACGCGGGACTGGGCGTGGTGGTCCAGGACCTGACCGCCTACGATGACCGGCAGATCGTGTTCGGCAAGCGCTACAGCGACGCCGTCTCCATCGACGAAGCCGGTCACACCGTCGCTGATCTCTCCAGACTGAGCCTGATCGAGTAGCCGATCCCGCGGCTTGGTCCGCTTCGGCCAGCTGTCTTCGGACTTGCGTCCGGACCAGGCTTTCGCCAGCTTGGGGACGCCAGTGGAGATCCCCGCGATGAACCGCCGTCAGCTCTGCCTCGCCGTTTCCGCCGCCGCCCTCGCCGGCCCGCCGTGGGGCGCCGCCGCCGCCGAGGTCTCCTCCGCCCTGGCCGCCGCCGTCGCCGGCTCCGCGCGCGCCGAGAAGAACCGCATCCGCGATCCCTGGCGCCATCCCGCCGCGAGCCTCGCCTTCTGGGGCCTGGCGCCGGGCATGACGGTGGTCGAGATCGATCCCTCGGGCGGCTACTGGACGGAAATCATCGCGCCCTATCTCAAGGCGACCGGCGGACGCTACATCGCCGCGGTCGGCGGCGATGTCGGCGCGTTCAAGGCCAGATACGCCGACGCCGGAACCTGGGGCGCGATCGAGGTCGTGGCCTTCGGCGACCATGCCGGCGTTCTCGCCGCGCCGCGATCGGCCGACATGGTGCTGACCGCCCGCAACATCCACGACTGGATGTGGACGCCGGGTGAACTCACCGACCACCTCGCCGCCTTCCACGCCGCCCTGAAGCCGGCGGCCATCCTGGCGGTCGAGGAACACCGCGCCGATCCCCGGCCGATGATCGACGACGCCCACGACGGCTACGTCTCGACGACCTGGCTCGAGGCGGCGGTGGAAAAGGCCGGCTTCCGGCTCGACGGAGCCTCGGAGATCAACGCCAATCCCAAGGACGACAAGAACCATCCCTTCGGCGTCTGGACCCTGCCGCCGACCCGCCGCACCCACGAGAAGGGCAAGCCGACGCCGGCCGGCTTCGATCCCGCCAAATACGAGGCGGTCGGCGAAAGCGACCGGATGACCCTGCGCTTCCGCAAGACGTGAGCGGCCGGCTTCACATGTCGCGCCATCACCTGATCCTTGCGGTCGCCGCGGCCGCGCTGGCCATCTTCGCCGGTCCATCGGCGGCCACGGCGCGGGACGCCGGCCTCGCCACGACGCAGCTACCGCGCGGCGTCGTCCCCAGCCACTATGATGTCGCCATCACGCCCGACGCCGCCGCCCTGCGGTTCGAGGGCCACGTCGCCATCGACATCGATGTTGCGCGGCCCACCGCCAGCCTCACGCTCAACGCGGTGGACATGACCTTCGCCAGGGTCGCCCTCACCGGCCCCGGGGCCGACGGCCTGGGGCCGCCCAGCGTCACCCTGGACCCAGCCGCCCAGACCGCGACCTTCACCTATCCCCGCCCGATCCCGGCCGGCGCCTACCGGCTGACCATGGACTATGCCGGCAGGATCGGCGCCCAGGCGGTGGGCCTCTTTGCCCTCGACTACGACACCCCGGCTGGCAAGCGGCGCGCGCTCTACACCCAGTTCGAGAATTCCGACGCCCGCCGGGTCATCCCCTCCTGGGACGAGCCGGCCTACAAGGCGACCTTCACTCTGAGCGCCACCGTCCCCACCAGCCTGACGGCGGTGAGCAACATGCCGGAGGCGGCGGCGACGAACCTCGGCGGCGGGCGCACCCTCGTCGCCTTTCCCCAGACGCCGAGGATGTCGACCTATCTGCTGTTCTTCGGCCTGGGCGATTTCGACCGCGTCACCTCCCATGTCGGCCCGACGGAAATCGGCGTCGTCACCCAGAAGGCCAAGGCCGATCAGGGCCGCTTCGCGCTGAAGTCCTCGGCCGCGATCCTGGCCGAATACAACGCCTATTTCGACACCCCCTACCCACTGCCCAAACTCGACAACATCGCCGCCCCCGGCCGCAGCCAGTTCTTCGGCGCGATGGAGAACTGGGGCGCGATCTTCACCTTCGAGTACGACATCCTGCTGGATCCGACCATCTCGACCCAGGCGGACCGGGAGCGTTCGTTCGCCACCGACGCTCATGAGATGGCGCACCAGTGGTTCGGCGATCTGGTGACCATGGCCTGGTGGGACGATCTGTGGCTCAATGAAGGTTTCGCCTCGTGGATGCAGTCCCGCACCAGCGTCCGCCTGCACCCCGAATGGAACACCCGGCTGGAGGCGGTGGGTGTCCGGGAATCGGCCATGGACCGGGACGCCCTGGCCACCACCCACCCGGTCGTCCAGCATGTCGCCACGGTCCAGCAGGCCAGCCAGGCGTTCGACGCCATCACCTACGAGAAGGGCGAGGCGGTCATCGCCATGCTGGAGGCCTACGTCGGACCCGACGCCTGGCGGGACGGCGTGCGGCGCTACATCAAGGCCCACGCCTACGGCAATACGGTCACCGACGATCTGTGGCGCGAGGTCGACGCGGCCTCGCCGGACCGGCCGATCACCGCCATCGCCCACCAGTTCACCCTGCAGCCCGGCGTGCCGATGATCGCGGTCGGAGAACCGGCCTGCCGGAACGGCGCGACCACCCTCACACTCACCCAGGGCGAGTTCACCAAGGATCGGCCGGACAAGACGCCGCTCGGCTGGTCGATTCCGGTGATCGCCAGGGCGGTCGGCGGCGGCGAGCCGGTTCGCGGCCTGGTCGCCGGCGGCAAGGCGGAGCTGACCGTTCCCGGCTGCGCGCCGGTGATCGTCAACGCCGGCCAGAGCGGCTACTACCGCACCCTCTATGCCCCGGCCGCCCTGGCCTTGCTGGCGCGGGCCTTCGCCGGCGTCGACGCCATCGACCAGCTGGGGGTCATGTCGGACAGCTGGTCGCTGGGGCTGGCGGGACTGGAGCCGGCTTCCGACTTCCTCGTTCTGGCCAAGGCCACGCCAACCGCCGCCGACCCACAGGTCTGGGGCCGGATCGCCGAGGTCTTTTCCGACATCGACGACTATTACCGCGGCGACGACGCCCGCCGGGCGCGGTTCCGCGACTTCGCCCGCGCCACCCTGGGGCCGGAGTTCGCGGTCGTCGGCTGGGCGGCCAGGCCCGACGAGGCGGCGCCGGTGGCCATTCTGCGCAACACTCTCATCGAAACCCTCGGCCAGCTCGGCGACGGGGCCGTGATCACCGAGGCGCGGCGGCGATATGCGGCGCGCGACACCGATCCGGCGGCGACGCCGGCAGCGGTGCGCAAGGCGGTGCTGGGGGTCGTCGCCCGGCATGCCGACGCGGCGACCTGGGACCGCCTCCACGCCGTCGCGGCGGCGGAAAAGACCCCACTGGTCAAGGACCTGATGTATCAGCTGCTCGCCTCCGCCGAGGATCCCGCCCTGGCGGCGCGCGCCCTGGAACTGGCGCTCACCGCCGAACCCGGAGCGACCAATTCGGCCGGCATGATCCGGCAGGCCGGCATCCTCCATCCGGATGAGGCCTATGATTTCGCCATCGCGCACATCGGCGAGGTCGAGGCCCGCGTCGATGAGAGTTCGCGCAGCCGCTATTTTCCCTCCCTGGCCAGCCGTTCGGCCGATCCGGCCATGATCGGCAAGATCAGGGCCTATGCCGCCGCCTATCTCGCGCCGGACGCGCGCCGCGACGCCGACACCGCCGCCGCCGACATCGCCTTCCGGATCAGAGTGCGAAACGAGCGGCGGCCGGCGCTCGACGCCTGGCTGGCGAAGAACGGGCGGTCGGGCGCGTGAGCGTCGCCTTCACCCGCGAGGAAGACGCCGAGGCCGCCGCCGCCGACCTGCCCGACCGCCCGATCTCGCCTCACCCCAATCTGGTCACGCCCGAGGGCCTCGCCGCCCTCGACGCCGAACTCGCCGCCGCCAGGGCCGCCCACGCCGAGGCCCAGGCCAGCGGCGATGTCGGCGCCGACCGCACGCCGATGGCCAGAGCCACGCGGGATCTGCGCTATTGGTCGGCGCGCCGCGCCAGCGCCCAACTCGTGCCGGGAGGCGGCGAGGCGGGGATCGTCCGTTTCGGCTCGCGCGTGACCTTGGATCGCGCCGACGGCCGGCGCCAGACCTTCCGCATCGTCGGCGAGGACGAGGCCGATCCCGCCAAGGGCGCCGTCTCCCACGTCTCCCCCCTGGCCCGCGCCCTGTTCGGCAAGGGCGCCGGCGACACCGCGATCCTGGCTGGCGCGGAGGTGGAGGTGATCGGCGTGGACTAGCCGGGTCGCGACCGCCCGGTCACTTTCGTTCAATTGGACCGCCGGCGTCTCGCCGGCAGCCGGCGCAAGCCGGCCGATTTCGTTTCTTGCGGGACACGCGGCCTCTGCATTGACGAAAGACTGCCGACGTTCCGTCGGCTGCCGGCGAGGACGCCGGCGATCCGAGGACGTTCCTGCTCCACCACGGCGAAAGGCTCGGTAGCCCTCACTTCCCCGCCCCCAGCTCCTTCGCCAGAAACGCCGCCGCCGCTGTGTCGGCCGCCAGCCACGACTGGTAGCGCAGGAAACCGTGGATTTCGTTGGGGATGACCAGTTCCTCGAAGGGGATTTTCCGCTCATCCAGGCGCCGCGCCAGATCGATGGTCTGCTGGAAGCGGACGTTGCGGTCGTCGTCGCCCTGAATCAGCAGCACCGGCGAGCGCCAGGTGGCGACGTCGGCGTCGGGGGAGGACTTCCACGCCGTGGCCATCGCCGCCTCGCGGTCGCCCGTCTCGAAGCGGATGTTGGGATTGCCCGCCTCTTCGGCCACTTCCCGCGACCAGTCGTGCACGCCGTGCATATCGACGCCGGCCTTGAACGTGTCGGAGTTTCTGGCCAGCGCCAGGGCGGTGAGATAACCGCCGTAGGATCCGCCCCAGATGCCGATCCGCGCCGGATCGACGCCCGCCGTCTTCTGGAGGAACCGCGCGCCGGCCAGGACATCCTGGTATTCCGCCGCCCCGGCCGGACCCGCGTGGGGCGGATGATTGAACGCCCGGCCGTAGCCGATGCCCAGGCGATAGTTGACCGACAGCACCACCAAGCCATGGGCGGCGAGATACTGGTTCACCGCATAGGCGTTGCTGTAGTAGTCCATGTAGTGCCAGCCGAGCAGCATCTGCCGGGGCGGTCCGCCGTGGACGAAGATCACCCCGGGCTTCGCCGCGCCGCCATCCGCCCGCTGAAACAGCGTGCCGTGAACGGTCAGGCCATCTGGCGCGGTGAAGCTCACCGTCGTCGGCGTGATCAGGCCGTCGGCCGGAAATCCGGCGGCGGTTTCGAGTTCGCGCGGCGCGCCGCCGGCCGTGCTCACGAGCTCGACCCCGGTCGGGTCCTTTGGGCCGGCGCCGATGAAGGCCACCTGGCCCGCGCTGGCGACCGCCGGCGTCCACTGCAAGGATTCGCCACTCGTCAGCGCGACCGGCGCGCCGCCATCGACAGTCACCCCAAAGAGATGCCGCCGACCACCGTCGTCGGTCGCGGCGCCGGTGTTGGCCGAATAGATCATCGCCGCGCCGTCCCGGCTCTTCACCACATCCTCGACCATGAACGCGCCCGGCGTCAGCAACCGCGCTTGGCCGCCCGCCGTGGGGACCGCATAGAGGTGCGGCCAGCCGTCGAGGTCGGCGAGGAACGCCAGCCGGTCGCCCGCCGCCCAGGCGAGATTAGCCTCGCCCTGAGTGTCTGGGTAGGAGCCGTCCAGGGTGTCGGGTGAGCGCCACACCGCCTTTCCCGCGCCGCTGGCGACGTCCGCCACCCAGATCGACCACGGGTCCGGCGTCTCGACCAGCAGCGGTCGCGGCGCGCCGCCATCGCCGCGCCGGCGGGTGAAGGCGATGCGTGATCCGTCCGGCGACCAGCGCGGCGAGCCGTCCTTGCCGGTCGAGGGCGCGAGCCACGCCAGAGGCCGGTCCTTGCCGACGAACACGCCGATCAAGGCGTGGTCGCCGCGGTCCGAGACGAAGGCCAGCCTCGATCCGTCCGGCGACCAGGCGAGCGCCTCGTCGTGGCCGCGGTCGAAGAACAGCCGTTCGGCCTTGCCCTTGCCGGCCGCCGGCGCGGTCCACACCTGGTGGTCCTTGATGAAGGCCAGGGCGCCGCGCGCCGAAACCGCCGGGGCGTCGCCCTTGGCGACCTCGACCGGCGCGCCGCCGGATGTCGCCGCGCTCCAGATGGTCATCTCCGGCTGCTGGGTCGCGGAGGCGGGGTCGGGTGCGAGATTGCCCTCCGCCGGCCAATTGGCGTCGTGGTCCCCGCCTCGCACCCAGACGAGCCGCGAGCCATCCGGCGAGAAGGTCAGGTCGCTGACCTCCTGGCCGTCGTCGTCGCGGTTGTTGGTGACCTGTCGGGGCGCGAAGGCAGGCCCCCGCGCCAGCCAGACATTGCGCACGCCGAGCACGTCGCGGACCCAGGCGATCACATCGCCGCGCTCGGCCGCCGCCAAACCACTGTCGAAGGGGTAGCCGAGCATCGCCTCCAGGGTCGGTGCGTTGTCCGCCGCCCCCGCGGGGGCCGCCAGCATCAGAACCGCGGCCATCGCGGCGACCCCACGCGCGAAATGTGCCATGCTTCCAATCCCCCCGAGGCGCCGCGAGCCCAT
>Ga0075522_10000591_pt1 | contig 26574 bp, 19 predicted proteins | sample NGEPerA_FD_74796 | JGI IMG/M metagenome (GOLD analysis project Ga0075522, IMG submission 74796) | Arctic peat soil microbial communities from the Barrow Environmental Observatory site, Barrow, Alaska, USA - NGEE PermafrostL2-A | ecosystem: Environmental > Terrestrial > Soil > Wetlands > Peat ...
ACCCTGACCGCCACCTTCGCGGCCAGCTCTGGCCTGCCGAGCGAGTCGAGCCTCGACACCTCGCGGATTCAGACCGCGCTGAACGGCTGCGGAGCGGGCAAGGCGGTCAAGCTCACCACCAGCGGTTCCAACAACGCCTTCATCACCGGCCCAATCAAGGTCCCCTCGGGGGTTACGCTGTGGGTCGACACGGGGACCACGCTCTACGGCACGCGCGATCCCAACGTCTACGGCTCGGCCAGCGCGCTCATCTCGGTGACCGGGGCCAACTCCGGCATCGTCGGCGGTGGAAACATCGACGGCCAAGGCGGCGAGGTGCAGCTCGGCGGCACGCAGTCTTGGTGGGACATCAACGGCGGCGGCGGCTCGAGCCCGGCGCTGATCTCGGTCAGCGGCGCAACCAACTTCACGCTCTACCAGATCACGCTCCACAACTCGCCGATGTTCCACGTCAAGCTGAACGCCAACGGCTTCGTCGTGTGGGGCGTCGAGATCAAGACGCCTTCGAAATCGACCAACGCCGCCGGCACCGCGCTCACCAATTCGAACTCGCACAACACCGACGGGATCGATCCGGGCGAGTCGGCCAGCAACGGCTACATCGTCTGCAGCAAGATCACGACCGGTGACGATCACATCGCCATCAAGGGCTCCGGCTCGGGCGGCGTCACCAAGCTGACCATCGCGCACAACCATTTCGGCGCCGGCCATGGCATGTCGATCGGCAGCGAGTTCGTCGACGGCGTATCGAACATCAACGTCTACGATCTGTCGATCGACGGCATGGGGATGGGGACCTCGGGCGGCAGCTCGAACGGCATCCGGATCAAGTCCGACTCCAGCCGCGGCGGTCTCGTGAACAACGTCACCTACAGCGACGTCTGCGTCCGCAACCTGTCGAACCCGATCTTCCTGACCCCGAAATACTCGACCGCGACCGGATCGGACATCCCACAGTACACCAACATCAAGATCTCGAACTTCCACGCCATCGCGGGTGGCTCCAACACACCCAAGGTCACCCTGGACGGGTACGATTCGTCGCACCTGAACAGCGTCACGCTGGACAACGTGGTCGTCGACGGGATCTCCTCCAGCAACGTCGAGGCCTCGTACACCAACGTGACGCTCGGACCGGGCGCCGTGAACTTCACCCCTTCGGGAACCAGCGTGAGCGTCACCAACAGCGTTTCGGGCACCAGCACGCCCAACCCGTGCACGAACAAGTGGGTCACCTTCTGAGCCGCGGCCGGCGGTTCTAGAGGCGGGTCGGCAGGGCACCGAGTCGTGTAGCCTTCGGGGGTGACGAGCGACCTCGAGCCCGCGCCGGCGCCCGCGACCGGTGGATTACCGGATGCCGGCGCGGAGATTCCGGCCGAAGAAGAGCGCCTGCTGGCCCGCGTGCTGGCCAGCTTGGCTGCACACGCGGCGCTGTCGCGCCGTCCTCCGGTCGGCTCGCCCGGATCCGCGGGCGTCCCTGCCGCGACCTCGGCGTATCGGCGCGGCTACGTCGACGAGCTGGTTGCCCTACGCGACGAGATCGGCGAGGCGCGCCTGGAAGACGTCCCGCAGCTGGTGGCGCAGATGGAGCGGCTGCAGGGCGTGGCGCTCACGCGCGCCGATCTGCAGACCATCCTGGTCGACTCGGCCGCGCCGTATTTCGGCCACCTGCGGCTGCGCGAGGAGGTGCGCGGCCGCGGCGCCGTCGAACGCGACGTCCTGATCGGCCGCGCCACCTTCGTCGACGCCCCGAACCGCATCAACGTGGTCGACTGGCGCCACGCCCCGGTCAGCCAGCTCTTCTACCGCTACGGCGAAGGGAGCGACTACGAAGAGCGCTTCGGTGAGCGGGACGTCGAAGGAGAGATCGTCCTGCGCCGGGTCCTCACCATCGAGGGCGGTTTGTTGCGGCGGGTGGCCTGTCCGCAAGGCGTCTGGGCGCGACGGATCGACGGCGGCTGGGAGCGGACGGATTTGCCGACCTACGAGCTGGCGGGGGGCGAGCAGACGGCGACCCGCGCCACCCGCGCCATTGCGCGGCCCGCGGTGCGCGGGGTGTTGGGCGCGGCGCCCACCGGCCGCCGGGCGCTCGATCGCCACCTGCCCGAGATCGCGGCGCTCATCGATCCGCGCCAGTTCGATCTGATCACGGCCCGCGACGCGGGGGTGGTCGTGATCCAAGGCGGAGCCGGCAGCGGCAAGACGACGGTCGGGCTACACCGCCTGGCCTACCTGGCCTACACCTTCCCCGACAAGTTCCCTCCCCGCCGTCTGGCGGTGGTGACCCACGGCATCGCGCTCGCGGCCTATATTGGCCAGGTGCTCCCGTCGCTGGGGATCGACGGCGTGCGGGTGGTGACCTTCGGCGAGCTGGCCGAGCGCGAGCTGCGCGTGGAGATCCCCTGGCTGCGCGCCGCGATCGTCGACGACACGGTGCCGGTCGTGACCCGGGTCAAGAGCCACCCGGCGCTGCTGCACGAGCTGGAGCGGCTGGTGGCCGGATACCGCGGCAAGCGCACTTCGCGCTCTGTGGTCGAGCTGTGGGCCGACCTGCTGACCGACCGGTCGCGCCTGCTGGCGCTGCTGCGGGACGCGGCCGAGATGCCGGTCTTGGAGCGCGACGTGCTCGAGGCGCACGCCATCATGGTCGACCGGGTGGCGGCCATCGTGGCGCGCGATCCGCGCGAGCTGGACGGCGCGCGCGAGAAGGTCGACGGCAAAGCCAAGAAGAAGCGCGGTTCGCGCGACGGCCAGCGCGGGACGGCGCCGCCGCCCGATATGCACTGGACCGCGATGGGGCTCGAGCAAAAAGGCGGACAGCGCACCGTCGACAGCGATCTGCCCGAAGGGATCCGCCGCGTGGAGGGTGGTGGCGGCGCCGATCCGGACGACGACGCCGACGACGATCAGAACATCCGCGGCGCCACCGGCATCGACGGCCTGCGCACCGAGGACGATCTGCCGCTGCTGGACCTCGACGACGTCGCGATCCTGCTGCGCGCCAATCAGCTCCTGCGCGGCGTGAAGAAGCCCTTCGCGCACCTGTTCGTCGACGAGGCCCAGGATCTGTCACCCATGAAGCTGTCGGTGCTGATCGGCCGCACCCCCAAGCCGTCGATCACGCTGGCCGGCGACACCTCGCAGCGGCTGTTCCTCGACAACGGCTTCGGCGACTGGCGGGCCGTGCTGGGACATCTGTCGCTGGCCCACGTGGCGATCGAGCCGCTGCGGATCGCTTACCGATCGACGCGCGAGATCCTGGCCCTCGCGCGGTCGGCGATGGGACCGCTGGCCGACGCCGTGCCGCCCGAGGCGCCGCGCAGCGGGGCGCCGGTCGAGGCCTTTCGCTTTCCGGCGGCCGGCGCGGCGGTGGCCTTCTTGGCGGAGGCGCTGCGCGATCTCTCGGCGCGCGAGCCGCGGGCGACGGTGGCGCTGCTGGCGCGCCACCCCGAACAGGCCGACCGGTATTTCGAGGGGCTGCGCCGCGCCGAGGTCCCGGCGCTGCGGCGCATTCGCGCCCAGGAGTTCGCCTTCCGTCCGGGCGTCGAGGTGACCGACGTTCGCCAGGTCAAGGGGTTGGAGTTCGACTACGTGGTCATGCTCGACGTGAACGCCAGCAGCTACGGCCGCGACGACGAATCCCGCCACCTCTTCCACATCGGCGTCACCCGCGCCGCCCATCAGCTCTGGCTGGTCGTGACCGGAGAGCCGAGCGCGATCCTGCCGGAGGGGTTGGTTCGGCGGTGACCGACGCCCACACGCAACGCCCGTGGAGCACAGGAATACTTGGCGTGCGGCGTCACGACGCATAGCCATATTCGATTCGCCCGTCCGTCCACCCGAAAGGAGCCTTCCGTATGACCACCAACCGCCGTCACCCGAATGTCGTGAACGTCGAAGAGATCGAACCGTTGGAGCAGGGCAAGGGAAAGTTGGGCTCGCGACGGCGGCGTCTCGGCGCGGCGGCGGGGGGCGCGGCGCTCGGGTGCACGTACCTCGAAGTGGCGCCCGGGAAGACCGCCTTTCCGTTTCATTTTCACAGCGCCTTCGAAGAGGCGCTCTTCATCCTGGAAGGCGAGGGCGCGGCGCGGATCGGGAAGGAAACGGTGGCCGTGCGAACCGGCGACTACCTGGTCTTCCCGGCCGGACCGGCGACGCCGCACGCGCTGGCCAACACCGGCGCGGCGCCGCTGCGCTATCTGGCGCTGTCGAGCCCCGCCACGCCGGCGACGATGGACATCGTCGTCTACCCGGATTCGAAGAAGGTGGCGTTCGCGTCGGGCGTCGATCCCGTCAAGGGTTTCCGCGGCGGGGTGTGGGTCACCAATCTGATCAAAGAAGATCAGCCCAAGCTCGACTACTACGACGGCGAGCCGCTGGCCGAAGGGTGAGCGCGGCTGGTTCGGGTGCTAAGGTCTGCACCACATGGCGCCGCCCACCCAAGTCCGGACCATCGAGCGCGCCGAGCTCTGGCAGAAGCTCCAGCGACACGATCCGTTCAAGCTGGTGCTGGCGCTCAGCGAGTGGGGCTTCCGCGCCAAACACATCCCGGGCTCGCTGCATTTCAATACCGCGGCCGAAGCGTTCGCGGCGCTCGGCAAGGACGACGACATCGTCGTCTACTGCTCGAACATCGATTGCCACGCCAGCCTGGCCGCCTACGAAAGCCTCACCAGCCATGGATACACCCACGTCCGTCACTATGCCGGGGGCCTCATCGACTGGGAGGCCGCTGGGCTGCCGCTGGAAGGCGACTGGGTGACGCCGACTGCGTGACGCCTACGGGATGATGATCGGCGGCATCGGCATGTCGAAGACGTTCTGCACGCAGGACGCGAGATCGAAGAAGATGAACTCCAGCGCCTTTTCTTGAGGTGACAGCGTGGTCGACGTGCAGCCGGTGGGGAACGGGGTTTCGAAGTTGGAGGCGTCGCCGGAAGCGGCGCTGACGTGGATGTCGGTGAAGACCACCCGGCCGCATTGGTTGGCGGCTTCCGCCTCGACCGGCGTGTTGAAGTCGAGGTATTGCACCGAGGCGCTGGGGCTGCTGGTGTAGATCCACTGCTGCGAAGCCGGCGGATAGGCGGCGCTGACCGAATGTTGCGCCATCACGATCGGGATCTGACCCGGCGTCGTCGAGGCACCCACCGTCGAGAGCCAGCTCGAGAAGATGGCCCCTTTGGCGAAGGTGGTGTCGACGAGGCCGGTGACATCGCCCAGATCGGTGCCGACGCCGATCCAGTCCGCGGTGGCCGGCCAGGGGGGCAGGCCCTTGTAGATCCAGTAGAAGTGCAGGTGGTCGTCGAAGATCCGGCCGCCGCGATCGGCGAACTGTTTGATGTTGGCCAGGTAAGGCGTCTTGGCTTTGTCGTACTGCGAGCCCTCGCAGGAGAGGATCATGATGTCGTAGTTGGCCAGCTTGGCCGGGCTGCCCCACAGCGTCGCGGCGCTGGCGAACTGCCCACCCGAGGCCAGCGCGCTGGCGCCTGCGCCGGTGCCGTCGCCGGGGCCGGTCAGATCGCCGCCCCAGTACATGTGCACCCGGCCGGTGCCCGAGTCGGGGGTGAACTCCGAATCGGAGATGCCGATCTTGCGCAACAGACACTCGATCGCGTCGGAGTGGCCGGTGGTGAACGCGATCTGGGGCAGGTGCCCCTCGGATTGGTTGCGCGGCAAGCGGGTGAGGTCGACGTCGGTGAGGACGTTGTCGGTGCAGCGCGTGATGTTGGGGATAATGACCTCTCGACGCCATTTGCCGACCTGAATGACCATCGGGATGTTGGTGCCGACGGGCGGGTTATCCATCGTGAAGTGGCCGGTCGAATCGGTCAGCGCCGAAGCGATCGGCTGCCCCGACGCCGTACCGTCGCACTTCTGGCAGGAGAGCCCTTCCGAGATCGGATCGAGCGGCTTGTTCGGGATGTAGACCGCCACGTTATAGAGAGGCACGCTGCCGGCCGGATCGTAAATGGTGCCGCTGAGCGTGGTCTTGGATCCCTCCAGCTCGCCGCAAGCGGGCACCGTGCACGAGGTCACCATGCACATCGTCTGGTAGCACTCGAGGTTGTTGCAGTTGCCGGTGCCGCGCGCTCCACCGCCGCCGGTGCTTCCGGTGGTTCCCGCGGCGCCGGTGCTGGAGACGGCCGGGCCGCCGGCCGCGCCGCTCGGTGAGCCGCCGTGGCCCCCGGTCTCGGCGGCGTTTTGCTTCAAGCCCGCGCAGGCGGCGCCGAGGGTGAACGAAAGGACTAAGCCAATGGCGCGTAGACGGTCCATCACCGGATACGTGTCCGGAGTAGCACCCCACGGCTCCACGCCGCGCGACCACATGTAGGTGAGGCGGGCCCGGTTGACCCCCTGGTCTCAGGGAAGTCCGGCGGCCACGCTCATCGGGCCAACGCCGAGGGCCACCTTCCGATTTCGTCTTCGGTTTCGACTTCGATCTGAAGCTACAGCCGCGGGGTTACGGGATGGGCGGGAACCCCGACCGGCGTCGCCATCGCGGCGGCGTTCCGCCCGATGTGCCGGCCGCGGAATCCCATCACCAAGACCGCAACCAGAGCCGCCACCACCAGCACGGCGATGGCGATGATCGTCGTCCGTTTGCCGTTGCCCATCTCGTCGAGCCTCTGACTTTTGCTGATTGCCGGCGAGTCGTTCATGTCAGGAAGCTATACATCAACCGTCAAGATGCAATGCGCTCGCCTGCGGCAGAGCTTGTCGCGGGGGCGCCGACCGGATACGTCTAGGTCATGGTCGGTAGGACGGGTGGCCGCTCGACCGACCTGCGCGATCCGCGCTGGGCGCTGGGGGTGGCCGTGCTCGGCTCGAGCATGGCCTTCCTCGATGGGACGGTGGTGAACGTGGCGCTGCCGGTGATGCAGCGCAGCCTCGGCGCGACGGTCGGGCAGCTACAGTGGATCGTCGAGGCGTACGCCTTGATGCTCGCTTCCCTGGTCCTGGTGGGCGGCGCGCTGGGAGATCGGCTGGGGCGCCGCAAGGTCTTTTCGGCGGGGGTGGTGTTGTTCTCAGCGGCCTCCGCCGCCTGCGGGATGGCGCCTCGCATCGAGCTGCTCATTGCGGCCCGCGCCATTCAGGGGGTTGGCGCGGCCTTGTTGGTCCCCGGTAGCCTGGCGCTCATCAGCGCGGCCTATCCGGCCAAAGCGCGCGGTGCGGCGATCGGCGCCTGGTCGTCCTGGACCACCATCACGGCCGCCGTGGGACCGGTTTCGGGCGGCTGGGTCGTCTCGCACGCCTCCTGGCGGTGGCTGTTCTTTTTCAATGTTCCGATCGCCGCGCTGATCTTGATCCTCGCCGGGCGCCGGATCGATGAGACGCGCGATCCAGACGCCTCCCCGCGCCTGGATTGGGCCGGCGCATCGCTGGCCACGCTGGGACTTGGGCTGGTGGTCTACGCGCTGGTCGACTCGGGCGGAACGGGTGCGGCCGCGCGCGCCGCGAACGGGGCGCTGGGATCGGCGCGCGATCTGATCTTGCTGGTCTTGGGGCTGCTCACCCTGATGATCTTCGTGGCGGTCGAAGCCCGGCAGGCGGCGCCTATGCTGCCGCTGTCGCTGTTTCGTTCGCGGACTTTCGCCGGGGCCAATCTGGTCACGCTGCTGCTCTATGCGGCACTGGGCGGCGCGATGTTCTTCGTGCCTTTCAACCTGATCCAGGTTCAGCACTATTCGCCCGCCGCCGCGGGCGCGTCGTTGCTGCCGTTCGTGGCGCTGGTCGCAACCATGAGCCGCTGGTCGGGCGCGCTCGCGAGCCGCATCGGGCCGCGGCCGCTGCTCTGCGCTGGACCGCTGTTCGCAGCCGCGGCCTTCGGGCTGCTGGCGCTGCCCACCACCGGTGGCGTGTACTGGACCACCTTTTTCCCCGGCATCGTGGCGCTCGGCGTCGGCATGGGTCTCACCGTCGCGCCGCTCACGACGGCGGTCATGGGGGCGGTCGATCCGCGCCATGCCGGCGTCGCCTCCGGAATCAACAACGCCGTGGCACGCGCCGCCGGCCTGCTGGCCATCGCGGCGCTGGGGGCGCTCTTGCTCCACCGGTTCAACCGGGCTCTCGATGTCGGGTTGACCCGGTTGTCGCTGACCGCGCCAGCGTTACGCGTCGTCGCCGCGCAACGCGGTCGACTGGCCGGCGCGGATTTCTCAGAGCTGGCGCCGGGTCTTCGCGCCCCGCTGCGGTCGGCTTTCGACGCCGCCTACGTCGCCGCCTTCCGGACGCTCATGATGGCTGGAGCGGCACTGGCGTCGCTGGCCGCGGTAGCGGGCTTGGTCTCGATCGCGCCGACTCCACCCAGCGCGCGGCCGATACCGTCGACGCCGACCGTGTGAGGTCGGCGCGCGGTGGCCTCAGGGATCGAGCTTCTTCCCCCGTCCGAGCGGGGTCTTGCGCGTCAGCGGGGTCTTGCGCGCCAGCGTCTTGCCCGGTTGCAAGGCCGTTCGGCGCAGCGTCGACGTCCCCATCCAGGCCGGCCGCGGGGCGCGATTGGCCATCTCCGACTGGCGTTCGTCGGTGCTCGCCGGCCGGGGCGGTGCCTTCATGAGGCGTCCGAAGAACTCCGTCAGCCCGCACGAGATGGTCAGCGCTGGCTCGATGGCCCGCGAGAGCAGCGCCTGCGCAAAGTCGCTCCCCGGGGCGGTGGCCGATAGGACCAACTTGAATCCGGGACAGTGCACCACGTAGCAATCGCCGCGGCTGACGATCGCGGGACCGACGGTGACCCGCACCCCTTCCAGCTTACCGAGCGCGCGCGCCAGCTCAACCAACGGCGCGCTCTTCAATGCGACGCGCAGGTTCAACATGCCGCCGGTCGGCTGACCCTCGACGGAGAACGGGTACCCGGCGATGACGGAAGATTCCCCGTTCAAGGTCCCCCGAGCTCCTTCCCACGTTGCCCGCCGTAACATTCGAAGTCACTGACTATACGCATGTTCAGTTATTGGTCAAGCTGGCGGGCTTCGGGCCGCGCATCGGGGGCCTACCGTCTTTCTTGGGCCCGTTCGTATTGCGGCGGCCAATCCACGGTCACGCCCAGCTCGTTGGCCGCGCGCAGCGGCCAGTACGGATCCCGCAGCAACGCCCGGGCCAAAAACACCATGTCGGCTTGCCCGGTCCGCAGCACGTGCTCCGCCTGGGCCGCCGAAGTGATGACGCCCAGCGCGGTGGTGGGCACCGGCGCCTCGGCACGGATGCGGGCGGCGTTGGCGGTCTGGTAGCCTGGCCCGATCGGGATCGCCACGCGCGGCGCGATGCCACCCGACGAGCAATCGATGAGGTCGACGCCTTCCGCGTGCAGTCGGCGCGCGAGCGCGATTGAGTCTTCCACCGTCCAGCCCGCATCGTCGAGCCAATCGGTGGTCGACAGCCGAACCAGCAGCGGCCGCCAGTCGGCCCACACGCGGCGAACTGCCCGCACGATCTCCAGCAAGAAGCGCACGCGGTTGTCGAACGTGCCGCCCCACAGATCGTCGCGGCGGTTCGAGATCGGCGACAGGAACTCGTGGATCAGATAGCCGTGGGCGGCGTGAATCTCGACCACGTCGAAGCCCGCGTGCGCCGCCCGCGTGGCGGCCGCCGCGAAGGCCTCCACCAGCGCGCCGATCTCGCGGTCGTCGAGCGCTTGCGGCGTCGGATAACCGTCGTCGAAGGGCAGCGCGCTGGGGGCGACGATCGGCCTCCAGCCGGCCGGTGGCGGCAGCGGCTTGCCGCCTTCCCACGGGCGCGCGACCGAAGCCTTGCGGCCGGCGTGGGCGAGCTGGATGCCGGGCGCCGCGCCCAGCGCCCGCACGAAGCGGGTCACGCGCGCCAGCGCTTCGATGTGTTCGTCCTTCCACAGACCGAGATCCTGCGGGCTGATCCGCCCGCGCGGTTCGACCGCCGTGGCCTCGGTCATCACCAGCGCGGCGCCGCCCACCGCGCGGCTCCCCAGGTGGACCAGGTGCCAGTCGTCGGCAAACCCATCGACGCTGGAGTATTGGCACATCGGCGACACGCCGACGCGATTGCGGAGGGTGACCCCGCGCAGCTTGAGCGGTTCAAAGAGCATCGCCAGGGATAGCGCCCCCGGACTGCCGGGTCAAAGAGTGGATGCCGGGTTCAAAGCGGCAGCGGCGCGAGGTCGGGGTCGACGGAGCGCTTGCGGGCGCGCACGGTCGCGAGCAGCCGGCGCGAGTAAAATTGGCGCAGCAGGTCCGGGCGCGCGATCGGGCTCGCCAGCAGCGCATCGACCCGCTTTTCGAACGGCATCAGAACCGGGCAGCCTTCCAAGAACCGCGCGATGAGGCGGAGATAAGCGGCGGTGATCGTCTCGTGGTAGCCGCGGGTGGCAGAGTTGGCGGTGCCGTGCACGAGGTTGAGGCGACGGATCCCGGCGCGCATTCGCTTGAGGGCTTCCTCGGCGATCAGGTGATGGACGTGCCAGGCGCCGACCTTCAGATGGGCCACGTGCGTCCATTCGGCGACGGGGATCGCCGCCGCGGCGAAGCGCTCGGCGAGATCGTCGAGCTCGGTCGTGTCCGGCATCACGACCGCTAGATGTTTTTCCAGATCGGGCAGCAGCAGCAGGTGACGCTCGTCCATCCTCGAATCATGCCCGCAGCGCACCCGCTCGATCACGCAAAGTGCATCGCGATGCCAATTCGTTTCAACGGTGTTGCCGCAGATGGTCGCCGGGCGTCGCACAGCCGCTGGTGTGCAACCCTGCGTTACGCGAAGGTGACCCCCGATACATTTCGTTACGACGCGAAAGAGCGGTTCAGCGCAATTCGGGCACTTGCCCAGATTTTCATGTTGGCACGGCCTTCGCTTTAAATGCCGTCGAGACGTTTGACCGACCGAGAGAGTCGGGCGACAGAGAAGTCCAAGGTAGGGGGAACCGTGAATCCTAGAAGCTTGCGAAGTTACGAAGGGGTCCTGAATCCATTTCAGCGCGCGGTCGACATCGTGCTGATCGTCCTGGCGCACGGAATTGCCTGCCGGCTCTACAAGCAGCCGTGGACGCACGAGATGGGGAACGCCACCGTCTTCGCTCTCGTCGTGTTCAGCATCTCCGCCGAGCTGTTGGGCGTCTATCGTGCTTGGAGTTCCGAGCACTTCGTCACCGAGGCCAAACCGGTGGTCTGGTCCTGGTTGGTGACGGCCAGCGCGCTGACCTTCCTGCTCTTCGCCACCAAGACCTCGACGCACTTCTCCCGCGTCATCTTTTTCGGCTGGCTGCTGGGTGCGCCGCTCGGCCTGTGCGCCTGGCGGATGGTGGTCCACGCCGTCATCCGGGCGCTGTGGGCCAGCGGCAAAAATCTGCGGGCGGTCGCCATCGCGGGGGCCACGCCCAGCGCCGAGCGGCTGTGCGAGCAGATCCGAGATCGTTCCTGGTTGGGGCTCAAGATCGTCGGGATCTTCGACGATCGGAGCGAAGAACGCCGGCACGTGTTCGCGAAGGCCCCGTGCCAGTACGCCGGGGGCAGCGCGGATCTGATCGGCGCCTGCCGCGCCGGCCTCATCGACGTGGTGTACGTGGCGCTGCCGATGCGGGCCGAGGAGCGCATCAGCGATCTCGTGCGCGCGCTGTCCAACACCACCGCCACGGTGCACCTGGTGGCCGATTTTCTTTCGTACGACATGCTGTGTGGGCGCTGGACCGCCGTCGGCAACTCGCCGATTCTCAGCATTCACGACACCCCGTTTCGTGGTGGTCTGGCCTGGCTCAAGAGGGTGGAGGACATCCTGGCCGGCTCGCTCATCCTGGTCATCATCGCCATTCCGCTGGCGATCATCGCCCTGCTGGTCAAGCTGACCTCGCCGGGCCCGGTGCTGTTTCGCCAGCGCCGTTACGGCCTCAACGGCAAGGAGATCCGCATTCTGAAGTTCCGCACCATGTCCGTCTGCGAGGACGGCGCCAGCATCGCGCAGGCGCAGAAAAACGACCCGCGGGTGACGGCCCTCGGTCGCTTCTTGCGGCGGATGTCGTTGGACGAGCTGCCGCAATTCCTGCAGGTGCTGACCGGCGAGATGTCGATCGTCGGTCCGCGACCGCACGCGGTGGCCCACAACGAGCAGTACCGCTCCCTCATCCCCAACTACATGCTGCGGCACAAGGTGAAGCCCGGCATCACCGGTTGGGCGCAGGTCAATGGCTGGCGCGGCGAAACCCCGACCGTGGGCTGGATGAAGAAGCGCGTCGAGCACGATCTGGAGTACATCAACAACTGGAGCTTCTTCTGGGACCTCAAGATCATCCTGCTGACGGTGCTGGGCCGCAAGGCGCGGACCAACGCGCACTGATCCGGAACCGGGCGCGGACGACCCGGCTCAGGCCGAGGCCGACATCGGCGCGGATGCTTCCAGCGTGATGACGATCGACTTCGAGGCGGGCTGGTTGCTGCCGGCGGCCACGTCGCGAATGGGGACCAGCAGGTTGGTCTCCGGGTAGTAGGCCGCCGCGCAGCCGCGGGGGATCTCGTAGGGGACGGCGCGGAACCGCGCGGCGTGCCGTCGCTCGCTGTCGAAGTGGCTCACCAGATCGACCGCCTGATCTTTCTCGATCCCCCGTTCCTTCATGTCTTCGGCGTTCAGGAAGACCACCCGCCGGCCCCCGAAAACGCCGCGGTAACGATCGTCCTCGCCGTAGATGGTGGTGTTGAACTGATCGTGGCTGCGCAGCGTGGTGAGCAGCAGCTGGCCCGGAACCAACTTGTGGTCGGCGATCGGATGGACCGTGAAATGCGCCCGCTTGGACGGGGTGGTGAAGCTCCCCTCGCGCGGCCCGTTCGGCAGGTAGAAACCACCCGGCTCGCGGACGCGGCGGTTGTACTGGGTGAAGCCGGGAACCACGTGCTCGATGTGGGTCCGCACCCGATCGTAGTCGTCGACCAGGGCCTGCCAGGCCACCTTGCTCTTGGCGCCCAAGGCGGCGGTGGCGATGCCGCCGATGATGGCCGGCTCGCTGCGCAGGTGCTCGGACGCGGGTTCGAGGACGCCGCGCGAGGCGTGTACCACGCCGGTGGTGTCTTCGACGGTCACGAACTGCTCCCCGCCGGCCTGGACGTCGCGCTCGGTGCGCCCGAGACACGGCAGAATCAACGCCTGCTCGCCGGTGATGAGGTGGCCCCGGTTGAGCTTGGTGGCGATCTGTACGGTCAGCCGGCAGCGCTGCATCGCTTCGGCGGTGTAGTGGGTGTCGGGCGCCGCGCTCAGGAAATTGCCGCCCAGACCGACGAAGACCTTCACCTTCCCCTCGTGCATGGCCTGGATGGTGCGCACGGTGTCGAGGCCGTGTTTTTTAGGCGGCGAGAAGTCGAACTCCTTGCCGAGCGCATCCATGAACTCTGCGCTCATCTTCTCCCAGATGCCCACCGTGCGATCGCCCTGCACGTTGCTGTGGCCGCGCACGGGACAGAGGCCCGCGCCGCGTCGGCCGATCTGACCGCGCAAGAGCGCGAAGTCGACGATGCTCTGCACGTTGGCCACGCCGTTTTCGTGCTGGGTGATCCCCATCGCCCAGCAGCAGATCATCCGCTCGGAAGCGGCGGCGATCTCGGCGGCCTGGCGAATCAGCTCGCGCGAGACGCCGCTGCCCGCGACGATGCGGTCCCAGCCCTCGGCCTCCAGATCGGCGGCCAGCGCATCGAACCCTTCGGTGTGGTGCGCGATGAAGTCGTGGGCCAAGACCTGGCCGCCGCTGCGCCGATCGGCTTCCAGCATCTCCTTCATGATTCCCTTGAGGAGCGCGACGTCGCCATTGACCCGCACCGGCAGGAAGAGCGAGGCGATGGCGGTGCCGCGGCCGAGCAGGCCGAGCGGCTCTTGCGGGTTCTTGAAGCGGAGCATGCCGGTCTCGGCCAGCGGGTTGACGCTCACGATCTTGCAGCCGTTGCGCGCGGCTTTCTGCAGCTCGGTCAGCATGCGTGGGTGGCAGGTGCCGGGGTTCTGGCCGATCACGAAGATGCTGTCGGCGTAGGAGAAGTCCTCGATCTTGACGGTCGCCTTGCCGATGCCGATGGTCTGGGTGAGGCCGGCGCCGCTCGACTCGTGGCACATGTTCGAGCAATCGGGCAGGTTGTTGGTGCCGAGCATCCGCGCGAACAGGCCGTACATGAAGGCGGCCTCGTTGCTGGCCCGGCCGGAGGTGTAGAACGACGCCTGGTCCGCGGATTCGAGCGCGCTCAGCTGGCCGCCGATCAGATCGAAGGCCTCCTGCCAGGGGATGGGCGCGTAGTGGGCGGCGCCCGGGCGGCGGATCATCGGGTGGGTGAGCCGCCCTTGTTGATCCATCCAGAAGTCGCTCTGCGCGAGCAGGTCGGCGATCGAATGTCGGGCGAAGAAGTCCGGCGTGGCGCGGGCCTTCATCGCCTCGCTGGCGACGGCCTTGGCGCCGTTCTCGCAGAACTCGGCGGCCCGGCGCTCGCCGTCGGGATCCGGCCAGGCGCAGCTCGGACAGTCGAAGCCGTCCTTCTGATTTATCGTAGTCAGGGTGCGCAGTCCGCGCCCCACGCCCATGTCGCGCACGCCGCGGTGAACCGTCTCCCAGATCGATGTGAACCCGGCCGCGCTCCGCTCCCGGCGACCGATCTTGGCGGGACGTCTTTCGATGGGGGGCTGGTCGCCGGGCGCCCCTTTGGCCAGATGGGCGTCGACCGCGGTCGGCCGGGGGTCCTGGGCCTGGCCTGGCGCACTGTTGGGATCCTCAGGCGTATCCGACATCCGAGCTCCCTTCAGAAGTGGCTTTGAGCGCTGGGCCGCGCGCCATCGCGACGCGCTCGGCGCCGCAATAAATATTGAAGCCGCCGTTGCGCACGAAACCGAGCAGCGTCATCCCGGCGCCGCGCGCGATCTCGACCGCCAGGCTCGACGGCGCGCCGACGGCCACCATCACCGCGATGCCGGCTACCGCGGCCTTCTGCACCAACTCGAAGCTGGCGCGTCCGCTGACCACCAGGACGCTGTCCGGGTCGGGCAGCCGCCGTCGCCAAATGAACGATCCCATCAGCTTGTCGACCGCGTTGTGGCGTCCCACGTCTTCGGCCACCGCCAGAGTCGCTCCAGCCGGCGTGAAGAGCCCGGCGCCGTGCAGGCCTCCCGTCCGCGCGAAGGTGGCCTGCGCCGCTCGCAAGGCCGCCGGGAGCGCGTGGACGGTCGAGATTTCGATGCGCGGGGCGCCGTCCGAACGCGCGCCGCCCGGAACCGCCAGCAGCGCCTTGAGATCGGTGCGCCCGCAGACGCCGCAGGCGCCGCTGGTCACGAAGGGGCGCCGAGCGGTCTCCAGCGCGGCGTCGGCCTCTGGCGAAAGCTCGATGACCACCGTGTCTTCATCGACCGTCTCGAGCGCTCGGATCTGGCGGCCATCGGTGATGACCCGCTCGGCGAACAGAAAGCCGGCCGCCAGCTCGCGATCCTCGCCGGGCGTCCGCATGGTGGTCGAGATGACGCGCACCGTGCCGCCCGAGCGGGCGCGAATCTCCAGTGGGCGCTCGACCGCCAGCCAGTCGCGCGCGGGGTCCGCCGAGGCGCCTCGTACCCGAACCACCGAGATCTCCAGCTCTTTGGGCATGCGCAGCCAACCCTACCGCAGTCGCGGCCGCTCAGTGGGCCGTCGGGGCCTGCACATTGACCAGGGTCGGGACCTCTTGGGCCGGAGCGCGCCACGCCTGTCGCAGGCTCGGCCGCCGCGCCGGGCGGCCAGCGACCCCTTTCGGCGCGGATATCATTCCTGGAAGGTAGGCGTCGGGCGCCCGAGCGCGATACGGCGGCCCGATGTTACCGCCCGGGGACGAGCTACCCGGAAGCTCGTCACGGCGTCGGATCGGTTGAGCCGGCCAACCGGTCGTACCGTTGCGCGGGTGAGCGATGGCATGGCCAGTGCAATTCAACGCAGTCGCGACCATTGTTGGGCGCGTCGGGAGAATGACGATGATTGAAAATTATCAAATTGGTCCCAGATCCAGGAACGCCAAAATCAATCCCGATGCCGGGGGTTCTGGCGTCATATGGCCGATCGACGAGGACCTGGTCCTCGAGGACGTGGTCCACATGGAAGACGCCGCCAAGACCTTGGTGCTGACCGAGAAGGATCTGATCTCGACCGACGAGGACATCGACGAGGCGGGAATGGAGTCGTTCCCGGCCAGCGATCCGCCGTCCTGGACCAGCGGCATCGATCGGCCGCCGCCGTCCTTGCCGCGTTAGCCGACGGCCGAGGTCGTCTCGCGCCGGATCTCTTCGGCAAAGAGACGCTGCATCAGCTTGGCGGTCCCGCCCTTTCCGGCTCCGATGTGCGCGGCGAGCGCGTCGGCAAACTCGCTGGCCGATTGGAAGCGCTGGGCCGGATCGAGGGCCAGCGCCTTTTCGAGAACGCTGCCGGCCGGATCGGGGAGCTTGCGGATCTCGATCAGATCCTCGGGCGTGATGCCGTTGGCCGCCCGGTACAGGACGTCCAGATCGTTGTCGCCCGAGTAGATGAGGCGGCCAGTCAGGCAGTAGTGCAGCACGTGCCCGAGCGAGAACAGATCGCTGCGGTGATCGACCGTCTGACCGCGGGCCTGCTCGGGGGACATGAAGTTGGCGTTGCCCTTCACCATTCCGACCTGCGTCTTGCTGACACGGCGATTCGATTTGACGATCCCGAAGTCGGAGAGCTTGACCTCGCCTTGCAACGAGACCATGACGTTCCCGACCGAGACGTCGCGGTGGACGATTCCCATGTGGGAGCCGGTGTTGTCGTGTCGCTCGTGCGCGTAGGCCAGTGCCTGCAGCGTCTCGTGCGCGATGTAGTAGGCGAGGGCCTCCGGCAACCCCTCGGTGCCGAGCTCGGATTGTCGGCTCACCAGCTTGGCCAGGTCGCGCCCGACGATGTACTCCTGGGTCATGAAGTACTCGCCGCCCACCACGCCGAAGTCGAACACCGGCACGATGTTCGAGTGCACCAAGCCGGCTTGAAGCCGCGCCTCGTCGATGAACTGAGCCACCGCTTCCTTGTCGCGCGCCAGCTCGGGGCGGAGGCGTTTGAGCACGAAGTGGCGGGTGAACCCTTCGACGCCGCTGGCCTCCGCAATGAAAAGCTCGGCCATGCCGCCCTCGCCCAAACGATCGACCAGGCGATAGCGGCCGAACAGCGCGCCCACCTCGGCCGGAGCGGCCGTCGGCTGCGGCTTGGGCGCTGACGATGGGATCGGCGGCCGGGGCATCGAGGGCGACGACTTCGACAGCGAAACTGCGGGCAGCGATGAGCTGGTCGGGCTGGGAATGCTCATGGCTTTGCCGTCATTGAGTGGTCCGCGCGCGTGGGACGGGGTGGTGACCGGCGTGGTGAACGATCCGACCACCGCGCGCGGGCGGGCCGGCGTCCCGAACTTGGAGGTCGGCTCGTGGGTGACGGGCTGCGGGATCACACCCGCCTCGTGCCGGCGGCGTCCCGCGATCACCAGGCCCAACCCGCCCAGGCCCAAGGCGATCGCCAGGCCCCAGATCCCAGGATGATCGGCGAAATGCGGCAGGCCAGTGACGGGCGCGGGGACGGCCGCCATGGGTGCCAGCGGACGGCCGAGCAGCAGCACCGGCTCGCGCTCGGGGCTGGCCGATAGGCGCACAGCGGCCAGGACGTAGCTGCGATCGCCGATCGAGACGACCACCGAGCCGAGCCGCTGCTTGCGCGCCAGGCGCACCAGATCTTCGCCGGCCGTCCCGATCTCGGGTCCCCGCACGGCGATCGGGCCATCGCCCGAAACCACGCGGACCAGCGGGAACTCGGCGCGGTAAGACCGCCACCACTCTTCGTTGTCGAACAGATCGAGCAGCGTGGCGCCGTCGACCCGATCGCGGACCGCGGACTCGAGCGGCTGGAGCTCGGCGGCCGCGGAAACGCGTGCCTCGGCCGCGCGGCGCTCGTCATCGTCGCGGGTCGCCGCGTCGTGGCGGGCGGCGGCCAGTAGCGCCGCCTGGGCACGCGCCTCATCGCCGACGGCCGTTCGCAACGCGAACACGACCGCCGCCGTCGCGGCGGCGATGAGCACGATGCCTGTCAGCAGCCTGGTTCTGTGCATGCCTATCCCTTGGCCGGTCGTCGTTGCCCGATCAGTCTTTGTACGAGCCGTAGGCCTGACCCAGTTTGTTGGGATGGGCCGCCGGCTCCTCGTGCTGCAGTGAGAAGGTCACCTCGGTCCTGGGGCCATTCACGGTCACGCGCTGCTGCTGCGGCTTGGTCTCCGGGCTCCAAGCCACCAGTCGGCGCTGCCCGGCCGGGACGTTTTCGATCACGAACGTTCCGTCGGGGCGCACCTTGGTGAAAAGGACGCTGGGGACGACCAGGATCTTGGCGCTCATCTTCTGGTGGATGTTGCAGAAGACGTCCACCACGCCTGAGCCCGTCAGGGTGACCGTGCGCGGTTTGTCACCCGCTTGGTAGGTCCCGAGATCGAAGCTGTTGTGCGGCGAGTTCGAGAACACGTTGTGGTAAATCGCGTCGAAGTTGGGGAACACGACGCTGGTGCCCGACTGAACGACGGCGACGCGCGGGCTGAACTGTCGATTCTCCTGCCGGATCTCGATCGACTTGTGATGGGCCATGGGGCTCTTGACGTTCTCGACGTAGACATAGACGTTATCGATCCCGCCGCCGTTGACGGTCACCTTGCCCTCGATGGCGCCGGTGCGGTGATCGACGGCGGCGACCGCCGGGCTCTTCTTGGCCGGCTTGTCGGCGGCTGCCGGCGTTTCAGCAGGCTCCGGTGCGCCGGGTGCGCCGACCAGTGGGGTGCCGCCGCCCTGTCCCTGCATGAGGTGCAGCAACATGTCGTAGCGCTGCTGCTCGGTCTGCAGCATCTGGATGATGAGCTGCCGCTGCTCGCGGACGTCGTTTTGCAACTTGTTGAACTCGGCGCGGCTCGGCGGCCCGTCCAAGGCCCGCTCGCCTTTGTCCTCGGCCCAGACCGGCAACGCCAGCTGCGCCACGGCGAGGCCGACCAGCAGGCTCGTCAGGAACGGTTTGGGATATCTCATCTCATGCTCCGCTTCGTGAAACGTTGGTTGCGGCCATCAGTACATCAGCACCAACGACGAGGTGAACACGTCGTTCTTGATCTGCGGAATGCCGCCGTACTCCCCGTTGTGGAGATATTCAGCCTTGAGCGCGATCCGATCACTGAAGTTGACGTGGACGCCGAACGTCCCGCGCCAGGACTTGGTGAGGTAGGCGCGGTCGGCGCCGCCCGGGGCGTTGGGATCGCCCAGCCAAACGAAGGCGTCGCGGTACTCGGCGCGGCCGAGCAGGCCAAAGTACGGTAAGAGCATCCAGTCGACCTCGACGTAGCCTCCGCCGTGGAGTTGCAGGCCGTAGACGTCGTTGGCCGGATCGCCGGGGGCTCCGCCCCGCAGGTATTGCGCCTTCAGGTCGACGCGCCGCAGGTGGAGTTGGTAGTCGACACCCCAGAACCACATGTAGCCGCCATCGTTGGGGGAACGATCCTGTGGGCCATCCGAGCCGGAGACGCCCAGCTCCATGTCGAGCGGGATGGGCGGGTGGATCGAGGCCCGTCCGCTGGCGGTCTTGCCGAGATTGGTGTCGATCTCGTCGTAGAAGTGAAACTGCTCCTGCGTGAAGGAGCCGTTGGTGACCGAGCCGGCCAGCACCAGCAGATCGTCGGGGCCGAACTTCGACCGCACCTTGACGCCCAGCGCGGTGCCGGTCGTGTAACGGGCGATGAGCGAGGGCGTGATGCCGAACCGCTGGTTCGATTTGCGATCGCGGTACTCGATGCCCAACACCGAGTCGAACTTGCCGACGAAGATCGAGGTCTTCTGCGATCGGGTCGGCATCCACTCGAGCTGCGCGATGTCGGCGTCGAACACGTCGCCCAGGCTGAAGTTCGAACCACTGCGCGGCGTGAAGTTGACGCTCGCGGTGGCGATGGCGGTCGGGCCCAGTCCGGAGTTGAGGTTGAGGTTGATCTCGTTGGCGATGAAGCCGGGCGCGCCGCCGGAATGAATGCTGTCGAAACGGGGGGGCGCGCCGGTCGGATCGCCGAGGTCGGCCACCTCGCCCCGCGAGTTGACGGCGGTCGAAAGAATGTCGCCCAGGAAAACCCATCCGTATTTGCCGGCGTACTGCGGGAAGAGCAGGTTGCCCTGATCGCGGATGATCCCCGAGCCGTTGCCCTCGGGAACGAAGAAGCCAAGATCGATGTATCCGCCCACCACCACGCGCGGTTGCCGCCCGGTCACCAGCGACTGCATCTGATCGAGGCGGGCCTCGAGCTCGGCGATCTTGGCGATCGGATCGATCGGCGCATCGGCGCTGTCGTCGGGAAGGACCAAGTTGGGCGCGTCTTCGGCGGCCGGCGCACTCTCGACCGGGGCCGGCCCGTCGGCCGGAGAGGCAGACGGCGTCGTGGGCGCGGCGTCGGCCGGCGCGGCTCCGGCGGACGCGGAGAGGAGCTGGGGAAGAAATATCAGGAGCGCGGAGATCATGGTCAGGCGCCCGGCGGTCTGTCGATGAGCTCTCTTCATCAATCCTCCCGCGGAACCAACAGCGAACGGCTATCGATCTCCGTCGCTGGTTTCGGTGTTCCGAGAGACTTGACTATCGGTTTGATCGAAGAAGACTGAAGCGATCGGGGGCCGCGCACCCACGGCGCGCGGCCGAATGAAAAGCCTGCGAGTACTTGGTTGTTCTGATGAGTAATGGGGCTAACGCGCTGGTAGGCGGGTGTTGAATGGGAGGCCGCGAGAATGTTGGGGCAAGCGGCAATGAAGCAAGAAGCGCCCACCCGATGCAGTTCGGATGGGCGCCAATTGTCGGGCACGGAGGGCTGCCGTTTCGGAGGGGGACGCGCGGCCTTAGATGCAGCTGAGGAAGGCCAGCAGGGACTGTTGCGTCGGCGCGTCCAGTGCGGCGAAGCCGGCGGCCGCCGCGGCGCCCTGGCCACCGTGGGCCGCAATGGCGGCGGAGATCGTGGTGGCGCGCCCGTCATGCAGGAAGTGGACGCGATCGGCCACCTTCCACAGCGGCGCGGTTCGCCATTCGCTCCCGCTTGCCAGGCCGGCCGTGAACTGATCGTTCATGGCGGGGCCCATGTCGTGCAGCAACAGATCCGAGTAGAGATTGATCGTGCGCGTGGGGCCGGGGTACGACGGCGTGTGACAGCCGGCGCATCCGAGGCTGGTGAAGGTGGTCGCGCCCGCCGACGCCAGGCAGGTCGGATCGGGGACGTCCGGATCGAGGGTCCCCATGAAGGCGGTTACGGCCTCGACGGGGAGCGCGTCGATCTCGGGCTTCAGGAACGAAGCGCCGCAGCCTTGTTCCTCGTCGTTCGGAACCAGCGGGTTGGTCACGCCCATCTCATGGGTGAAGGCGTCGCCCATGAACTCGACCAAGCTGGTGAACTGCGCCTTCCAGCCGAAGCGGCCGGGCCGCCCGTCGGCCAATATGTTGAGCGTTCCGCGCACCTCGGCCGGCTCGGCCGCCTGCGCCGCCAGGATGTCGCTGTTTTGGACGAAGTCGATGAGCGCGGTCCCCCGGAGCGTCATCGCGCTGCGCAGCGAGGTGACGTTGGCCCGTGGCGGCACACCGGTGGGCAGCCCACAGAAGAAACCCAGCTCGGAGATCGAGTGGGCGCGCGCGACCGGCCCACCTTCGCCGATCAGCGGATCGAACACGCCGCCCGTGATCTGCCCGACGCGCGTCACGAAGGTCGCCGGCGTGGCGCCCATTCCGCCGTTGATCGGAGTGTTGTGACAATCGGCGCAGGCCCGCCCGTTGAAGAGCGGCCCGACGCCTTGAAACGGTGACAGGTCGGTGGCGAACATGTCGGCGCCCATGCCGACCGGGTCGGTCACTCCGGCCCGACTGGCATGCTCGACCATGCTCGGCGTGATGAATCCCGCTCCGAAGGCAGGGAGCTGCAGGACCGCGCCACGGCCGCCCGCCATGACAACGGTGACCCAGATGGTCTGCGCGTTCTCGGAGACGGCCAGGCCGTTGACCCGGAACGGCGGCAGATTGGCGGTCACCCGGCGTGCGTCGACAAACCTGCCGCTCTGGGTGATGCGGACGATGCTGTTGTCGCCGCGGTTGAGCACGTAGAGATCGGACCCCACCGCGAGGGTGGTGTTGCTGGCGAAGTTGTCGCTGGCGACCTCGGGCACGGCCCCCGCGATGTCGATGGGATGATGGAACCAGCGCGATTCGATGGCGCGTGGCGGACCGGCCTGGAACATCGTTCCGTCGTCGCTCAGGTCCAGCGCCACGACCCGATCGCGAAGCGGATCGGTCACGTAGGCGATGCGCGTGGGCGCCCAGTTGAACGCCAAACCGACGCGCGTGATCGCGCCGTCGGCGGTCGACTGGGTGGCCGCCACGCTCAGGTTGGTGAGCGGCGCGAAGGTGCCCGCCGGAGCCAGGCCATCCAGGCCCTTGAGGACGTTGACCTGGACGATGCTGCCGTCGGCCTCGGCCGCCAGAAAGACGGCCTTGCCGGTGCCGTCGGGCGCCTTCATGAGCAGCGCCGTCGCGACCGCCCCGTGATCGAGCCCCTCGGTCGAGGCGGCATTGCGGTTGGTGGCGTCTCCCGAGAAGACGCCGCCCGCCACGGGGGAGGGTGCTCCGGCCAGCGGCGCGCCGTTCGGATCGTCGACCGTGATGGTTCCGGCGCCCGAGGCGCCGGTGGGGGCATTGGCGATCCAGGGTCGGCCGAAACCGCGGTTGATGGAGATGCCGAGCGGCAGGCTGGACGACGGGAGCGCGGCGGTCACGGCGCCGGGCGTGGTGAGGCTGTTTAGAAATGCCGCGTCCTGATTGGCGTAGATCTGCGCGTGCCCGTCGGAGGTGGCGGCCTGACCGCCGGCGGTCGCAAACGTGGGCGGCACGGAAACCGGACCGTCGGCGACGTCGAGCGAGAGCACGGCACCCGGCGCTTCGGCGGGCCGCGAGAGCGTGGCGCCGAAGCTGGAGGAGCTGGCCACCAGCAGGCGGCTGGGGTCGAGGATCATGCCGGGTGCGGCCGATGCCGCCAGAGCCGGCTTGTCGTGCAGGGGGTTGCCGCGGTGGAAGGTTCCCACCTGCGTGATGGCGCCGGCGCCCGGGATGCCGTCCGCGACGACCGTCGCCCGAATCGGGAGTACGAACGGATCGAAGCTGCTCGACCCGGCGAAAGAGACGTCGCTGGTCTGCTGCTCGACGGCAGGCTGACCGGCCTCCGTGCAGCCGACCAACGCGGCCGCCAACGCGAGCGCCTTGAATCCCTGACCGACCTCGATCGATCTCGTGCCTCTCATATTGATGTCCTCCTGGTCACGCGATGGCGGGGTTTCGATACGGGTTGAAAGCTCATGAGGCCGGGTACTCCCCGCTCGGGGAGCTGTGGGCGCCGCTGGCCGTCAGGGCCGCCAGCGCCGGTTCGGCACCCGCGGTGATCGTCCGGCGCCGCGTGAAGCCGACCGAAGGACGGAAGGCGCTGCGGGCCCGCTGCGCCAACTGCCAGAGCGCGAACGAGCCGGCCATCGACGCGGCACAGGTCACGAGCAGCTGAAGCCGAGAGCCCCGGATCGCCAGCGTCAGCAACGCCAGCGTCAAACCGCTCATCGTGGCAGCCGAAACGGCGCCGAGCGCAACCGAGCGTACGCCGGCCGCCAGCAGGCCTTTGATCTCCAGGTGCAGCCCGATGCCGGCCGAGACGGTCACGGTCGCGAAGGCGACCAGCTCCTTATCGACCACCAACAGCCCGCGCCAGGTCGGCGCCGCCCCGAAGAGCGTGTCGCCACCGGCCCGGGCCAGCGCCAACCCGAGAAAGCCGATCACGAACTTGGGGATGTGCCCGACCGCCGTGCGCCGGATGTCGTAGGGCGCCGCGCCGTTCGTCCGATAGAGCGAGAACAGGATCAGGACCGGCGCCAACATGATGATTCGCGCCGACTTGCTCACCGCCGCCATCTCGGCCCCGCCGGGGCCCATCTGGGCTCCGACCGCGACGGCGCTGGCGAGATCGTTGACCGCTAGTCCGCTCCAGATCCCGCCCTGGTGCGGTGAGAGCCCGACGGCGGAGGCCACCAAGCGAAACGCCACCAGCGCCACGGCACTGTAAAGAAAGATGGTGGCCAGCGCGACCCCTTGCTCCTGGCGGCGCGCGCCGATGACCGGCGCGACGGCGTTCACGGCCGAGGCGCCGCAGATCATCGTGCCGGCGGCCACCAGATCGGCCAGCCGCCGCGGCACCCGCAGCGGGATGGCCAGCGCGTGGGTGACGAAGAAGGTGGTCGGGATCGCCGCGACCAGCGCCAAGCCGATCGCCAGCAGCTGCCGGGATTCGAACAGATGCGCCTCGATGCGCAGGCCCATCAGCACCACCGACAGGCGCAGGACCGTCTTGCCGACGAAGTTGAGGCCCGAGCCGAAGCGGTTGCGGCCGCGATCGTGGGCGGCCAGGCCCAGCCAGCGCGAGAGCGGCGAGTTCACCACCGCCGATCCCAGAATCAGCGCGACGAGGACGTCGGGCAACGCGAGCCGGCGCGGGATGATCCGCTGCGCCAGCAGCGCCGCGCCGCCGAGCGCCGAGGCCAGCGCGAACCCCGGCAACTCGGCGCGCCCCAGGCGCCAGATCGGCGGTCGCGCGTCGGTGGTGTTCGTCATCGGGTTGGAGATCCGCAACTGGGGAACGAGCCGCCCTGGACAAATTCCGTCGCGCTCGAGCTGGCGGCGGAAAACGGTCTCGAAGAGAGGGGCACGGGGGATCGGGAAACATCGACCCGGAAGAGTGAAACTTAACTGCGCTCGGTGCGTCGGTATCTTCGGATACAACTCCTAGCCGACGAGTCTCCGACATCACCGCCACCGTCGGTAAACCATCGACACGTGGACCGCTCAAGTGCCCGTCGGGCGCGGCCGAAAGGACAAGCGGGAGCGCAAAGACCACGATGCGAGAACGTCATGGAGCTGTCGTTGGATTGACACCGGTCTGCGTCGCGATCTGTCTCGCGGCTGTCGGCTGTCACGGTGCGGGCGATTTCCTGTGCGGCCAACAGAGCTGCGGTTGGGACAACGTCGATCTCGCCCGCGTAACGGCGCTCGCCAACATGCCGACGGTGGCGCCGGTCGACACCTCGAACCGCTACTCGACCGATCCGGGCGCGACCGCGCTCGGCAAGCAGCTCTATTTCGACACCCGCTTTTCGGGGCCGTCGACGGTGCTCGACGCGCTCAATCGGCCGATGCCGTTTGGCCGGGCACCAGCCGGACAGAACGTAGGCGTCGCGTGCATCACCTGCCACACCGCCGGTCACGTCGGCGCCGATCCGGCCAACACGCCGGGCGACGTTTCGGTCGGCGCCGGTTGGACCTACAACAACGCGCTCACCACCTTCAATTCGGCTTTCTACAACCTGCACCTTTGGAACGGCCGCGTCGATTCGCTGTGGGCACAGGCGGTGGCCGACAACGAGAACGTGCTCACCACCAACGGCAACCGGCTGCACACGGCCTGGCTGATCTCGGATCTATACGGCCCGGCTTATCAAGCGGTCTTCACCGACAATCCGTTGCCGATGACGGGAACGTCGTCGGCCCTGCAGGCGACGCTGGACGGCAGCGGCCAGTGCACATTGGTCGGTGGCGCCTGTCCCGCCACCTGCCGGCAGGTCACCTCGACGACCACCGGCGCCACCGGTTGCTGGCCGCAGTTCCCGCTCCAAGGAAAACCGGGGAAGGTCGCGGGCTGCCAGAGCGGCGACGCCACCGAGCCGTTCGGCGACGCCTTCGATTGCATGGCGGCGGCCGATCAAACCGCCATCACCCAGATCCTGGTCAACTTCGGCAAGGCCATCGCCGCCTACGAGGCGACCCTGGTGATGGGCGCCTCGCCGTTCGATCGCTGGGCCGCCGATCTGGCGGCGGGTAACGGCGACTCGTCCACCCAGATCTCGGACCAGGCCAAGGTGGGCGCGCAGCTGTTCGTCCACAAGGCCGGCTGCAGCGACTGCCACAACACGCCGCTCTTCTCCGACGATCAGTTCCACAACGTCGGCGTGGGCCAGACCGGCGAGGGGGTACCGAAGGAAGAGGATTGTGCGATTGGCACCATCTGTGATTGCTCGCCGGTCAGCAGCACCAACCCAAGCGGTCCCAAGAACTGCCTACCCTGGGGCGCGCGCGACGGCATCCAGAAGCTGCAGGCCAACGGCTTCCGGCGCGACTCGATCTGGAGCGACGACACGACCGACGTGGCGCCCACCGCGTCTTACAACATGGCCGACCTGAGCACGATCCCACTCGGGGCCTACCGCACGCCGAGCTTGCGCAACGCCGGGTTGACGGCGCCCTACATGCACGACGGATCGATCGCCACGCTGGCGGACGTCGTGTGGCACTACAGCCAGGGCATCGCGGATCAGGACACGCCGGGTGCGCCGGCGGCTTCGTTCAAGCCGCTCTACTTGACCGACGACGAGCAGGCCGCGCTGGTGGCTTTTCTCGAATCGCTCAGTTGCGATCCGCCGCCGGCCGACGTGTTGGCGGCGCCCATCCTGCCGTAGACGCGAGATCGCGTGGTCGATCGACCAACCCGCCCGATCGCGCCCCCTCAGGCG
>Ga0075522_10000594_pt1 | contig 26542 bp, 20 predicted proteins | sample NGEPerA_FD_74796 | JGI IMG/M metagenome (GOLD analysis project Ga0075522, IMG submission 74796) | Arctic peat soil microbial communities from the Barrow Environmental Observatory site, Barrow, Alaska, USA - NGEE PermafrostL2-A | ecosystem: Environmental > Terrestrial > Soil > Wetlands > Peat ...
CATTTAGGGCCATGCGACAAACTACGACTCCCCTATCATGCCCCCGACCACGCGCGCCGTCCAAAGAAAAACAATGACGCAATTGGACGGTCTTTGCTGGCCAGCCGTACTTTGATACTACATATTGAATCGAACATGAGCGACAATTCCAAAATCGAATGGACAGATGCGACCTGGAACCCTGTCCGCGGTTGTGCGAAAGTCAGCCCTGGCTGCCTTCATTGTTACGCTGAGACGTTTGCGGAGCGTTTTCGCGGAGTTCCTGGCCACCCCTTTGAGTTTGGATTCGATCTGCGATTGGTTCCGGAAAAACTCGGCGAACCAATCCGCTGGTCCAAGCCGAAGAAGATTTTCGTAAATTCGATGAGTGACCTTTTTCATGAGGACGTCTCGGATGAATATATCGAGAAAGTCTGCCGCGTGATGCTGGCTGCGAATTGGCACACCTACCAAATTCTGACCAAGCGTGCCGACCGGTTGGCAACCCTTTTGCAAGGCAAACTGCGCGATGCGGCACAAGCCGCGCATATTTGGTGGGGTGTAAGTGTGGAAAATCGCAAGCATGGATTGCCCCGCATCGCCAAGCTGCGTGAGGCCAAGGCAACAGTTGCATTTCTCTCGGTTGAGCCTCTCTTGGAGGACTTGGGCGCCTTGAATTTGAATGACATCCATTGGGTGATTGTAGGTGGCGAGAGCGGGCCCGGTGCGCGACCCATTGACGAGTTGTGGGTTCGTAGCATCCGTGACCAATGCCAGCAGACTGGCATTCCGTTTTTTTTCAAACAGTGGGGTGGCGTGCGTAAGAAAGAAACGGGACGACAACTTGATGGGCGCACGTATGACGAGTTTCCTGAGGTGAGGTTTGCAGCGGCACCGTCCTCCTCGCGGTTGGTGGTACTTCGAGAAGCATTTGAAATTGCCTGAGACGATGCCAGCGTCCGATTTTCACAAGAAGCCGTTCGATGAAGGCACCTTAACAAAGCTGCAAATTTTCGAGCTTTACGCCCGCGAATGGTTGCCCGTATTCCTTTCGCCAGAAGAGCCGCCGAGGCAGGAACTTCATTTGTTCGATTTCTTCGCCGGTCCCGGGGTGGATTCTGCGGGCGAGTTGGGCAGCCCATTGCGGATTTTGCGACGGTTGAAAGAATATCAGGCAATGGCGGGCTGGTCCAAGGTGCGTGTCCATGCTCATTTTTCAGACGCGAGTTTATCCAAGATAAACGAGTTGGAGGCCAACATTGACATTCACGATCTGCGTTTACCGAGAGTTCGCTTGGACATTCAAGCCCTAAAATTTGACGAGGCAATCCGCCGCTCCAGCCCCGTGCTGGCCAATCCACAAGCCGCAAAGCTTATCTTCATTGATCAGTTTGGAGTCGATCACGTCACACCAACAGTGTTCCGACAATTGGTGACATCTCCGACGTGCGATTTTTTATTTTTCCTCTCTTCCTCAACGCTTCATCGCTTTCGCGACCATCCGGCAATCAAACAAAAGATTAGTCGTCCGGACGACTACTACCAAGTGCATCAGGCTGCGTTAAACTACTATCGTGAAATTTTGCCACGTCCAGAGGACTATTTCCTTGCACCTTTCTCGATTAAGAAAAGTTCGAATATTTATGGCATCATCTTTGGATCGGCGCACCCGCTGGGGATGGACAAGTTTCTCCAAGTGGCATGGAAGAAAGATGAAATCAATGGCGAGGCAGATTTCGACATCAATCGAGACAACATCGCGCCGGGAGAAATGCTGTTGGCTCTCGACGAATTTCGGCCCAGCAAAATTACTGCCTTTGAACGCAATTTGGAACAAATGCTGAGAGATGGCCGGTTAACGAACGAACTCGACGTGGTGCGCGTTTGTTTCAATCACGGGGTCAAACGCCAGCAGGCAGAGTCGGTTTTAGGCAAATTGAAAAAGGAGCGCGTCATCGCAGCCGATTTCCGCGTCCCTAAAATAGCTTCCGCACAGACTGCACGAGTAATTCAAATGCTTCGCTAGCGTCTTGGCCAGACCTTCTCGCCATTTAGTCGCCTTCACCGGACTTTGGTCCACGCCTTCGCGCGGTTGCTTTCCATGATGGCTTCGCAGACGGCGACTTCGCGGTGGCCGTCTTCGGCGGTGGCGTGGAGGGGCTCGTCTTGGCCGCCGGTGACGATGCGGCTGTAGATGTTGCGGAAACCCATTTTGAAGGTGTCGGGGAAGCCTTCGACGTGGCCGGGCGGGAAATCCATGTAGCCGGCGGCGCCTGTGCCGAAGGCCGGAGTGGCGCGCAGGGCAACTTCGTTGGCGGTGTCGCGGTTGCCGAAGCGCAACATCTCGGGTTCTTCTGAACACCACCAGGCGGATTTCTTCGAGCCGTAGATTTCGATGCGCAGACAATTCTTGCGGCCGGCGGCCACTTGGGAGACGGCCAGGTTCCCGAAGGCGCCGTTGTCGAAGCGCAAGAGCACGCTGGCGAAATCTTCGGTTTGGACTTTGTAACTGGCGTAGCGCATGGCGGCGCTGGCTTTGGAAAAGGTCTGGACTTCGCCCAAGGGCCGCTGGCGGGTTTTGTGAAAGGTGTCCAAGGTTGCGAAAACAGAACCGATCTTCGCCCCGAGAATGAAGGAGGCGGTGTCCATCCAATGCGTGCCGACGTCAGCCACCGCACGCAGTTTGCCGCCTTCCTTGGGCAGCAGGCGCCAGTTGTAGTCGGTGTCCTTGAAGAGCCAGTCTTGCATGTAGGAGCCGTTGAGATGGATGATTTCGCCCAGGCCACCCTGGGCGACGAGCTGGCGCAATTGCAGGACGGCGGGATAGAAGCGGACGTTATAATTGACGGCAAAAATGGTCCCGCTGCTCTTGGCCAGTTTGGCGATCTGGGCGGTTTCGCGGGTGTCCATGGCCAGCGGCTTTTCGCAGACGCAATGTTTTCCGGCCTGAAGCGCGGCGATGGACATTTCTTTGTGAAATCGATTGGGCGCGGTGATATGGACGACGTCGATACCGGGCGAGGCGAGCAATTGGCGGTAGTCGGTAAAGGTTTGGGGAATGGCGTGTTTGGCGGCCATGCTGTGAACCAACTCAGGGATGTCGCAGAGGGCCGCCACGGTTACGCCCAGACGGCGCAAGGCTTCGATATGGACCGGGCCAATGAAACCGGTGCCGATCACGCCGGCGCGGAGTTGATTGATGGATTTGGCGGATGAAGAAGTGTTTGTCATAAAGATTTTTTAGGGCGCAACGGAGAGAATTACAAGTTGAATTCCGGCCCGAGATAAATTTCGCGCGCTTTGGGGTCGTTGACCAAAAGCTCCGCCGCGCCGTGGTAAACCACTTCGCCTTTGAAAACAAGGTAGGCGCGATCCACCAGCTTCAATGTTTCGCGCGCGTTGTGGTCGGTGATCAAAATGCCCAGGCCCAATTCCTTGAGCCGGCGGATAATTTTTTGCACTTCATAGACGGCGATGGGGTCGATCCCGCTGAAAGGCTCGTCCAGCAGGAGGAGCTTGGGGGACGTGACCAGGGCGCGGGTAATTTCCAAACGCCGTTTTTCTCCGCCGCTTAAGGTGTAGGCTTTGCTTTTGGCCAGGCGGGCGAGGTCGAGTTCGTCGAGGAGCGATTCCAGGCGCAAGGCGCGTTCCTTGCCGCCCATCGAACAGGTTTCCAGGATGGCCAGGATGTTTTCTTCGACGGTCAGCTTGCGAAAGACGGACGGCTCCTGTGTCAAGTAACCAATGCCCAGCCGGGCGCGTTTGTGCATGGGCAGTTTCGTGATGTCCCGTCCCAGAAAGCGGACTTCGCCTTCGTCGGGCTTGACGATGCCAACGACCATGTTGAAGGTGGTCGTTTTGCCTGCGCCGTTCGGGCCGAGCAAACCAACGATCTCGCCCGCATTGACCTGGATGGAAACGCCATCAACGACCCGGCGCTCCCCATATTTCTTGGCCAGCTTGTCGGTGGACAGCAAGGCCGCAGGAGAAGGAGGCGTTTCGGGCGTGGTCATGACTACAAATGCTGGCTGACTTTCCGTTTAAGGGGCACAATTATATATTGGCCGAAAGCCTGGAACTTGTTCGCCTTGGGCTTCCAAATCATAAAGTCCGCCTCGGAAATGGCGTAGGCATCCGTATGGGCCAGGGGCGTGCCGGTGAGTCTGACTTGATCTTTCGGGCCGGCATCATAGACCGCGTGGCTCGAGGTGGCGTGGATGGTGTGGCCCGCTTTGATTTGTTCAAGCACGACGTTCTGGTCGGCGATCGCTTGCTCGAGTTGATTCGTCACCGCAGAAAAGCGCGCGGTCACGGCGTCGGCAGAGAGCTTGTTGTTCTGAGCAATGGGGGCGGAGGCAATCTCCTGGAGGACGACGTGGCCTTCCGCTTCGATATTTTTCAGCAAGCCGGTGGCGACCGAGCGATGCACGGTGATTTGATCGCACGAGATGGTTTTTTTCAGGCCGGCCAGATTGGTCGCAGTTTCGCCGGCCACTTGGCCGCGCGCGAAGACGGTTTCGATTTGATTCGTGACTAATCGGACTTTGAGAAGCTGGCAAGTTAATGTGTCGCTCAGGTTGCCGCTTTCAAACACACGGGCATCGACGTGCTCAGTAAAAGTGGCGAGATTGGTTTGGTATTCGAGGCTCTCCGAAGTGATGAGAACCGTTTGAGTGGGGCTGTTCTTGAGTTTGAACTGGGAACCCGTCTGCGCCCGGTAGGTGTTGTTCGACAAATCAGCGGAGAGCACCTGGCCTTTGACTTCCATTTGATCGTTCCTCCAGACCGGGTTGCCCGTCAGTTCAAAATGATCCGTCGGCCGATCATAGACCGCCTGCCCGGCCAACGCGCGGCTTTTATCGGCCTGATTCACAATGATGACATTGCCGCGCGCGATCATGTTTTCAATCGGGCCGTTGGTGGGCGGCAACTGCAACGTAACAAAATCTCCGAACAATTCGCGGTAGCCGCTGGCGCCCACCAGCATCGCGGTCGAGTTGCTATTGAACTTTCCGGAAGGGTTGGGCCAGCGCACCCGGACGTTTCCCACGCCAGTCAAAAGATGACGCGCCCCCTCGTAAATAAATTGGCTGGCCCGCGCCTCTTCATCGCCGTTGCGCCAGACGGCGTTGCCGGTCAATACGACTGTCCCATCTCCGTTGGTGACGGAATAAAAGCTTGTGTCCGCCGTGGCGCGGCCATGGTTGGTCGTGGTCATGACCACATGGTCGCTGGCCAGGATGTTTTGCACCGCGTTATTGCTGGTCAATTGGATGTCGAGGCGCGCGGAGGTCATATCCAATTGCGGGTCGATCACATGGACTTGGCCGGCGTAGTTGACCAAGTGCGACAGCAGAGCGTAATGGCAGGTCTCGGCGAAAATTTTCAAGGTCTGCTCAGGCCCGGCGGGAGCATTCGTATGTCCGCCCTTGATCAACGGGGATTGTAAAAGCGAGCGGATGACGCGGGTTTCCACCTGGTTGGAAATCCGCAGGAATTGATTGGATTGGGTGAAGTAAAACCCAATGCCTTGCACGTATAAATTGGTGGTGGGCGTGAAAAGGTGCATCGGCCCCGCATCGCTGGCGATGGTGCTGACTACATCCACCTGACAGTGGGGTGCCTGGGCGATAATCTGCACCTGGTGGGCATCCCCATCGCGAAAGGTTTTCATTTCGAATTGATCGATCCGGATGTTGCGCTGGTCGAGTTGCGCAACGTTGGTGCCGGTGATGATCATATCCAATATTTTTCCTTGCGGCGTGTAACGAAAGGAAGGCATCGAAATGCTGCCCTGCAAATGGAATTCGCGCGGCACCTGGGCCTGCGCGGTCGCAAAGACAAGGGTGAAGGACCCCAGGAAAAGGAATTGGCGAATTTTCATGCCATTTTGGGCAGGCTGCGGGCTACCGCGTGAAGTTTGACCAAGCCGGACAGCAGCTTCGGCATCTGGGCCAGCGGGATCATATTTGGCCCGTCGCTCAAAGCATGGTCGGGATCGGGATGCGTTTCGATGAACAAGCCGTCGGCGCCCGCCGCCACCGCGCATCGCGCCAGAATGGGCGCCAGATGCCGCTGACCGCCCGAACAATCCCCGCCCGCGCCCGGCAATTGCACGGAGTGGGTTGCATCGAAAATGACCGGAACGCCAAACTGCCCAAGAATGGGAATGGAGCGCATATCGGCCACCAGATTGTTGTAGCCGAAGGTCGTGCCCCGCTCTGTCACCATGACTTTATGGCCCCCGCCGCCGATCGCTTTCTTGATCACCTGGCCCATTTCCTGGGGGGAGAGGAACTGGCCTTTTTTGAGATTGACGATTTTCCCGGTGCGCACAGCGGCGAGGATCAAATCGGTCTGACGGCAAAGAAAAGCTGGGATCTGCAGGATGTCCACGACTTCGGCAGCGGCGGAAACCTGCTCTTCGGTGTGGACATCCGTCAAAATGGGCAGGCCGAACTGGCGGCGAACCTGGGCCAGAATGGCCAAACCGTCATTCAGGCCAGGCCCGCGAAAAGACTGCCCGGAGGAACGGTTCGCCTTGTCGAAGCTCGCCTTGAAAATATAGGTCAGCCCCAAAGCGCGGCAGGTTTTTTGGAGGGAGGCGGCGACTTGGAGGCAGAGGCATTCGTTTTCAATCACGCAAGGGCCGGCGATCAAGACCAGCCCCTTGGCCTGTTTGATCGACTTCCAGATAAGGGAATCGTTGGGCGCGCGCTGCATTCGGCTTAAATCACCGTGTTATGAGGGATGACGGCGTTTTTGGGAATAATAACGATGCCGTCCCGAACATAATATTGGGGATGGTCCATCTGTTCCGGTTTGCCAGCCGGGGAGATGCGGCAATGGTCGCCGATCCGTGCATTTTTGTCGATGATGGCATTCTCAATGACCGTGTGCGGACCCACCCCGATGCGCGGCAGACCTCGGTCTTCATATTGGTGAATCGACGCGTCCGATTCATAGTAATCGCAGCCCAGCAGAATGGTGCGGGTCAATTCGCAGCCTTCGTTGATCGTGCTGCGGACGCCGACGATGGTGTGGTTGATCTTGCAGCGGTTGATAATGCAGCCATCGGAAATGACGGCGTGGTTGATTTCCGCGCCATTGATTTTTGAAGCCGGCAAAAAACGAGGCCGGGTGAAAATCGGCGCGCTCATGTCGAAGAAATTGAAGCGCGGCAGTTCAGCCACCAAATCGAGATTGGCCTCGAAGTAGGAACGAATCGTCCCCACGTCCTCCCAATAGCCTTGAAAAACTGAGGCGTGGACTTTTTGCGATTCGATCGCGCCCGGGATGATATGCTTGCCGAAATCGGTCAAGGTATTATCGAGCAATTTGAGCAGGACTTCGCGGTTGAACAAATAAATGCCCATCGAAGCCAGAAAATATTCGTGCCCGGTTTCCAAGCCCAGTTGCCCGAAAAGCGCCGGGTCCAAATGCAGCGAATCGAGCAAGGCCGATTCCTTGGGTTTTTCGACGAAACGATGGATGCGGAAGTTGGAATCAATCTGCATGATGCCCAGGCCTTGGGCTCCTTCGCGCGTCACCGGGATGGTGGAAATAGTGATGTCCGCGCCGGATTCCGCGTGTTGGGCAATAATGGTGCGAAAATCCATCCGGTAAAGTTGGTCGCCGCTCAGGATAAGAAGATAATCGAAGTCGTGATTCAGGAAGTGCAGCAAATTCTTCCGCACCGCGTCGGCGGTTCCCTGGTACCATGAGGTGTCCGAAAAAGTCTGTTCGGCCGCCAGAATTTCGACGAACCCGCCGGAAAAATGATCAAATTTATAGGACTGCGAAATGTGCCGGTGCAGCGAAGCCGAATTGAACTGCGTCAACAGGTAAATCCGTTTCAAGCCGGAATTGATGCAATTGGAAATGGGAATATCGACCAGGCGATATTTGCCCGCCAGCGGAACAGCCGGCTTGCTGCGATCGCGGGTGAGCGGAAAGAGGCGGGTCCCCTGCCCTCCGCCCATAATGACAGAAAGGACGTTGCTGGAATTGACGGACATGCGTGTTTTTTGGGCCATGCGACGTGTCAGTTGCTGCCCAAAATGTAAGCCCAAGCCCAACGGACGCAAGAATAAGATGAAACCCCCTAAAATTTTTCGCTTTTAACCTGAAACGTTCCTCTGTATGAACATGCTCCGACACACTCAACGTAAGATGACGTGAAGTGGCGACCGATATATGGTTTGGAAGGAAGAGTTTATGGACACGCAGGGCCGGGCGGTTTGTTTTGACACACCGGCAATCCTGTTGCAGCCTATGGGCGATGCTTTGTCGCCAATGGCCAGTTGTTTCCTTTTTGTCACCGTTTGATCCGTTCTGCACAGAACTATGAGCATACAATCTTTGCAATTCAAAGTCGCGACAGAGGACTGGGAATTCGAACAAATCCATCAGCTTAATTATCGGACATTCGTCGAGGAAATTCCCCAGCATCGGCCCTCCAGCACGCCGCGCCTGGTGGACAAATTCCACGCCGAGAACACCTACCTGATCTGCCTCTGCAATGATCAGGTCGTCGGCATGATCGCCGCCCGCGGACGCCGCCCCTTTTCCCTCGATCAGAAGCTGCCCAACCTCGATTCCTATCTGCCTCCCGGACGGCGGGTGTGCGAAATCCGCCTGCTCTCGGTCGAAAAGGAATTTCGCAATGGCCAGGTCTTTCGCGGCTTGACGGCGTTGATGTGGCAGTTCGGCACGGAGCGCGGGTATGATCTCGCCGTCATTTCGGGCACCACCCGCCAGCAACGCCTCTACCGGCATCTGGGGTTCGTGCCGTTTGGCCCGTCGGTCGGCAAGGGCGACGCCATGTTTCAGCCGATGTATCTCACCTTGGAAATTTTTGAAAAGCAGGCCGAAGCTATTTTGCGCGAGCCGGTCAAGCCGCCTGTGCCGGTCAGCTTCCTGCCAGGGCCGGTGGCCATCCCGCAAAGGGTGCGCAAGGCTTTTGAACGAGTGCCCGAATCGCATCGCTCGGAAGTATTTATCGCGGATTTTCAAAGAACCCGCCAGCGGCTCTGCCAATTGGTTCACTCGCAGCATGTGGAAATCCTCCTCGGCTCCGGCACCTTGGGCAATGACGCCGTCGCGGCCCAACTGACCCTCGAGAAAAAGCCCGGTTTGATTCTGAGCAACGGCGAGTTTGGCGACCGCTTGGTTGATCACGCCACCCGCTTCGGCCTTACCTTCGACACCCTCAAGTTTCCGTGGGGTCAGGCATTTGATCTCGACGTGATTCGGCAATTTTTGGCGCAATCGCCCTCGGTGGGCTGGCTCTGGTGCGTTCATTCCGAAACCTCGACGGGCATGTTAAACCCGCTGCCAGTCCTGCAATCCTTGTGCGCCAAAGAAGAGATCAAACTGTGCGCCGATTGCATCAGTTCGATCGGGCTCGTCCCCGTCAACCTGGATGGAATCTATCTCGCCTCGGGCGCCAGCGGCAAAGGATTGGCCGGCTACCCTGGATTGTGCATGGTTTTTTACAATCACCAGATCGCATCGTCCAAAGCGCTGCCGCGCTATCTGGATTTGGGATGGTATGCGGAGCACCAGGGCATCGCCTTTACCCACTCCTCAAATTTGGTGCAAGCGCTCGACGCCGCCATCAAACAACAGGATTGGGACAAGAAATTTGCCGAAGTGAGCGAAGTCTCAGTGCGTTTGCGCGGGCGTTTGCGGGACATGGGCTTCCAGCTCATCACGCCGGATGCCGAGACCGTGCCCGGAGTGGCCACGATTGCGCTGCCCGCCGAGCAGGATTCCTCCACCTTTGGGCACCGGCTGCAAAAGGCCGGTTTCCTTCTCAGCTACAACAGCGACTATCTGCGCCAGCGCAACTGGATCCAAATCTGCCTGATGGGCGCCTACTCGACCGAAAAACTGGAAGCATTGCTCAGTTGGCTGGAAGAAAACTGGGCGCCCGCGCGAAGCCACCCCGCCGTCCACGCCGCCGTGGCTAAGGCGTCGTAACAGGGGCACGGTTCGAAAATTCCGAGCCGAGGCCGACCGCACCCGAATGGAGAGTTATGCCTGACATCTTCGTCATTGGCGGCCCGAATGGCGCGGGCAAAAGCACAACGGCGCGCGAGATGTTGCCCGCCTTTCTCGGTTGCTTGGAATTCGTAAATGCGGACCAAATCGCGCAGGGCTTACCGGCCTTTCGTCCGGAGTCCGTCGCCTTTTCGGCCGGCCGGGCCATGCTGAATCGGCTGAATGAGTTGGCACGGCAACGGATCGATTTCGCTTTTGAAACAACCTTGGCCTCCCGTTCATTCGCCCCATGGTTGAGGCGGCGGCGGCAAGACGGCTTTGGGGTGAACTTGATCTATTTATGGCTGCTGCGCCCTCAATTGGCCGTTGAACGGGTGCATAGACGCGTGGCCGCAGGTGGCCATGATGTGCCAGAGAAAGACATCCAACGACGATATGAGCGAGGCTGGCGGAATTTCATCGAACTTTATATGCCACTGGCGGATAATTGGGAGGTTTATGACAACTCGGGATTCGATCCACACAGGATTGCGCTGGGTGGGCGTGAAGAGCCGACAACGGTCTTGGATGCGGAGACTTGGGAGCGTATAAAACAGCACATTCGATGAATGCAGAGCAAAAGAAAGTCCTTCGCGAAAAGACCAACGCCGGCGTGAAAGCGGCGGTGGCTTCGGCGCTGGAGGAGCATCGGCGCGCGGGCCGGAAAGTTGCCATCTGGCGCGATGGCCGGGTTCAACTGGTTCTTCCGCCGCCTCCACAGCAAGGGTCGGCGGCGTCGCGGGATAAATCGGACGAGGCATGACCAATATCGTTTTTCCATGACAGAGCAAATTCTTATTTTGGATTTTGGGGCGCAATACACTCAGGTCATTGCCCGGCGTATTCGCGAGTGCCATGTTTATTCGACCATTGCGCGCTTTGACATGCCTGGGGCGGAGATTGCCGCACTCAAACCGAAGGGGCTGATTTTGTCGGGCGGGCCGTCCAGTGTTTATGCGGCGGATGCTCCGTTGCCGGATCCAGCGATTTTTAAGTTGGGGATTCCGATTCTCGGAATATGCTATGGCGCTCAGTTGCTGGCTCACTTTTTGGGCGGGAAGGTCGAACGGGGGCAGAAGCGCGAGTACGGCAAGGGCACTTTATCGGTTGTCGATGAAAGTTGTCCGCTCTTTGCCAAGCTGCCGGGTTCGCTCCAGGTCTGGAATTCGCACGGGGATAAGTTGAGCAAGATTCCCAAGGGCTTCCAAGTCGCCGCCACTTCGGATAATTCGGAGTTCGCGGCTTTGCAGGATCGGAAACGGCGCTTTTATGGGTTGCAGTTTCATCCCGAGGTCGCCCATACGCCGCGCGGGCGCGAGATTATCGCCAATTTTGTCCATGGCGTTTGCGGTTGCGGGACGGATTGGAACATGCGCGATTATCTCGACCAGGCGGTCGAGGAAATTCGCCGGGTCGCTGGGCAGGAGCGGGTCCTCCTCGGCCTGAGCGGCGGCGTGGATTCGAGTGTGGCGGCGGCCCTTTTGCACAAGGCGATTGGCGGCCAGTTGACCTGCATCTTCGTCAATAACGGGTTGTTGCGCGGACGCGAGGCGGAGGTCGTCCAGGAAGTTTTTGGACGTCATTTTAAGATCAAGCTGCAATACGAAGACGCCTCGAAATTATTTCTGGGCCGGCTCAAGGGCGTGACCGACCCCGAGCGCAAGCGCAAGATCATCGGCAAGACGTTCATCGAGGTTTTTCAGGCGGCGACGAAACGCGCGGGAGCGGCCAAATTTCTGGCGCAAGGGACTCTGTATCCCGACGTGATCGAATCGGTTCCCATTGGCGGGAATCCGGCGGCATTGATCAAGAGCCATCACAACGTGGGCGGCCTGCCGCGCAACATGAAATTCAAATTGATCGAGCCGCTCAAGTGCCTTTTCAAAGACGAGGTTCGGCAGTTAGGCTTGGAACTGGGGCTGCCGAAGGAGATCGTTATGCGCCAGCCTTTTCCCGGCCCGGGCCTGGCGGTGCGCATCCTGGGCGAAGTGACGCGGGCGCGCTGCCAGATATTGCGCGCGGCGGACAGCATCGTGGTGGAGGAAATGAAGGCCAGCGGCTTGTATTACAAGATCTGGCAGAGCTTCGCCGTGTTGCTGCCGGTGCGGAGCGTGGGAGTGATGGGCGACGAGCGGACTTATGACTTTACCATTGCCATCCGGGCCGTCGAATCGCAGGACGGCATGACGGCGGATTGGGTCAAGCTGCCCTACGATTTATTGGAAAAGCTGGCCAGCCGGATTATCAACGAGGTCAAGGGCGTCAACCGCGTTTGCCTGGATATTTCGAGCAAGCCGCCGGCCACCATCGAATGGGAATAAATAAAGAAAGGCCAATTGAACAGGGCCGCTGAAAACTGTGTCAATCTTATATCAGGTATTTCATCACTATGTAATCCGGTTTTGTAACCTTGCCGCTGGCGCTCGAATTATCTGACACTGTCCCTATTACAAGATTTTCAATGACCACCAAAACCAAGCGCGTCAACGGGCTCTCCAAGGGGCGCAAAAACACGCCCGGCCTGTCATCCGCCGGCGGCCGTTCCCGGCCTTTGCCCGCGAAGGTCACTCTTGCGCCGGCGCCGGTTGAAGCGATCGTCCCACGCGATGAGGAGCGAGAGGCCCCGCCGTCAGAACGGGAGCGTTCGCCCTACGACGGCGATACCGCCATCAAACTTTACCTGCGCGAGATCGGCCAAGTCAAACTGCTGACCCCCCAGGAAGAAATTGAATTGGCCGCCCGCATCAAGAAGGGCGACAAGAAGGCCCGCGAACAAATGATCAAGGCCAATTTGCGGCTGGTGGTAAAGATCGCCCACGATTACGAGAATTTTGGCCTTCCCTTGTTGGACCTGATCAACGAAGGCAACATCGGCTTGATGAAAGCCGTCGAGCGATTTGACCCTTCCAAGGGCGGCAAACTTTCCACTTACGGTTCCTGGTGGATCAAACAATCCATCAAACGCGCCTTGGCCAATCAATCCAAGACCATCCGTTTGCCGGTTCATTTGGTGGACAAGATTTCCAAGATGCGGCGGACTTCACTCAAGTTGCAGGAAATTTTTGGCCGCGAGCCGACCGACGAAGAGCTGGCCGAGGAAATGGGGATGTCTTCCTCGCGAGTCGCCCAAATGCGCACCGCCGCCATTCGTCCCGCCTCACTCGATGCGCCGATTGGCGATGACGATTCGAATAGTTTCGCCGAAGTGGTGCAGGACGAGAACGCCGAAACGCCCTACGAACAGCTTGAGGAAAAAACCGTGACCCGGATGTTGCGCGAGATGGTCAAGACCCTGGACACGCGCGAGGCGACAATATTGCAATACCGCTTCGGGTTGGACGGGGGCAGTGAAAAAACGCTGGAGGAAGTGGGCGAGAAATTCGGCGTGACCCGCGAGCGCGTGCGGCAAATTCAAAACATTGCCCTGCACAAGCTCCGCAAAATGATCGAGAAACTTGAAGCTGTCCAATTCTAGTCCACTGCGATAAGCTCCGCGCCATGACGACTTCAACCGTGTCGGTGGACGAGCTGGCCCAGGCCATCCGCAATGTGCCGGACTTTCCCAAAGCCGGCATCCAGTTCAAGGACATCACTCCGGTGCTGGCCGACGCCCGCCTCTTCGCCGCCTCGATTGACCTTTTGACCAATAGCTTTCCTCCCGGCTCGGTGGATGCCGTGGTGGGCATTGACGCGCGCGGATTTATTTTCGCCGCCGCCGCCGCCTATCGCATGAAATGCGGCTTCGTGCCCGTGCGCAAGCAAGGCAAACTGCCTTACCGCACCCACGAGGAAAGTTACGATTTGGAGTACGGCTCGAACACCATCGCCATTCACACCGACGCCATCAAACCCGGCGGACGCGTTGTTTTGATTGACGATTTGCTGGCGACCGGCGGAACAGCGGCCGCGGCCGCGAACCTTTTGCAGCGCCTGAACGTTTCCATTTTGGAAATGACATTTTTGATTGAACTGAGTTTTCTCCGGGGACGGGAAAGGCTGAAGGGCTTTCCGGTTCGTTCACTGGTGGTTTATTGATGGCGTGTGCTTTTGGCCCTGTGCGCCACTCCGTTGCCGGCCTTCCTGCCAGAATCTTCGTTGACAGCATGAACGCGCTGGCCGCCCAATTTGTGGCTGAAAATTATGACCTGGCCGCGACCCTCGCTTCCGGGCAGGCCTTTCGCTGGCGGCCGATGGGCGGCGGGTGGGAGAGCGTCATCGCCTCGCGCTGGGTCCGCTTGCGGCAGGAGGGTAATATTATTCTCGCCGAAACGGCCGCTCCGGTCGAAAACTGGAATTGGCTGCGGCATTATCTTCAACTTGACATCGACTTCTCCGCCATCGTGCGAACCTTTCCGTCCGATGAGCCGATGCAAACTTCCCTGAAATCGTGCGCCGGCTTGCGTCTCTTGCGGCAGGAGCCGTGGGAATGCCTCGCTTCGTTCATTTGTTCTTCGACCAAGCAAATTGTGCAAATCCAGCAAATCATCGGCTTGCTCTGCCGCCGATTTGGCGAGGCGATTTTGTCGCCGGCGGGGCGCGAGCCGGCCTATTCCTTTCCGGATTTTGCGCGGCTGACGGAAGTTTCCGAAGCGGATCTGCGCGCGTGCAAGCTGGGTTTTCGCGCCCCCTATCTGTTGGGCACGGCGCGTAAATTGCGCGATGGCGAAATTGATTTAAGCGCATTGCACAAACTTCCACTGGCAGAAGCGCGGGCGAAACTGATCGAATTGCCCGGGGTCGGATTGAAGATAGCGGACTGCGCGCTGCTTTTTGCCTATGGATTTCCCGGCGCTTTTCCAGTGGACGTATGGATCATGAAAGCCTTGCGTCAATTGTATTTTCCCGGGCGCGCGGTCAAGCTCCCCCGCCTGCGGCGCTTCAGCCAAACCCACTTTGGCCCGCACGCCGGTTACGCGCAACAATACCTCTTCCATTACATGCGGATGAAGAAACGGTAGGTCTCAGGGATATTCGAGCAGCCGGTAGAAGCGTTGCGATGTGGGATCGTTAATGTTCGTGTCGGTGACAGTCAAACTATTGGTGTTCGCCGTCATCGCCGCGCCCAGATTGAGCCAATTGGTGGTGGTCAGGTCCGTCGTGTACTGAACCTGGTAAACCAAACCCGCCACCGTGGGCCAGGTCAGGGTGAGTCCATTGGTGGTTTCTGCGGCGCTGCCGAACTGCGGCGTCGGCAAGGTCAACGCCGTCAAGCTAACGTCATCCAAGCCAAAGCAATTCGGGACATTTTCCGCCGCAAATTGGAGGACCATGCTGGAGCTGGATGCGACCACGGTGAATTGCAAATTAGTCCAGCCAAAGGCCGGAGGGTTGACGAGGTTGTAAAGGGTATTGGAGGAAGCGTCGGCCGTATTCCACTTGACAATGAATTCCTGGCCTGCCCCCGCCGATGGATTGTCGAGCCAGAGCGAGAGCACGTAAGCCTGGCCGGGTACGGTGGACAACGTTTGCGAGAGCGTGGCCAATTTGTTATCGCCTAAAAAAGCGCCGTAAGTGCCGGAATGGACGACGGAAGGAACTCCGCTGGCGCTTTCCACCGCGTCATAAATGGTCCCTCGACGAATCGTGTCGCCAACCAGCGTCCAGCCGCTGAAATTGCCGGTCTCAAAACCGCCATTCTGCACCAGGGACGGCGGCGGTTGCCCGACCTGCAACGTGAATAACACCGTTTGGGCAAGCCCGGAGTTCCAGTTGCTGAACAGCACTGTATTCGTATAAAGGCCCGCGACTAGATTGGTGGCGGCAGAATTCAAACTTGCCGTAACATTGGTCGCGACCCCCGCTCCCAAAACGCCACCGCTCGGCGCCGCCGTCAGCCATGAGGCCGAAGCGGCGACCGACCAAGTCAACGCATTGGCGCTCTGGTTGGTCAGGAGAAAACTTTCGCTCGATGGGGTAAAGGGGCCGCCTACTGGGCCGCTGGCGGCAAAGCCTCCGAAGGGCGTCGTCCACAAAGGATTGGCTGCCCCCGCCAGTGCATCGATGAGGGGTTGCCCGGCTGGTGTGCCCCAGCCGGTGCAAAGATCGTATCCAGCGACTGCATAATAATTATTAGGACTGTCGCTGGAAACATTATTGCCCGTGGTGATGTCGTGCAAGGAGGCGCTATAAGACGCGCTTTCGGCGAGAGCGTAAATGGCCGGATTGACGAAGCCGACCGGAGGTTTTCCCGAAGAGGCGGCCTGTTGGTTCATCAGCGCGGCCAGCCCCGCCCATAAGGGCGCGGCGCAGCTCGTTCCCGCCAGGGTGACGTTTCCCCCATTGTCGGAATACACATAAATGTTATCGGCGACCGACGCGACATCCGGGGTATTGCGAAACACCGTGGAGCCTCCGTTGGCCGCCATGCTGACACTGGCTTGCCAACTGGGTATCGGATAATACGAACTGACGCCGCCGCTGGTTCCATTATACGCGCCTTTGTTGAGGCCCCAGTTCCACGCCGTCTCCGAGGCCCACGCGCCGTCGGGCCCAGTCGTGCTGAGGGTCGTTCCCCCGACCATCGTAATGTAAGGATTGCTGGAGGGTTCATTGTCCAGTAAAGGGTTGTCCACACCATTGGCCGAAGAGGAACCTACCGTAAAGGCATCGCTGTCACCCGAAGCGCTGAAAAAGGACTGCCCTTGCGCGGCCAGTTGCTTGAAAAGAGTGTCGGTCGTCGTGCTGGGACCGCCGGACCAGCCCCATGAACAACTGAATTGGCTGATTTGGGTGTTGGTGGTCATCGCGCTTAAAATATCGTTTTGGAATCCATTCGGCCCCGCCTCGAAACTGACGATTTTTGAAAGGCCGGGGGCAAAGGCGAGCGCCATTTCGATGTCGAGGGAAACTTCCTCATCGCCGCTGTTCGGCCCCGTCGTCGGGGTCCCGTCGAATCCGTCCAGCAAGATCGTTTGCAAGGGAACCGGCGTTATGCCGGCCGCCGATTCGTAAGCCGTAACGTCAACCGGATAAAAACCATCAAACTCGAGCAATCCCACCATTTGGCCGGCGCCGGTCAACGTCACATTGGGCAGGTAAGCCGCCCGAAAATCATTGCCAAAATAAGTCCCGCCCAATCCCGAGCCGGACCTCGCCACCGCGCGCGAGGAAATCGCCGGCAGGCTGCGAAGGCTTTTCGGCTGGGGCCGCTGGTAATTATTCAGCCCGGTTATGTCCGCGACAGGAAGGGAGGCATCGACTGAGGGCTCGCTATCCGGCGCGTAAAAATCGCGCGCTTCCGTCGGATGACGATACGTATGCAGGGTCAAGTGAAAAGCCCGCTGAATATCCGCCACCGCGCCGTTGACATCGAGCACCAATCGATTGGCATGGCGGGCGCGCACCGTTAAGTGGTTCCGCTGGGCAAAGGCGGCCACGGCCGCATAATCCTCCGCCGTCGGGCCAAACTTTTCCGTGAATTGATCGGGGGTGAGATAGCGCCGATAATTGGGGCTGGCCGGATCGTAAGCACCGGCGAGAAAAGCATCCAGTCCCTTCGCATCGCGCAAGGGCAGCCCGATGGCCAGGTTCAAACGATTGGTCGAAGGCAGGTTTCCCGTGGCGCTCAATTTAGCGATTGCGGCGGGGATGTGGCCGGGCAACGTTTTCATTCCCGCGTCCGCGCCGAAGCTGGACATTCCCCCAAGACATGCGGCCAGACTGCACCAGACCCCCATCAGGCTGGGTAGATTCGCTCGCTTTTGGTTTTTCTTCATTTCGCTGGCCCTATCCGTCATTGAGATTCCAAGACGACACTGCCACTTTGATCTGCTCCCAAAAATTGACCGAATCCGGCATTTTGCTTTTGCAACACTGCCCCGCTGAACGAAATGACGCGGCCATTCTGATTCGTGGTGCTCCCTTGAAACAGACCCGAAGCGGTCGTAATTTTCAAGCTCAATTTGTCGCTGCCCGTGATGATATTATCGCTGGCGAGCGAAAACGGGTTGGTGATCTCCGCCGGCAAATCACCGCCTTCGAAGATGGCCGCGCCGTTGGCCAGGTTCAACACCGGCGCTCCCTTGGTAAATAAATACGCCGAACCGGCCGCTTCAAGTTCGTTGGTAAAACCCGCTGGGTAGCGTACCGCCGAAGCTTGTTTGGGTTTGAACCAGGTCAAAGGCCCATCAATGTCCCGATCCGTCTCGTTGGTAAAAGTCAGCCATCCCAGGATCATGCCGCTGCCATTATACAGCGATGCGTAAAAGGGCCACTGCCCCTCTTTGGATAGGAAGGTTGCTTGCGTGACTTTGCTGCCATCTCCCAGCGCGCCGCTAAAGCTGAGGCTGCCGAGGGAGTTTACGATGACGCTTCCGAAGCCGTGGCCGGCGGGCAGAGTGGTGGAGTTAGCTCCCGGTAATACCAAGGTGTATTCGTCCGCTTGCCGCGCCGGGTTGGTTTTGGAATAAACGGCGCGATCGGCCGTAAGCGTTGCCGTCCAGCTTGGATTGCCCAAAGTGGCGGTCATTAAATCGCCGCCGTTTAGATCCAGTTGCAACGACACCACCGTACCCTTCCAAGTTTTGAGCGTATTGGTGAACCCGCCCGTCAGCGAAAACTGGCCAGTCACCGGATAACTTTGGGTTCCCTGTTCGAATCGCGCCGTGAAGGCCCCGTTATTATTGACTTGCGCGGTGAAGAAACCGGAACTGCCCGGTGCCAGTCCGTTGCTATTGTAGAACAGGCCTTGATACGTTCCAGCGGCCACCGGAAATGGATTGGGCACGAAATTGGCGGCGAAGACAAGATTGCTCGCCATGGTGAACTTCAGCGTACGCCCATTCGTAAGCACCGTTCCAGCATTGTCCATCCAGTTGGAGAATACCGCGCCTTTGCTCGCCGTTGCGGTCATGGCTAAACTTCGCCCCACGGCAAGAAGCGTGTTGTTGTAGTTGGGAAGGACAACCCCTGCTCCGTTGATGACCAATTGCAATCGCGCGCTGACTGTATAAGTGAAATTTACCACATTGGTGGCGGAGCGGTTGCCCGCTGCGTCTTCCGCGAAGAACTGGATTTGATTTGCTCCGGGCTGGAGAGAGACGGGCGCGTCCCAATTGGCGAATTGGTTCGTCGTCAAAGGCACGGTCCACCCGCCTGCGTTCAGTTCATACCAAACACTGGAAACGCCGACATTGTCCTTGGCTTTTCCGGTGAGGGTGAACACGCCATTGCTCAATCGCGCGCCCGAGAGCGGTGCGGTGACGCTGACCGCCGGCTTTTGCACGTCCACGAAGTTGGCCGTGAAGCTCGCATTCGATTCCATGATGAAACTGAGCGTGGCCCGATTTGTGGAAATGTCTCCCGTCCAACCCTTAAAACCAAAACCCGCCGCCGGTTCGGCGACAAGGCTGTACTTAAAGCCGAGATTAAGCAGTTGCCCGTTGGTCGCGCCCGAAATCCGGCCGTCGCCGTTCGCCGTCAATTGGATGGGAGTGCGCAGGACGTAATTAAACACCCGCGCCGCCGCCGCTGACTTATTGCCGCTGGTGTCAATGGCCTCGACCCTCACCGTATTGGGGCCGGGGATCAAGTTCGCGATCGTGGCCGACCAGGAATTGGTTCCAGCGGCCGTTTGAAAGGCGTTGGTGCCGCTGGCGTTCTCCAGTCGATACTCGACTTCGGCCACGGCGACGTTATCACTCGCCGTGCCGTGAACGGTGATCGTTGAGCCAGTTACCAGCGCTCCCGCCGCCGGTGAAGTAAACGCCACGCTCGGCGGCGTCTTGTCCTGGGTGAACCTGAAGTTCAGCACCGCGGCGCCCGATTGCCCGTTGTAGCCGTCCAAGGCAATGTAATATTGTTTCCCCGGCACAGGATCGAATTTCAACGAAGCCCGGCCGCTGCTATTATTCACTCCATCGTTCGAGGCGACTGGAGTCAGCCCGCCCACCGTCGAACCCGTATAAACGCCCAGCAAGGTCGTAAAAGTGCTGCCGCCGGTATTGACCGTGGCCACGCCGATTGTGGCTGGTGCCGTCCAAGTCCACCAGACAGAGCGGCCGCCTCCATTGCCGGCGTGATTTGGCTCGCCCGTTTCCTTGCTGGCATAAGTCGTGAGCGCCGAATTGGTGATTCCAGGCGCTGGGATAATGGTCGCATTGGCGAAGTTGTCGTCGGGAGGAACATCCGCCACCGTTCCCGCCACCATGCGCACATCGGTAATATCGAACGAGGTAAGGCTGCCGGCGCTTGGATCCGTCGAAGCGTAGAAATAGACATTCACGCTTTTGCCGGAGTAGGAGGAAGTGACTGACTGCCCGGTGTAAGTCACAAAATTAGCGCTGAAGACCGCCCGCGTGCCGGAAGGAGTTGGATTACTATTAGAAAGCCGGCCGAGGGTCGCCAAAACATTGGGAGGCTGGTTGGTGTCGGTAATGTAAACCGTCATCGTGTCACTCCCCGAGCTATCGCTAGTCACCGTGACATACTCAAAACTCAGCGTGGCCTGAATCAGATTGGTAGGCAAAGCGACGGCTTGGTAAACGCTTTGGGCGGCGCCGTTGACATTACCCATTGACAGTCCATTGTTTACAACGATTCCCACCCCGCTTAACTGCCATGGGGCATAAGCAGTGGAGGTAAAATCACCATTGACAATCAACTCCGTCTGGCCAAAAGCCGCCGGCCAAAGGCCAAACAGCAGCATTCCACCGCCGAAAATTCGACTCCTCATTCAATACCATTATTCCCAGATCAAACGTCCGCTGGCAATCGGAAAAGGAATGATTCGGGCCAGGGAAAATATCGGGCCACAGCGGAACTTCGTTCCGCGCTCCAAGACGCTATTGCGTCCAATCCAATACCCGAAGAACCGGCTGGTTTTGGACTGCGCGCGCGCCAGCGCCGCTTTTCCCCGAAATTGTAGCTTTACCGCCTTGATTTTAGGACTCTACAGGTTCAGCTTGGGGCCGGTAATTATTTTCGCGCAATGAAGCCAATAGAAGGATTTGGAATAGCCGTCCGAATTATCGGGATGATACTTCTTATTTTAGCCGCGCTTTATATTGCCAGCGGGACTGTCGTTCTTATTGACCCGAAATTTAAGCCGAATGTTTCACCTGCATGGCATTATTTTTTGGTTGGAATTATCGGGATATTGATTTCCTTATATTTGCTTCGAGGCGCTCCTCATATTGTTCGATTCGCGTATCCCGAGGAGGATTCAGACCCAAAAACGGATTGAAAAAGTTACACTTTTCCTGCGATTCGAAAAAATAGCGCGCACCGTGCGCGTCTCTTCTTGACAGGCTCGCTCGCAAGCGCACCAAAAATAGCGCGCACGGTGAGCGGCAGAGGGTTCGGGTTTTGGGATAGAATGGGAAGGTGATGGGAATAGACGATGAAGAACCGAGCATGCCGCCACTCGCGACCCGAACGGAACAATGCACCCGTCACGGCCAGCGAGGGTGTTGTAGTGTCGAGGCTATGCCTCGAAGAGTTGAGCCGGAGGCTCAACGCTACAACGACGGCCTTTTTTCTGTATTTTCATGTAAGTCCTCCGCAGGCGATTTAACTAAATTAAACCAAATTAAAGTGAAACCGGATCATCGCGCGTCGTGCCAAATCCTGTCGCGCCGTTCCAAAGTGACCGGCGATCGGAAACTTATTGCTCGAAAAAAAAGCCGGATTCCACAGTATCTGTCCGTGCTCAAGCTAAAACAATTCGAGGTCTGGTTTGTGGCCGGGAGCCAGCATCTTTATGGGGCGGACGCTCTTGCGGAAGTGGCGGCTCATGCCCGGCAGGTGGCGGAGGCGCTGGATCTGCCGGTGCGGGTGGTGGTCAAGCCAGTGGTCAAGAGCGCGGAGGAGGCATCGGCGGTGTGTGAGGAGGCCAATGTTCAGCCGCTGTGCGTGGGTCTGATGACGTGGTGCCATACTTTTTCGCCCTCGAAGATGTGGATCAACGGGCTGAAGACTTTGCGGCGGCCTTTGCTTCATTTACACACGCAGCATCATCGCGATATTCCATGGTCCACCATTGATATGGATTTTATGAATTTGAACCAGGCGGCCCATGGCGATCGCGAGCATGGTTTTATGATGAGCCGGATGAGGCTCAATCGCAAGGTGGTGGCCGGCCATTGGCAGGACCCGGCGGTCGTGGCGCAAATTGCCGTTTGGGCTCGCGCGGCCGCCGCCTGGCATGACTGGCAGGGCGCGAAATTTTGCCGCTTTGGCGACAACATGCGCGACGTGGCGGTGACGGAAGGCGACAAGGTCGGGGCGCAAATTCAGTTTGGTTATTCGGTCAATGGCTACGGAGTGGGTGATCTGGTCAAGGCCGTTAATCAAGCCAGCGATGCTGCCATTGACAAGCTGGTGGAGGAGTATGAGGGCCAGTATCGCCTCGCGCCGAAAGTGCGCCAGGACCCGTCCGTGCGCGAGGCGGCGCGCCTCGAGCTGGGGCTGCGCGCGTTTCTGAGCGAGGGGAATTTCAAAGGCTTCACCGATACCTTCGAAGATTTGCACGGCTTGCATCAATTGCCGGGGCTGGCGGTGCAACGCCTGATGGCGGAGGGTTACGGTTTTGGGGCGGAGGGCGATTGGAAGACCGCCGCGCTGGTGCGGGCGATGAAAGTCATGGCCGCCGGGCTGGAGGGCGGAACGTCGTTCATGGAAGATTACACCTATCACCTCAATCCCACGGGCCATCGGGTGCTGGGCGCGCACATGCTGGAGATTTGCCCCAGCATCGCCCAAGGCCAGCCTTCGCTCGAAGTGCATCCTCTGGGCATTGGGGGCAAGGCCGATCCGGCTCGCCTGGTTTTTGACACACCGGCTGGGCCGGCGGTCAATGCGTCGATGATCGACCTGGGCAATCGCTTTCGCTTGCTGGTCAGCGAAATCGAAGTGGTCGCGCCCGAGGAGCCTCTGCCGAAATTGCCGGTGGCGCGGGCCGTCTGGAAATGCCGGCCTGATCTCCAAACTTCCGCCGCCGCCTGGATTTATGCGGGCGGGGCCCACCACACCGTTTTCAGCCAGGCCGTCACCACCGAAATGCTGGAGGACTTCGCGGGCATGGCGGAGGTTGAATTGGTTATTATTGACGACAGCACCCGGCTGCGCGAGTTCAAAAAAGAATTGCGGCACAACGAAGTTTATTACGCGCTGGCCCGCGGTTTCGCCTCATGAACCCTCGCTACGCCATCGGACTCGATTACGGGACGAACTCGGTTCGGGCGCTGGTCGTCGATGCGTCCGATGGCCGCGAAGTGGCCGGCGCCGTCTGGAATTACGAGCAGGGCGATCACGGCGTCATCTTATCGCGCGACCCGAACCTGGCCCGCCAGCATCCGGCGGATTATCTCAAAGGCGCGGAGAAAACCTTGCGCCAAGCGGTGGCCGCCGCGAAAAAAAACGCGCGCGGTTTCAAGCCCGAACAAATTATCGGCCTGGGTGTTGACACCACCGGCAGCACGCCGCTGCCGTTGGACCGTCAGGGCCAGCCGCTGGCCTTCAGCCCGCGCTTTGCCCAAAATCCGCACGCCATGGCGTGGCTTTGGAAAGACCACACCGCGACCGCCGAAGCCGCCGAAATCACCGCCCTGGCCGCCAGGATTCGTCCGCACTATTTGGCCAAGTGCGGCGGCATTTATTCCAGCGAATGGTTCTTCAGCAAAATATTGCGCTGCCTGCGCGTCAGTCCCGCCGTCTTCAACGCCGCTCATTCATGGACGGAACTGGCTGATTTCGTTCCCGCCGCCTTGACTGGCGGGCTGCGAGTGGCGGGGATTTGCGCGGCCGGCCACAAGGCCATGTACAACCGGGAATGGGGCGGTTATCCCGATGCCGAATTTCTGGGCCAGCTTGACCCGAAGCTGGCCGAGTTGCGCGCGCGGCTGTGTCTCAATGTGCAGGGGATTGATCAAATTGCGGGTCGCCTGACTCCGGAGTGGGCCAGGAAAACCGGATTGCCGGCGGGCATCCCGGTGGCGGTGGGGGCCTTCGACGCGCATCTGGGTGCGGTCGGCAGCGGCATTGCGCCGGGGACGCTGGTCAAAATCATCGGCACCAGCACTTGTGATATTGCCATTGCCAGCAACGGTGAAAAGCTGGCCGACATACCCGGTTTGTGCGGAGTGGTCGATGGCAGCGTTCTGCCGGGTTACTACGGATTGGAAGCGGGGCAATCGGCGGTGGGCGACATCTTCAATTGGTTCGTCAACTATATTAAAGCCGGGTCGCACGAAACGCTGACCGCCGCCGCCGCCCGCCTCCAGCCGGGGGAATCGGGCCTGCTGGCGCTGGATTGGAACAACGGCAACCGCACCATCCTGGTCGATCAACGGCTGACGGGGTTGCTGGTGGGCCAGACCCTTTACACCACCCCCGCCGAGATTTACCGGGCGCTGGTTGAAGCGACGGCCTTTGGCGCGCTGACCATCATCAATCGCTTTGAAGAGTACGGGGTCAAGATTGGCCAGATCACCAATTGCGGCGGCATCGCCGAAAAGAATCCCTTTGTTATGCAGATTTACGCCGACGTGACCGGACGGCCCATGAAAGTTTCCCGCTCCGGGCAAACCTGCGCCCTCGGCGCCGCCATGGCCGGCGCGGTGGTGGGCCGCGCCCATCCCGATTACGCGTCGGCCCGCCAGGCGATGACCGGCGTCAAGCCGCAGGTCTTCAAACCCAATCCGGCCGCGCATCGGGTGTACGGGCAATTGTTCGCTCTTTATCGCAAGCTGCATGATGCCTTCGGCACCCTCACTGGAAGCGGCAATCTCCACGATGTCATGAAGCAGTTGATTAACATCCGCAACACGGCGCGAAAATGACGGAGACGAAGGGAATTTTACCGGAGATGGCCGAAAGGATTAAGATTAAGATTAGGATTAGGAAAGAGGCACTTGGAAAAACGCAAAATATTCAATGTCCAACGCTTCACCATTTTTGTATCGCGTGGCTTTGCTGCTCGTTTTGATGTTGATCGTTTCGGTGGCGGACCTCGCGCGCAATGGGGCGAAGGCGATCAAGTTCCGGGAGTATGGTTTTATTCTGATTGCCGGGGTGTTCGGCGCCGTCATTGGAACGGGGACCGATCCGGTGACGTCGTCGATTTCTCCCGATTATTTTGTTTTTGGCAAAGGTTTGGAGGCCGGCCCGAATTTGCCAAAACAAGCCGCGCTTCTCGGGATGCGAGTGGGTTTTTCGGGGGGAATCATGGGTGGTGCCATCGCTCTTTTTGCCTGTCGCGGAAAACGCGCGCAGCCTCCCGCCCGTTTTACCCGTCTGTTAGAATGCCTTTGGATGCCCATCTCGGGCGCGGTTCTGGGCGCGGCGGTGGCAAGGCTGGTTTTTTCCAAACTTGATCCGGTCAGGTTCGCCGCGCAATTGGACCGATTGCTTGCGCCCGCGCAGGTCGCCCGGTTTCGCCAGGTCTGGTGGATTCATGTGGGCTTGTATGCCGGCCTGATCGCGGGCCTTGCCGCCATGATATTCATCGTCAATAAGAAAAAGAGCCGGATTTCTCCGGCTCAGTAGTGATGGGACCGCGGGGCGTTCACCGACGCCTCCAAAAGGTAATGAGGCCAACACCGCTGCTCGATCCTCATTACGAGCACCGATCCCTCTGCCAAACACTTTTCGAGCAGCCCAACAATCTTCTCGTATATGAGAAAGCCAAAGGCCCGCTTCTGTTCAAAATTAAACCGCGATATCCGAATAAATGACGGTCTGGACGCGCGAGTGCAAGACCCTCGCAAATGGGGTTTGCCCTTTGGGTTGCAAGGATTGGCGCAGAGCGTCTTCCTTGCCTTGGCCAGCGGCGAGCATCCACACATTTTTGGCCGCAGCCAAGGTGGCGTAACTCATACTGACACGTTCCGGCGGAGGTTTGGGCGAGTTGGCGACGTAGAGATACGGCGCGTGCGATTGAATTTCCGCCGGCGGCGCGTTCGGCATGAGGGAAGCCGTATGCCCGTTCTCGCCCAACCCGAGCAAAATCAAATCGAGCACCGGCACGCCGCCGCTGTTTTGGGGAGCGATGTGGTGAAGGGCGGCATTGGCCTCGGCGACCGCCTCCTCGGGAGGAAGTTCGCCCTTGATACGATGGATTTTGTCGAGCGCAATAGCCAAAGGCTGGAGCAAATGTTCCTCGGCGATTCGGAAATTACTATCCGGGTGGTCGGGCGGGACGCAACGTTCGTCTGCCCAAAAGAAATGCACATTCTTAAACGAGACGCCCGAGGTTTCCGCCATTTCTGTCACCGCAGAAAAAAAAGTCTGTGCAATTCGGCCGCCCGAGACAGCGATCAGATGCGGGGCAGAAGATTGAGCCAATAAGCCACGCCAGTCCTGGGCGGCGGCGCGCGCCAATTCGACATCGTTGGGAAACGACTTCAGTTCAAAATTTTTCATGCCACCCTAATATGCCGCAACTTGCGTCATTCGCCACTTGTGGCGGCGCTTGGCCAGCAATTCGTCGGCGGCGGGCGGACCCCACGTCCCGGCGGGATAAAACTCTTCGAGGCCCAGCGGCTGGCCGGCCCAGGCCTGCCGGATGGGATCGACAATGCTC